>Ga0210057_1000310_pt1 | contig 82430 bp, 106 predicted proteins | sample CryGeyCG2114_010_2_FD_183968 | JGI IMG/M metagenome (GOLD analysis project Ga0210057, IMG submission 183968) | Groundwater microbial communities from aquifer - Crystal Geyser CG10_big_fil_rev_8/21/14_0.10 (SPAdes) (version 2) | ecosystem: Environmental > Aquatic > Deep subsurface > Groundwater ... | reverse complement strand
GATAAATATTTCTATCAAAAAGCTTTTTTCTCTCATCAGGATTACTAAAATCAATCTTTTTGGACTCATCAAAAATTTCAAAAGGAAAGTCTATCTTAAAAGGAATTCTTTTAATCATTTCTTCCCCTTATTTCGTTTAGATTCTTATGTAAAATATCCAAATATTCTGAATCCTCAATTTTTCTCCGAATAGAACGGACAACATAATATTTCAACAAAGAATATTTTAATAATGGTCTAAGGATATTTTCTTCTTCCTTAATAAAAGGTTCATTTATTGAATCATTATAATTTTCTATCATTCTCTCAAGAGAACCTTTAGCATAATTAGGTCTTGCCATATTTTCTCCTAAAAGTAATGGGGCGATAAATTCCTCTAATCTCCTATAAATTCCAATAGATTCTGAATCTACTATTTTTGGCTTATTTGTATCCCAAAAAATATTTGACCAGTTTAAATCTCTATGAATAAGTGCATTAGGTAATTTTGGTAAAAACTCAACGAAACCTTTCATTAAAATTTCGTCTAAAGAATCAATCAAAAACCCATTCTTACTTGGATTATTGTTCATTAAATCCAGATATACTGAGATTATACTTGCTTCGTTAAAAGAATCTTTTCGTTGTAATCTTTCCGCCAAAATTGGATTCTCGGATAGAAAAAAAGAAAAAGAGTTGTGTAATCTTCCTGTGTGATCTCCTAATAGAGAAAAATAATCTACATTTAAATCTGGTTTTTCTTTTTCTTCAATAAATTCTTCCAATCCAAAATAATTTTCTCCAATTTTAATTGTATAACTTTCAGTTTTATCTATTCTTGGGAAGACTCTTGGAAAGTAATCTTCAATAGATCCCAATACTTGAGAAATTGATTCTGCTCTTTCTTCATTATTTCCCCTATATTTTAAAACAAATTTAGATTTTCCCTGAGTCAAAATATAAATTCCATTTTTTGATCTTCCTTCTAATAAAGGATTTATATCTCCTACGACTAACCCATATTTAATCTTTAATTCTTCATTTAATTGTTCAATATCTATGGAAGGTAAATTTTCTCTAGATAAAACTCTCTTGGGAATAAAATAATTAATCTTTCCCGACAATATTCTGTTTCCTTTAGATATTGCATCCCAAATATTAGAAATTTGACTTATTTCAACTCCTTCTTCATTTGCTAAAACAAAGGCATTCCTTACATTTTTAAAAAAGTTTGATTCATAAGTAGAAATGATTAAATTATTATTACAATCTCCATTAAAAAAGAGGGTTTCTCCAGAAGTATATCCATGATTACTTTGCTTTCTCTGAAAATTAAATAAATAGCCTTTAGAACCTCTTTGTGGAGAGCCACAAACAAGTAGGCTTTCTTCGTTAGATCCATTGTAGTCCTCAATATCTAACCTAGATATTTTGTTTTCTTGTCCAATAATTACCATATTCTAAAATGTTAAAAAGATTATTTAAATCTTTCCTACTTTATAGTTACAACTAATCAATCGGCGTAGCCGACAATCTGTTTTTCTGAAAGAAAAACCGCGAGTCTCTCTAGGGGTAGAAAAAATTTAATTATAATTTCAAAATCTCTGATTTTGACTAAATGTGCGTAGCACGAAAGCACACATCTCCAAATTAGGGGCGGGTGGTCGGGGGTTTTAAAGTGTCCTCTTTACTAACTTTTTACCCATTATCTTTGGCTCACGATTGAGTTGAATCGCTGTTATATTCTCCCGTTAGGGATTGAGTTTTAGTGCAACGTCCCGAAGGGAAAACTCAAAGTCGTCGTGTCTATTGTTTTTTCTGGGGGTTGCCGCCGCCTTTTTGCTTCTTTTTTCTAAAAAGAAGAGGGCATTTTTTAGAAATCCTATTGTCTAAATTCATCAAGTATCTCTTTATGTTTATCAATTATCCATCCAAGTCTTTTTTGTTTAAACCAAAGACTTCTGGTAACAGCTAATAAATGCAAAAGATAATATCCTCTAATCAATTTTAATTCTTTTCTTGTAAATTTATCTTTATATCCTTTGAGAAAACTATCAAAATTTTCATAATCATTCATTTCAAATCTTAACCAGTAAGCTGATTGTCCTAAGTCGGCAAGACTATGACCCTTCATTGCATTATCAAAATCAAAAATTCCAGTAACTTCTCCTTTAGTATTTACATTGATATTGTGTAAATGATAATCCCAATGCAAGGGGACAAAATCAATCTTTTCTTTTTCTAAAATTTTCCAAAATCCCTTTAGTTCCTCTTCTAAAAAATCATAATAATTACTCATTTTATTTTTCAAAAAAGCGAGATATTTATCAATTCTTAATTTTGTCCATTTTTTCCATTCTTCTTTATTTTTCACTTCATGATGTTGATGAATCCAAAATGAAGGAATTTTGAGATTGTGGATTGATTTTAATTTTCTTCCAACATCTATTAAAATTTTCTTTCTTAATTGAAGATTTGCTTTTTGATAAATTTTACTTGCAACTTCTCCAGAAGAATAATCCATAACAGTAATAAATTTTTTATCTGAAATTCCATCAAAGAAAACCTTTGGTGCTGGAAGTTGGTTCTCATTTAGATAATTAAGTATTTTGTTATTCTGATGAAATTTATTTTTATTTTTTAATTTGCCTAATTTTACAACAAGAGTTTTTGAAGGATTTTTGATTAGGACTTTGAAAGTTGGACTTACTAAACCAGTAGAAAATTGTTTATAACTTTCAATTTCTGAATTTGGAAAAAATTTTCTTATTAGAATTTCTATTCTGCTTTGGCTAAATTTTAATGAAGTCATATAATAATAAAAATGTTTTGTGTTTTTTAATCTATCGAAAAATGCCCCTATTAATTTATCACGAAGTGATACTATTTGTCCGAAGGACTAAGGCGGCAACCCCTTTTAATAAATCTACACGACGATTGAGTTGAATCTGCTGTTCAACTCTCCCGAAAACTTGCAGGGATTGATTTTTAGTGCAACGATGCTGAAGGCAAAAAATCAAAGTCGTGAGCCATATTATTTTAAAGAGGACACTTTAGGACGGCGGGACGCTGTCTTTTTTAATAATAGAAATTGTTGTGTATCTTTGTTTTGTGAGCCGCCGCCTTTTTTGCTTCTTTTTTTCTAAAAAAGAAGATGGAGCAGATTTTAGGATATTATTAAAATTGTGTGTAGTTTGTGTTAATTCTATATAAAGTTAGGTGTAACTCTTTTATTATTGGAGTGTAAAAAATGAACATTAAAGAAGTTAAAACTGCAACAAAAATAGGAGATTTTGTTTTGAGACAAAATCACAGAAATAAAATAGATTTAAAGTATTTATCAAATATAAACAAAGATGTTCTTAATGATGATGTAGCAAGAATTTATTTATTTGTTGCTGATGGAATTATTAAAAAAATTGGTGGCTCGTCTGGGAAAGGCGGAATAAAAAACACTATGAATTTTTATGTTTCTGCTATGACTGGAAGTCCTGGAGTTCCAAGATTTGTTATTCATTTACTAATTGCCGAAGAATTAGAAAAAGGCAGAAAGGTAGAGTTATATATGATAACCTCTCCAAAAACTCTTGCAACAGTTAATGGTTTATTTGGTTCTAAAAAAATAGAAATTGCAAGTTTTAAAGAGATGGAAGATTTTTGTAAGTCAGATTATTATTCAGTAGAAAATCGTTATCCTGATTGGAATTTTCAAGAAAACCACGAACCTTATCCTGTAAGATTAGCCCAACAACATAACCTTTATCATCAAAATAGATTAAAAAATAAAAATAAATAGTTATTTTTTCGGCGGACAAAAAATTAAGATTTCGTGAGAACCTTTAATATTATTGTTACTTCCGTTTTCTATTCTGTTTTTCCCTATTCTTGTTTCTCCTTGTCCCATAGTATATTGCCATGATGGGAAAAACTGCTGAAAATCTTTATAATATTCCCTTATAGTTGGACAATCATTATAAGAAAGAATAAATCCGCCCTTATGTTTCTTTAATAAATCTCTTAATTCTTCATGAGGAAAACCATTATGATGAATAGGAATATTTCTCATAGGATAAACCCCTTTAAACATTTTAGAATCTTCTCCAATATAATAGGGTGGGTCTAAATACATAAAATCATTTTGATATTTTTTCATAACTTCTCGGAAATCTGCACATTCTACTTTAAGATTTTTTGGCTTAAAATCTCTTATTCTCTCTATTATTGCCTTATATCTCTTATCATTAAGATAAATTTCAGAACTCCAACCCATAAATCCCGGTCCATAAGATAAGTTAAAATTATAAACATAATAAACAGCAAGAGTTAAAGGGTCTAAAACTACTTTCTTTTTCCAAACATCATTTAATATTAATCTTATTTTTTCAAATTCTTCCTTTGTTGGTTTCAACTTCTTTAATTCTTCATAAAGAAGTTTTGGATTTTCTATTTGAAATTTCCAATAATTACATAGAATATCAAAAATATCAAATCCAATAACCTCTAAATCTAAATATTTACTCATAGCAATTTCAACAGAGCCCCCGCCAAAAAATGGAGAAATTACTCTTTTCACATCATTAGGCAATAACTCTAAAATATGCCCAACTGCTAAACTTTTTCCACCAGCATAACGAATAGTTGAACAAGAAACTCTTTTATATTTGTTCATGCTTTTTGGATAAGTTTTACTAATTATAGTTTTTAGAAATGCCTCTTTTTTTATTTCTAAATCTGTTTTATTTTTAGTATCTATATAAAGACTTAATTGTTTATTCATTTTCTTTAATCACCCTTTTACCCAATTCAGTAATTTTGTATAATCTTCCTCTTTTATCTTCATCATTTAAACAAATAATTAATTTATTATCTTTAAGGTCTCTTAAAAAGTTACTGACATGATTTAAACGAAGTTTTGTTTTTTCTGAAATTTCGGAAGGAGTTAAATAACTAACCTCTGCTAAACTTAAAAGTATTTTCTTTCTGTATTCGGAATTTTTAATAATGCTTATCCCCTTTATCATTTGCCTCTCCATGCATTGTAATAATGCACATTCTTATATATAGATAGCCACATATAACACACAAACTAAACACATATATAAATCTTTGGTTTTTTGAAAATCTGCCCCAATTATATCAGAAAAATTTGGGCGAAGCCTTTTATCCTTTGTTGGACGAAATTTTAATTTCGTGAGTTTTCGTTGGTCGGATAAAAGAAGTTTTTCTGCCTCGCTGAAAGCGAGAGTAAATGTGCGAAGCACCAAGGCGGCTCATTTCGTATTTACAACAATTTCTACAAATTAGGGGAGGGTGGTCGGGGGTTTTAAAGTGTCCTCTTTACTAGCTTTTATATTTTAGTTTTGGCTCACGATTGAGTTGAATCGCTGTTATGTGTTTTTTCTGCAAGAAAAAATGCCGAAGCGAAGCGTAGGCACAGTATGACGCAGGACTTTCCCGATACATTTATATTTATAGAAAAATTGAGAGTATTATTATGAGAATAAGAAATGGAAAGCCAACTGACAAAAGGGAATATTTGAAAACTCAAAAAGAAGCTTTTCCTACTATTGATATCAAAAGAGATTCCAAATTCTTTGACGAAAAAATTAAGAAAAAAGAAATTTTTGTTTTAGAGGAAAAAGGCGAATATGCTGGACACATTTGTTTTGGAAAGCATTTGTTAAATCCGCCTTTTGCTGGTTCAATATTTATTGAAGAATTAGCAGTTAAACAAAAATTTCGTGGAAAAGGATTTGGAACAGCATTAATGGAAAAGCTGGTTGAGTTTTGCAAAATAAAAAAAATCCCTGCGATACATCTTGGAACAGGAGATATGGACAATAATAAAGCGATAAAATATTATGAAAAGCAGGGATTTAAGAAAGTCGGTTGGCTTGAAGATATTGATCCAAATTCTGAATACGACCATCCTCAATTTTTCTATGCAATTATGGTAAAAGATTGGAAAAAACCATAAAGGGAAAGTCCGAGTAATATTGCACATAATCTGCTGTTGCTTGACCGAACGAAGTGAGGCACGAGCTGGGCTAAAAAAGCCCCTCGTGAGTTTTAATTTTTCTTTCAGGGTGGGGGAGGAGGTGGAAGCGACGACCATTTAATTTTGAGAGATTGCCTACCCGCTTTTTGTTTCTTTTTTCTAAAAAGAAAATGGGGGGTTTTAGTTAAATTAATAAATATGCTTTTCTATCCAAATTCATGAAAATAAAAAAACAAAAAACAAAAGATTTTTTAAAGATAGCTTTAGGAATATTTATTTTTGGAAATTTTGTTTTTTTCATCAATGGGGGATTTAGTAGTGATTATTTATTGGATGAAAATATAGCTAGATACTCAGGGGTTATTTTTTCTGCACTAATCTTCTCGGCTATCTATGTTTATCTTATTAGACCTGTTGGAAGATTTTTTAAGAAAAAATTTGTAGCAGAAGATAGAGATAGTGTTTCGCAAAAAGAAGTTTTTAAAGAAATGTTTTTAGGAAATAAAAATGAAAAAACAAAAAGAAATTAGACAACACAAAGCAAATTTAGGAATAGGTGTTGCTGGAGGATTTGTTGCTGGAGGTAGTTTGCTTTCTTATCAAATCCTATTACCACACGGATTAGGTTATGCTATTATTGGGGCAATTTTGGTCGCATGGATTATTTATAAAATGTCTGTTAAGATGATAGAAAGAAATGTTTATCGCTAAAACTCCCCCTAAATAAATAGAAAAATTTGGGAGAGCGAAAGCGAACCTTTTATCCTCGGTTATACAAAGTGCGAAGCATTTTGTTGGTTTTCTCGTCGGTTGGATAAAAGAAGTTTTTCTCTTTTGTCGTAAAACAAAAGCAATTTGTCCGAAGGACTGCGGGCAATCTCTCACTATCTCGGGCGGGAAAGAAAGAAAAATTAAAATTTGGGCGAAGCCAAGCAATCTGTGTTAGGCGAGGGTGATTTTCTGTAGTGTTAACGGAAGAAAATCAAGTGCAACGTCCCCTTGAGTTGCAAAAACTTTTACTCCTTATTTTTTGTTTTGATTTCTGTTAAAAATCGCCATGGATAAAAAATCATGAAATTTCCCTTTGTAAAAAACTTCATCTTTCATTTCTCCTTCAACGACAAATCCTAAAGATTTATACAGATTTACAGCTGGAATATTGTCTTTGATGACTCCTAAATTTATTTTATGAAGTTTTTGTTTTGTGAATCCATAATCAATTATCCATTCCATTGCGATTTTTCCGATTCCCTTACCGCGATAATGGTCCTCACCGATAGCAATAAACAAGTCTGCATTTTTATTCGGTTTGCTAATATTTGATAATCCCATGAATCCTATCGGTTTTAAATCATCACAAATAGTAAAAAATTTCTTGTTTTTATTTTTCTGATAATTAGCAAACCACTCCTTTTCTTTTTGCAGATTTGTTTTTTGTCCCAACTCATCACTAATAAATTGGTTAACTTTAGGATTACTTAACCATTTAACGCGGTAAGGAATATCCTTTTCTAAATGTTTTCTTATTTTTATCATAGAGAAATCAAAACAAATTAAATTTAAAAGTTTTTGCAATTTCGCCTAACAGACTTTTAGCGAACTCCTGCAAATTTAATAGAATTAAGCGTTAAAAGTTCTGAATTTGAATAATGCTTCTGAAAATTTTGTTTTCATTATTGAGTTCTAAAATATATATTTAAACATATATTTCTGTTTATACAAATGTCTTATATTCCGGTTGATATTGATTTTGCAGTAAGGAAAGAATGTCGTAGGAGAAGATTAAGTCCAAGAACAACTAAAACATATCTTTATTGCATTCATAGATTTCTTAACTGGACAAAAAAAGACTTGGGAAAAATCTCAAAAAAAGAGGTTAGAGAGTTTTTGAATTATCTATCTGATAAAAAACTTTCAGGAAATTCACTAAATACCTATCACATGGCTTTGAGATTTCTTTTTACACAGGTTCTTGAAAAAAGAATGTGGATTGATATAAAATATTCAAAAGTGCCGGAAAAACTCCCTTCTGTTTTGACAAAAGAAGAAGTAAGAAAATTGCTAAATGCAATCCAAAATTGGAAGCACAGGCTAATGATTGAATTTCTTTACGGCTCTGGATTAAGGGTTTCAGAGTTGCTAAATATAAAAGCAAAAGATTTGGAATTAGGGAAGGGTTATGGATTTGTAAGAAATGGAAAAGGAGGAAAAGATAGATTGATTGTAATTCCAAAAGTTGTTCAGGAGAAAATTAAAAATCTTATTGAAATTGAAAATATAATTGTGGAGAATTTTTTGTTCAAAAGCAACAGGAACAAGAAATATCACATGAGAAGTATTCAGAAAATTATTAAAGACTCGGCAAGAAAAGCAAAACTGAAAAACTGGGAAGAAGTTCATCCTCACACATTAAGGCATAGTTTTGCAACACACTTAATCGAAAATGGCTATGATATTACAAATGTTCAAGCAATGCTCGGACATAAATCTCCTGAAACAACTTTAATCTACACCCATATTGCCTCTCCAAAACTCATAAATACTAAATCTCCTTTAGATAATATTGTATAAAAATATCACCTTACTGCATAACTCTGCCCTACCAGCCCTTCAATGGGCTTCGTTTCTTCATTCTTGTTTGCAAGCTCACCTGCCAAATCTTTCAAGAAAGCAATTCTGTCTGATTCAACTTGAATTGATAGCTCTTTGTCTGACAATTCCAAAGAATAAGAACGCTCAGCCCAGAAATCCGCGAGTTCAAATCTTACAACATAGCTCTTTTCTGTTTGTTCTGCCTTTGTTATCTCAACAGAGGAATTTCCAAACTCATCAAGAAGAACTTTTCTCTCATCATCAGTCAGGGCTCCACTTGAAGTGATTGTTACATTAATTTTTGTTTCATTTAAATTTGTTTTATTCTCCAAGGACACTTTTTCGGCTTCTGTCTTATTTTCGGCAATTACACTTCCCGCTGTAGAAATTTTAGTATTAAGTGAAACAATTTCTTTCCCTTCATTGGAAAGAATTATTTTCAAGTTTCCTTGCTGAGGAATAAAATTAACATTTGAAAGGTTAATTGAAATTTTTCTTGATTCTCCACTTGAATATCCTTCCCCAAATCCTTTTTCAGATATAGAGTAGTCTGTCGTAACAACTGCTTGCCCATTTTGAATCTTAAGATTTATTTCACTATCTGAAAGATTTTCTGAATTGGTTTTTACACTTCCAGAAACAATCTTTGCGACCTGGTTTTCTCCCAAATCATAAGAAAAATCACTTCCTTTTGATGTCTGCCCTTCAATTTGAACATTGTTTCCTTGATTTATTTCAAGTGTCACTCTGCCCGTAGGAGTCAAACTGAGGAAAAAATTTGAAATTCCCTTGAAGATTCCAGCTATTACTCCTCCAGTAATGGGTGGCGAAACTGCCTCGGAAGAAACAGATTCAGAAACAGAAGTTTCAGGGGATGAGGTTTCGCTTGCAGTAGTTTCTGTTGAAGATTCAGTTGAAGTTATGGTTTCAGTTGCAGATGATGTTTCTCCCGCAGAAGTTGTATCCTCAACTGTCTCACCAGTAGTTGCTGCAGGAATTTCTGCCTTCACATCTTCCGTTGTAGTTTGTGTTTCATCAGATTGTGTTTCTGTTATTGGTTCTGTTTGTGATTCTTCTGATGTCGTTTCCGCAGAGGTAGAAGCCTGTTCTTCTGTTTGAGAAGGATTTTCCTGTGCAGGCTCTGTTTGAGTTTCCTGCTGCGTTAAGTTTTCAGAAACTTCCTGGGAAGTCTGTGTTTCATTGCTATTTGTTTCAGTGGTGGAATCCTCAGTTTCAGAATTTACCCCATCAGAAGCAGGAGTTTGTGTTTCGCTTTGAACTGTTGTTTCTGTTGTTTCGAGAGGAACCTCTTTTGATTGAGAAATCATCAAAGTAAAATAAACATCCGGATAAATTAACTTCTCTCCTTCCTGTCCGAAACCCATGCCACTTCCTGATACTTCTGTGCCTTCAATATAAAACTCTCCTTCTGAAACTGGTTCGGAAATAACATCACTAAGAAGATACTCTAAACTATCATTTCCGTTTTCAATAACAATCTTCATTGAAGCAGGAATAAACTCTCCAGGCTGAAGAGAAATATCCAATGTTCCTGACAATGCTTCACCTTCATTGTAATTTGAATCCAAGCCAAGAATAACCTGTCCTGTGGGAGAATTGTTAAAAAAAGAAAAGCCATAAGTCATCAATCCAATGAATACAATACCAATCAAAATAGAAACTGTTTTTTGTATGTTTTTCATGTTACACCCTTTTGATTAAAAGATAAATTGCATATTTAAATTTTCCGAGTATAACATTGATATTTATGAATTGTTTTCTGCGGAGCCCATCGTCTGCGAAGAAACAGGAACCAAAACCACCGATTGATTATTACCAAGAGGTATTTGTACATAACCTCTAGCCTGAACCTGATTAAGAAGGGTAATCAATGCATCATTCGCACCTTGAGAATATCCTTGATTATATGTTTTTACAGAATATCCGGATATCAATGGCTTAGCAACATATGAATAAACAACCATTCCTGCAAGGAGTATCACTAACACAATAAGGATTCCTATAACCAAGTTGGTCTTATTCCTTGCCGACATACAAAAACTAAATTACCGTTATTTAAAAATCTTTTTTAATTTCCCTTGGACGAAATTTCCAAAATAGTTGTTACATCCTTAATTGAAACATCACCATTAATGTCAAGATATACTGAAATCAAATCACCGGGTCTAAATGTAACAATCCCACGAGACTGAGTATCATAGTCAATACCTACTCCTAACGAGCCTGCTTGAATAGAATTCCCAAATTCCACTTGCTCTCCATTTTTGTATATGACTACTTGAAGGTCTCCTGAACTGTCTGCATTGACAACATCAAGGCTCGTGGAAATTCCTGTTATGCTTCCTTCCCTCATCATTACGAACCCCTTCTCAGGGCTTGAAGAAACGCCTGAAGGAGTCTTTAGAAAAGTTGAGGAATTTTTCTCCTCACTAATTCCGAAGTTTAGGAAAGATGTTGTATAATAATCTGTTTGTGTAATTTTCTGATATCCTTTATCAGAGAATGTAATAACAAAACTTGTCTTGCCTGAATTTGATTCAACTTTATAAAGTGCCAAATCTGCATCAGTTATATTCTTCAAGTCAACTTCACTGGGTAATTCATCAAAACTAACTTCTGTCACATTTTGTATATCAGATTCCTGAATTCCTTTCTTGCCAGCAACTTTCTTCACATAATCATTCAAGTTCTCCGAAACCCCGCTTGTTTCTGCAAAAACAAACGAAAGCATTAGCACTACAAGGAATGCAGAAGCAAAAATAAGGGATTTATTCACCATCTTTGATAGATGTAAAGAAGAAGATATTTATTTAAACTTTTCTGAATACGCTCGCTATCGCTCGCCAGTTAATTAAGCTAATAATCTGTTGAAATAATTCGATCTGTTTGTTTTTATTATGAAAACTGATTATTGTGATTGGATGCTATATGCTCTATTAATCATAAAAATTAATAAACATTAAAATATTGACTAAAAAATGCAGGATAAAATCACAAAGGAAAAACTTGAAAAGTACTTTGTTTTAACAACGAAAGCTCTTGAAAAAGTGAAGAAAAAAATTGTAAAACACAAAATCTCTGAAGCAAAGGAAGTAATAAATATGGCTTCAAATTATCTCTCGGATGCAAAGTATTTCAAAAAGAAAGATGATTTTGTCAATGCTTTTGCCGCATTAAACTATGCTCATGGATGGATTGATTCCGGAGTCAGATTAGGGGTTTTCAATGTAAATGACAATAAGTTGTTTACAGTGAAATAGGAAAATAACCAGATTCCTTATAAGCAGATTTCAAAAGTTCTTGATCAGACAATACTCTTTCTTGTTCAAAAGAAATATCAACCAAATGAAATCCATTTATAAGCTCCCATCCTACACATGCCCTTGTTCCATCTGGTTGAAGCATCAAAAGATCTTCCTCATTGTTTGGCCCTTTTCTCCCAAATAATCTTTCAATATCCTTATCTGTGTAATCTTGGATAGACATAAGAAAATCCAACTTTCAAAAAGCTATATAAATATTGCTGTTTTAAACTAAAAATTAAAATGAGGCTGGCAATAATAGGAATTCAAGGAAGCGGGAAAGGAACTCAGTCAAAAATTATAGCAAAAGAATTCAAACTCAAAAGAATCTCTGTTGGAAAACTCATAAGAAAAGAAGTAAAAAACAATTCAAGAAAAGGAAAAATTATGGCAAAATATATCCATAAAGGATTGTTTGCCCCAAATAAAATAATAGATAATTTAATTATGAAAAATACCCCCAAAGATAATTTTATAATAGATGGTTTTCCAAGAGATGAAAAGCAGCTCAAAATAGCAGACAAGGTTAACGTAGAAAGAGTCATCCTTCTAACACTTCCAAAAAAAGAAGTATACAAAAGAATAGAAAAAAGAAGAGAACTGGAAAAAAGAATCGACGACAGTGAAAAGGCATTGGAAACCCGCCTGAAATTATTCTACAAACACTCTCCAAAAATCATCAAACATTTTAAAGATAGAATAATAAAAATAAATGGAAATCAAACAAGAAAAAAAGTCTTTTCAGATATTAAAAAAGCACTAAAAAACTCTAAATGGAAAAGAGTTTAAAGGAAGTATAATTAGAGGATGAAATCCCTATAAGATTATAAATCATACTTGATTGCATTCCTTAAGTAAAAATTATTATCAACATGAGCGACAGAATTGAATTAACCTCAGAAACTCTCCGTGATTTTCTATTTTTCCATATTTTTGTTAGAGGGGTGCCTGAAGCTCCAGGAGTTGATGTCAATGAATTAGAAAAAACAGCAAGAAGTTATTTTGATGGAGCTTATACTCCGGATATTTTTAATCAGGCGCTTGAAGAGGGATTAAGAAGAAGAATTATATATGAAAATCAAGAGAATGAAACAAGATATCTAAAAATTAGTTAAAACCGCCAAAAATAAAAACCCTCTCTTCTTATTTTAATTATGTCTAATCAGATATTTTTAACAGAAAAAAACTTTAGCAAGCTAAAAGAAGAAATCAGGAAAAACAAAGGCAAAGAAATAATATTCTCAAGCGATGACGATAACTTAAATCGCAAGGTTCTTGAAAAACTTCCAATAGATATTTTGTTGATTAATCTCAAAGAAAGGAAGGATTTCCAAAAGCAAAGAAGCTCAGGATTTAATCACGTACTTGCAAAAATTGCAAAAAAAGGCAATGTTACGATAGGGATAAATCTTGATGAAATCCTAAATTCAGAGGAAAAAAAGAAAGCAGAAATTCTTTCAAGAATAAGGCAAAATGTAACACTTTGCAATAAAAACATGGTTAAAATGAAGTTCATATCGCAAAAGGAAAAAGGTAGAAGAGATTCTCATGACCTCCGAGCTCTTGGCTTGGTTTTGGGCATGCCAACGTGGATGACAAAAAAACTTTAAAAAACCTCGATTCACACTATCTTTTTAATAATTATGAGATTATATTTAAGAGAGGATTATTAGTTAAATTGAAGAAGTATAAAGAAGAGAACCCAAAGCACTAAAAAATATAAAAAGCCATTTGCATAAATTATAAAATGGCTAAAATAGAAATGGAAAAATTGATGGAGTCCTTGAGTGTCAATGAAGTAAAAATCCTGCCGTGGCTTAATGAACAAAAAGTTGGAAGGATATCTGAAAAATCAAACCTTGAAGAAGTTTCTGTCTTAAGGGCATTGGAATATCTTGAAAAGAAAAAAATTGTAAATCTAAATAAAAAGGAAAGAAAAATCATTGAGATAGGAGTCAATGGGTCTCTTTACAAGAGCAAAGGGCTTCCGGAAAGACGCCTCCTGAAAGTCATGGAGAATAGCAAAATTGTTTCACTTCACGATGCAAGAAAAATTAGCAATCTAAATGATGAAGAATTCAGGGCTTCAATAGGTGTTTTGAAGAAAAAGGACTTGATTGACTTGAAAAACAACAACCTTGTATTAAAACAAAACAAAATTGAAATTTCCAAGAAGATGCCTGAAGAAATTATTCTTGAATCCCTCCCCCTTAGTTTTGATTCTCTCCCGGAAGAATTAAGAAAAACACTCAAAAATCTTGAGAACAGAAAAGACTTGATTGACATAAAAGAAGAAAAAATTACAGAAATAAGTGTCACGGAACTTGGGAAAAAGTTAATGGGCTTAAAAATAAAGAGTAACTTCATAGAACAAATCACCCCAAAAATTCTTGGCAAGGATTCCTTATGGAAAGGCAAAAAGTTCAGAAGGTATGATGTTACATCCTCTCTTCCAAAAATACATGGAGGAAAAAGGCATTTTGTTCTTCAATCATCAGATTATGCAAGAAAAATTTGGACTGAAATGGGTTTTAGGGAAATGACTGGAAATATGATTCAAAGCTCTTTCTGGAATTTTGATGCTCTTTTCACGGCTCAAGACCATCCTGTAAGAGACATGCAGGATACTTTTTTCCTCAATGAAAAACTCAAGGAAATAAATGCGAACAAAAAGATAATTCAGGCAGTAAAGAAAAGCCATGAGGGAAGTCTTAAGGAAATAAAAAGCAGGGGCTGGAACTACAAATGGAATGAGGAAGAAGCGAAGAAACTTGTTTTAAGAACACACACCACCTGCCTGTCTGCACAAACCCTCTCAACACTCAAAAAGGAAAATTTGCCCGCAAAGTTTTTTGCCCTTGGAAAATGCTTTCGAAATGAAACTGTTGACTGGAGCCACGGATTTGAATTCAACCAGACGGAAGGCATTGTCATAGACGAGAACGCAAACTTCAGGCATCTTTTGGGATATCTTAAACTGTTCTTCAAAAAGATGGGATTTGAGAAAGTGAGATTCCGTCCTGCTTATTTTCCCTACACGGAGCCAAGTGTTGAAATTGATGTATACCACAAAGAGAAAGAAAAGTGGCTTGAACTCGGTGGTGCAGGAATCTTCAGGCCGGAAGTTGTGATTCCCCTTCTTGGAGAAAACATCCCTGTTCTTGCATGGGGTCCTGGCTTTGACAGAATCCTCATGGATTATTATGAAATAAAAGACCTTAGGGAATTGTACAAGAATGACATAGCACAATTAAGAAAAATTAAATCTTGGGTTAAGACATAATGGACATAAAAATACTGCAGGATAAAATCTTGGAATTTGACAAAGCAAGAGGTTGGGAAGAAAACTGGAACATCAAAGATTTATTATTGAATATCACTGAAGAAGGTGGAGAAATGTGGAATCTAATTAAATGGGTTGACGATGAAAAGCAAAAAGAAATTGTGAATATCAAAAAGGAAGAAGTTTCAGATTATATTGGAGACACATTATTTTTATTACTGAAAATTGCGAACCAGACAAAAATTGATGCTTCTCAGGCATTGCAAAACACACTTGATGAATATGAGAAGAGGATGCCTCCTGAAATAATGAAAAAAATCAAGCACGCAAATAAACTGGCCGGAGGTTTTGACGACAAGAAAAAATAAAATGGCAATCATAACACTAAACAAAAGAATATTTGAAAAAGAAATTGGCAAGCTAAACGAGGAGATGCAGGAAAAAATTTCCATGTTTGGAACCCCTGTGGAATCAATAAACAGTGAGGAGATACAAATAGAAGTTTTCCCGAACAGACCGGACTTGCTTTCATATCAGGGATTCAAAAGGTCATTCCTTGCATTTCTGGGGAAAAAAACAGGTTTGAGAGAGTACAAGTTTAACCCTCCAAAAAAAGACTACAAAGTAATAGTAGATTCCTCTGTAAAGGATGTGAGACCCCATACTGCATGTGCAATTATCCATGAATTGCAGTTCGATGAAGAGAAAATAAAAGAAATAATTGAAATTCAGGAAAAACTTCATGCAACTCTTGGAAGAAAAAGAAAGAAAATTGCAATAGGAATTTATCCTCTTGAAAAAATCAAGCTCCCTATAACCTTCACTGCAAGGGAACCTGATAAAATAAAATTTGTTCCGCTGGAATCAGAAAAAGAAATGTCAGGATTGGAAATTTTACAACACCATCCAACAGGTATTGAATATTCTCCTCTTCTTGCAGGACAGAGGAAATTCCCCATATTCATAGATTCAGATAATAATGTATTGAGCATGCCACCAATAATAAATTCTCAAAAAACGGGAAAAGTTGATTCTTCTACAAAAAGCGTGTTCATTGAATGTTCCGGATTTGACATGGAAGTGTTGGAAAAATGCATAAACATGCTGTCCACTTGCATGGCTGATATGGGTGGAAAAGTATACAAGATGGAAGTTCAATATCCTTCAGAGAAGAAGACTTATCCAAATTTAAAGCCGGAAGAAATGAGAATATCCCTTGAAGGTACAAACAAGTTCCTGGGATTGAAATTAAATGAAAAAGAAATGAAAAATCTTCTTGAAAGAATGGGGCATAAATATGATAAAGGAAAAGTCTTCGTGCCTGCATGGAGGACAGATGTCCTTCACGAAGTTGATTTAATTGAAGACGTTGCAATTGCTTTTGGATATGAAAATTTTATTCCTGAAATACCTGAAATTTCAACCATAGGCGAAGAATCCAAAAAAGAGATTTTGAAAAGAAAATTCTCTGAAATCCTTTCTGGACTTGGATTGCTCGAAGTTTCAAATTATCATCTCACAAACAAAAATGATCAGTTTAAGAAGATGAAGTCTCCGGAAGAAAATTTCATAGAAGTGGAAGAATCAAAGACAGAATACACAATTCTTAGAAAAAATCTAAGCCATTACATTATGAAAAACCTGTCCGAGAATATTGATGTTGAATATCCTCAAAAAATATTTGAAATAGGAAAAGTATTTGATTTGGAAAATGGAATTTCAGAGAAAGAATGTCTCTCTATCGCTATTGCTCCCGGAAACTTCACAGAAATCAGACAAGTTTTGGAATACTTTGCAAATGAAGTAAGGATTGAATTAAAATTCTCAGAACCAAAAGAGGCACCAGAAAATTTTATTTCGGGGAGAGTCGCGGAAATCACCTTCAAAAACAAATTGATAGGATTCCTAGGTGAAGTTCATCCAAAGATTCTGAAAAACTGGAAAATAAAAATGCCAATATCTCTTCTTGAGATTTCGCTGGAGAATATTATTGATGAATTATACTGAACCAGGACAATTTCTTCTTGAAACGAAATACATGTGAGAATCAAAACCAAATCCCATACTCTTTATTACCAAGCGAGTTCTCTCCCCATTGTAAGAAGGAAGAGGCACATCAAAACCTTCTCCATGATTATCAATATCTGCCATGCCCCTTCTTAAAAAATCATAAACTCCTGTTCTTCTCAAAACTTCATAAAGTTCGCCTGATGAAACATTTCTTTCATCTGATTTTTTATCAGGTAAAAGCGCATCTCTTAGTTTTATTAATTTGCCTAAAGGGATATTCAAATCCATAAACAAATTCTCAATTCAGAAATTTATAAACACTCCTATCATCCAAAATAACCTTTGTTCTTGACTTCAAACTTATTGTCCCAGTTTTTCTGAACAACACCCACAACATCAAGAAAATCCTTCTTTATCTCCTGCCACACATCATAAGAATTTTTTACAAATTTTGCTTCCTTCTCCGCTGAGAATGAAACATCTATTTCAAGAAGCTCAATCTCCATTTTTGAAAGCTTCTTGTAAATATCAACGAGCTTTGCTTTCTCCTCAGGTGTTATTGACTTTACAATTGAAAAAACAAACATAGGAACATTTGTTGGATTTAAAATTGTCTCGACAATGCGAAGATAATGGGACATTTTTTCAGACATGAATTTCCTAATTTCCCTTAACAAATAGTCAGTTTCTATATCTGAAAGTTTCTCGATTGAGAAGTCTTCGTTAAGCTTTTCAAAATCAGGGAGGTTATGTTTCTTCTGAATCTTGAAGTATTCCTTTTTAAGCTCTTCAAGGGAAGGCTCTTTCTTCTTTTCCGTCATATAAGAAAAATATGATTTGGTTTTATAAATTTATGGAAAAAGCCTCAGCTGGGGATTGAACCCAGGACCTCTACATCTTTGGGCAAATTTAGTTTCTTTAAGCGCCGAGCTTTCTTTTCTAAAGAAAGTTGGACATACCAATGTAACGCTCTACCAACTGAGCTACTGAGGCATTCCAGAATATAAAATATCTCTTTAATAAATCTTATTGAAATGCAAATAATTAATCAGTTTTGACTGCCAAAATTTTAAATTACTTTCTTATGGCTTTCATGAAAACAAGGACAAGATATGCAACCAAGAATGCCACTGCTATGAAAGCGAGTATCAGATAAGTTATCCAAAAGAAGTCCGATAATGTTCCTGTTGTGAAAATCCATTTGTACAAAGAGTATGAAATAAGAGATAAAAATCCAAAAACTAGCAAATTAACAAGAGAAAGATTCATTTTCTTTTTTGAGACAACAAATTTTTTTGAAACTGATAAAGATTTCCTCGCAACAACTCTCCTTGGTTTTACCCTTTTGGTAACTTTTCTTGAAGATTTTCTGGAACTTTTTTTCACCTTCCTTTTCACTGGCATACTATACATTATCAATCAATGTTTTTAAATCTAACGTCGAAGTCTCAACCGGTTCTGGTTGAATTTCCTCCCCAGTCTTTCTGAATTGCATGTGTTGTAATATCCTTCACATTGACAAACAAAGAACCAAGCCATGAAAAATAAACTTTTGCTCCGTCTATTACTCCTGAAGGTGTTGAAAAATCATATTGCGCATCTCCAAAAACCTTGACGGCACCAAAATAAAAAACCAACACTAAAATCATAAGAAAAATAGCAAAAATCTTATGCCTGAATCTTTTTAACTCTATAATAACCCATATAAGTATTATAATTGCCGAAACAACCAACAATCCTGCACCTGAAAAAACACTTCCTCCAAACATCATGACAAAAAAAAGACAATGAAGTTTAAATATTTTTTGAGGTCCTAAAATTTGCAAAAAATATTATTTCCTATACCCCATTCTTTCAAAAATCTATACTTTTATCTTTCCTTCTTGCCAATCCCTAAGGATTCTCTTAGCAGTCCTTATTTCATCAATAAAATTGCCTTTCTTAAAAAAATGCAGCTTTTTCCCCATTTCTTCAATTAAGATTTCTGAGTCTCCATCAGCTTCGATTTTGTAATATTTTTCAAAAAGCCCGGGATTTTCCTGCATTATTTTGTGAATTGCCAATTCAGAATTTTTCGTTTTATTCCAATCTACAGCACCTATCTGCGAGTGCTTATCTTCCATAAATGATATTTTTTCTTTAGGAGGAATTATTCCAGGGGTATCAATAAAGTACAATCCCTCTGAGATTTTTATTTTTTGTGCTCCTTTAGTGTGTCCCGATTCAGAAGAGATTCTTATTTTTGACTTCACTGCAAGCGATTTTATTAGTGAACTCTTACCCGTATTAGGGTAACCAATCACACCTATGTTAACAGATTCTTTGCTTATTTTTTTCGATTCAGCCTTTAAGAGATTCCTCAAATCAGAAGGATGTTTCCTTCGCTTTGAAGAAAAAAATAAATGTGGCTTAAGATTTTCCAGTTCTATCTCTCTCCTTATTTTATTCACATCAACCAAATCAGATTTATTAAAAATGTAAATTATACTCTTCCCCATTTTTTTGATGATTTTTTCTATTTCTTTATTTCGCGTTTTGTCGATGAATCTCGCGTCCAAAATCTCCAGAATTATGTCCGCATGCTCGATTGTTCTCTGGACAATAAGAGGTATTGACAAATGATGTATATGAGTATCTAAGGATTTTCCCCTAGTTTTCTTAGCCTTTCCAAAAAGGTTTACCATAACAATACAAGGAAAAAAGAGTTTAAAGAATATTATGCTAAGGGATTAATTGTAATAAGAAAATAAAAAATCTCTTCATAAAAACCTTTTTATAATGCCTTAACCCTTATTGATAAAAGAGGAATATGGAACCTATTATTTTGGCAGGGATTCTTGGAGGAATAGGAGGAGTAACAAGAGGTATAGTGGGATTGTTGAAAGCCCTTTCACTCAGAAGAAAAGTTTTATGGAATTATTATCTGATAACCGTTATAATTGCATTAATTATTGGTGTCTTCGTAGGAATCATATTTGACTTTGACCCTCGTTTGTCATTGCTTGCAGGATATGCAGGAACAGACATACTTGAGGGAATATACAAGAGTTTCAAGGTTGACAAGGTTTATGTTAAAAGAAAATAAAAATGCCAAATATTACAATAAGCATAGACGAAGATGTTAAGAAAATTCTGGCTAAGCGTGCTAATACAAATCTTCTCTCGTTAAAAGAGTTGATTGAAGATATTCTGAGAAAAAGTGCTGTAAGAACCAAAGCAGGAAAGAAGTATCAGTCAATAAATGTCGATGATGCGCTTGTCGCTGTTTTTTCGCGCGACAGAAGAGGCAGGAAAAAGAAAGTTAAGAAAAAATAAGAAATGCAAAAGCCATAGATAGGATAATCAAAAGAATAAACATTGTATATCCGAACAATGAAAGTGCTTCTTTCTTTTTTCCGTCAAGATACCACATTATTGGTTTTCCTAAAACCAAAAATCCTGTAAAAGCTGCCGAAAAAACAAAAAGCAGGAGAGCCAGAATGGGTGCTAAAAGTGTATCTTTCTCATCTGCAATACTCCCTAAAAAAGTAACCATAAGGACAATTGCAACCACATAAGCAATCGTTCCAAAAGAATTAATCAACGCGTACTTTGTCACATCTTTCATTAAGAAAAAGAGGAAAGAGAATTTAAGAAACTTGTGAATTGAGGTTCTATAGATATTATTTGTTTTTCATACTAATAGCAATTAATTGTTCCCAAGTATTAACACCATGTCTCTGTGCATGTTCATCTTTATGTAATACTTCAAGATTATTAATTATATTATTCTCTTTGTTTTTATCTACGTGATGAACATGGATATCCTTAATATCACACTGGAGTTTTTTAGCTAATCTTTTTACTTCTTCTAACTTGAGATGTCTATGAATTGGAATTGAGTCATTCCAATCATCTTTAACACATAAGTAGCCACTTTTATTAGGTTGCAAAACTCCTTTTTCCCAAAGTTTTTCAAACTCTTTATAACCTCCTCTATCAAAAGTATAAACAGTTTTCCAAAGAACTACGTAAACTTCTTCTCTATCTTCATTAAAATCTATAATTAAGTCATTTTCTTCAAGTTCTTTTTTTATTTTTTCTTTTTCCTGAATTATTTGTTCTTTATTCTTCTCAAGATTTTTTAAAAGATGTTTAAAATCCTCTTCTTTCATAAGAGGTTGAAGAATCACTTATTTTTAGAGCTTTCCAAATAGTTCGCTTTTAATAAACGCCCCCGCCAAAACACAATAAGGTATAGAGAAATTAAAGAAGCATCCTTGAAATCAATGGCAAATCATCTTCTTTATTGATTCTTGTTAATATTTCCTTTTCTTTTGGTGCTTCCTCAAAGTATAGTTCTAGAGCTTCTCTGAGCCTTGCCTTTGCTTGTTCTAAAGTATTTCCCTGAGTAACCACATTTGGAAATTGTATAGAGCTTATGCTGTAAACCTTGTTTTTTCCGCTTCCTTCAGGGATTATAACAATATCCACTTCCATTATATCCATATTAAAGATCTAATCTATTTAAGCCTTTTTAAAATATATCCTCAAATTCCTCTTTTTTTATTCCAGCTTCTTCACATTCCTTAAGCAAATTTAACCTTACTGCATTGCTCAGCCTTTTTTCATTGACTAAGACTATTGGTCTTCTCAACTGGGGAAAATTTCCTACACGATTGATAATTATATGGTCTCCCCTCATTCTTTTTATTTCAAAGTTATGCCTTTTTAATATGGAGATTATCTTGTTTGCTATAGGAGTTAATCTTAAACTCATAACAAAAACAAGTTTTTTAATTTTTTAAATCGTTCGTTTTTAATAAACGCCCCCGCCGAGATTCGAACTCGGGTCACTGCCGTTCTCCAGTGCGAAACCCTAAGGTTCGCATGGTATGAAGTTCCGAGGAACTTCCGCAGGATTTCTCCCGCGAATGGGTTGCATAGAGATGCAAATGCCAAAATCTTTCATCAAGACTTGGCGCCCTTATGAAATTCAAAAGAATTTCGTGGCAATTAAATGCCTTTGAGAGGGCAGCATTCTTGGCCTCTGAACTACGGGGGCTTACCTTGAATAATTAAATAAAAAGGAATAGGTTTAAAAGATTTTCATTTAACAAATTTTCTTGCAATCTCAACTCCTGCCAAAAATACCAGAGAATGGTAAATCCACCAAAAAAATGGTGATAAAAAAATTCCAAATATTACAAATGGTGGTGGGCTGTACAAAGCATAAACTCCGAAAAACTGAACAAATCCGCTGTAAGAGGATATTAAATATGTGAATGATATCCATGTTCCTGCAATAAAGGAGTATAAAACTCTCTTCCAAATATTTTTGCTGTCAATAACTACGAACCATATGAACGCAAGAAGGAAAGAGTTTACAAATTTTAATGTGTAATAGTAATTGCTTTCTCCAACCCCAGTAAGATGTAGGATAAAATCTGCAAACCAAAAAACAGCTACAGCTATTGCAATTTTGTACCATATGTGTTTTGTCAATTTTATTTTCATTCTACAATTATTTTTCCCTTCATGTATGCATGGGGTGTGCAGTGATAATCAAAAGTTCCTGCTTCCATAAAAGAGTGAATGTACGATTCTTCTTTATTAAGCAATTTTGATTTGAGTTCATTTCCATTATCAGATGTTACAGTGTGCCATGCAGAATCCTTATTTACCCAAATAATTATATCTCCTTTTTTTATTTTAAGTTCAACGGGATTGTATGCAAAATTTTTTATTTCAATTAAATGTTCTGCCGTTTGAATGTTTGATTGGTTGTTTTGTTCAACTGAATTGGTGTTCCCTTTTTCTGTTATTTGATTTTCACCTTCAGGATATTCAATGTTGCTGCCTAAATCACTGTTTTGAAAGTTTCCTAATGAAAAAATTAAAATCCCTGCTACCATAATAATCCCTACAACGATTAATGCAATCAATTCTCTTTTCATTATTTAACCAAAAAAACAGAATCGTTTGGTCTCACCTTCTCCGCTACTTTTATCCCCACATGCGCCCCCTTCTTTGCTTCGGCAACTTCTTTCCTGTCAATCTGCATGCTGTCAACCTTTTGCTCGAAATCAGTTGTGTGCCCTTTCACATGAATCTTGCTTCCAACTTTCAAGGTTCCTGAAAGTTTTATGGCTGCGACCTCTGCATGTGCGAAAAAGCTGGAAACTTTGCCTATCTCTTTTTCTTTATCCATGCTGGGTAAAAGATAGAGGCATATTTAAATTTAATTATTTCTAGAAAAAACTTTTTCATTAAATCTTCATCCACTACACATGGTTCTCCAAGCCATTCATCAACTCTTGTCACTTCATTGCCCACTCTCTCCATCACCACTAACAACCACAGCATTCTCTGCAACCGTCCTGGTTTGATCTTTCTCTTCTGTCCTTTTAAGATTGTTCTACCAATTTCAGCGTCTTTTAAAAATTGCAATATCAACTCTTTATTATCGGGGATTAATAGATAAATTTTATCTGTTCTCAGTTTTTCCAAAGCAGTGTAGTACTTCTCTGGATTCTGCAGTTTTATTATTTCTTCAGCCATATCTTTTCTATGTTAAGAAAATATAAAGTATTTTGGACCTTAAAAAGTATCCAAAATGTTCCTTTAAACTGAGACTGGAAGTCAGATAGCCCCACCAGGATTCGAACCTGGGTCACAGCCTATCTCCCGACTTCGCACGAGTCACTAATTTGGATAGATTGTCTCTACCACAAAATCACTCGCCCAGAGGGCTGCATACTTGACCGCTGTACTATGGGGCTTCTGAATATCTGAGAAATAGATATTTTTTAAAGTTTTTATTGCCGGTAATAATCTGAATTTGAATAAGATATTAAAATGGATAATTTTTATAATATTCATTGGCATGGTATTCTCTTTCTTTGATATGAAAAAATCAAATTATTCCCATATTACATTACATATTCTATGTAAAACACACAAAACCCGAAACTTTAAAAACCGCCAGTCACATTATTTGTAGTTAGAAAAGTATCTGTCACAATATTACTTTCACGATTCACTTTCATTTTAGCATTATGCTTTTGAATAAGTGCAGTTAGAAATGAGTGGACAATAGGTAGATATTTTTCTAGGTTCCAAAAATCACTCTTGAAGCAAATTCAAGGGAAGGTTAAGCGAAGGAAACCTTAGGCGTCCTCGTATTGGAATTTGAATTAAAAAGGAATTAAATAAAAATGGCAAAAATAAGTCCGGTATCAATAAAGTACATGATTTTTGCAAACTTTGTTGCAGAAGGTGCTCTAGAAAAGCCAGATGTCATAGGAGCAATATTCGGGCAAACCGAAGGGTTGCTCGGCGCTGACTTGGAAATGCGCGAGCTGCAGAAAGAAGGCAAAATAGGAAGAATAGAAGTTGATCTTCAGAGAAGCAACAAGCAGACAACAGGGATTATAAAAATTCCTACTGCACTGGACAAATCTGAAACCACACTTATAGCTGCTGCTGTCGAGACAATAGAAAGAATTGGTCCAAGCGATGCACAGTTGGAGATTGAAAAAATCGAAGACGTCCGTGGAAGCAAAAGAGATTTCATAATTGAGCGTGCAAAGAAACTCATGCAGGAAGTTCAGGGTTCAATGGAATCTCGAGAGATTTCGGGACAGATAAAAGACCACTCCAGGGCAGAGATATCAGAATACGGAAGCGAAAAACTCCCTTCTGGTGATTTGTCAGGAAAGGAAATTATTGTTGTTGAAGGCCGTGCAGATGTTATAAATCTCATGAAAAGCGGAATAAGAAATGCAATAGGAATGAATGGAACAAATCTTCCTGAAACAGTAAGAGAATTGAGCAAGGAGAAAGAAATAACTCTTTTCGTTGATGGAGATAGAGGAGGGAAGCTGATAGCAAGAAATGTCATGGACAATGCAAATGTTAAGTATATTGCAGTTGCGCCTGATGGGAAGGAAGTTGAAGAACTCACAAGCAAGGAAATTCTTATGTGCCTAAGGAAAAGAATTCCTGCAAATGAATTTTTTTCCGGAAGAAGTTTCTCCGAAAGAAAGTTTGAAGAAAAAGTTTCTGAAGTGACTGAAGAAGTCCAAAAATCAAAAGATTCCGAGCCAGAGTTTAACGATGAAGGCAAGGAAAAACTAAGGGAAATTTCGCGGAAACTTGAAGGAACAGGCAAGGCAATTGTTCTTGATTCCAACATGGAAGAAATCACAACAATTTCAGCAAAAACCCTTGGCACTTCACTAAAAAGACTTGACAAATCTCCTTTTGCAATTGTGATTGATGGAAATGTCACAAAGACAGTTATCTCAACAGCTGAAGAGATGAATGTCAGGGCAATTGTTGGGAAGAACTTCTCTGCGACTTCTGAAAAAATTAAGTTATTGAGTTTGTAAATAAAGAAGACTCTTGGGGGTTTTCTTTCTTTTATTTTTTGTTTAACTTTTCGGCAATTACCATTTATATGAACCTCTACAGTTTTTGAAAAACCCATATATGTGCATTTAACTTAATTCTCCCAAAGTGACATCTTGATTTCATAAAAATTATTAAACTTACAAAGTTATAAATTTTTCACTCTCAAAATAAAAAACCCACTAATTGTTACTCACATTTAGTACTATAAAGTTAAAGGTTTGTGTTGTTACCATAAAGTTTATAAAGAAATTTCAGATATGAAAAGCAATAGGAAACATTGTTTCCAAGATAACTAAAATGAATAAAACAAAGATGATGAAAAAGAACCTTTTGGTTTCTTTTTTGGCAGTATTAGCTGTATCTTTAGTTGCAATAGCATTTGTAAGCGCAAGTGACTTAGTTTCTGTTGAGTCCGTTAAAATCAACGGCGTTACAGACAATGGGAACGGAGACATTAGTGTAAGTGCCGGAGAAAAAATCGCTGTTGAACTTACCTTTGAAGCTTCTGAAGACGCTTCCGATGTAAGACTTAAGGCAAGCCTTGAGGGTACAAAAGTTGACTCTGACTCAGAGATTTTTGTAGGCGATGTTGAAGCTGGCAAAAGATACATCAAGACAGTTGTTGTTCAAGTGCCATATGAACTTAAGGACGAAGTCAGCGATGACTTGACTCTTTCAGTTAAGGTATGGAACGGAGACTTCAAGACAGAACTTGATGATGTAACACTAAGAGTCCAGAGAGCTTCATACAATGTGAATGTGGTTTCTGTTGAAACACCTCAGACAATAAGCGCAGGAGACGTTGTCCCTGTGGATGTTGTTCTTAAGAATGTGGGTTACAACGACCTTGACGACTTGTACGTTTCCGTAAAAGTCGCTGCATTGAACATAGAAGCAAAGGCTTACTTCGGAGATGTTGTTGCAGTTGAAGAAGGCACAGGCGATAACAAGGATTCAGACACAGTAAGAGGAAGACTTTTCTTGCAGGTCCCTTACAATGCTGAAAGTGGAGTTTACTCCCTTGAAGTAAGCGTTTCAAACTCTGAAATGGCTGCAAGCAAAGTAAAGCAGGTTTTTGTAGGCAACGAACTTCCAAGTTCTGTGATAAAATCAGGCAATAGCTTGATTCTTGTAAACCCAACAAGCAAGTTGAAAGTTTATACCCTTGTCGCTGATGCACCAGCAACTGTTAGCGAAAGTGTTGTTGTTGTTCCGGCTGGTTCAAGCAGAACCGTGACTGTTGAATCCAACTCAGCAAGCCAGTTTTCCGTAAGCGTTCTCTCAGGAGACAACCTTGTTGGAAAAGCTGAATTCACAGGAACAGAAGCAGCATCTTCAAATGCAGTTGTTGTATTGACTGTCATCCTAGCAATAATTTTTGTGGTATTACTTATCGCATTAATTGTTCTGGTAACAAAGAAACCTGAGAAAGAAGAATTCGGAGAAAGTTACTACTAACTTTAATTTTTTATTTTTTATTTTTTTAATTTATAATCATAAAGAACAAAAAAACCTAAAAACAAAAGAAAACACAAAAAAAACAAGAAAAGGAAAAAGAAAAATGGCAGAAAGATATACCGATATGAAAGGAGAAGAATTTGCAAGAAAAATCTTAGATGGAGAAAGAAACTTGCCAAGAATAAGAATTCCAACAGGATTTGACTTATCAGGTCATGACATATTTCCTGAGTTGCAGGATTATCTAAAAAAACAAGATATGCAAAGTCACCCTCTTGTTTTAGATAATTCTCAATTAATAGGCATTAAGGCACAAGGAATATATTTGCCTTATGTGCAAATGAGGGAAGCAAACCTTAGAGAAGCAAACCTTAGAGAAGCAGACCTTAGAGAAGCAGACCTTAGTGGAGCAAACCTTGAGAGAGCAAACCTTGAGAGAGCAAACCTTTATGGAGCAAACCTTTGTGAAGCAGACCTTGAGAGAGCAAACCTTAGTGGGGTTTATAATTTGGAAAGAGCTTTAGGATTGGGATCTGCTGTTTTTGGAGGAACATTTGTTACTTCGGAAGGAGAAACTATTATAAGAAAAGCTCGGAAAGGGATAGGGGAATACTTATTTGTTAGATGTTAATTTTTAACCAACCAGTGGCACAAACATAAAACCTTCAATTTTCTTTTTTATTTTCAACTTCCCATTTTTCTTTTCATAAACAACCAAATCCTGCTTGATATTATTTCCAATCGGCGCAACAAGCATTCCATTTTCTTTTAACTGCAAGATTAATTCTTTTGGAATTTTTTCTGTTCGCGCACTTATCAAAACCCTATCAAAATAAAGAGAACCAAGTTTCCCTTTATCAAACCCTCCTTTAAGTTTCTGTTCATGGCTGACTGCTTTTTCTTTCAACCCCTTAGTTCCATCTTGATTATAAACTTCAACATTTTCATAATCCTTTAAGTTTCTTTTTGATTTTTCAAACAAACTTTTTACAATTTCCATGCCATAAACTTTTCCCTTCTTGCCAACTAATTCAGACAAAAGTGCAAGAACATAACCGCAGCCACTGCCTACTTCAATAACTCTCTGCCCTTTTCTAATATTCAATTCATCAAGCATGATAGCAATTGTATATGGCTGACTTATTGTCTGACCAAAACCAAGGGGCAAAGCAGTATCCTTATAAGCAAGATGCTTTAAATTCCCGGGAATAAAATTTTCCCTCTTTACTTTAGAAAACGCGCCAATAACATTTTTAGAAAACCCAAAACTTTTCAATTCATCTAAAAGGATTTGTTTTTTCTTTTTTAAATCCATAAACCAAAAAAGAAACAAGAATTTAAATATGTTTTAGAATGCAATAAAGGTTAAAAAGTAAGAAATATAAGAAAAAAATGAGTGAAGGACATATTAGGTTTGAATCAGGTATTAATTAGAATGAAGTCCTTGCTATAGGCACTCTAGAAAAAATTTTGGAATCTGCAAAATTTATCATAGATACGGAAAATGTTAAAGTAAGTCTCCATTATAGAGATAAAGTAAAAGGCCCAATAAATAAAAGAGATAAAGAGGTGTCGGTTAAAGTAGATGAGGGTGAACCTGTAAAATATACATTAGCAGGACATGGAGAATTAAAAATAGGTGGTGACGACAGATATCCAATATACCCCATTGTAACAGAGAAAAAAGTATATACTCAAGCAGAAGTTGATAGGTTAATGGAAGACACCCGTTCAATCTTCTAATAAACTAATCACAACTTCAAATCTCCATACCAACTATTTTTGAAATTCCTTCATTCATGCTTACGCCATAAAGATTTGTGGCATTCGAGATTATCTCATCATTGTGGGTGATTATGATATACTGGCCTTTCTGCATGTATTTCTTGAAAAGATGCGCAAGCCTCTCTGAATTTCTCTTGTCAAGCGAAGCATCAACTTCATCAAGAATATAGAAATAATAAGGATTCAGCTCCTGTATTGCAAAAATCAATGCCAATGCAATAAGAACCCTCTCTCCTCCTGAAAGTGACGTGACATCAAGGTACTTTCCATGCCCCGTCTTTATGTCTATATTCACTCCTCCTTCAAAAGGCTCTTTCTTATTCTCAAGAGTAAGATAAGCAAAACCTTTTGTGCTAAGATTGGAGAAATTCCGTGAAAACACTTCGTTAAGTTCATTGAAAGTCTTAAGAAATGTTTTCTTTTTCTTGATGTCTATCTCGTGCACAATCCTGAGTATGCTTTCCTTCTCTTTTTTTATTATTTCTACCTTCTCATTGATTTCATCGTATTGTTTCTTAATTGAATCATAAACTTCCAAAGATAAAAGATTAACATTTCCGATTCTACCTATGTTGTCTCTCGTTCGATTTAGCCTTTCAAGCAAAACTTCCCTGCTTGCACTCACAAGGTTCTCATTGGGAAAATCAAGCATTTCCGTCTCGAAATTCTCAATCTCTGCACTGATTCTCGCTTTTTCTATGTTGAACACATTAATATCCTGCTCCAGATTCCTTATCCTGTTTTCATTTTCCATGACTCTTGATTCTTCCTTTCTTTTTTCTGTTTCCAACTCGCCCCTTTTTGAAATAAGGCTTTTGAACTGCCTGCTCAGTTCTTCTTCCTGTTCTCTCTTTTCTTCAAGGCTAGTTTCTTTCTCGTCATAATCTTCCTGATTTGAATTCAAATCCTCTGCAAAGTCTTCCTCTTCACGGGAAAGTTGTTTTAATGAAATTTTTGCTCTTTCCAATTCCCTCTGTTTGAATGAAATCTCTGAATCAACATTTTCCTTGCTTCTTAGGGAAATTTCCTCAACTTCCAGTCTTAACTTTTCATATCTTTGCTCGATGTCCGAGTTTTCATTGAAATTTCTGTCCATTACAACCTTGGATTTTTCAAATTCAGCAATTTCCTTCTTGGATTTTTCAATCTTTTCATGCAGGGATTTTATCTGCTCCTTTTTCTCATTTGCATTCCTGAGCTTCACGAGGTCTTCCTCACGCTTTGCAATTTCGGAACTTATTTTATTTATCTCATCTTTTAAGGATTCCTTTTGCTTCTGTATTTTTCCAAGTTCCTCTCTGCTTGTTGAGATTTCCTTTTTCAGATTGTTTATCTCTTCTTTTGATTTGGAAGCAATTTCGTGGGTATGTTCTTTTGTTATCTTTGACTTGCATACAGGACAAATGTCCATTCCTGATATTTTTGCCATCATCTTTTCTTGTTTGTTGATTTCATTCTCATGAGAATAGAATATTTTCCCCATTTCTGTTTCCCTTTTGCCAAGCCCTTCCAATGAAATTTCTTTCTCGGCTATCAATGCCTTTAACTCATTTAACTTTTCAGGAGTTGTTTTTTTGTCAAACATTCCTAATGAGGTTTGCTCAATTTGTCTTAAAATATAATTCATCTCGGAATTGTAATTGCCCAGAATTGCTTTCTTGTCTTCAATCCTTTCCTTTAAGGATTTCAATTCTGATTTTGTAGTGTAAAATTTTTTCCTTTGCTTTTCTACTTCTTCAAGCTCTTTTTTCCTTGAAGAAATTTCCTCATGCTTCCTCCTCAATGGCTCTTTTTGAAGTTCATTAATTGAAGATTCATTTTCTTTGATTGTGTTTTCAAGCTCCTTTTTTTGCCTTGAGATTTCATCTATTTTATTCTGATAATGCTCTATCTTGACACCTAAACCACTAATGTCAGCCATGAGCTTTGCAATTTCCTTATTTATTTTTTCCTGCTCAAAGCCTGTTGATTTCTGGATTGTTGAATTTATTTCATTTATTTTCAAATCAAAATTGTCAATATTTGTTCTTATCTGCAAAAGAGCCTTTCTTGTTTTCTCTATTTCCTTGTTCTTCCCTTCAATCTCTGAATTAACCTTGTCAAGCTCTTTCTTTTTCCTGGTTAAGTCGTAATGAATTATGCTTGCTTTCAGTCTCTTGACATCTGATTCAAGTTGCTTGTATTTCAACGCAAGCTGCCTTTCCCTTTCAAGATTATTAAGATAAGAAGTCCTTTCCCTAAGAATTGTTGAAACTTCCTTCAATCTTTCCTCAGTTTTTTCCAGTTCCTTTATAGCCTTCTCCTTTCTTGTTTCATAGATAGAAATTCCCGAAACTTCCTCGATTATTTTTCTCCTATCCGTGGATGGCATGCGAACAAAATTCTGTATTTCCCACTGAAGTATTATGTTGAATCCGTTGGGATCCATTCCTGCCTGTGCCAAAAGTCCCAGAACATCCTGCCTGGTTTTTGTTTGATTATTGATTTTGTAAATGCTGCTTCCGCTTTTTCTGACAATCCTTCTTATTGAAACCTCTTCCGTGTTAAGAGAAAAAACCTTGTCTGAGTTGTCAAAGACTAGTTCAACAAAAGCTTCTCTTGAAGGTCCAAGAGATTTTGTACCCATGAAAATAAGATTTCCTGCCTTTGATGCCCTCATAGATTTTATGCTTAACCTTCCGAGGACAAAGCACAGTGCCTCAGATATGTTGCTCTTTCCGCTTCCGTTCGGTCCGAGAATAACATTTATCTTTGGAGTGAAAAGAAGCTCGGTTTTTTTTGGGAAGCTTTTGAATCCCTGCATCACCAGCTTTTTTATGTATGGCAATTTACTCTCCTCTTTTCACGCATGTAAATTGACATGCTAAAAAATCTTTGATTTTTTATGAAAGGCATGGATAAGAAAACATCGAGGAGTTTTTAAAATTTGAGATTTCAAAAATGACAAAACAAAAAAGAAGAATTGTTTAAAAGAAAGGCAAAAAAGGTCTTCTTCTTAAGTATTCCTCATCTGGACAGGAGTCTTCTCCCATAAGTAGTTGGTTACTACATGACACATCATTACAACATTCATAACCTCTGTATTCTCCTTTAAAATCATAATCTCCAGAACACCCTTCCAATCCCATAGATGAAATTAAAATAATTCCTGCAGTTAAAAGAGGAAGTGTTTTTTTCATAGTTTAGATTAAATTAAAAAAGAGTTTATAAAAATTTGTTTATTAAATGATATGATATAAAATTTCAAAAGTCACCAATCTTTTTTTGTTCCTGAACAGCCATGGCATTTTTCCATGTACTCCATGTTTTTCTGAATATTCCGTGATTGTTTAGTTTTCTTACATTTTTTGCAACAAATCTTGAAGTTACAGGGTCTGAGGAGTAACCAGAACCTATTTCACTGCCGTATTTTTCCTTGAGTTTCAGCATTTCCTTTTCCCTTACACTCTTGGCAAGTATTGAAGCCGCAGAAACACAAATATGATTCCTGTCTGCCTTATGTTCGCATGAAATTTCAAGTCCTTTCAAATTTGTGATGTTTGAGACCAAAAATTCCTTCCACTTCACAAGGCTTGTTGAAGGACAATCAAGAACAATACTCATTTCTTTATAACCTTTGTTTATTTTGTTTATTATTCTCGCACAGGCAAACGCCTCAACTTCATTAAGTTTCACCCCGTTTTTGTTATGATTTTCAATTTCATCAGGATAAACTACAATTACTTCAAAAGTTTCTGCCTTCTCTCTTATGACATCTGCAAGAAATTCCCTTCTTTTAGGAGTAAGTTGTTTGCTGTCTTTCACTCCCAGTCTCTTGAATTCTTTTTGAGTCTCTTCATCAATCAGACATCCTGCAAGAACCATCGGCCCAATCACAGGACCCCTGCCGGCATCATCAATTCCAAGTTTAAGCATAGGAACTCCAAAAGAATTTTGTTTTTAAGTTTTTGTGTAATGAATCCTTTCACCCAACTTTCCGCCAAGATAACCAAAAACCAAGGCACCTGAAATTGTACTAATTCCTATAATACTATTCTCCCATACCATATCTGCTAAAAATTCCACAAAAGGTAAGGTTACTTCATAAAGAACATCTAATGTGGGCATTCCCGTTGGAACAAGATTAAAATCAAAATAATTTTCAGACAACTTTTTCCCCCACTCCTCCTGATATTAAACCCGCAAGACCTCCTGAAAGTCTGTAAAGTGTTAATATTTTTTCGTTGTACTTATTGTCTTCAATGGACTTTAACTCTAAATTTTCCATTTAGTTTATTAAGAAATTAATAATTTTAAACTTTTCCAAGAAGAATATAATAGCGGGGGTGGGATTTGAACCACACGACCTCCGGGTTATGGGCCCGACGAGCACTCCAGACTGCTCCACCCCGCTCTATATATTTAGATAAAAGAACTGCTTTTAAAGTTTTTCTGAAGCAATTACATTAAGTTTAAAAAATAATGATAATACTTAATTTCATGCCCAGATTGCATACAGGAATTTCCAATTCCTGTCCCTCAAACTTTATTAATAAGTTCGAGGTAATGGTATTACAAGAGCATACCACATAAAGCCCAGATCGCATAATGGTATTGCACCGGATTGCTAATCCGGGCCCTTCGGGGCTCGCAGGTTCGATTCCTGCTCTGGGCGTTCACATTTTCCATAAAACCATCAAAATCTTTATAAAATGATTATTCTTATCTGAAGTATGGAAAAAGACATAGGAAAGATAAACAAAAACGATACGACAGACATAGTTGTTCGTGTAGATGACTTTGGAGGGAGGAAAGGTGTAACAATTCGCGAATTTGTGACAAGCGAGAGATACACAGGATTCACAAAATCAGGGGTTAGAATTCTTGCAAGTGATTTTCCAAAATTCAAGGAGATGATTAATTCTGTAACAAATGAAGATTTAGCAGACGTTGAAGAAGATTCAGAAGATGAAAATAAGCAAAAAAAGCTTGACAACGAATCTTCGAAAGGCGGAGACTTGCCGGACTATTGATTCTGAGATTACTAAAAAAACAACAAACCAACAAGATAATAACTGATTCCTACACTGATTGCTCCAAGCAAAATTCCTCCTAAAACTTCTTTCCTATTATGCTTCAAATAATCCAAAGAAACCAATGCCAAAAGATAAACAATTCCTGAAAAAATTCCAAATCTAAAATCATTGTAATAAATATTTGTAAAAATTAGTACAATTAGTCCCAATCCGGAATAAATATTTGACTTGAAAAAAAACCACAAAGCCATAAATAAAATTCCTGCAATTAAAAACTGGCTAAAGTAATAATTCTTGTCCAAAAGAAAAACTCTTGCCAAAACTAAAATAAAAAATACAGGGCTTCCAAATGCGATAATGTCTCTTGCAATTTCTCTGAATAAAATTTTATCTTTCAAACGCCCCATCTTATTAAGCAGGCACAAAGGATTATAAAATCACCGATATTATGAAATTAAAATATGGATTAGAGTTTCACTAAGAATTTAATAAAGATTAACTTTAACTTTTTGTGGAGTTTAATAGATATGTTTTTGGATGTGAACATAAAATTGATGATTCTGACTGGATTGAATACAAAGCAAGATACGATGATTTAGGAAGAGGAGAATTGATGAAAACAAACAGCGGTCTTTACAGAAGGCTTAAATCAAAAGGGTTATTGAGCCTAATACCAAGAAAAAATCCAAGCGATGTAAAACACCTCAAAACACTTGAAAGCGGTATTTATGATAAAATATCAAGAGGAAAAATAAAAATTCTGGACAATGCATTTTATTTCTGGTTAAGAAAAAGAAATATTCTTATGGTTTATCCATTAAGGCATGAAGCGCAGAACCCCAAAACCTTTTAATCCTTTCTTTTTCTCTTATTTTCATGGAATCTGAAAAAACAAAAAAAATTCGCCAGCCAATAGTAACGGTTTGCGGGCACGTTGACCATGGAAAGACAAGCATATTGGATTGCCTTAGAGGAACCTGCGTTCAGGAAGGAGAAGCAGGAGGAATCACTCAGGAAATCTCTTTTACCCTTTACCCAATTGAGCAGCTCAAAAAAACATTCCCCATAGTAGAAAAATCTTCGTTGGATTTGAAAATACCGGGATTCCTCTTCATTGACACCCCTGGACATGCTGCTTTCACAAACCTCAGGAAAAGGGGCGGAAATCTTGCAGATATTGCAATACTTGTCATAGACATAAATGATGGTATCAAGCCACAAACACAGGAAGTTCTCCAGATTTTACATCATGGAAAGACTCCTTTCATAATAGCACTCAACAAGATTGACAATATTTCGGGGTGGAGAACCCCTGTCGGGAACAGGGAAACCGGATTAAAAGAAAACATAAACTCACAGGCGACAAATGTCAAGCAAAATTTTGATGAAAAATACATGACATTAATAGGCTCTTTAAGCAGTTTCGGATTTGAATCAGACTTATTTTACAACATAAATGATTTCACTAAAAAAATTGCCATCGTGCCTTGCTCTGCAAGAACGAAAGAAGGCATATCTGAATTGATGATGGTGCTTTGTGGATTAAGTCAAAAATATCTTTCTCAAAAACTTGAACTTGGAAAGGAAGCCAAAGGAGTCATATTGGAAATAAAAAAAGAAAAATCAATAAACTACGCAGAGGCAATTTTATATGACGGTAACCTCTGGAGAGGGGATGAGATTGCCATTGCGAACATAGAAGGAAATGCAATAGTTGCAAAAATAAGAGTTCTTGATGAAGTTGAACCTCTTAAATTCAAGTTTAAGCCAAAGGAAAAAGTACATGCAAGCACGGGCGTGAGAATGCAGTTCAGCGAAAAGGTAGAGGTGCTTCCGGGAATGCCTTTCCTCGCATACAAAAGAAACAAGGAAGACATTGAAAAAAAATTCAGGCAGGAAATCCGTGGAAACATAAAAACAAAAAAACAAGGAATTATTGCAAAAGCAGATTCTCTTGGAAGCCTCGAAGCACTCATGTTCATGCTGGATCAAAACAACATTCCTGTTGTAAAAGCAGGAATAGGAAACATATCAAAAACAGATATAATTTCTGCAAAGGCGAATCTGGAAATAAATTCTCTTGATGCAGTAATTGCAGGTTTCAATGTTTCAATTGACGAAGATGCAAAAGAACTCTCAAAAGGAAGCGGAAAAATAAAAATCCTTATGGAGGATGTAATCTACAAACTTATTGAAAATCTTACAAAATTCAGGGGGGAAAGGCAAAAAGAAATTGAGAAGGAAAGACTCCTTGGACTTTCTTCTTTATGCAAATTAAAAATTCTTAAGCAATATGTTTTCAGGAATACAAGTCCTGCGATATTTGGTGTGAAGATTGAAGCGGGAAAAATAGTTCCGGGAATGAATCTCATTGATGAAAACTCCGAGAAAATAGGAAAAATAAAAAACATACAATCTGAGAACAAATCGGTCACAGAAGCAAAGGAAGGAATGGAAGTCGCAATTTCAATTCCAGGATTAAATTTTGAGCGCCAATTAAATGACAAGGAAAACCTCTACTCTGAATTATCCGAAAGTGGATTCAAAAACTTCAAGAAGAACAAAGATTTGCTTTCATCAAAAGAAATCTCTCTTTTGCAGGAACTTGCAGAAATCAAGCGGAAGGAAAAAGCCGATTGGGGTGTTTAAAATGGATCAGGTTATAAGTTTAAGAGAAGTGAGAGAGCAAAGAAAGTTTGATGATTTTTTAGCATGGGTTGAAAATCAGGAGGAACTATTTGATTTTGGCAAGCACCCCATACCTTCCATTCCAAATGCACATACACCAAAATACTTCCAAATTACAGAGAGGCCTTATAATTTTTCAAATGACAATTGAAATTAAATCAAAACATTTTTAAGGCAATTCTCTCATCCTATAATCATGACATTCAAGATAAACATTGCAACAAAGGAAGGAAAAACTTTCCATATTGAAACGGAAAGTGAAGACCTTTCAGGAAAGAAGCTTCACGACACAGTTCAGGGGAAGGAAATTTCTCAAGACTTAAATGGATATGAATTTGAAATCTCTGGTGCTTCGGACAAGGCCGGCTTCACAGCAATGGAAGATGTTGAAGGGACCATGCTAAAAAAAGTTCTTCTCACTTATGGAAAAGGCATGAAGAAACGCCCTAAGAAAGAGGGAAAAAAGAAACGTGCAAAAAACAGGCCAAAAGGATTAAGGTTAAGAAAAACAGTGAGAGGAAATACAATCTCAGCAGACACAATTCAAATAAACTTAAAAATATTGAAAGAAGACGGGAAGAAACTTTCAGAGGTTTTCCCTGAGCAAAATCAGCCTAAAGTAGCCGAAACAAAGCCTGCAGAACAAAAGACAAAATAATTATACTACTTCTTAATAACAACAAATAGAAAGGTTTATAAATAAAAGATTTTTAGAGGGTTTATGGGAAAGACATTAAGAAATTTAGCATTAACTTTGGGCGCAGTCGGAGCTTTAATGGGGTGTGGAAATCAAGAAGAAAAAGTTAATCTTGAAAATCCAAATGGAAGAGACATTTGTTCTATAAATATGCCTTATGAGATGTATGGTGATTCTAATTTTGGTGTGACTGATGCAGACGTGGATTGTAGAGTTGTTGAATTACGAAGTGTTGATTCTTCTGGCAAACCCGTATCAAAACAAGTTACTCCTAAAGAATATGAGTTGTCAAATGTTCCAAGAGATTCTCAAGGAAGGATTATTATGACTAATTTGGAAGGAGAGCAACATTATTTTCCTCCTGAAACAAGAGAAAGCGAGATCATAAGTAATTGTTTTTACGATCACGAAAGACAAGAAAGTATTTGCTGGGCTCCTCACAGGAAATAAAATAATCACAACCTTTTTTAATCAACTTTTTCTCAGATTTCCATGACAAATGAAATTAATGAAATTCAAGAATTAAATGTGGGGGTTGTGGGACATATAGATCACGGAAAAACTTCTTTGCTAAGCAAGCTTACAGGAAAATTTACAGACACTCATTCAGAAGAATTGAAAAGAGGGATTACAATAAAGCTCGGTTATGCAGACATGACAATTTACAAAGACGGCAAGAGTTATAACAACAAAAAAGGCAAACCCTTCAGGTATGTAAGTTTTGTTGATGCGCCGGGACACGAAATGCTCATGGCAACCATGCTTTCAGGAGCCGCAATAATTGATGCGGCAATTCTTGTGGTTTCAGCCCAGGAAGGAATAAAGCCACAGACAAAAGAACACTTTATTGCATTGCAGGCAAAAAACATAAAAAACATAATTATTGTCCAGAATAAAATTGACCTCGTAAGCAAGGATCAAGCTCTTGAAAACTACAGGAAAATAAAAGAATTTGTGAAAGGTACATTAGCAGAAAACGCGCCAATAATACCAGTTTCAACGCTTCAGGAAATAAATATTAACAAAGTGGTTGAGGAATTAGCATTGCTTGAAATTCCAAAAAAGGAAACAAATACTCCTCCTATCTTTTTGGTTGCAAGAAGTTTCGACATAAACAGGCCCGGAACAGAAATCCAAAAACTAAATGGAGGTGTTCTCGGAGGAGTTCTGAAAAAAGGAATTCTCAGGGTTGGTGATGAAATAGAAATAAAACCTGGATTAAGTGCAAAAAAAGCGCACAAGCAAACCTATCATACCCTAACCACAAGAATTCTTTCACTTCACAAAGGAAAGGAAACACTGAAAGAAGTTCACCCCGGTGCAAGCATATCCATTGAAACCTCCTTGGACCCATTTCTTGCCAAAACAGACTCTCTCACCGGCTGTTTGGTATCCACAAAAGGAAATCTTCCAGATATAACCCTAAAAATTAATGTAAAACCTCATTTGTTCAGCAATGTCTCGGGAACATCAGAACAGCAAAAAATTGAGTCAATCAAAACAAAAGAAATGCTAATGCTTAATGTAAACACTACAATAACAGTCGGCACGGTTGAAAAAATAAGCAAAGGGAATGAAATAGAATTTTCATTAAACACACCAGTAGTTGCCTTAAAAGATGACAATGTGGGAATTGCAAGAAATTTTGGAGGGCACTGGAGACTTATAGGATGGGGAGAAATAATTGAGTAATAATAAAATAAAAAGTTTATTTTAAATGCCAAGACCAAAAAATTTTAGTTCTGATGAGGAGTTTCTTAAATACTGCAGGGAACAAATTGAAAGAAGGGAAAAATATTTCGCAGGAGATATTCTTGCATATTTATTTGAATTAAACAGAAATCTTCAAAAGGCAAGAGAGTATTCCAGAGTTATTCTGGCCAATATTGAAGAAGTTCCTGAAGCAAATGAAGTTCTTCAAAAAGTTCCTGAACTTGAAAGAAAATTAAGTGAATTGGGTAAAAAAGAAGATAGAAAAATAATCCCTTTCAGGAAAAGAAGAAGATAGTTTTATAAAACATATTTTTCTTAATCCCCCATGCAAAAGAGTGTACTTATCATATTTTCTTTACTATTTCTATTTGGAATTATGCTAAATTCGGCACTTGTTCTGGCAGATAATGATGATTCAGGGAGGGAAGATTCGGAAAAAGAAAAAAATAATGAAGACAAAAGTGAATCTTCAGAAATATCACTTGCAAAAAATCAGGAAAGAGAAAGGGATGAAAATAAAATTAGAGAAAGAATAAGAGAAGAAACAAGTACAGGAAAGATTGAAGTAGAAAGGGAAATTGAGGTGAAAGACGGAAAAACGAAGATAAAAATCAAAAGAAAAATAGAAAATGAAAACGGCTCTGTAAGGGAAGAAACTATAGTTATCGAAAGAGATGAGGAAGGAATTAAAAAAAGAATTAAAACAGAAGGCGGCAATGTAGAAGTTGAAACTGAATTAGAAATCGAAGATGATTTGAAAAGCAATCAGACAAATCTCAGGGCAAGATTAAGAGATGGAAACTACACAGATATAAAAATTCTGCCGGATACTGCATCAGAAATAGCAAGATTAAGATTGCAGGCAATGAATTTAACAAGAATTGAGTTAAGGGAAAAAATCCATAATAATATTCCCCAGGTTGTCTATCAGATTGAATCCAACAAAAACGGAAGATTCCTTGGGGTATTCAAACTTCAAATGAGGGTCCAGGCGGAAATCAACCCTGAAACAGGCGATGTTCTCAACACTGAAAGGCCATGGTGGGCATTTCTTGTTTTAGAATCAGACGCTGAAAACACAGAAGACACAAGCTCAAGCCAAACGGAAAATACAGCACAATAATTCTTAAAAATAAACCCCTGCCTGTAATATTATGCAAAGGCAAGAAAAATTTGGTTCTGATGAAGAATTCTTAAATGATTTTGAATTCCGGAGCAAGATTGTTCCGCCAGATTGCTTTACTTTTTCGGAAATTAACCGCCTTTACAAACTAGCTGGAGAAAAGCCACCTTTTGAAAATAATCTTTCTTTTCCTGTTTTCGCACCTTATTATGTTTATGAAACCAGAAAGCTTCTTGAAAAAGCAAAAATAAACATTGAAAACGAAACAACAGGGATAATGCGGGAAAAAATTGGTAATGTTCTATACATTGATTTCGGGCGCCAATAAGATAGCCAAAAAGTCCTTCACTCACTTCACTCGCCGTTGTTTGGCAATGATAATAATATTAATACAAAACTTGTTTTTGTTAACTCTTTTTTTAATTGTAATCCTGAGTGCTAAGATAAATTTATAACCCTTCACATTTTTTCTCAATTATGATAAAAAAAAACAAAAAGGTATTTTCTCATTCCAGAATTTCAACATTTGAGCAATGCAAGCTGAAATACAAATACAGATATATTGACAACATTATCCCTGATATTGAAAAGACCATTGAATCCCATTTGGGAAGTGTTGTTCACAAAACCCTTGAATGGGTTTACACCCTAGTTAAAAACAAAAACCCAATCCCTTCTCTTGATGAAGTGATTATTTATTATTCAAATGCTTGGAAAAAAGACTACGAACCAGAAATACCAATTGTAAGGAAAAACAACGGTGTGGATTTTTACTTCAACAAAGGAATCCAATTCCTTATAGATTACTACATGAGGCACAAGCCCTTTGACGACAATACTCTTGAAGTGGAGCAGGAAATTCTTTTGGATTTAGATGAAGAAGGAGAGTACAAAATTCGCGGATTTATTGACAGGCTTTCATACAATCTAAAAACAGAGGAGTATGAAATTCATGACTACAAAACTTCTGCAAGATTTCCTTCCGAAAAGGACATTGAAAACGACAGGCAATTGGCTTTGTACTCAATTGCAATAAAAAACAAGTTTGGGCATGATAAAAAAGTAATCCTTATCTGGCATTATCTTTCATTCAACAGAAAACTTCGTTCAAAAAGAACGGACGAACAACTAAAGAAATTGAAAGAAAAAACCCTCGGCACAATAAAGGAGATTGAAGAAACCCAAGTGTTTCCTCCAACAAAATCAAAACTCTGTGATTGGTGTGAGTTCAAGGACATTTGCCCTGTGTGGGGGAACAAGCCACCCGAGAAACAGTTAAGCCTCGAAGAATATTACAGGATAAAGGAAAGGAAAAAAAGAGTATAAAAAGAATTCAACAAAAACCGAATACGGAACTCTTGATGCCTAATTATTATTCCAGTCTCTATTGCCATAAGTTCTATAAATATTAATAATGTCCCTTGTTCTCAGAATTTTGATTGTGTTTTGTTTTTGAAAGTGCTTGTCCTCCGACCATATTGCCGCATTATGGGCAAGCGCAGTTGCGATGAATATAACATCATTCTCATCTATTTTCCCAATTATGCCAAATGCCTGTTTTTTGTAATCAATGATGTCCTCTGTTTTGACTATTTTAACATACTTTAACAGATTTGAAAGTAAATTCCGAAAATCTTCTTCTGACAAACCGGATTTTCTCAGAATTTCTTCCTTGTGTTTTTCTATTTCATCATATTCAAACTCAGGAAAAAACAAGTTGTTCTCAGAGTTAACAATAAGCTCCCGCGAGGAGCTGTCTTTTATTAAAGCAGAAATAAAAACATTAGTGTCAATGACTATATTCATTAAATCTCATTGCTGCACCTTTTTTTATTTTTTTTGATATCTCTTCGGCATCCTTTTTTGTAAATTTGCTTTTTGATGCTATTTTTTCCATAACTTCCATGTCATTTATTCTTTGTTCAAGAGCCTTTCTTGCCACTTCACTCCATCTCACCTCACTAAATTTTTTCATTTTTTTGTGAAGTTCTTCAGGAATTGATAAAGTCATATTTGTCATACTTATTTATGTGGTTTCACATATTTAAACTTTTTGGTTATCTAACTCTCCGTTGCCATTCCCATTAACATCCTCAACCTTTACCAAATCTGTAACATAATCCCCTTGTTGCAATTTCACTATTCTTACCCCCTGTGTAGCACGACCCATCACCCTTATGTTCTTCAGAGAAGTTCTTATTACCATCCCTTTTGCTGTTGTAATAATTATGCTGTCGTTTTCGTTAACAGAAATGGTTGTCACGACTTCTCCGTTTTTTTCTCCTGTCCTGATGTTAATGACTCCTTTTCCTCCACGGGCAGTTTTCCTGTAATCTTCAACATTTGTCCTTTTTCCATATCCCTTTCTTGTGATTGTCAAAACTTCTTTTGTCTTTAAAATTTCAAGGCTCACAACCTCATCGCCTTTGCTCAATTTTATTCCCGTCACACCATAGCTTACCCTTCCCATATCTCTAACATCCTCGCTCTTGAATCTTATTGCCTGCCCATCTTTTGTTGCAAGCAAAACTTCCTGTCCTTTCTTAACAATCTGCACATCAATCAAGGAATCTGATTCATCATTTGGAAGATTTATCGCCTTAACCCCTGAGGCACGAGGTTTTGAAAAATTCTTAAGAGAAATTTTTTTTACAATTCCTTTTCCGGTTGCCATAAAGAGAGAATCCTCAAAGTTTTTTACAGGTATTACATTCGTGATAGTTTCATTCTTTAAACTCAAAAGATTTACAACAGCTTTTCCCTTACTATACCTCTCAGATTCAGGAGTTTCATATGCCTTCAGCCATAAAACCCTTCCTTTTGAAGTAAAGAAAAGAAGATAATCATGAGTTGAGCAGGTTATCATTTGCTTTACAAAATCCCCTGTAGTAAGATTGCTACCCATAACACCTCTTCCGCCCCTTCTTTGTTCTCTATAAGTTTTCAGGTCCATTCTTTTTATATATCCCTTGTCAGTAATTGTCACCACAACTTCTTTCTTCTGAACAAGATCTTTCTCTGAAATTTCGCTTATTCTCTGCAGAACCTGTGTCCTTCGGGAATCGCCATACTTCTTCTTTAATTCAGAGACTTCCTTCATAATTATCTTCAAAATCTCATTGACATTTGAAAGAATTTTTTCGAACTCCGAAATCCTTGCCATCAATTCTTCTGCTTCCTTCTTCAGCTTATCGGATTCAAGAGAAGTAAGTTGTTGTAGCTTGGTGTCAAGAACAGCTTGAGCCTGTTTCTTGCTTAGAGAAAATTTTTTCATCAACCCTTCGCTGGCTTCCGAAACAGACTTCACCTTTTTAATAAGAGAAATAATCTCCTCTAAATTCTTCAATGCAATTAAAAGTCCAAGAACAATTTCCTGTCTTTCTTTTGCTTTTTTCAGTTCATGTTTTGTCCTGTCTGTAACAATAATTTTCCTGTACTTTACATACTCTTCAAGCATTTCCTTTAGGTTTAGAATCCTTGGTTCTCCATTGACAAGAGCAAGACAATTCACGTTGAAAGAGTCCTGAAATCTTGTGTATTTATGTAAAGTATTAATCACAAATTTGGAATTTGCTCCCTTTTTAAGCTCTATCACAATTCTTATCTTTCCTTTTGATGACTCATCACGCAAGTCAGAAACATCCTTTATTTTTTTGTCCTGTATGAATTTTGCTATTTGTTCTATAAGAGTTGACTTATTAAGCATGTAAGGAATTTCTGTTATCACAACAAGTTCTTTATTTTTCAGGGTTTCTGTTATTGCTTTTCCGCGAAGAACAAGTCTTCCTTTACCTGTTTTGTAAAGTTCAAGCATGTCGCCATTGACAATGCCTCCTGTTGGAAAATCAGGCCCCTGAATTATTTTGCAAAGCTCTTCAAATGAAATTTCAGGATCTCTTACATAAGCAGTAAGGGCATCGCAAACTTCTGTTAAATTATGAGGAGGCATGTTTGTAGCCATTCCAACAGCAATTCCCGTTGCTCCGTTAAGCAAAAGAGCAGGAAGTTTCCCGGGAAGAAGTGTAGGTTCTTTCAGCGAATTATCATAATTGGGAATAAATTTCACAGTTTCCTTATCAATATCCTCAATAAGTTCATTTGCAATTTCCTTGAGTTTTGCTTCAGTATACCTTTGTGCAGCGGGAGGATCTCCATCAATTGAACCAAAATTTCCTTGCCCGAAAACAAGAGGATACCTCAAAGAGAAATCTTGAGCCATACGAACAAGAGCATCATAAACAGCCATGTCTCCGTGAGGATGAAATTTACCCATCGTGTCTCCCACAATCCTTGCAGATTTTTTTGTCTGGCTATTTGGTTTCAGTCCCATCTGATGCATTGCATAAAGAATCCTTCTCTGAACCGGTTTCAAACCGTCCTCAATTGCAGGAAGCGCACGGGAAACAATTACAGACATGGCATAATCCAAATATGCCTTTTTCATCTCCTCGGAAACTTCTGAATTGATTACTCCTCTTTCAGTTTCATTATTTTGAATTTCCTTTTTTTCTTCTGACATTATAAAACCTCCTCCCCTCGGTCATCAAGATACTTCATGAATTCATCCTCTTCAAGCTCTTTTTCCTTTATGTTTTTTCCCTGCCATCGGCAATTCTTGCATTCCCACTCACCTTTTCCTTTTCCTTCCTCACCTGTAAGAAGAACATTAACATTATCGCTTCCACACTTAGGACATTCGCGAACTTTGAAAGTCTTTCCTTTTTTCTTTACACTCTTGCCTTGCGATTTAATATATTCATCTTCAGAATCATATCCTTCCAGTATCCATTCGGGTGTTTTAAGTTTTGATTTCTTCATTTTTTGTGTTTGAGAATCTTCATTAAAAAATGAAGCTCGGAAATTTTTAATTTACGTTGTTTAGCCATTTTTATTCTTCTCCTCCAGATTTAATTCTATCATAATCATCCTCTAACCTAACTATATCCTCTTCATCAACATCTCCTGTTGCAATCTCTAAAAACACAAATTCCGAATTTTCTGTTATAACACGATGTTTTACTTTTTTTGGGATTGTGAAAGTGTCTCCTTTTTTTGCCTCAAAAATTTCATTATTTATTATTACTTTTCCTTCTCCTGAAATCACTTTCCAAAATTCATCTCTATGATTGTGGTATTGCAAACTAAGTTTTGAGTTTGGTTTTACAGTTATTATTTTTGTCTTCTCAATTATCTTGTAATTTCCCCAAGGCCTTTCACTTTGTTCCATTTTGACCTATGATTGAACCTCCCAAATTTGCTTATCCAGATTAAAGTCATAAATACCTTCTGAACAATTATAGACTGAACATGCTTTTGCAACATAGGTAAAATTTCCACCTTTGACACAATAATTTCCTTCCACTTCATATCCTTCAAAACTACATGTTTTTCTCTCCCTCTCAAGACAGTTACAGTTATCAGGAAGCCATGATTCATAATATTTCTGTTGTTCCTCCATTTTTGCCTTGCTAATTTCAAAAGCAAAAGGAATGCCTATTGAAAGGATTATGATTAATCCTATGACAATTGCCAATGTTTTTTTCTTCATTTGTAATTTGATTTGAGATTTCATTTTAAATGTCCAAATTTGCCTCCCTTGCATTTTCAGATATGAATTCTTTTCTGGAGGAAACCTCGCTTCCCATGAGCATACTAAAAACCCTGTCGGCTTCAAGGGCATCTTCAATGAATATTTTTTTTATTTTTCTTGTCTTAGGATTCATTGTTGTTTCCCACAACTGACTTGAAGACATTTCACCAAGACCTTTGAATCTTGTGACATTTCCCCCTGTGCTTCCTGATTTTTCTATAACTTTTTTCAGTTCTTCATCAGTGTACACATAAATGTCTTTTTGCCCTTTTCTCAAACGATATAGAGGTGGCAAGGCGACAAAAATATTCCCATTCTCAATGAGTTTTGGCATGAACCTGAAAAAGAATGTAAGCAAAAGAGTCTTAATATGTTCTCCGTCAACATCTGCATCTGCCATGATTACAATTTTATTATACCTTAATTTTCCTATGTCAAATTGCTCTCCAACTCCTGTGCCTATGGCAGTTATTAAATCTGCAATATGCTCTACTGAAAGTATTTTCGAAGGACTTGCCTTTTCAACATTTAGAATTTTTCCTCTCAAGGGAAGAATAGCCTGTATTTCCTTGTTCCTTGCCTGTTTAGCACTGCCCCCTGCCGAATCACCTTCAACAATATAAATTTCAGTATCTTCTGATTTTTTTCTGGAACAATCCGCAAGCTTTCCTGGAAGTCCTCCGAAAGAAAATGCATTTTTTCTCCTGACAAGTTCCTTAGCTCTCTTTGCAGCAAGTCTTGCCTTTGCAGCATCCAGAATCTTTGAGATTATCTTTTTCGCAATGCTTGGATTTTCCTCAAAAAACTCGCTCAATGCTTGTGTAACAATGGAATCAACAAATCCCTTAACTTCTGAATTTCCGAGTTTTGTTTTTGTCTGTCCTTCAAATTGAGGCTCCGGAATCTTAAGATTCAAAATCACAGTCAATCCTTCACGAACATCATCTCCAGTAAGACTCTCACCTTTTCCATTCTTACCGTTTTTTAATCCTCCCGATTTTTTGGCATAATCATTAATAACCCTTGTCAGGGCGGTTCTTAATCCAGAAACGTGAGTTCCACCTTCAACAGTATTTATTGTATTCACAAAACCAAAAATACTTTCCCGATAGCTGTTATTGTATTGTATAACAACTTCTATAAGAGTATCTTTTATTTCTCTCTTAAAATAGATGGGCTTATGCAAAATTTCTTTTGACTTGTTTATCCATTTAATAAATTCAATCAATCCTCCCGAGTAAAAAAATTCCTCTTTTTTGTCCTTAACATCATCATTCAAATTTATTCTAAGCCCTGCATTAAGAAAGGCGACTTCCCTTAACCTTGTTTCCAGAAATCCATAATCAAAAACAACTGTTGAAAATATTTCTTCATCAGGCCAGAACGTAACTTTGGTTCCCATATCTTCCTTATCTACTTTTCCTATTACTTTAAGCTTTGTTTTTGGAACTCCTCTTGAAAATTCCTGATGATGTATTTTGCCGTCTCTTTTTATTTCTATAACCAATTTTTTTGAAAGCGCATTTACAACACTGATTCCTACACCGTGAAGCCCTCCTGAAATTACATATGTTTTCTTGTCAAATTTCCCTCCTGCATGTAACTTCGTGAGTGCAAGCTCCGAAGCAGGAACTTTATACTGAGGATGAATATCAACAGGTATCCCCCTACCATCATCTTCTATTGTAGCGCTTCCGTCCTTATTGAGGAAAACTTTTATTTTCTTGCAAAATCCTGCAAGAGCTTCGTCCACTGAATTATCGACAACCTCATAAACAAGATGGTGCAAACCTTCCTTTCCCGTCGAGCCTATGTACATTGAAGGCCTTTTTCTTACTGCATCAAGCCCTTCAAGAACCTTTATAGACTCTGCATTATATGATGTTTGTGAAACCATTTTGTCGTCGGTAAAAATTTATTCTATTGGATTTCCTCGTCGATAAGAAATCTTAACATAAAAAGTTAATTATTATTTAAAAACCTTGCCCCTCAAAATTTGGCATTTCAAGGCGGGAAAATGGATAATTTAGATTTAGATTGTTTTTAAATAATATATTCTTAAAACGGAACTAGCAATTGCATATTCCAAAAAAGCACTAGTAAAGAGTATGTATAAAAGTTGATTTAAATTTATAAATCAAGATTAAAAATGGACATAATTCAAAAACTATTTCTTTTCCTCTTTAACCTTTTTTGTCTTGGAAATCCATCTCACCTTTCTTCTCTTCATTTCCATGTTTTTCCTACACTTCCCAGAACATAGATAGTGAACATTGCCTTTATTTGTGGCGATGGTTGTCCCTCTTGGAAATTCATAATTCTTTCCGCAATAAACACATTTAGGCATTTTATTAATCTTCTTTAATTAAATATATAACACTTGTTTTACTATCATGATACGCAACTACAGGCATATAACCATTTCTATTTCCGCAATTAACACAGTCAGGAGTATCACTTCCTCTTTTCTTTAAAACAACTTCAACAACTTTTGGATCATTAAATCCTTCTCTGATTGCCTTTAATGCCTCATCATCCAATCTTTCTTTTTCTACTGCAAATGCAATATTCTCTAAATTTGCCATTTTAACTATACGCTCCTTTTGTGACTTTTGACCTTATTCTTCTCGCCTCGATTTCTGTCTCTCTCAGCATTAGAATGTCTCCGGCTTTGATTGGTCCTTTCACATTTCTTCTCATTACTCTTCCTTTGTCTTTTCCTTCCTGGACAAGGCATCTGACTTGGGTTATCTCGCCTCTAAAGCCCGTTCTTCCCAGAACTTCTTCCACAATTGCAGGAACAGCCTCGCCTGTGACTATTCTGTCCCCTCCTTTGGAAGATTGCTGTTGTGATTTTTCCTTGACTTTCTGCTGCTTTGCCATTTTATTTCTTCAGAGAATTAATTTCCTGCTCCGTTTCTCCTCCCTCTATTATCGCGATGCTTGAGGTGCTTACAGGAAGATTCACAGCCATGCCTAACTTTTGCTTGCTGTCAACTTCAAAGCAAGGTACATTCTTTTCCTTGCACAAGACAGGAAGATGCTGAACAATTTCCTTTGGTTCTACATCAGAAGCATAAGCAACAAATTTTGCAGTTCCCCTCTCAATTGCCTTCGTAACTTCGTTTGTGCCTTTCTCTATCTTTCCCGTTCTCCTTGCTCTTTCAACTAAATTATAAACATCTGTAGCCATTTTTTCAAAACCGATGTAGAACAAGCCCTCACGAATAAAGGTTCGTTCATCGGATAAATATTAACGAAAAAGTTTATTTATAAAGTTTTTGTGGGGATTTACATCCACCTAACATCAACTTCATCAGTTCTTTGCCTTGGCTTTATGTCCAATTTGTCAATTTGCTTTCCGGAGAATTTTATTCCTGATTTAAACATAACTTCTCCTAAAAAAGCAATCATCGCACCATTATCTACAAGCAGCGATTTTTCCGGAGCAAAAAACTTTGCCTTTCTGGCTTTGCACATTTTCTCACACATTTCCTGAAGCCTTTTATTGCATCCCACCCCTCCCCCTATAAGAAGTTCTTTTTTGTTAAGATGCGCAAGAGCTCTTTCTGAAACTTCCACAAGCATGGAAAAAACTGTTTCCTGCATGCTGAAACATAAATCAGCAATGGTATAATTTACCTTGCCGCTCGCTGCCGCTCGCTCAAATTTATGTTCGCTGTTACTCACAGATTTTTTATAATCTTTTAACCCATAATCTGTTTTTTTATTAGTTAAAGATAATTTTATTGATTTATTTTTTGTTAACATGTTTTTATCATAGTCTAAGCGAAGCGAAGGAATTTTCATTTTCTCAATCTTCTGCTTTAAGTTTGTCAAAATCCCGCTAAGTGCAATATCCATTCCTTTCACAGTATAGGGAAGTTCAACATATCTATTTCCTTTTTTTGAAAGTTCCTCTATTCTCGGTCCTCCAGGAAAACCAATTCCAAGATGCCTTGCAAAATTGTCAATAAAATTTCCAACTCCCATATCAAGAGTTTCGCCGAAAACCCTGTACTTGCCGGAATTGTAAGCAATAACCTGTGTGTTTGCCCCGGAAGTATAAAGCATAACAGGATTCTTAACCTTCAAAATTTTACCTATCTCAAGATGTGCAACGCAATGGTTAACAGGAATCAGCGGAATCCCAAGGTTTTTTGAAAGTTCTTTTGCAAATTTAAAACCAACAAGAAGACAAGGGCTCAAACCAGGACCTTGGGAAAAAGCAATACCCTGAATTTCTTCTTCCTTTATTTTCGCCTGTTCCAGGGCTTCCCGATAAACATTTTCTTTGATTTTATCATGATGCCTTGCAGATTCAACAGGAATAATTCCCCCTTTTTCTGTCGTATAAGTATCTTTTGCATTCGCTAAAACCTTTCCGTTCCTCACAATTCCAACACCAAATGTGTGCGCAGTGCTTTCAATTCCAAGAATAAATTCCTTAACCATTTTTTAATTTCTTATAATCTTCCAAAGATCCAATGTCATGCCATTCCCCCCTGAACTGATGGACTTTTATTTTTTCTCTTTTCATTAAATCTTTTATCAGATAAGTCACACCCTCATTATTTTTGCCACTTCGGACATACTCCCTGATATCCTTTATATTTTCCTTAGGCAGCGCATACAATCCTGCAATTATAAGATTTGACCTTGGATTCTCCGGCTTTTCTTCCACACCTTTCAAGTTCATGTCATCGTCAATTTCAACAACTCCAAACTTTTTTGCCTGTTCGATGCTGGTTTCATATACACCCATCATTATTTCCTGATTTTTTTTGAATGTTTCAACAAAATCAGATATTTCAAATCCAAAAAAATTGTCCCCCAAAACAATCAGCAAATCATCGTATATTTTTTCTTTCTCAATTGCAAGCCACAAATCTCCTATTCCACCGAGACGGTTTTCATTCTCAAAAACATTGTCATTTACAATCTTGATTTTGGGATGATTTTTAGCCCATTCCTGAAAATCATTGTAAAATTTCCCGTTTGTAACAATCACAATTCCTTCTTTCCGGGGAATTTTCTCAATTGTATAATCAACCAATGGTTTGCCTTTTATCTCAAGAAGCACTTTTGATTTATTTAATGTTAAAGGATATAATCGCGTCCCAAACCCTGCCGCAAGAATCACGGTTTTCATAAGAATAACAGAATATCTTTTATTTAAAACACTTTCTTAAATTAAAAATTAAGTAAAAAATAAAAAAATAAAATTAGTCAAGAGTTTATCTTTTCTTTTTCCTCTTGACAGCTTTTCTCTTCGCAGGCTTCTTCTTAGCAGCCTTTTTCTTTCTCTTTCCGCCACGAGCCATCTTAGCTTCGCAGACATTACCCTTTCCGTCCACATAGTAAAGATGTCCAGGCTTTCTCTTGATAACATTCTTAACAATTACTTTGCCCATTTTTACACCTCCTTTTTGTTTTTATGATAATACCAGTACGATTATGTTTTTAAATATTTCCTTTACCGACGAAAAAATTGATTATTTTTATGTTTCTTTTGTTCAGGGGAATTTCTATGATTGAGGAAAAAATTCTTTTCGTCTTTATGCTCAGTTTGAATGGTCCTGCAATCCTTGTGTCAATAACATTGTTTTTTTCGTCAAGCCACAAGACAAGAAATGGGAAAAAAACAAACAAAGATGTCAATGAAAAATTGCCTTTTGGGAGGTTTCTAAACCATAGGTTTTTTGTATTTTTTGTCCTGAATATCAAGCCTGTGCTGAAAAAAGAAACCTTCTTCGCAGGAATGTTTATTTTTTTGCCCTTGTGGTTTATCACCACCATTTTTTACCTTCCCCCTCGTTGCTACCATCTTTGAGAGTTTCATATTTCCTATAAAATGCATTTATGTTCTTTGCACAGACATAATCATGATGCTTGAATCCTCCTCCGAATGTCTTTGGAATGTGCATCAGCTCGTGTATTATCACTTTTAATTTCTCCTTCTCTTCAAGTTTTTCAAAAGCTTCCAGAAATTCTATCACATAATGTGCCTTAATATTAAGGGCTTTTTGCATCAGTTTTCCAATGGTGTGACATCTTGCAATTGTGTTCCTACTTGAACTACCATAACTTCTAAAGCATTTCACCCTCTCAACTATAACATGAGGGAATAACATTCTTGAAATTTCGTCTGCCTGTGCCTGCAAGTCTGGAGCGAATTCGTATTTCATCTTAGTTTCTTTAATATTTCTTTGGTAATCTTTTTAATCTCATCTTCGCCGTTTATTTTAATTGCATCAAACTTATTCAGAATTGGCTCCGTCTCCTCATGATAAATCTCAAGTCTTTTTTTTATTGCATGAGGAAAATCATCTTCTCTTTGAATCAAAGAGATTTTGCACTCATCACACAATGCATCTTCTTCAGGTTTTGGTGAGGTTGCAAGATTGTAAATCCTGCCACACTTTGGACAATTTCTCCTTCCTGATAGTCTTCTTATTGCTTCTTCATTTGAAATATCTATCTCAATTACCTTATCAATATCAGTCAGTTTGCCAAGTTCTTTTGCTTGACTCATTGTTCTCGGAAATCCATCAAGAATAAATCCTTTTTTGCAATCTTCATTATGAAGCCTTTCTTTCAAAATTCTCAGCATCAACCCATCAGAAATAAGATTCCCTTTGTTTATGTAAGAGTCAACTTCTTCCTTCAATTTCCCGTCGGTGCTTCTTATCAAGTCTCCTGTAGAAATGTGAGGAATTCTTAACTCCTCTGAAAGGATCTTTGCCTGCGTTCCTTTTCCGCTTCCCTGAGGCCCGATAAATATTAGTTTCATTCCATAACCTCCAGGATTTTATTTCTTGAATTAAATCCTGAAACCAATTTTACTTCACTATTAAAATACTTTTTTAACAACTTTGTAAGAATAGCATTTGCTTTTCCATCCATAGGTTTTTCTTTAATCCACATTTCATATACCTTCTCATTTATCTTTTTTATCTTTTCCTGCGAGGAATTTGGATGGACTTTCACGCTTATTTTCATCTTTCCCGTGGCTCCTTGTATCTCCTTCCAAGCGCACGATAAATTTCCCTCTCTGTCCTGCCGGCAATTCTCCTGTTGGTTTTTCTATTGAAAAGCCCGTGCTGGCTTAATTTCATGCCTTTCATCCTTGCAATAATCCTTAATCCGATATTGCTTCCCTTCTTTCCGGAGTAAGCAAGAAGCATGGAACCCCATTCGTTAATGTTGTCTGCATAATAAAGTTCAACTTTTACACCCTCAATCCGCCATCTGGATTTTTCATTTCCTCCCTGTATGAATCTTCCTTTTTTTCTCATAAAATCTTCCAGCTTTTCCCTGTCTTTAGGAATAAGAACAATATCAATATCCTTAGAATTCTTCTCCCATCTGCGAATGCTGCCTGCTACTTGTATCTTTTTTGAGAAGGGTTTTAAAGATTTAACAATTTTTTTTGAGAGATTTATCACATACTCGCCTCTTTTCATAAATTAAACCAAGAATGCAAATTTATATAATTTACCATGTAGAATTGGTGTCTTATTTAATATTCCTCTGATTCTATCGATTAATTTTATAAGACCCTTTTTATCTCGTCACGATCTCCAGAGCATCCCTGTTTTTTAGTTGATAGCTTTTTCCAAGTGCTTTTTTAGTTCTTGCATCTATTGCCTTTATGAAATTATCGCCAAAGTCCGTGTGAAGATAATAAGCAAAATCAAGAGCAGTAGAACCTTTTGGAAGAAGAAAACAATCAGGAAGGATTCTTCCCTTGCTATCTCCAAGCTTGTTTGCTCCTGCAGGAAATATTGCAATAAATTCAAGGAGGTCAAAGACTGCTTTATTCAAAACTTCCTGAACCCCTGTACCGGAAGAAAACTTTTCAAGAACCTTTTTCTTTATAGTCTCAAGAGCTTGCTTTTGTTTTTCATTTATTTTGCTTCCTTCAGAAATTTTAAAATTTTTTTCCCCTGGAATATAATCTATCAAACCAATTTTAGCAGCCTCTCTTAATGCGAGCTCAGAATCTGCACTGCAAGGAATAATAATTAAATTCGGAAATTCTTTTTTTAATTTCTCAAAATTTTCCTCCGCATTAAGTTCATCAATCTTATTGGCTGCGATAATCATTGGCTTGCTCTTTTTCCTTAATTCAGATGAAAAATCCATCAATTGACTTTCCGTCCAGGTGTCTGGGTTTTTTACAGAATCCATTCCTCGGAGAACATCCTTTACATCTTCCTCATTTATTTTCAAGCCTGAAAACTGCTTCGCAACTAATTTTGAAAAATCTTCATTGTTTCTTGCTTCCGTTTTTGCTTTTTTTGCAAAACTTTTCCAAGCCTTCATAAAAATATTATGATACCACTTGTTCAATTCATCTTCCAAAAATCGCACGTCATCAGCAGGGTCGTGGATTTCTCCTTCATTAAGGATTTTTCCCTCAAAATCACTTTTTCCAGAGATGTCAACAATTTGAATAAATGCATCTGCTTCCCTTAAATCATCAAGAAATTGATTTCCTAGTCCCTTTCCTTCACTCGCTCCCGGAACCAAGCCTGCAACATCCATTAATTCAACAGGAACAAATCTCTTATGGTTTATACAAAATCCATGGTTTGGATTGCATTGTGTACTGAATTCCTTATCAATGCAATCAACTTTCACATATCCAATTCCATGATTGGCTTTTATTGTTGTAAAAGGATGCGAAGCAATCGCAACTTCTGCAAGCGTTGCTGCCTTGAAGAACGTGCTCTTTCCTACAGAAGGTTTACCAACAAGTCCGATTAGCATTAACAAACAAAAAATTAGAGATTATTTAAGATTATCTTCAATTAAAACTTTGTTTGATAATTATTGTCTGTTCAAAAATTTAGTTCTCTTTTCTTGCAAAGCTTTGCTTATAATTGATAACATTCACTTAAAAATCTCTTTTGCGTGCTGCATAATGTGCTTCTCAAGTTCCTTCTTCTTTTTTTCAAGTTGTTTTTCCCTCAAAGCCATTTCTTTTTTCAACTTCTCCTTGTATTCCTTTTCAAGAGCAATCCTCATGGATTTCTCTCTTTCTTTCAATTGAGAATCACTTTTAGATTTTATCTCATTAGATTTTGAAACCAAAGTATTATACATTTTCTTTTTTGCATCATCTATAAGTTCTTCAAAACGCTTATCCAATTCTTCTTTCCTCTTGAGAGTCTCCTCATTCTCTCTATTCAACTTCTCCTTCATATCCCTACCCTCTTTTTCTAATTTCTTTTTCTCAGCTTCAACACTCTTCTTCATCTCCAATCTTTGATTTTCAATTTCTTTCCTCTCTGCCTCAATTTCGATATTCATTTTCTCCTTCTTTCTTTCAATCAATTCTTTCTCGCTCTTAAGTTTAATTTCAATTTCTTTCCCAGCCATCTCCTTAGAACTTTCAATCTCTTCTTTTGCCAATTGAACATTCTTTCTCTTAAAATTCAATTCCTTCATCTTTTCAGTCAGTTCAAGGGATTTCTTCTTAGATTCAGCATCCAAGCTACTGCTCTTTTTCATATACTCATTCTCAAGCATTGCTTTTCTCTTCGAGAGGTTGTTTTCCAATTCCTTCTGCTTTTGGTCATATTCCTTATGAAGATTTTCAATTGCCTTTCTTCTGTCGTTATGAAGTTTCTTAGTGTATTCATCAACAAGTATGCCCGTTATTTTAGTTTTTTCTTTTTCAAGCTTGCTCTTTAAAATATTATCAAATCTCTCTTTAACATCCCTTTCAAGTTCTTCGTTAACTTTTTCCTTGTATTTTTCATGAAATTCTTCATTGAGTTTTTGGTATTTTCTTGCAAAATTTTCCTTTTCCTCCTTAAGATTTTTAACAAGCCTTTCATCCAAGGTTTTTTCTTTTTTCTTTAACTTCTCACTTAATTCAGCCTTAATCCCTCTGACAAATTCCCTATACCTTGAATCAACAATGGAATCCACACCAGAATCTATTGGAACACCAATTCCTGAAGCCTTGCTATGCTCCTTGAAATCTTTTCTCAACTCAACAACCTTCCTTTCCAATTCAGGAACTTCCTTAATTTCCCTTAAAAATTCGTCAGGAATTGCCTTCTTCCTTGACAGTTTGTCGATCTTGTCGCTTATGTTTTTTTCAAGTTCCTCTATCTTACTCTTCATCAACTGCCTGTCTTTTTCCATGCTATTTGATTTTTCAATAAGTTTTTTTGCAATTTTGCTTTTAACGGCTCTTTTTGAGGAATGGCACATAATTTTTCTTCTCAGATTTTCAACGTCTTCCTCCACTTCGGGAAGAGAATTTACATCTTTTAGTTTTATCTTTATAACTTTTGCCTCCTGCCTAAAATCCCTCGTATCCAATGCATCAAGTTCATGCTTCAAGGATTCCAGCTTAGAAATTTTTCTGGCAAAACTTTCAAATTCTTTTTTTACATCCTCTTTTTTTCTTCTAACAACCATGTTTTCCTATAGTTATTCTGTTTTATATTCTTTTTTACTTCCCTGCGCCATACTTTTTCTTCCATTTTTGGAGAAGGTTTTTCATTTCCCCTTCTGTCAATCCTTTCAGTTTATATTCCATCACCTCTGTATGATATCCTCTCTTCTTCCACTCACCAAGCTTTCTTTTCATTGCATCAACATCTCCTTTCTCCCTGAGCTTCTTGAATTCCTTAAGTCTTTCTTCATTTTTCTTTTTTATTTTCTCTAGTTTGTTCTTAATTTCTTTTTGCAGTTCTTTCTTCTTTTTTGCATTTTTTCTAATCCCTTCTTTCTTGCCAACAATCCTTTCTTGTTCTCTCATTAACGACTTGCTCCTTTGCAATTCTTGAGTGTTATACTCTTTCAACTCAAGGACTAGTTTGTCTCTGTCCCTTATTATGTACATAAAAAAAAGTATCAAAACTATAAACATAAACCCTATAAAAATCAGAATTAAGGAGAGGTTTGAAATAGAACCTTCAAAATCCAGAAGGCTTCCGGAGCTTTTCTTTGAAACAGTGAACAAGTCTGTGGAAGTGCCTATTGAAGACTTGTAGTTTATCACTGCACTGAATACATACTGCCCTTCAACAACATCCTTTGGAAAAGATATTGACTTTGAAACAATTGCTTTTTTGTCCACAACAAAATTTTCTTTCTCTGAAACAAGAACATCGCCATACAAGTCCCTTACTGAATACTCTACATCTACAGAAGAAGAACCTAGTCCATCACTCGTCCCGCCTCCTGAAAGCAAGTCAAAAACATTTAACTGTACGGTAATTTGGCTTCCAGGAGAAATATCAGAATACTTGGAAGGGATTTCAAGATTGCCATCAAAAAAAACATCTTTGGATTCAACTTCAAAAATCACAGGTATTCTTTTTTCATCACCTTCTAGAGAAATTTTTATATTCCCAACATAAACTCCTTCAGAAACAGAACTTGAATTAAAAAAAACCCCTATAGTTCTTTCCTCCCCTTTATCAAAAACAACACTTTCTTCGCTCAAAAAAACCCCATTTTCAATGCCTTCTACACTTAATCTTGCATCACCACCTGTTGGGCTGGAAATAACTATACTCTTAGTTATGGACTCTCCTTTGTTAAGGGAAAACTTAAGCAAAACATTTTTAGTTTCAATATTTCCTTCAGCATTAACAGAAACCGCTGAAAATACCAAAAAGATCGTAAGCATCAAGGTGAACACTAACAAAACCCCTTTTTTTTCCATTTTTATAAAAAAGAATTTATGCATTTAAATCTTGCTATTACTCCTCTTTTTTCTCGGAAAAATACCTTTCCTCTTCAATGTAAACCATATCAATCCAATAAGTCCAATTATTCCTGCAGCTATGCCAATGAGTATTTTATATTCCAATTTTATCGCAGTACTTTGTACGTCAAAGGTTGCGGAGGAGACTGCAAAAGCCCCTGGATAAGTAACCTCAAAACCAATTACATACTTTCCCTCAGGAAGACTCTGTGTAGGAAAATCTTTTGTATATTCTTTTTCACCTTGGACAAAATAAGTCTCGCTGTCCTCATAGTAGAGATTCCCTTCAAAGTCCTTTATTGTATACCTTGCAACAACATCTACTTTTTCATCAGTATTTATTTCCTTCAAATTAAACTGTCCTGTCAATTGGCTTCCAGGTTTTATTTTTCTAAATTTATCACTCAAGAAAACAGAAGTATCAAAAAGGAAATTATCCGATTTTGTGCTAAGGACAACCGGAACTTCCTTTACAAATGTAGAAGATCCAACAATAATTTTTCCCAAAATCAAATCTTTGTTGTCATTTTTTATGGTAATTTCTATAATCATAACACTATTTGGATTTATCACAAATCTCTCAGTGCTAAGAGAAATCACATCTTTTATTTCTTCGCCAGAAACAGACAATAAAACAGGTAATGTGGATGAACCAACATTTCTAATTGCTAACTCGCGAATTTCTTCAACTCCTTGGATAGTTGTCATGCTCACTTCAGGAGGAGTAATGATTAAATCGTTTGGAGTTATAGAAGTTCCTATCGTTCCTCCGCCACCTCCTCCGCCACCTCCACTTCCCCCTGTTGTCGTGGTGTCTTCAGCAGCAGATTCAGTTTGGCATGTATTTGAGCATCCATCTCCTGAAACAACATTTCCATCATCACAGGTTTCTCCTGTTTCAACAACAGAATTTCCACAAACAGGGGCCACTGTCCCGCTCGTAATATTTTTTGAAAACAAAGGTGATTCTGAATAAATGCTTGAACTAATCACAAGATTCTCATCACCTCCTGAATTAATTGAAATTGTGTCTGCACTAATTAAAGAAACCAAAAATATTATTGTAATCAAAAAAATCATTCTTTTCATATTTCCATATTGTTAAATTATGTTTAAATTTTTTGCTAATTTCCTTTTCTTATCAGGTTTAACAAATACCTTGCAGTAATGAGGATAGATACAAATAAAATTCCTACAAGGAAATAAAATGCAAGTCCACTCGCGGAAATCTTTCCTCTTTCGACAACCTCGAAATGGGCGCTTGAAGTTGCAGTCTTACCATCGTATAAAACTTCCAATCCTATTATATATTGCCCAATTGCAAGGCTTCCCGTGTCAAAATCCACCTCAAAATTTGTTTCTTTCTCAACAAGAACAGTCTCGCTTTTCGTAAGAATCGTTTTATTATTATAGTCTTTTATGACATAATTCAAGACAACGTCCAGTCTTGTCTTGTCTCCTTTTGGAACAAGAGTAACTTCTGTCTTAAGTTTGTTTCCTTTTTTTATGAAATAATCTTTGTTTAAAATAACAATATTTGAATCAAACAAAAACTCCTTATCCCTCACATTCAGCGAAACGGGAATCCCTTCATAATTAAAAAGTATCTTTCCTGTAAAAATTCCTGAAGAGTTGCCCGCAACAAAAATCGCCTTTATTATCTTTTGTTCGGCTGGCCTCAAGGTTATAATCGTCTCATTAAGGATAACCATATCACTCAACCCTGTTTGAGAAACTTTCAAAAAACGAAGGGAAGTTCCGTCATTTTTCACATTTATGGTTTTTTCAAGATTTGTGTTTTTTATCAAATCCAGGTTTATTATATTAGGATTGAAAGTCAATTTCTCAACATAAGTTGTCCCGCTTCCACCTCCAGAACTTCCACCTGAAGGAGTTGTAGCAGGCACAGAAACAACTTCCAATATTGCAGTTTGTGTGCCTGTTAATCCCAGATAAGTTGTATTTACCCTAATTTCATAAACTCCTACACTTGCCGGAGCAGTAAAAGTATAATTATAATCTCCACTTGAGTTTGTTGTGATATTTGTTGTGTTTAACGTAGAATTATCCTGATACAAAAAGACGGCAGTGTTTACCACATTTGTACTATTTGTTAAGTTAATATGCCCCGATAAGAAAATTGCTTGAGAAGGATAAACAGTTGTATCATTTAAATTCAGCGTAAGATTTACATGTAGTTGTACAACTTCAAGAATCTCTGAACTTTCTGCACTAATACTTAAAACAGAAGTATTTGCTTTTATTTCATAAGCTCCTGCAGTTAATGATGCAGTGTAAGTGTAGTTATAGTCTCCGCTTAAATTTGTTGTAACAATTGTGGTGTTTGCAATTGAATTATTTTCATAAATATAAACTCCTGCTCCTGAAACATTGGTTCCATTGCTCCAATTTAAATGCCCTGTAATAAAAACAGGCCAAGAAGGGAATATTTCGGAATCATTCATAAACATTGTTAAATTAAGATTAGGATAAACAGCAAACTCATCAACTGCCTGTATTGTTTCATAATCGGGAGAGTAGCAGGTTGTATTGAAGAAAGAGCTCACAACTGGGCTTGAAAAAGATTTGTTATATTCATACAAGCTTGTCAATGAGTTAAAAGTCATATTTGCCAAAGCACTCCAAGTCCCTGTGTCATTGAATGTTATCTCACAATAAATCCCTGTTCCGTTTATTGATTCTCCGAGGGAAGTGAAGTTTGCAGTAAATGTCGTGTCTTGATTTATTTGTTTTGTTGTTGAATCTGTGTCGTCGTAAATTGTGAGATTTGTTGGAAGGGTGTAAGAGATTGTTACATTGTAGAGTTTTGGAGAAATTGATGTGTTGTCTGTTGAAAGCGTTGCTTTATATTGAAGATATCTTGACTGGTTATTTATTATTGATGAACTCATTGGATTGTATATCCATGAATCCCAATTTGAATTGTCGTGAGAATTTCTTGTGTAAATGCTCAAGTTTGTGCTTGCAAGAGTGTAATTATTCCAAGAAATTGTTGTCCAGTTTGCAGAACTTGAACTTGCATCAAAGGATTGTGATGTGAAAGAGCCCGAATCATAATAGTTATTGTCGTAAACTCCAAATTTTCCCTCAGTTGCCCCAATATAAACTAAATTGTTGTTGGAGTCATAAACTGAACTGAAAATTCTTGTACTTCCAAGCCAGTCACCAGTATCTGTTGAGGATAAATCGTAAGTTATTCCATCCGAATAATTATAGACTCCGAATCTATCATCAAAAGGAGAAGGGCCTTTCTCTCCTCCAAGATAAACCAAACCATTTTTAGAATTATAGGTTAAAGATCTAATCGTCATTGAACTTCCCATCCAATTTCCTACATCTGTAGAACTTAAATCATAAAGAATATTGTCAGAGACATTGTATACTCCAAACTTTCCAGAAATGGAACCTATATACATCAAATTGTTTATTGAGTCATATGAAATACTGTTAATTTGTGACGAACCAAGCCAGTCTCCTACATCTGTAGAACTTAAATTATAAAGAATATTGTCAGAGACATTGTATACTCCAAACTTTCCTGAACCTGCCCCAATATAGATCAAGTTATTATTTGAGTTATATTCTAAATCCAAGACTGTCGAACTTCCAAGCCAATTTCCTGGATCTGTTGCAGATAAATCTGTTAAAACATTTGTTGTTCTATTGTAGACTCCGAATTTTCCACTATCTGCCCCAATATAAACTAAATTATTTGTTGAGTCGTATGAAACATCATAAACAGATGATACTCCTAACCAATCTCCAGTATCTGTTTCATTTAGATCATAAAGGATATTGTCTGAAACATTGTAAACTCCAAAATTTCCATCATTTATAAATCTGGCTGCCCCAATATAAACTAAATTATTTGTTGAGTCATATGAAACCCCAAAAATATATGATACTCCTAACCAATCATCAGGGTCTGTTGAAGACAGGCTATAAAGTATCCCATCTGAAGTATTATATACTCCAAATCTTCCATTTACCCCTCCAATATAAACTAAATCATTTGTTGAATCATAGTCCATTCCATAAACCCCTAGATTTGAAAGCCAATTTCCTGTATCTGTTGCAGATAAATCTGTAAGGTTATTTTTTATTCCAAGACTAACATTTCCATCTCCTGTTCCCTCAGTTGTTGTATTTGAAAAAGTTCCTGCAGAAAAATTATCATAATGGTAATCTACAAACTGCTTTGTAAAGGAAACTCCTGTTTGTGTTGTTGTTCCTGTAGCAAAAGTTACAAAAAACAAAATTATCACAATTCCTGTAAAAATCAAAACAGCATGAAAATTCCTAATTGACATTGTACCCTCTTTCTTTATTATATTGGGCATTTCTTTAATTTAAACCTTTTCCAAATTAAGCCATCTATATCTTTTCATAAAACCTAAACTATTAACACAAAACACCTTCCTCTTAACATGTGAGGAAAAAATTGAGATAACAACCTAAAACTTAACACTTCGTTTCTACGTAAGATTTATAAACAAAATTTTGTCAGTTACCTTATGGGATTAAAAAGTGCACTGAAACAGGTTAAAACAAGGAGAAAATTCAGATGGAAAGATAGGAAATACAAAGTGAAGACTCTTAATCTTTTTGAGAAATCAGACCCTCTTGAAGGAGCTAGCCAGGCAAATGGAATTGTTCTTTCAAAATTTCAAAAAGAGGCGGCACAACCAAATTCTGCTATGAGAAAATGCTGTAGAGTTCAACTAAAGAAAAACGGAAAAACAGTTGGAGCATTTATTCCTGGAAATCTTGCGCAAAAATTTATAGATGAACACGATGAAGTCATGATTGAGAGAATTGGCGGAAAACAGGGAAGGGCAAAAGGAGATATTCGTGGAATCAGATGGCAAGTAATTAAAGTAAACGACCAGCCACTTCACAGGCTTTGGGCTGGAAAGATAGAGAAAGGTAGGAGATAAAATGGATGAACAAGTATATTACATTGGAAGTGAGATTAGAATCCCTTTCTCACCAAGTCCTATAATTGGAACCCTGGAGGCAGTTGTAAATACTCTCGAAAACCCAGGAATAGTGGTAAAAAGAGATGCTGAACCCTCAAAATTTTATCCATTATCTAAATTACCAAATGGAAGAATAGAACAAGTTGAATTAAAAGGCAGAAAAAGACTTGCATTTTACGTCGGAGGTTTAAAATAAAAATGGTCCAAGAATTTCAAAATTTCAAAATTTTCGATTTGTATGATTTGTCAGAAATTAAAGTCGTAGACCCAGGACTTAAAGAAGTAATAAACCTTCAACCTAAGTTAATCTTAAAATCACAGGGAAGAAATGTTGTGAAACACGGACAAGCAAGAGTAAACATTGTTGAGAGGCTAATGAACCGTCTCGCAACTGCTGGACACAGAGGAAAGAAGCACAAAGTAATTCTTGGAAAGAGCACGGGAAAATACTCAAAAAACATGAAAATTGTTCTTGAATCTTTTAAGATAATAGAGCAAAGGACAAAACAAAACCCAGTTCTAGTTTTTGTAAAAGCAATAGAAAATGCAGCCCCAAGAGATGAAACAACGGTTATTGAATACGGTGGCGCAAGATATCCCCAGTCAGTTGATGTATCACCTTTAAGAAGAGTGAATCTTGCATTAAGACACATAATTCACGGAGCTTCAGACAAGGCATTTAACAAAAAGAAAAATATTACTCAAGCTCTCGCAGAAGAAATAATTCTTGCATACGAGAACAACGGAGAAAGCTTCTCTGTAAGAAAAAGAAACGAGGCAGAAAAGCAGGCTGACAGCGCAAGATAATCAACAAATTTATAACCTTTTTTTATCTCTATGTTTTATGAAAAAAGAAGTGGCTTCTATTTTGAAAAAGTCTCTTAAAAGCATTAGTGTAAGTTTAAGCGAAAGTGAAATTGAAAATATGATTGAAATTCCTCCTCAAGAAGAAATGGGGGATTTCGCGTTTCCCTGCTTTTTCCTCTCAAAAAAACTCAAAAGAAATCCCAATGAAATTGCACTAGAATTAAATGACAATATAAAATCAAAGAGTTTTGAAAGAACCACTGTTGTTGGAGGTTATATCAACTTTTTTCTTGACAAAAACATATTTACCAAATCAAAAATAAAGAAAATTCTTAAAGAAAAAGAAAAATTTGGAAAGAAAAATATTGGAAAGGGAAAAAGAGTCATGATTGAATTTTCTCAGGCAAACACTCACAAGGCATTTCATGTAGGACATATTAGGGGGACAAGCATTGGAGAAAGTCTCTCCAGAATTGATGAATTTTTCGGCAGAAAAGTAATTCGCGCAAACTATCAAGGAGATACAGGAATGCACGTTTCAAAATGGATTTGGTGTTATGAAAAATATCATTCAAAAGAAAAATTAAGGGGTGATGAATCATGGATTGCAAGCATATATGTTGATGCCATAAAAAAATTGGCTAAGAATGAAAAACTGCAAAAAGAAGTTAATGAGATAAACAAAAAACTTGAAAGCAGAGAAGATAAAAAATTAAACATTATATGGAAAAAGACAAGAAAACTCTCTCTTGACTCTCTTGAAAAAATTTACAAAGAGCTTAATACAAAATTTGATGTCTATTACTTTGAAAGTGAAGCAGAACAAAGAGGCAAGGAAATTTCAAAAGAGTTAGTAAAAAAGAAAATTGCAATAATTTCGGATGATGCAACAATTATGAATCTTGAAAAATACAATTTAGGTATTTGGGTATTGCTTAGAAGTGATGGAACAGTGCTATATTCTGCAAAAGACCTCGCGCTTGCAGAAAAAAAATTCAAAGATTTTAAATTGGACAATGCATTCTATGTCATTGCAAACGAGCAAGAATTGCATATGAATCAATTATCTAAATCACTTGAACTAATGGGAAAAGAGAATTTAAGTGAAAAGATAAGGCACATAAGCTACAACATTGTAAGACTTCCGAAAGGAAAAATGTCCTCACGAACAGGAGACAATGTGCTTTACTCAGACTTTATGAAGGAAATAAAAAATCATACAATGAAGGAAATAAAAAATAGGGAGAAAAAAATCTCAAATGCAGAACTTGAAAACCGTGCATTAAAAATTTCTGTTGCCGCAATAAAGTACTCCATGCTAAAACAGGATCCAAAAAAAGTTATAGTATTCAATAAAGAAGATGCATTGAACTTTGAAGGAAACACAGGAACTTATCTTTTGTATTCTTACGCAAGGGCTTCAAGCATCTTAAAAAAATCAAAAATAAAAAACAGAAAAAATAATTTTAAAATTAAAGGAGTGTCCAATGAAGAATTTATCTTGGCAAAAAAACTTTCTGAGTTTCCTGAAATTGTTTTAAATGCCTATAACTCCAGAAATCCCTCAGAAATTGCAAACTATTCTTATCAGCTAGCACAAGTTTTCAATGAGTTTTATCACAAAACAAAAGTCATTGATTCTGAAAATGAAATCTTTCTCCTGAAACTCGTTGACTCATTTAGAATTGTTTTGAAAAGTTCATTAAATCTTTTGGGAATTGAAATTGTTGAGAGAATGTAATTGCTGTTCGCTAACTTTACTCACAATTAATTTATTTTTAACAACCCCTTTAATTAACTCCATTTATTTTTTATCTTGAAAGTTAATTTATCGTTGCAAATTTATGTTTATGATGAAATTTTATGGTAAGGGGGATAGCAAGGGTTCGTGGTGGAGTTTAAATTCCAATGCAGCAAAACAAAAACTCTTAACAAACAGGGATAAAAAGCAAAACTTATTTAAATAGGATTTTATATTGATATATATCAAAAAAGAGATTTAATAAAATGAAAGGAGGTGATAAAATGGCGAAGAAACAAAGTGGTATGGTTTTGAATCTTATTGCATGGGTAACAGGTGTTTTGGTATCATTGTCAATAGGGTTTGCCATGATAGGAGGAACTTTAACACTGCCGGCTTGGATTGGAGGACAGACTCTTGCATGGATAGTGGGATGGGTTGTTGTTGTAACAACAATCGTCAGTGCTGTTATGGCTATAGTTCAGAGATAAATCTTAATTCTTTTTTTATTATTTTTTTATTTTTTGTGTTTTTATGAACTGACTTTTAACAAAGTTATTTTCTTTAATTCCCCATTAGACATTTTTCTGACAACTTCATTAATTCTTTTTGATTTTGTCTCTGGAAGTTTTGCCCTGAAAATCCAGCGAAGATAAGTTCTCCTTGTGGAAGGCGCAAGGTTTTCAAAATTTTCTTTTGCTTTTTTGTTTTTCACAAAAATCTTTTCCATTTCTTCGGGAACTTCTGGATTTTTTGGAATGCCATGGTCATGAGGGAGTTTTTTCTTTCCTTCTTCATACCATTTCATTCCCTCTCGGGACATCAATCCTTTTTCAGCGAGCTCCTTGGCGTATCTCAAAGTGTTATAACTCCACGTGCTATTTTTAGTTCTCTTCCTGTAATTTATTCCCCATCTGTCTTCGTCCAATCTTTTGACCGTTGCATCAATCCATCCGAAACAAATCGCTTCTTTCATTAATTCCGCTGCACTTGTTTTATTTTTTCCAGTATGTTTTTTATGAAGCACAACCAGAACATGAGTTTCCTTAAGATGATTTTTCTTCAGCCATTTTCTAAAATCTTCTTTGCTGAAAATTTCAATAAGATTCTCTGCCATACTTCAGTTTAAGTTTTATTTTCAAAATTTAGAAGAATCAAATAATCACTTAACACTCTTCATATCCTTCCATGCGAGCTCGAAGAACTGCTCCAGTGCCGAAGAAAAGAACTCAGTATTTATCCAAACACCTGTGTCGTAATTAGGATGGAACTTTTCGTCATCAAGAAGCATGAACATTATCTGGTTTGAATCAATAATTATAAATCTCGCCTTCATCTTTTCCATATTCCTGACTTCTGCAACCTTCTTCAAGTCTCTTGCAACCTTGATATTGTTGTTGTCAATGGGTGCTGCAATTCTAACTTTAACTCCTCGCTTCTTGCATTTTTCAAGGCTGGGCATCAGAGCTTCAATCTTTCTGTTCAATCCTTCGCGCGTTGTTACAATAGTTACTGTATTTTCCGCGTTGCGAATCATCATATCAAGATGATTGTAGAGATTCTGCCTTCCTCTTAAGCTTCCTGACAAATCAGTTGGTTCTACAAATTTTATCCCTTCAGTGAAAAGAGTATTAAGCTCGTCAAGGACTTCATCCCCTTTAAGAGTATCAAGTCTTTTCGTTCTTTCCTGTGTGTTTTTTGCAAGATTTCTCTTGACTCTTTCAACAACCTCATCAGGTTTTAGGGCTACAAATTTTATTGGCTTTCCCAGCTTCATCACAATAAATCCTTTTTTATCAAGAGACTCAAGAATATCATAAGTCCTTGAACGAGGAACATCAGAAATATTGCTCAATTCCCCGGCAGTAGAAGTTCCTCTTGACAGAAGTGCAGTCCAAACCTTCACTTCATACAGATTGAGGTCAAAAATTTTTCTCAGTCTGCTAAGAAATTCATCTTTGATTATCATTTTCTATGATTTTTTGTGGTATTTTTGGCTTTTAAACATTGTTATAATAAAAGAAGGAATATTATAGCCTACTTTTTAGTGGTTATTTTTAAGGCTATTTCCCCTCTTTTACTTTTTACTTGAAACTCAGTTATGTTTTTAAATCTTTCCTTATAAGTTGTAACATTTTCTTCAGTTATTTCAAACTTTGCTGAATTTGTCCTATCCTTTATGAATTTTTCCTCTTTTTGAAGCATTTCCTTCAATTCACCGTCAGTAAAAATAATTAATTCAATTTTATCCTTTTTGTTCAACCCTATCTTTTTTCTTGAATCCTGAACAATTCTGGAAATCTCCCTAGCATATCCTTCTGCCTCAAGTTCCTTAGTCATAGTAGTATCAAAGGCCACAGAAATTTCCTCTTTTTCCTTAAGACTCTTGTTGATTTTATTGAATGAAATTTCTTTTATGTTCAGCCTGTTTTTTATTATTTCAAACATTTCTTTGGTTAAGGGTGAATTAAGTCCTGTTATAAACATTTTTTTCAAAGGCCATTTCAAGCCAACTTTTGCCCTATCACGCTCCATCATTCCTTTTTCAATAATCTTAAAAACAACATCAAATCCTTCCTCCAGTTTTTTGTTAATCTTCTTCTTGTCTGTTTTAGGAAGTGAACAAAAGTGAATTGATTCATTTTTATTCTTCATTTCCCTGTAAATAAAATCGGTCAAATAAGGAATAATTGGTGCAGAAACCAAAAGCACGGAACTCAGAACATGGTTCAAAATCTCACCAACTGTCTTATCCTTTGAATTTATTCTTTCCCTTACCAGTTGGATATATGTTCTGGAAAAATCTTCAAGCACAAACTTGGAAATCAATTCAGTGTTTTTGTAAAACATATATTTTTCATAATTCATCATAGTTTCCTTTATGAGATTATTGAGCCTTGAAATTATCCATTTGTCTTCAATATTTATTGGTTTAGAATTTTCAGAAAAATTCAAATTGTATTCATTCTTGATAAGATTCGAAATATTGGATAGGATATTAAAAAATCTGTTTATTTCCCTGAAAAAGTCCTCCTTGTAGCTTATATTTTCCCCAGGATTTATCAATGACATGTAAAATCTTAAAGCATCACGGCCGTGCTTTTCAATAACATCTTTAGGAGAAACTATATTTCCGAGAGATTTTGACATCTTTTTCTTGCTTATGTCCAAAACCATACCATGAACGTAAATGCTTTCAAATGGTTTTTTATCAAAGACTATTGTTGAAAGAATCAATTCAGAATTCCACCATCCTCTGAATTGGTCCGGACCTTCAAGATTCAAATCTGCAGGCCAGAACTTCTTGAACATTTTCTTGTCCCTAGGATAATCAAGCGCCGCCCAGCTTGAAACCCCAGCATCAAACCATACATCAAGTACTTCTGTAATTCTCTTCATGGTTCCTTTGCAGGATTTGCATTTTATCGTAACATCATCAATATATGGCTTGTGCAAATCCTTTAGTTTTTTCCCTGAAAGTTTTTCCAACTCGCTAGCGCTTCCAACAACAATTTTTTCATCACACTTGTCGCAAGTCCAGATGGGTAAGGGAGTTCCCCAATATCTTTCCCTTGAAATAGGCCAGTCAGAAATTCCTTCAAGCCATGCTTTCATCCTGTCTTCCCCCCACGAAGGAATCCAATTCACTTTCCCATTTTCACTTAGAAGCTTTTTGTGTATGCTGCTAACCCTAAAAAACCACTGAGGAACAGAAATCATCAACAATGGCGAAGAACATCTCCAGCATAAAGGATAATCATGAGTATATTTTTTTGAATAAACCAAAAAGCCATCCTTGTCTAAGTCTTCAATAATTTCTGTATCAACAACTCTTGCCTTTTTTCCGGAATACTTTCCTGCTTCTTCTGTAAAAAGTCCGTTTAATCCTACAGGTGACAAAATGTCTATCTTGTATTTTCTTGAGGCATCATAGTCTTCTTTTCCATGCCCTGGAGCACAATGCACAAGCCCAGTTCCCTCATCCAAATTGACATATCTTTTTGAAAGAATAACTTTGTATGAATTCATCAAATTTAGATTAAGATTTTTTGCAAGAGGATTTTCATATTTTTTGCCTTCCAATTCCCTGCCTTTTAATATTTTTTTTATTTTATATTTTCTTCCAATTTCATCCATTAAAGATTCGGTAAGATCTTTTGCAATTACCCATACTTCATCACTATCTTCAGGTTCAACTTCTGCATAATCAAAATCAGGATTAACCATTATTCCTGTGTTCCCAGGAAGAGTCCATGGAGTGGTTGTCCAAATTATAAAAAACTTTTTCTTTTCGCCTTCAACAGGAAATTTTACAAAAATTGAGGTGTCTTCTTGTTCCTTATGAACAATTTCATTATATGCAACTGCAGTCTCACATCTTGGACACACATGAACAGGATATTTTCCAAGATAAAGAAGATCTTTCTTGTATGCTTCCTTGAATGTCCACCAAATGCTCTCGATATACTTATTCTCATAAGTTTTGTATGCATTTTCCCAATCCATCCAAACACCTAAATCACTAAATTCCTCGTTCATGATTTTTATATATCCTTCAACAAACTCTCTGCATTTTTTTATGAATTTCTCGACACCATAATCCTCTATGTCTTGTTTTGTCTTTACACCAATTTCCTTTTCTATCTGATACTCAATTGGAACTCCATGGGTGTCATAACCAGGCATATCAATCACATTAAACCCTTGCATTCTCCTGCTTCTAAGAGATATGTCTTTCAGAATCTTATTCAATGCAGTTCCCATATGAATATGTCCTGAAGCGTAGGGAGGCCCATCCATAAAGAAATATTTTTTTGATTTTTCCTTGGATTTTTTTCTTGCCTTTTCCTCAATCTTGTTCTTCTTCCAAAAATCAGATACTTTTGATTCAACTTCTTTGTGATTGTACATTTTATTAATTAACTTTTCATATTTTTAAAATGTTAGATTCTCGCTCAACAGGGAGGAAAATATGCAGCACGATAGCTGTTATTGTGTTTCTCCTTTATAACTCTTTGAACATCTGGATCTTGGCTTTCAAATAATGCCTGAGCTGTCCTTCTTCCATGACTATCAATAGATAATCTCCACATTTCTAAACTAACATTTTTTGCAGATTTTTCCAGCCCTTCATCTAAAGAAACAACCGAATTTGTGCCATCTTTGTCTAAATCTTGATAAGTCATTTTAGAATTCCAAACTCTCAAGGAGTTTGATTTTAAATAATAATCTCTGTAATAGAAATAATTTCCCTGTTTATGAGATTATCGTTAACCATTAGAACCTATTGGAAATGGGCTTTTTTAAAATTTTTCATGTCCAAAATCCTTCCAAGAAATCTTTTTCAACGAAATGAAGCTTTCCTGGAATTATAAAGCAAAATGGAGGTTTTATGTCCTCTTCTTTCAGAATTTCTATTCTGCCGTACCTAATTCTCTGTTTTTTCGATCCAAGATTGGAACATACAACAAATTTCCCAAATTTAATATTTCCTTTTTTTGCCGCATTATCAAGTTTCTCTATTGCTTTCTCAAAATCAAGCCCAATATCAATCAAAATAAGGCTATGCGCACCTATAGTTTGGTTTTCTCTTATTGTTTCCACAAAACTATCTGCTTCAAATCCCGGAATGCTTGTTATCTTTCCAAATTTATACAATTGCAATCCTGTTTCTGAAACAGCATCAAGAACTGATGCAGAATGAATAACTTTAACTTTAATCTTGCTCTCTTTTGCTTCCTGCATTAATGATATATGTGTTGTAGCCATTAAAGGACTTCCATAAATTATGAGTGCAACATCCATCTTTCTTGCTTCTTCCAAAACTTCAAACGATTCCACAAAGCCCCTGTCAGACAAAATCACTTTCTTATTTATAGTACTCTCCAGATTTTCCTTTGAGTAAGGAAACTCGACGGTATAATTTTCAAGATAAACCTTCTTGCATTTCTTGACTACTTCCATTCCCTCAAGAGAAATTCCTTTCTCGTTCAATCCAAGTCCTACAATGTATAACATAGAAAAAATAGAAAGTCATCCTTTTTAGGTTTTGTCTTTTTTTAGTTAAAAGATATTTATTTAAACATTGCACACTTTGTTTTGCAACAAAGAGGTGCCTTGGAAATGGCAAAAAAGAAAGCTAAAAAAACTGCTAAGAAGAAAAAGTAATTAATTGCTTTTTAAAAAAGAATTAATCCTCTTTATATTTTCCCTTTTTATTTTATCTTCTTCTATTCATTATTCTCAAGCTTCTGCTTGTAACTATTGCAATAAAAAGGAAGCTGAAAAAAAAGTAATCATTCCTTAATATCAGGCTCACGACAGAACCAACAAGGCTTACTGTGATTATGAAAACAAACCATTTTCTCCCAGATTTCAATTCCTCTGTTGTCAATTTTGCAAGCCAATTTCCGATTGAAAAACCAAGTGTAAGAACTAAAATCCCAAGAAGTAATTGGATAGTTTGTTGCATAAAAATATTTAAGAAAGAAGATTTTTATATTTAACCATGTACAACAAATTCCTGGTGATCGCGAGCAAAAAAGACAAGGCAGGGATAAACATCACAACACAATTGAGCCAGTTTAGAAAAAATCCCTTGATTTCAGGCATACAATCAGATGGAAAAGGATTTGATTTCTACCTCGTAGATGATGAAATAATTCACACTGAAAATCTTGACATGGAAAAAATCAGCAGGTATGATTTTATTATTTTTGCTTCAAGGCACAGTACCTCTTCAAATTCAGAGAAGCAAAAGACTCTTTCTGTTCATGCTCCGGGTAATTTTCGCAGGGCAGACTTCGGAGGAGAATCAGGAAAAGTCTGTAAAACCTCTGCGATATTCTGCAAGCAAATATTTGAAAAATTGAAAAAAAATGCTGATACCTACAATCTCAAAGATTACCACATTACTCTTGAAGCAACACACCATGGTCCATTAATAAACAAACCATGCCTGTTCATTGAAATTGGCTCGACAATTGAAGAATGGGGAAACAGGAAAGCAGGATTCGTAATTGCCAAGACAATTGAAGAAATGATTCAGGAATTTGAAGAAAATCCTTACAATGAAATTGCCATCGCTATTGGAGGACCTCATTACTGCCCAAACTTTAACAAAATTCAATTAAGCTCGAATATTGCAATTTCCCATGTTATTTCCCAGTATAATTTTCCATTAACAGAAGAAATGGTTATTGAAGCAATAGAAAAAACAGAAGAAGAAGTGGATTTCGCGGTTTTGGATTGGAAAGGACTTGGCAACGCAGAACAAAGGAAAAGTATAATTGACATTCTTGAAAAGAATTATATCCAGTGGAAAAAGACAAGTGACGTGGGAAAATGATAACTAAATTTTTTTGAACTCTAATTTCCAAATAACCAATTCCTCAAAAAATAATTTCTTGAGTCCCAATTTTTTATGCGCATATCCTAACCTTCTAAAATCAATGTCCTCTGACAGCGAACTTGTTATAACAAATATTTTCCCATCATCATCCAAAAAATCTTTCGCCTGTTTCAAAAATTTGACAATTACCTCGTTGCCTTTCTTCCCGCCGGTCGTAGCAATCATAGAATCTTTTGGCTCCCTTTCATCCAGAGGAAGATAAGGAGGATTGAAAACAATAACATCAAACTTCCCTTTTACATTACTAAATAAATCTGAATAAACGCAATTGAATCCTTTGCTTTTGCAATGCCTAACCGCTTCAAGATTTATATCACAACCAAATAAATTTTCTTTTTTAATTCCAAGATTCAGGGCGGTTTCTAATTGGATTCCGGAACCGCTTCCGATTTCAAGAAATTTTAATCTTTGGCTCCTCTTAATAAGTTCTGGAAGTTCTTTCTCCAGTGTTTCTGACATAAGATAAGAATCTTCCCCGGGATTGTAGATTTCAGGCATTTTGCATTAAGATTTCATTATTTTTCTGAACCCTTCCCATGAAACCATAATTCCGAGAAGGAACATGCCTGTGGAAATTACTGCAAGAACATAATTACCCATCATGAAGTAGCCTTCTGCCCTAAAGGTAAGGTAAACCAGCGCGGACATAGTGGTCACAAGGACGAACAAGGCAGGAATAACTATGAAGTTTACATTTATTTTTCTTGAAATGAAAAAGCTTGAGATTGCTATCATTGTTATCGCCGCAGTCAATTGATTTGAAGTTCCAAAAAGCTTCCAAAGAATTTCATATGAATTTGTCACTGCCAGGAACCACGAAGGAATCAAAATCAAGAGAGTTACAAAAATCTTATTCTTTTTCAATTTAGGAATTAAATTTTCAGAAATTATAAATCTGCTAAGTCTTGTGGATGTATCAACAGAAGTGAGTATGAATTGATTTACCATGAATGCTCCTAAAAGGCTTGCCAAAGAAATTGTTATTAAAGGGATTCCAAGACTTCCGACTATATTTCCATATCCTGATGAAAAGAGAACAATCCATCCCTTGCCCAGCTCGGATTGAAATCCTCCGGCAATATTAGAACCCCATTTTAATCCTGCAATTGCTACAATAGTTACAAGAATTGCAAGCGTTGCCTCACCAATCATGGAACCATAGCCCACTGATTTTCCATGAGATTCCTTTGCCAATTGCTTGCTTGTCGTTCCACTTGACACTATTCCATGAAATCCTGAAATTGCCCCGCATGCGACGGTTATGAAGAGTATTGGCCAGATAGGAAATATTGGACCGGGAATATATTTTGGAGCATTAATCACAGGATGAACAATCAAAATAGCCAAAAGCCCGAGCAATAATATGAGTGACATTTGAATCGCGCTCAAATAGTCTCGAGGTCTCAGAAGAATCCAAACAGGAGCTATTGATGCAATTCCTGCATAAAAAAGGATAGTAGTTATAAGAATATTTTTTAGCAAAATTTCATTCATTGCAAAAGTTACAGGATTCATCACACCCAACCACACAGATGCAAAAATCACCAAAATTGCAACTGCAGAGGATATCTTATAATTCCACTTAAATTTCTCAACCCCTAAACCCAAAACCAGCGCAACAAGGGTTATTGTTACCAATGGAATGATAAGATCAGGTTTATTGATTATGCTCTCCGCTGCCGAGACAGAAAAGACAGTAATTATTAAGATGAGAGTTATAAGAATCATAACTCCAAAAAGAATTCCTGATTTGGAATTGAGGGATTTTTTCGCTATGCTTGAAACGCCCTGCGCCTTGTTTCTTACTGATGCAATCAAACTGGTAAAATCGTGCATCGCACCTATAAACACAGAACCAAGAGATACCCAAAGAACAACAGGAAGCCATCCAAAATAGCTTATTGCAAGTATAGGCCCTATAATTGGTCCTGCGCCTGCAATTGATGCGAAATGATGTCCTATCAAAAATGGCTTGCTCGACGGAGAGAAGTCAACATTATCCCTTTTGGTCAGGGCAGGAGTTTTATTTTTATCAGAAATCTTAAGTCTCTTTTCAATAAATCTTCCGTAAATTCTATATCCGAAAAAAAACCAAATCCCTACTGCAAGTACTATCCAGATTGAATTTATCATCGCCTCTCAAAAAAATTAAGGAAAATTCTCTTTTTTAATCTTTTGAAAATATTTCTATTGTTTTTTCAATCTCTTCAGGAATGCCTTTTATGCAATCATAATTTTTTACTTCTTCCACATTCACCCACGCAAAATCTGTGAAACCTCCTTTCTCAGGAACAACTTCTCCTGACTTGTATTTTGCAGCAAACTTGACGAGAATCACTGGTGTTTCATCAGGCCTTATGAATGCTACGCTGTTTATGTATTTAATCTCCTCATGGATTTCAATTCCTGCTTCTTCCAAAGTCTCGCGTTTCAATAAGTCCTCAATAGAATTTTCAAAGTCAAGAACATCTCCGTTTATCCTTGTTGGATTCTCAATCGGAAGGTCTTTCCACTCAAGTTTTCCTCCCGGAACTGCATATTTCCCTGGATGAACTTTTTCCCTTTCATCTCTTTTAAGAATAAGGCATCTCTTATCATTAGAACGATAAACAATAACATTTGCAACAAAATAAAAAAGCTTGTCTTTTTTAGCATTGTCTATGCTTATTTTTTCTGCAGGCATTTTTCAAATAAGAAAAAAGGATTTATAGTTTTTTGGATTTATTCGACCAATTCAAAAGCCCCTTGTTCAAAATAGCACATATCATAAGGACCTTCAGATAATCTTTCTAACTGTTCAGCTTCCCCATATTTTCGAGCATCCTTAAGTACGCTAACAATATCAAGAGTATAAGCAAGTCTTGAACCTTCTGGAATGGGAAGATTTACATGTGATTTAAATTGTTCATAACTAAAAATAGTTGGAATTGTTAAACCAACCAAAGATTTTCTTATATCTAAAGGAATATCCTCGTCCTCAATAACCCTTCTTATTCCTATATTCTTCCACTTTCCCTAAATAAAAGTAGAGCCATTCCCGACAGGAGCCATGACTTTCCCGTCAGACCCGTGAACCATTATTGTCCCTGTTCTTTCCATTATAAATAAAGATGTCATTCTCTTTTTAAGAATTATTGTGCTAAATTACGAAAACGCCCACAGCCTAACTCTGTCAAAAGTAAAAGATACCTGCAAAAAATTATTTTTAAGCAGGAATTAATGACTTATTCCCAAAATTCAAAGCATAATTCTTAGACAAGGCAAAATCAAGTCTTATTAGGTTTGTCACAAAGGGATTCTCCTTGTTAATCCTGTAATAATCAGATTTTCCAACTTTTCTTGTTTTTACTACGAATCCCATCTTCAAAAAATCGTCAATAAAGCTTTTCAAAGAGTTATAGCTAACATTCCCTTCTCTTGCAATCTCCGTCAAAGGAAAATCAAATATGGAATTTTCAATAAAAAAATCCATTACCCTCAATTGAGGGGTGTCCCCAAACTGCCTTAAAAATAAGGATTTATTTTCTTTTGCTTTCATTTACCTGATTAGCTTAGTTTATTTAATTAATCAAAAAAATAAAGTTTATAAATCTTTTTATTCAATAAATTATATTTCATTTATAGCAACATTTATTAATAACTATTTTTTTATGAAAGTTATGGATGTTGAAATGGCGGAATTCCTAAACAAGCTTTTCAGAAAGGGGAATTGGAATCATAGCTATGACAGAGGAGAACACTTCAAGAGATTCCGGAACTTAAGCAAAATTATCTCGGATTTAAAAAAAGAAGGATGGATTATAATTCATAAAAAACCAAAATTCACTGCATATTCATTAAATACAGAACACAAAAAAGAGATAATTGAATTCATAGAAAAAAACAAGCCCGAATTAAAAGGCACTTTTAAGTAAATCTGAAAACGCCCCAACCAGGACTCGAACCTGGATGCCCTTGCGGGCCAAGATGTTTGTTGTTCCCTAAGAGACTATTGTAGTTTCTTTGAGCGTCGAACTTTCTTTTCTAAAGAAAGTTAGACATTTCCAATCTTGTGCAATACCCTTATGCGATTGGGGCTTTATCTCAGTTATCCAAATCACGCAAATGCTTTTAAATTATTTTGCTATCTGTTTAACATGGCACCTGTGGAACCTCCATATGGAATACCTCCTGGATCATATACTGAAAAAACATTACCTGAAATGTCGGAAGGCGCAAGACGCATTGGAGAAAGTGTAATGAGGCTAGCAGAAAAATTTTATGCCGAACGTGGCACTACTGAAAATCAGCCACATGTGAGAAAATATGACGAAAAACCAAAATTAAGGCTTACCGACCAACCAAAGTCCGGAATTAAACTCACTGATTTTCCAAGAAAATAAAGTTTGTTAAAATTTAAAAACTCTTTTATCTTGAATAAATAATGAAAAAGAGAGTGATAAGAAGGATAAAAACCAATGCGAAAAAGACAAAAAATGACTGGCTCTTTGTGATTTCAGGGATTATTTTTCTTGTTGTGTCTTTCTTACATTTGATAAGAGTTTTAATGGGATGGAGCTTGATGATTGAGAACCAGATTGTTCCTCTTTGGATTAGCGGAGTTGCAGTGATTGCTACTGGATTTTTAGGCACAAAGTTATTGATGGTAGGGTGCAGGTAATTTGAACACCAAGTTTTAAATACCCTCTAAATTATTTTCTTTTATTAATACATGTTGGGAATAGAGTCGTAAGACACACTATTTCTGTTTGAATATTAATTAGTTGAAAATGGAAAGTTTTGAAAAACTCGGTTTAAGCGAGTCTTTTTTGGAAAGTCTGAAAAAGGCAGGTTTTGCTGAACCAAGTGAAATACAGGAAAAAGCAATTCCTTTAATTTTGAAAGGAAAAGATATAATTGGAAATTCCGCAACAGGCTCAGGAAAAACACTTGCTTTCGGTTCTGGAATAATCGAAAAAGCAGAAAAAAAGAGGGGGATTCAAGCATTGATTCTTACACCAACACGCGAATTGGCAGAACAGGTAGGAGAAGTTTTAAAAAAATTTTCCAAACCTAATAAATTAGATGTTTCAATTGTTTATGGAGGTGTAAGCATAAGCCAGCAAATAAGCGAACTTAGGAGGGCGGAAATAGTAGTAGGAACTCCTGGAAGATTATTGGATCATCTTGGAAGAGGCACAATAAACCTTTCCAATCTTAAAATTCTTGTTCTTGACGAGGCTGACAGGATGCTTGATATGGGATTTCTTAATGATGTTGAAAAGATAATAAAAAACTGCCCTGAAAAAAGGCAGACACTTTTGTTCTCTGCAACAATTTCAATGGAAATTGAGCACCTTGCGGAGAAATATCTGACAAATCCTGAAAGAATTTCTGTTGAATCTTATGTAGACCCTTCAAAACTAAAACAGGTTTTCTATGATGTTCCAAGAATGAACAAATTTTCGCTTTTAGTTCATCTTCTAAAAAGAGAATCAAAAGGTCTTATAATGGTTTTCTGCAACACGAGAAACAACACGGATTTTGTTGCTGACAATCTGAGGAACTTGAAAATTGATGCACTTGCAATTCATGGAGGTTTAACACAGGGAAAGAGAACAAGAATAATGCAAAAATTTCATGAGAAAAGCGTTTATGTTCTTGTCTGCACTGACATTGCCGCGCGGGGACTTGATATAAAAGGTGTTTCACATGTTTACAATTACGACCTTCCAAAAACAAGCAGTGATTATATTCACAGAATTGGACGTACAGCAAGGGCAGGAAAAGAAGGAATTGCAATAAATCTCCTAAGTGACAGAGATTATGAAAACTTCAGCAATATTTTAAGAGATGAATCGCTGAAGATAACAGAAGAAAAACTTCCTGAATTTGCGCAGGTAAGAATTGTCTTGAACAATACTAGAGGGAGAGAAAGAGGAGGGAGAGAGGGAAGGAGTAGATGGAATTCAAATAGAAGAGACAGCAGAGAAAGGATGTCTGAAGGAAACAGAAGAAATCCAAGAGGCAGAAGACAAGACAGCAGAGAACCAAGAAGAAGAAGCATTGCAATAAGAGCAAGCCCAAGAAGAAATTTTAGAAGAATATCTGTAAACTCAGGGAAAGATTACATAAGAAGATAAAAATCTGATAGGAAAACTAACGTTTGGATACTAAAAGAAAAATTAACCAAATTAAAATATACAAAAAAATCATCCCTATATAAGTCATAAAATTAACTGGTATATAATTGAAAATTATCCCCATCATTAATCCAATAAAAATAATTATTAATATTCCAATAAAATATGAGGGAATTTTATTTTCTCTGTCCCAAGTTCTTATATTACCTTTAATAAAATTTCTATCATTAAAGGGAAAACTCCAATTTATTCCAGAAACTGTCATGCTGTCTTGAATTAAATGCAAAAATTGCCCAATTATTAAACCAAAAAATATTGCAAAAAACACATACCCAGAAAGTAACTTAAGTAAAAAAAGAATAATAGTAAATACCATTGTTAATAATGAACTACTAATTAAAATTCCAACTGGAGAATGCATTATTCCCCTATGTTCTGCTTTAACTTCATAATTTAATTTTAACTTCGTTTTTATTTTAGATATTTTAAAGATGTTTATAGTAACCCACTGAAGAGGTATCATTAATTTGTAAATTGGTTCAAAATCATAAGCAAGTTTAGGTTTTCCCTTACAATCACAGTCAGGAATTAAAGAACCAATTATAACAGCAACAAAAAGAATTATATAAAAATTAGTAAATTTACCTGTACCATACATTAAATATATAACAAGAAAAGGTAGAATAGTTAGGGCAGATAAAGAAATGTGTTGTTTTCCAAGCATGAAGTATAAAGCTAATCTCAACTTTTATACCTTTCCAAGAACTAAAAAATAATAAAAAAAATAATAAAATTAGTTTATTTCAGATAAATTCTATAAAAAGGTCTTATGACAAAAATCACGAACGCTGCAAAAAAGTACCATGGATTTACAGAATGAACCCATGCCATTGCTGCAGGCCAGATTGTTATAAAAAACAATACAAAAGCAGCAGTGCTCCACTTCGTTAGAGCAACATCCCAAACATCCATTCTCTTAACCCTTTTGCTTAACCAACTCCAAAGATTCATTTTTCACCTCCTTTAATTTAAAGGATAAAAGATTTATTTAAAATTATGTCTTAATCCCGACACCTTTGTTTAACAATATCAAATCTGCTACAAAGAATATAACCGTAAACAAAAAAAGCATTCCAAGCCCAATCCAAATGTTTATGTCGCTTATTCCGAGGAATCCGTAACGAAAACCATTAACCATATAAAGTATTGGATTGCCCAACGAAAGTGTCTGGAAAAATTGTGGAAGAACTTTTATTGAATAGAAAACTCCTCCAAGATATGTCAAGGGAGTAAGAACAAAGACAGGAATTATTGAAACTTGGTCAAACTTCTTTGCAAAAATCCCATTCAACAATCCTCCAAGAGAGAAGACTATTGCGGTAAGAAGGATAAATGCTATTATTATGCCAAAGCTGTAAACTGGAAGATGTGTAAACAAAAGAGCAATTCCAAAGACAATTATCCCTACAAGTAAGCCACGAAACATTCCTCCTGCAACAAATCCGAGAAGAACAATCCAGTTGGGCATAGGGCTTACAAGAATCTCCTCAATGTTTTTCATGAATTTTGCACTGAAAAAAGTTGATGCAGTGTTTGTAAAAGAATTTGTAATAACTGCCATCATTATAACTCCCGGAACTATGAAAGCCATATAAGAAAATCCTTCTATATCTCTTATTTGTGAGCCTATGAAAGTTCCAAAAATAACAAAGTAAAGAGTCATTGTAATCGCCGAAGGCAAAAGAGTCTGTGGCCAAATTCGCAGGATTCTCCTTATCTCTTTGTCCAATATTGCCCTGAATGCCACATATTTTTCTTTAGGATTCATTTTCACTATTTTTCACAAGGTTAAGGAAAAGCTCTTCCAGTTTAGCTGTTTTCCTTCGCATGCTAAGAACCTCAATTTTATTTCTCTTAAAATAATCAAACAATTTCCCAATGCTGTTTTTTCCTCCTGTAGAAGCTTCAATTGTTGTCTCGTCAACCAGATTAATATCAAAACCTTTTGCTTTGGGTAATTTCTTCAACTTCTTGTCGATGTCAAAAATAAAAGTCTCGCTTTGCATCCTACCAAAAAGGATTTTCATAGAGGTATTTTCTATGATTCTTCCGCGATTTATGATTGCAATATTCCTGCAAAGATTCTCTGCTTCCTCAAGATAATGCGTTGTGAGAATTATCGTTCTTCCTGAAGTGTTCAACTCACGAATGAATTTCCACATGTCTCTTCTGGTTTCTATATCGACTCCTGCTGTTGGTTCATCAAGAATGAGTAATTGTGGTTCGTGCACAAGAGCACGGACAATCATCAATCTCCTTTTCAAACCTCCAGAAAGAGTTTGTGCAGTTGAATTTCTTTTGTCCCACAATCCTAATTGCTTGAGATATTTCTCAGCCCGTATCCTTGCTATCTTTTTTTCAACACCATAATATCCTGCCTGCTGGATAACTATGTCAATAACTTTCTCAAAAATGCTGAAATTGAATTCCTGAGGAACCACACCAATGTAATTCTTGGCTTTCTGAACATCCTCGTCTGTGTCAATTCCAAAAACCCTAACGTTTCCAGAAGTCTTGTTTACCAAATCAGTGATTATGTTTATAGTCGTGCTTTTTCCTGCCCCGTTGGGACCCAGAAGTGCAAAGAAATCTCCCTGCTCAACATCTAAATCTATTCCTTTCAGTGCCTCAAACCCTCCTTTGTATGTTTTCCTCAAATCCTTTATTTCCAGCGCCTTTTTTTTCATGTAGAACCTCTTTATTTAGAATGATAGAAACAATCAAACAGCAGCCATATAAAAAGTTTATCCCAAAGAAAATCTTTCATAAGATAGTTTGGTCTTTTTAAAATCAGGTGACCACATTTATAAAATTCTCCATATTTTGTCTACAAAAAATATGGGCATTTGTATCAAAAAAACCAAACTTTTGAGAACGCCCACGCCGTAACTATCTGTATATGCGTAACGCCCTTTATTTTATCTAAATTACTAATGGGAACTTAGTTTTTAAAATGGAGCGACTACTTGAAGGGTGCAGAAGTCCTAATATTTGTATTTTGTATGAAGTTTAGAGTGATGACTTCTACTTGTAACCCTCAAATTGCTTTGTCTAAAGTTCCCTTTATTTCCATCTTTGTGGTGAACGACTTCATGTTCTCTTAAAGGCCTTCCAATTTTCTTTTCTGCAACAGATCTATGAATCAATTTCCCTGTTGATTTGCTTCTTGGGTAACCCTTACTGTCCTTAAAAAATGCCATAGCTAATTGAACCACTCCTAATATAAAAATCTTGTTATTTAACGAGATTTTAAAATGATGAGGCTACTCGGAGGGTGCAGTGTAAACACTTAATAATCTCTAAATATATTTTTAACTTGAGGAAGAAAAGAATCTTCCCAACATACCTGCAAAAATTTGAGCATATTTTCCATATCGAGTCAAATCTTCATTTTTCTTTGCACTAATCATTCCGGCCAAAACTGTTTTTAAATCCCCACATAAATCCATATATCTTTTATAAAAAGACCTAATCTCACCTATGCTTTCATTCATCTCCTTAATAACTTTATCTGGAAAATAATCTTTTATCCATCCTCTTGGCTCAAAAATTTCTCTTTGGTCAAGAAATACACTCCGCGTAAATAACTCTTTCATAATTTCCTTACCCATCTCCTTACCCCTACCAAGTAATAGTTTTGAGAAATCTTCAATTGGCTGAATTGTTATAGAATAATTCTCTCTTACTAAACCAACAAATTCATCTATTCTCACTTTCAATTTTTCCAAATCTTTTATAGAATAAGAATCTAAAGTGTTTTTGGCAGCTATCAAGTCTAATTCAATTCTTGATAATGCAGCATCCAACAATACCCTTTGTCTATCCAAAGTAAAATTAAGGAATTTTAAATTAGAAGATTTGCCACATATTAACGCAATTATTGCTGAAGTTATTTTGTTGGATC
>Ga0210057_1000309_pt1 | contig 82550 bp, 75 predicted proteins | sample CryGeyCG2114_010_2_FD_183968 | JGI IMG/M metagenome (GOLD analysis project Ga0210057, IMG submission 183968) | Groundwater microbial communities from aquifer - Crystal Geyser CG10_big_fil_rev_8/21/14_0.10 (SPAdes) (version 2) | ecosystem: Environmental > Aquatic > Deep subsurface > Groundwater ... | reverse complement strand
CGAACACACAAAGCTTGGGAGAAAGCTATTCCTGACTTTATTCATTACTACAATACTGAGAGACCGCACATGGGGCTTAACATGAAAACACCACTGGAAGTGATTACAAGCTATTGACTAGAAAACACTTGACTGGGCTCTATACTAAACTGGGTGGTGGATAACTTAAACATGGTGGTAAGGTTAGGTAAAATTACGGCGTTCCCACACCAACCTAACCAAAACCACCATGTACAATCAATCTACGTTGCGCCAAGTATTTTGTCTAGACGGCATGCTCCTCGACCGATGCGAGCCGTCTGATGACCGCATAGACCTGTATGTCAGGAGTCCAAGAACCTGTGCCAGGTGTCCGCACTGCGGGATAAGCACCGGCAAGGCGCACCGGAGCGCACAACGGACAATCAAACACATGCTGTGCGACGGCAAGGTTGCGTACCTTAAGCTCACGGTCCGAAACTTCAGGTGTAGGGCATGCCCGCATGTGTTCCGAGAGCCCATTCCCGGCATAGACCGCAGACGCACCTCCCTCCATTTCCGGCAGTTCGTGCTCCCAAAAATTAGAGACCGCAGCTTTTGTTCGGTTGCGCGGGAACACGGGCTGTCCGCCTCGTCCCTGATTCGTTCAGCCGCCGGCTGTGCCCGCGAGATAGGGGTGCAGTGGCCGCAGGCGTCCTTTGCCATGGGTATTGACGAGCACAGCTTTTCGGGAAGGGATCTGGTCATTACTATCACCGACATAACCCATCATCGGCTGCTCGCCATACTCCCGAACGACCGCAAGGCAACACTGGAGCATTTTCTTGAAACTATGCCAAACACAGCCAAAAAACGCATTACCGCCATATGCATTGACATGAACAGCGGCTACCTGGACGCGGCAAGGAACAGCCTTTCGGATGCGCCGGTGGTCATCGACAAGTTCCATGTCATACAGTACTTCAACATACAGCTTGAGCAGCTGCGCCAGCTGTACACGACCAGCCGCTACCCCCTGCCCAAGAAGCTGCTTGAGCGCAGCAAAGAAGACCTTGGCCGAGAGGATCAAAGACGGCTGGATGTTATGTTCCGCGCCTATCCGGTGATTGAAGACATGTGGCGGCTCAAGGAGTGGTTCAGGGCGCTCTACCGGCTCACGAGTATGGCGCAGGCGCGCAGGCGGTACGATGCCGTGCTTGCAGGACTCTCCCACGAGACGCGCCCCCGGTGGCAGGTCGTGCATCGGACGCTCAAGCGCTGGCAGGAACATATCCTGAACTACTTTGACCACCGCATTACCAATGCCTACACCGAAGGAGTGCACACCAGAATCAAGCTGCTCAAACGCATCTCCTATGACTTCAGGAACAAACAGAACTATATTGCCAAGATGACGCTCGCTTTTTTACCGCTTACTGTCTTGCTTGACCACCTTTATTCGTCACCCAGTTTAGTATAGAGCCAGGTGCTATTGACTTTTTTTTACAACCATGCTAATATGGAGAAGCCTTGTTTTTCGCATTCTTTTTCTAAAGAGTCGCCCAAAGGCGGCTCTTCTTAGTTGGATGCGTGGTCGAAACAGGTTAAGTCAGATGAAGATGTTCCTTCGGGGGCATCACGCATCCATACTATGTCAAAGAAACTATACGTGGGCAACTTGCCATACCAGACAACTGAAGACGATCTGTCTCAGTCGTTCGGTGCACATGGTCAGGTTACCAGCGCATCCATCATCACGGACAAGTTCTCGGGACGAAGCAAGGGCTTCGGTTTCGTAGAAATGTCTTCCGATGAAGATGCACAAAAAGCCATTGACGCGTTGAACGGCACCGATTTCGGTGGCCGCAATATCGTGGTCAATGAAGCTCGTCCTCCTCGTGAGCGCGAGTAATGCACACATTAAAACCGCCCGCCGATTCGGTGGGCGGTTTTTTGTTGCTAAAGTTTGGGATTTTTGGTAGTTTTCAAGGTAGTTGATTTGTAAGGAAGAAGCGGGCGAAGGCTGTAGTGGGCTGTGTAAGCAGCACACGGAAGCCGAAGTCCCGATTCTGACGTCGGGCTGTGGCGCAGTTGGTAGCGCGCGTCGTTCGGGACGACGAGGCCGTGGGTTCGAGTCCCGCCAGCCCGACCATTAAGTAAATTGTATGTGCGATTTTGCACTTGGGCCGAGGCGTTAGCAGAGGTTAAGGGCAAAATCGAGAGGAGAAAGCTTGCGAAAGGTGAAGTATCCTGCTTGAGCAAGATACAAAACCTGAAGCGAGCTTTGGACGATATGACTGAAGAAAAATGGCAAGCTGTGGTGGGTAGGCTTAAGGATGATTGTGAAATCCTTGAGCACCAAACCATAAACGGAGAAAAGGAAGGGGAAAAGATTGAGGAAATTATATTTGAAAACCCCATTGGCCGTATGAAACTTACCCGGCGTACCAAGCCTAGGCTTTTAGGGGAGAAGACGCATTATTCCGGTAGGGTAGGGCAGAGTACGAACGTTGAACGGGTTTACTCGGATGACGAGTTTGTTGATACGGTGGAACTGTTTCAGGATAACAATGGGGAATGGGTGCCTGTGGATAACTCTAGCTTTGCCTAATTCCCTACTCTGTATTGTGCGACACAAAGGTACAGTTTGTCAAACATCACACACTTGGTGTGATGTTTGAGTTTGATGATGGGTTTGATGGTGCTTTGGTTTTTTGCCAAAATGCTATTTTTTGAATTTATTGATTTTTTCGCTTCTCTTAAAAAAGAAGCCCTCTATCTGTATCAAGTCTAGGTTCAGACTGATACAGATAGAGGGCTTTGGGTACGTGGCCGCAGCGGGGCGGTCAGCAGTGATCCGGACATAGGCCATAGCGCCAGAAGTCGCGATTTTTGATTACGCGCGCAGTACCGCTGTTTTTCCACCGCTCAAGATGCGGTAGTTTTAGGCGGCTGTCATAGGCCTTGGTGCAGCCTAGTGCGCTGCAGATCACATCCGGCAGTTGGTGTTGTGAGAGGTCGCAGACATGAACGTCGCCGTCTGCGAGCGCGACCACAGCGTGGCCTTCCTTGATGGCTTCCTGAATGAGGTCATACGATGTTTTCACTCGATCTCTCCCCGTGATTGAGTGTTTGCTACAAAGAGCAGTTCATCTCTGATGAGATGGCTCTGCTGACCGTTTGGATCAGCAGCACTATTTCATCAAGTTATAATTTTTCCCACAGGTGCTGGAATATCATGACCTGTGTTTTGTACGTGTTTGCGTCTTCCATGACCACGCCATGAGGCTCTATGGATTCATCCAGCGAAATCAAGGCGATTTTTCCTGCATAGATTAGTGTGTAGGTTGGTCCGGATTCTTCCTTAGAGAGCCATTTGCGTTCATCGAGTCCGCGCAGGATGCCACCCGAGCCAATGGAAATGGATTGTACTTTTACGCCGCGCTTAATGCGCTCGTCATTGTATTCCGGGAATACACGAACCAAGGTGTTGCGGATAGTGCTTGAGGAGTACACGTAGTATTGCTTATTGGGTGTGCTTTGCGTTGCATCCAAGACATCTTGCAGAATAGTGCGGATGCCAGAGTCCCCCGAAAAGTACCGTACCTTTGGTTTACCCTCGGATTTTTCGTACAAGGATTTTAAGTCAGGCAGGATTTTTTCTATATCTGATCGAGTTTGCTCCAAATCGTTTTGCTTCATTTTGAGCGCGCCCAAGAGATGCTCCGGAGGTTCAGCAGCAAAGTACCTTCGTTTTTCTTTATCCACAAAACTCACAAGCCCATACTCGCTCAAGGAGCGAAGTATGCCGTGGGTAGTGGTTCGGTTGATATTTACGGTTTCTGCAATAGCTCGTATAGGTGCAGATCCAAGCTTGAGCAGGGCAAGGTATACAATTATTTCCTTATCATGAAAACCGAATTTTTTTAAAGTAGATTCAATCATTTATGTTGTGAGTTAATTCTATATCCCCTATTTTTATTGTCAATTTATTTTATAACAAGGGTGTGGAAATTGGATATTTTTATACTAACATAAGCAATAATATTTGTCAGCTTTTTTTAAACACATATGTTGTTGTCATTCCAAATGTCTTCGATTCAGGAAAAGCTTTAATCGAAGCGTGCTCCACTATTACCGTCATCTTGAGCCCATTCGACTACGCTCAGGGCAGGCTGGAGTCGAAAGATATATTGTGAATTTATACCATATCCCTCGACTGCACTCGTCGATGAGTACATCTTCTCGTTCCGCTCAGGATGACGTGAGTGGTAAGCGTCATAAAGATATAGCCTTTATTTTATTAAATACCCAAAATATGGTATAATTTTTGCATGCCAAAAACAAAAAGCATTCAAAAGCAAAAGCGCTACTTAAAAATTGGTTTTGTTTTTGTGTTTGCGCTAAGTTTTGGCGCAGTACTGTTTGAACGCAGTCGCGTTGATCAGGAAGCGCTTTTATTGCAAGAGAAACGACCTTTGCCCTTAACTGAATACGTAAAAGGAGAATCAGTTGAGCGTGGTTCTGGAATTGAAGATTATCAGGCTATTGTCAGCATAAATTTGCTACAGCTTAACCAGGCAATTGACGCGCTCATTGCAGGAAAAGATGTATCAAGCTATTCAGTCAACGAGATATATCAAAATTTTTTTGATGCGCCTATTCCCAGTCCGTATCGCTCTATGCACCTTGCTTTGATCGTGCTTTCAAAGGAAACAACTAAAAAGAGCGAAGCTGATACAGAGTTTTTATCTCTGGAGCGCGAAAAATTATACCTGGCATATCCCTGGCTTGCACATACAAAAAACCAATGAAATTATCACGAAAAACAAGCATTATTATTACTACTATAGGCGTATTGTTGTGGAGTGCCTTATTTGTAATTTTTTACGCAGGGCCGCATGAATATGGGCACTATAGTGAAATAGATTTTGGAAGCGTTCGTGGGGCAAGTGTCACACGTTTTAGGCTCACGGGTGATGATGCTGTTCTAGAGTCAAAAAAGGGCCAAGGAGCACAACAAAATGACGTATTACTTCTCGTTCGTCGTGGTATGTCAACAACAACTCAAGCGATTATTGTTCGCGATAATGAACAGCTTGTATTTGAAAAAAATCTTGAATCTGGTGATTATGAGGCATTTTGGATGAATGATGTAGAGCGTTTTGAGATTAAAAATATATCTAATAACAAAAGATTTTTATTAATTCCAGGGGAATATACCTATATTTTTGAAAGAGCGCCATAGGCGCACGCTATGATTAAATTTTTGGTTTTTTGGGTATCTCTTTTAGGGATTCTTATAAGTTGGGAGCTCGTACTTTTGGATCCGAGCAATATTTTGTATTGGCTTTTTTTGTGTCTTGTCGCGTCCGGCATAGCCAGTTTGAGGCTGAGCGGGGGTGATGGTGGATTTTGGAGTGTGCTCATAGACAGGATTAGTGTGGTTCTGTTTTCCATAGGCGTGTTTTGGTGGCTTTTGTGGATAGATTTTGAGTATATAAAATTTGTAGTTGCTGCGCTGGTTTGGTGCGTATTAGTATATGGAATGCGTCGAGAAAAACCACATGAACACATGTCAGTTACGCTTCGATTAATACTGTTTTTTGGCGGAACTTTTGTATGGACAGTCACCAGTTTTGGTTTGTTTACGGTTATTGGTTGGAAACTCATAGAAACACTCGGAGTATTCATTGTAAGTTTTAGTGTATTTGCCTACTCTGGCGTACATACTATTGCGCGAAACCAGAAGGGTTTACTTACTGCATATTTAGTTCTGATGCTACTTGGGATTGAATTTTTTTCAGTTGTTTCCTGGCTTCCCTTTACTGAGGCAACACTAGCATTAATTCTTACGGTGCTCGTGCTGGGAAGTTTTGATCTTATAAAGTACTATATATACCCGGAGCGTATCAGAAAAAAAATTATTATCAAAAAATTACTGGTATACGCTTTTTTTTTGGTAGTAGTTCTTGTTTCAACCTCTTGGGTATAAAATACTAGACAAATAAGGTTTTTTTTGATTTAATTGACGAACATTATACGGAAGAAATGAGGGATTATTTGTCTTTTGTTTCCAAACAAAGGAATTACTCAATAACAAACCTGTTTTTAAGATAAACAGGTAACATTTCTTTGGTTTTTACGTCTTACTATATGAGTGGAAAATTTAACGATCAATTCTTGGTTGCGAGTAGTATTGCCGGAGACGAGCAAGCGTTTGGCAAGCTGTACGACAAGTATGTTGATGAAATATACCGTTTTGTGGTTATGCGGGTCCGCTCAAGCCATGAAGCTCAGGATTTAGTTGCGGAAGTGTTTTTAAAAACATGGCAATATATCAGTTCACAAAAGAATCAAATTAAAGATTTTCGAGCGTTTTTGTATCGCATTGCTCGAAATTTGGTAATTGATTACTATCGCGCTTCAAAAAAAGAATACACAACTTTTGAGGAAGGGCAGCTTGAAAAGATTATTGATTCAGGTATTGACCTTGAGTCTGATGCTCAAAACAAAGATGACCTGCGAATTATTTTTAGTGTCATGGATCAGCTACCCGAGGACCATCGCGAATTACTATCCCTTCGCTACATACAGGATTTAAGCATTAAAGAAATAGCGGAGATTCAAGGGAAAAAAAGTGGCACAGTCCGGGTTGCTTTGCACCGAGCTATTAAACAAGTAAAGACGTTGATTGTAGATACCTAAAGTATGCGTTTGTACTCTTTCAAACAACTTACACGCAAAACCAGCATCTATCTTTTGCCGCAGGAGAGTTGGAAGCGCGGGTGCCGGGAAACATTGCTTGCTGAAATCCGCAAAGACCCTGTGTGGCGAGATGCGCCATCTTCAGTTCGAAGCAATACCGCGTTTGCCCAGCTTTTTAATTCTTTGTTTGCTCAACGCATGCTAAAGCCAATGATCGCAGGCGTGCTTATTTTTTCCGTTATTTCCTATAGTTCTATTAGTACTGCCAAAGCTGCTCGCGCAAGCCTACCTGGAGAAGCTTTGTATTCTGTTAAATTAGGTATTGAGCGGGCACAGGTTGGCGTTGCATTTTCTGAGTCAAAAAAAGCAGAACTTGAGATTTCCTTTGCAACCACGCGCCTGAACGAAGTAAACGAAATTTTAGCACAAGGAACTGAAGAAGAAAGTGGAAAACCCAATCAAAATGCTAATATTGAGCAAGCAATGAAGCATTTTAATACTGATTTGGGATCAGTCCAAAAACGTCTTGAGAAGCTCCAAATACAGGAGAATTCTCAAGAAACCGTATTAAAAATTTCAAAATTAGTTAACGAAAAAACAACAGAACTTGCAGAAAATTTATTGGTCATTAAAGAGAAGTTAAACGAAGTACAAGATGCCAAAGAGCTTGTGGGCGCAACTAAAAAAGCAGAAGAGCAATTAGTATTCCAAGATGCGTCACTATCAAAAGATTTAGCGATTCCTAGTGAATCACTTGGAGGCGTTGCAACGAGCACATCAAGCGCTCATCTCTTAGATCAATCTGCAAGCTCAACTGCTCAAACGGTTTCAACCTCAACACAAGAGATGTCCAGTGTAGAAAAAACATCTAAGCCACCGCTTTTTGAAACGCTAAACAATGCGCTTGCAGTTGTTGATAAAGCCAATACCAAGTCTTTAGAGATGTTTGTTGAAAACGCGCAAACATCCCAGAGTCAGGCAGTACAGCAGGATGCGGTAAGTAAAGTTCAGAAAAAAATTGATACAATAGAAAAAGCACAGATACAGGCCTCAGTAGACCTTGCCGCATCAGTGGGTGCTAAGGCAAGCGTTTCAGCATCTTCCACTCAACAGGCAATAATCCAAGATGAAAAAAAAGGCTCAACAAAACAATCAGAAGCCCCACAGCAGATTAAAGATGCTATTGGCGAGGCAAAAAAGATTTTAGACAGCAAAAATATAAGCGAGCTAGGAAAGGTTGTTGATAAAGTGAAAGAGATTAGTGCCATTGCTAAGGATGCTTCTGAATCTGCTATAGATGTAAAAGAACAGAGTCAAGACATAAAAGAAGATGGTTCGTCAATATCAGCAACAAGTACGCCAACCAGTTTAAACCAAAAAACAAATACCGATGCTAGTGTTTTGGGAGCAACTACAGTTAAAGAGAGTTTGAAGACAAATTAAGAATAATTTTGCTTATATTAGCTAAATTATTCTGTGTGTATAACGAATATTGTTATAAAAAGCGAAAGCGTGCTATAATACTTGTTGACAAGTAACCAAAATTTGCTATAACTAAGAGAATAAATGTAACGAATATACGCTAATTTCCGTCTCATATTATATGAATGAGGCGAATTGCGTCTGTTGTCGGCATTATTTTGTTTATTGGCGACGTAGAGCGAGTGAAATGAAAAGTACTCTTTCATTTCCGAGCCGAGGAGCCAACACAGGGTTTAGTACACCGCTACTGCGATCAGAGTCCAGAGCTTGCTCTGGATCAATACCCTTTATTGGCGATATTTAGAGCAAGTTGATCGATCAAGGACAAAAAGAGAAATAAATTCATTTATCAGCTTTTATTAATAAATCAGTTAGGACTTTCGCGCCTGAAGCGGTTCATACCAAGAAACGCACAGCCGAGAAAGTCCTAATCAACAAAATATTCCTACCAGGTCGGCAGGAATACTATAAGGAGAACCTAAATTATGAGTGATATCATAAAACACTCTAAAAAGGTCTTGTCAGCTACTCTTACGGTTTCCACCATTGTGTGGAGCATAGGTTTGTTTGCGTTGGCGCCGGTAAAAGTCGGTGCAGCAGCAGGCGACCTCGTAAAAGCTGCAGGCAGTCCAGCAGTTTATCTGGTGGACGCGGATGGCGTGACTATTCACCCATTTCCGCATCAGAACGTCTACACTTCCTGGGGATTCCCAGCGAATTTTAGTAGCACGTTCACAACGAATCTATCTGGATTTACCGTCGGCAACGACGTTGAATTCCGAGATGGTTCATTGATTCGAGCATTAGAAACACCGGCAGTGTACTTTATTTCGGGGAAAAAGCTTCGCCCGATCGTATCTGCTACAGTGTTTGAAACACTTGGATTCAATTACGATAACATTACCTGGCTTCCGCAGTCCTTTTTGGACAAGTACGGTACAACCGGCGACATGTTGACTTCAACCACCATGCATCCGAACGGAACGTTGGTGAAGTACGCAAGTTCTTCCACCTTGTACCTTTTGCAGGCGGATCAGAAGCGCGCATTTGCCTCCACTGATGTGGCTAAGGTAAATGGGTATGCTAATATCCCGGTAATTACCATCCCTTCTTCTGAAACATACGCAGACGGCTCCCAGGTCGTGGTAAAGGAATCTTCCCTAACCATTCCTATGGGCGTAGGATCTGCACCAGTTGATAATGGTGTACCAGCAGGACCAGTTGGTTCTGGCCTTACCGTAAGCCTTGCTTCCACAACTCCAGCTGCCTCAACCTTAATTGCGGACTCATCTGCTGGTGGCGACGACGGAGCCCAGGCATTTGTGCCTATGACCAAAGTCGCTTTGACCGCAGGTTCTGATGGCGCTGTGAAAGTTACCAGCATCAAGTTTACACGTGGTGGCATTTCCGCGAACGCGGATGCATCAGCCTTGTACTTGTTTGAAGGCGATGGCGTTGATGGCAGCTTTATTTCTGCCAGCAGCTCGTACAACAGCGGCGTTGTTACATTCACTAATACAAGCGGTTTGATCACGGTTCCAGCAGGATCTACCAAGTATGTTACTTTGCGTCTTGACTTGGCCGATGACACCGGATCCGGAAAAACCATCTACTTCTCCGTGCCTTCAGCTTCTGATGTTACCACGGATGGAGCAAGTGTATCAGGTTCATTCCCAATTATGGGCAACACCATGAGCGTCGCAACCGCTTCTGACCTTGGATACGTGACCCTCGCGAACGTTTCCCCAAGCGGTGCAGCTTCTGTTAACCCGGGAACTGACAATCATGAAGGATGGCGCTTTACCTTGTATGGGGGTGATCAGGATATGGAAATTCGTCACATGGCGATTTCTATGACTGGTTCCGCTTCCAGTGCTGATCTTAAGGACTTTGTACTTGAGGTTGGCGGCGTTGCAATTTCCGAGACTGTTGCAAGCTTAAATGCGAGCGACGAGATCGTATTCAACTTCCCAACTCCCTATCTGGTTGAAAAAGGACAGACCAAGACCGTAAGCCTCATCTTTGACGTAGTGAACGGCTCGAGCCGCACTATTCACTTCCAGGTTCAAGAGATGTATGACATGAATGTGTACGACACCCAGTACAATGTGTACACCAAGCTGAACCGGGCAGATTCTTGGACTATTATTGAGTCCAATTCTTCCACCACCAATACCACCATTAATGCAGGAAGTTTGACCGTGTCCAAGAGTGCTACCTCCCCAACTGGCAATGTTGCCGTAGGAGCAACGGGTGTTACCTTGGCTAAGTTCGACTTTAAGGCTACAGGCGAAGACGTCAAAATTAGTTCTCTTACAGTCTCCACTCCATCTGCTTTGAATGGTATGGATAATGTAAAGGTGTACTTCAAAGGCGCGCAGGTCGGCTCTACCAGCGACTCTGATGCAACCAATAATAATGCAGCCTTTACCTTTGGTGCAAGCGTGGTTATTGCTGCCGGCACCACAGAAGTAATTGAAATCCGTGGTGATACCAAGACCGATGCGGCAGTCAACTACTCTGCTGCAGCTTCCATCTCCGTAACCTTGGACGCAGGATCTTCCAATGCGCGCGCGTTATCCTCTTCCACATCCATTAGCACGCCTTCTGTTACAGGCAACACGTTAACCGGTTCTACTGGAACCTTAACTGTTGCTGAGAACACATCAGTTGGCGATGCTTCAGCATCAAACCCAACTGGCGTTAAAGGTCAGCAAAATGTGCTTCTTGGATCGTTCGTGGTTACCGCGGGCGCAGGTGAAGGCGTAAGCATTACGCAGATCACCTTGACGGACGATGTCGCAGCAACTGCCGGATCCTCTCTTGCGGACACCTTCCAGAATATGCGCCTTGAATCCGGCGGTCCGGCTGATGTCAACGGCAACTATGCGGCTGGCACAGCTATTGGTACCACCGTGGGCACCTTGACTGATACCATAGATACCACCTACAACTTTAATGCTTCTCCGTCTATTAAGCTTGGCGTAGCAAATCAGATGGTGGTAAATATCTATGCGGACATCTTGAGCAGTGCATCTACAACCCAGCTTGACACAGTGAATGCGGACACCACTGGCGTTGTATACCCATCAACAGTTACTGCAACCGGCACTGAGACAAACTCTTCCGCCAATGCCGGCCTCACGGTGAATGGTGTTGCAAGCACCGCTGGCTTACAGAATCTCTATCTTGCGGCAAACGGAACCTTGACTGTTGAAAACGTCGCAGGATCAAGCCAGGTAAAGACAAACATTCTTACATCCGGCGCAACTGGTGTTTCCTTGTACAAGTTCAAGGCAACCGCGCTTACCGAGAATGTTGACATTACCCGCTTTATTATCAGCGACACCATTGCATCCGCAACGCTTAACGCGACTGATGCAAATGGTAAACCAACTTCAACTCTCAAGAATTTCAAGTTGTACGCAGGAGACACGCTCGTTGGTTCTCTTTCTTCCTTGAATGCAACAGCAGCCCCGACCTTGGGTGGATACCTCGACTTTAACCTTGGATCTGGTACCCCCTACACGTTGGTTGCGGGTACGGAACAGACATTCACTCTTAAGGCGGATGTAAATGCTTGGCCGTCGATTTCATCCGGTTCAACGCACACATTCTCCTTGGATGCTGATCCATTGGGTACTGATGGAACCGCAAAATCGGTTACCGCACGCGGTATAGGATCCAGCGTTGATCTTTCTGGACCTGCGGCCACAGTAACCGGCAACGCACTTACGGTCCGCAGAGCATATCCATTAGTTGAGGCTTTGCCACTTAGCAACACCACTCTTTCTGGAGGAGCAACAACCCAGATTGGAGCAGCTAAGTTCAAGGTTACAGCAGTTGGGGGACAGGTTCGTTTGAAGAAGATGACCTTTGAGGTATCTTTGACTGACAGCACAACCTCTACCGCGCTTTCGCTGAATAATTTCAAGGTGTACCGAAACGGAACTTTGATGAGTTCAACCGAGTACTCCATTTTTGATGGAACTGGTACTGCGGCAGGTGATGAGCTCTCTCACAGCGGAACTGCTGCGCTTACCACGCTTGCCCTTGGCGGCGGCTTGGGAACGCATACTGGAAACGCGGCGAACTCAACAAGCACACGCATAGTGCTTATGCTCGGCACTCAGCGAACAGATATGGACGGAACCACGAATGCTAAATTAGGCGCCGGCGAAGAGGTTATTGATGCCGGTACGTCCAACACCTACGAGATTAAGCTTGACGTCGCAAACGCGCACGTTGGAGCTTCCACGGATTCTGACTCCATCACCGTCCAGCTCTTGGGCGATGACTCAGAAACCGCTGCGTTGACTCAAGATCTCGGCGCTATGGCCGTGACCACGTATCGCTCGGGCATTGTCGGATTGCCTTCCACGAACTACAATTTCTTGTGGTCGGATTTCTCCGCCAACACCGGCGATCATACTTCTGTCTTTAAGCTGAACACATTAGACACAGCTGGAACTGGCAAAGACTGGACCCACGGGTACCAGGTACCGTCCAGCTCCGGACAGGATGCCTACATTCCTCTTGACGCATGGAGACTCTCCAAGTCATAAGGAACACTCGTTGATTACCTCAACAGTAGTGTAGGAAAAAAGCCCCCTCCCGCATCCGCGGGAGGGGTGCTTTTTTTGTGGTTTCGCCACTCTCGCCGAAGCTCTAGAATCTTGCTATGATATACCCATGTTATCTACGCAAACGGTGGCGAAAATTTCACGATTTCTTTTGTACGTCATTGCCGTGCTTCCACTGGTGCTCTGGCCTGGATTCACGTTTCCTTATGTCACGATTCGGACGTCGCTGTTCCGCGTGCTTGTTGAGATTGTTGTTGTGCTAGTGCTATTGCTTTGGGCAGGGGGGCGCGTTCAGTTTAAAGGCTTTAAGCGGCAGTATTTTTTTTGGATTTTTTTTGGGCTGATTATTGTTGAGTCCATAGCTGCCTTTTTTGGGGAATCCGTACTTGCAAGTTTTTTTGGGGACATGGAGCGTATGTGGGGGATTATTACCATGTTCCACATTTTTTTGTTTTATATTGTGGCCCGTATATTTTTTGGGGAACGGGAATGGCGGGTATTTTTTAATGTTTCCTTTATTACAAGCTTGCTTGTTTCCGCGTACGGCATTATCCAGCGGAATCCTGATTTTTTTCGCGTATACCTTTTTGACGCAGGCGAGGGCAGTCGTATTACATCAACGCTTGGCAACCCAGTGTACGTCGCCATGTACTTGCTGTTTCATATTGGGTTCGCGCTCTATTTTTTGATGCTTTCTAATGGCCGCAAGATCCGTTACTTTTATGGCGCGGTTATTGCCGTTGATTTTTACGCATTCACCCTTACCGATATCCGTGGCGCCTATGTGGGGCTTGTCCTGGGCGCCGCAGTAGCTGCAATTCTGTACGCGTTTTTAGGAAAGCGCAAAAGGCTCAAGCAGGCGATTGTCGGCATGTTCGTGCTTGGCGTTATAGTGATCTCGCTTGGCGTTCGTTTCCGATCATCTGATATGGTGCGGCATACTCCCATTCTTGGGCGGCTTTCCACTATCTCAATTCAGGATGAAACCACGCAAACTCGGTTTATCGGATGGAACGCGGCCATGCAAGGGTTTCTCAAGGATCCTCTCACTGGCGTTGGCATGGAAAATTACGGCGTTCTTTTTAATGAGTACTTTCCGGCCCGCTATTACCTGTTTGCGCCTACGGAAACCTATTTTGATCGGGCGCATAACCAATTTTTAAATGTGCTTGCGGAAAGCGGAATCCTGGCCTTGCTTTTGTACCTTGGATTTCCGGTATTGCTGGGTTGGTACTTGATACAAGGCTACCGGAATAAACGTTTTGAATTGGGTGAATTTTTGTTGTTCAGCGGGCTTATTGTGGCATACTTTGTGCATCTATTTTTTGTGTTTGATGATATTCAATCGCTCTTATTTTTTGTAGCGCTTCTTGGAATTATTGAGTTTCGGTATTATGGTTCAGTAGTGCATACCTCAGTGGACGCGGGCGCTGTGCATCGCAAAAAAACAGCGCGCAGTATGTTGGTTGCGATTATAATACTTTTAGCGCTGTATTCAGCGGTTCATTTAAATTTTAACGTGGTTCGTGCGGCTGGGTATTCGGGAAAAGCTTTTTTGAGCCAAGATAGTAATGAATCCATAGAGAACTACCGGCGTGCGCTTGCGGTTAACCTTATTCCGTCTGAAAATGCCGTCCTCAATTTTTCTGAATATCTAATAGGCCTTTCAGAAAAACAAGGCGACATTCAAGCACAGAGCTCGTTTAAGACTAATGTAGTTGCCGCGTTTTCCGAAGCAGAACAGGCACTTTTGCGTGAAATTGAAAAAAAACCAAATGACGTGATTTTTTACGTAAAATTAGGCCAGCTTAATAATACTTGGTTTTTGCTTGATAATGAGGTGAGCCACCTCTCTAAAGCTATTGCTTATGTGGAGCGCGGCATGCCGCTTTCTTTGGAGCGCATCCAGCTATACCTCATTCTTGGCGAGTCATACGTGCTTGCCGGAGAAAGTGAAAAAGCAGTTGAAGTTCTTGAACAGGCCGTACGCCTTGAGCCAAAATTCAGCGCAACCTACTACTATTTGGGCCGCGCGCTTTTAACAAATGGCCAGCTCGAGGAGGCGTATGATGCAATCGTCAATAAGGCATTTATTGAGCGCAACTATCATCCCGAAAATAATACCATCGCGTTCGTGCTTGCCGAAGAGATGGCAACTGCCGGGGAATACAAAAAAATGGTCATGGTGTACCAATATCTTATTGTATTTGAGCCTCGAAGTGCGCGCGTCTATTCAGCGTTGGCTATCGCGTACGTGCTTGCGGACCAGCCGGAGGATGCGATCCGTGCCGCGCAAAAAGCAGCAGAACTTGATCCGAGTTTTGCTGCCGAGTCCCGGGTTTTTATTCAAGCTATTCAAGATGGAAGGATTGATGAGCTGAAGCAGAGTGCGTTCTAGGCGCGATACAGAGTTTCGGTTGTTGCCATCATGCGGCTGAGCGTGCAATCGTCTGGCACGTGCGGCGCAAGGGGATGCGCAAGCGCTTGGTTAATTTTTTGCGCGAGTTCTATGTGGTCATCAGATTGTGCAAGGTAGCCAGTTGTTCCATCAGTGATGATTTCTGGAATTCCGCCCACGTTGGTCGCAACAATTGGAATGCCGGCTGCGGCTGCCTCTAGTAGAACATAGGGCAGTCCTTCCTTCCGCGAAGGGATGACCAAAAGGTCAAACGCCTTGAGATACTGTTGCGCGCTAGGAATCTGTCCTGTCAGATGGATTTTGCTATGTAGGCCGAGTTTTGTTATGTGGTTTTCAAGTTGTGTCCGCAATGCACCATCGCCAATAATTACGAGTTGTGCGTCAATTTCTCTCATTGCGTCAATAAGCACATCAATCCCTTTTGTCTCGTAAAAGTTCGCGATACAGCCGATGAGCGGCGTGTCGACACCTGTCATCCCGAGCGAGGCCAAGCCGAGTCGAGGGATCTCGTTGGTTATTCGGCTAGATCCTTCGACTCCGCCCTTCGGGCTTCGCTCAGGATGACGTTCTATTACTCCTCGCAATGACAAGCGTGCATCATCTCTAGGTAAAAAGTTTATATTCTGGGCATCAATGCCATTGTGTATGGTGATAATTTTGTTTTCATTCATTCCTGCCTTGATGCCGGATTCGCGGTCAAATTCGGATACAGTTATTATCGTATCAGCTCGTTCTGCATTTCCACGTTCAACAGAGGTATAGAGCCAGCGTTTGATTGGGCTCATTGGTTCGTTAAAAACAAAGCCATGGGCTGTATAGATTATTTTGTGGACGTTCAGCGCTTTAGCTGCCATTGATCCCAAGACTCCGGCTTTTGAGCTATTCAAATGAACAATGTCCGGCTTTAATTCGGAAATGAGTTTTTTTAACTCAACATATGCCAGTAAATCACTAATAGGTGCAATGGGTCGAACCAGGTGTTTAAGCTCGTGTATGGCCAAATTTTGGGCCCTGGCGTGGTCAAAAAGCTCGCCTTGCGAACCTCCTGCAGCTAGGTGAACTTCATATTGACTTTTATCTAAATTCGTTGCTATATCAAAGATATATCGCTGTGCTCCGCCGAATTCCTGTTGGGTTATTATGTAGAGAATTTTAGTCATGATTTAGCTTGTTTTTTAGCTTGTTTCTGATACCATTATAGTATATCAACAATTTTTATCTTACCATGTCAAATCAGACATATACAATAGGAATTATTGGAGGTGGTTTTGTGGGAAGTAGTGTTGCCTCCTTTTTTGGTGATGTAAAAATTTACGACAAATTTAAACCAAGAGATCCATTGGAATCCGTGCTTGAGCGGGATGTAATTTTTGTGTGCGTGCCAACGCCGTATGAAAATGGGTTTAACCGGTCTATTTTGGACGACGTGTTTGCTGAACTCGGGAAAGATGGCAAAGCGCGCATTGTGGTTATTAAATCTACCTGCATTCCCGGAACCACGGAATATTTTCAAAAGCAGTATCAACAGCTGAAGGTATTATTTAATCCGGAGTTTTTGACGCAGGCGACTGCGAAAGAAGATTTTGCGCACCCAGACAAACAGCTTGTTGGGTATACAGAAACAAGCCGTGATGTCAGCCAGTCAATGCTGGATATGTTGCCTCATGCACCGTACAAAAAAATTATGCCCGCACGAGCAGCTGAGCTAGTCAAGTATAGCGTGAACACATTTTACGCGACCAAGGTTGTATTCGGCAATATGTTGTATGATCTAGCGCAATCACTTGGTGTTGATTACAACGAAGTAAAAGAAGCATTTGTGTCGGACAAGCGGATTGGTGATTCTCATTTTGATGTTTTGCATGGCGGATATCGCGGATACGGGGGCACGTGCCTACCTAAGGATTTATTGGCGCTCCTTGAGCTTGGAAAAAATAAGGGCGTTGATGTAACTTTATTGCAGAAAGTTGATGAGATGAACAGCAAATACCGATCATTATGAAGAGGATAGCTCTATTTTCAGTCACCTATGATCCCTTTATCGGCGGGGCCGAGGTTGCTATTAAAGAAATTACCAATCAACTTAACGAGTATGAGTTTGATTTGTTTACGGCGCGCCTTTCAGCTCGTTTGCCGCACGAGGAGCGCATCGGACATATCAATGTGTATCGATTGGGAAGTGGCAGGCCATTTTTAGACAAGTTTTTATATCCATGGCGCGCTTTTAGGCTTGCGGCACAACTACACGCTAAAAATCCATACCATTTGGTTCATGCGGTTATTGCGACATACGCGGGTTTAGGGGCCTTGCTTTTTAAGCGGAAATATACAAATGTCCCGTATCTTTTAACCTTGCAGAGTGGAGATCCTGATGAGTTTATTAATAAGCGAACTTGGTTTTGGAGAAAGACATATGCAAAAATTTATACCAAAGCAGATATAATAATCGCCATTAGTTCGTGGCTTAAGGATCGCGCCAAGAGGTACGGATATGCGGGCGAGGTTGTTATTATTCCCAATGGCGTTGATGTTTCTAGTTTTAGCGGATCACAGCGTAGTGATGAACGCGCGTTTATACGCAAATCATGGGGGCTTTTAGATAGTGATTTTGCCGTAGTTACTGCCTCCCGACTGGTGCACAAGAATGGTGTGGATATCCTTATTGCCAGCCTTATGCATTTGCCTGAGCACGTAAAGATTGTTATTGCGGGTTCCGGGGAGGACGAAGAAAAATTAAAAGTTCAAAGCGAAGAATTTAACAACAGGGTAGTATTTTTAGGCCAGATGCGGCACGAGGATCTTCCGCGCGTGCTAAAAGCATGCGATGTGTTTGTACGGCCCTCTCGTTCCGAAGGATTAGGAAATTCGTTTATAGAGGCAAAGGCTGCGGGTTTGCCGGTTATTGGAACAGCAGTAGGCGGCATTAAAGATTTAATCCAAGTAGGCATTGTTGAGCCCACAGAAGGAACTCCAGAGGCTATTGCAGAAAAAATTAAATTTGTCATGCAGGACCCGAACCATTCATCATCCAGACAAGAAATCATAGTACAGCGCTATTCATGGGATGTGATTGCCCGGCAGTATGACGAGGAATATAAAAAATTAATAGCATAATTCATGTATCAAACAGTTAAGCAGAGCCTTAAATCTTTTTTTGCAGAAAAAGCCCCTCGTTTTTTAGAATGTGTCCATACACATAAGACGATCATTAAGTATTTTTTATCCGGGGTCACAGCCGTACTTGCTAATTTGTTTGTGTTGTACGTATTAACTGATATTTTTGGCGTGTGGTATGTGGTTTCCGGTATTGCGGCTTTTTTTGTTTCTATTTCGGTCGGTTTTTCATTGCAGAAATTTTGGACGTTTCGCGCCACTGGTGTGCGTCACATTAAACGGCAAATGGCCATGTATATGGCTGTGGGAGCGATGAATCTTGCACTGGGTCCGGTGATGCTCTATACAATCGTGGAAACGTTTGGCCTATGGTATGTTGTTGCGCAAGTTGTAGTTATGGCTCTATTAGCGGTTGGGAGTTATTTTATTAATCGGTTTATTACGTTTAAACAAGAGGTTTCCTATGAACGTACTGATGTTATCAACTGATGTTTCTATATTGGCTGTTGGCAGCGAGGCGCAGAATCGAATGAAAGAGTATGGGTCACTTGCTGATCGGCTTGCTATTGTTGTGTGCACAACCGGCGCGCCACGGCAGGAATTTGAAATTTCTAATATGGTGCGCGCCATTCCCACAAATTCGCGCACAAAAATTTTGTACGCGTGGGATATACTGCGTGTTGTTAAGCAGTTGGTTCGTGGAACTATTGACGTGATTACAGCGCAAGATCCTTTTGAAACCGGTTTAGCCGGATGGCTTATTAGCCGCCGATTAAAATCAAAACTACAACTGCAGGTGCATACGGATTTTCTGAGTCCCTATTTTAGGCGCGAGTCGTTCAAGAATCGCATTCGCGTCTTGCTCGCGAAATGGCTCCTAGCGAAGGCTGATTCAATTCGCGTGGTAAGTGAGCGCATTAAGCAATCGCTTATTGGTCTGGGATTGCCCGAGGAAAAAATTGTTGTGCTGCCTATTTTTGTTGATGTTGAAAAGATTCAGTCAGAACAAGTTGCTGTTCGCGCGCATAAAAAGTATCCCCAGTTTGATGTTGTTATTCTTATGGTTTCACGGCTTGAGCCGGAAAAAAATATTACTCTCGCGCTTCGTGCTTTTGCGGAAGTTGCGCGAAAGCATTCTAACACAGGGCTTGTTATACTTGGAGCCGGATCGCAGGAAACATCACTCAAACAACTTGTTGTGAGATATCAGCTCCAAAGCTCGGTTGTGTTTGAGGGAGCAGTTCAGCATACTATTCCCTATTATCAGTCTGCTGATATATTTTTAAACACTTCAAATTACGAAGGATATGGACGTACGCTGATTGAAGCGGCTGCATCTGGTTGCCCAATCATCACAACGGACGTGGGAGTTGTCGGGGAACGTATCAATAAAGATACGAGCTTGGTTGTTCCGGTAGGCGATTCGGCAGCGGTTGAGGAGGCTATGTCAAAGTTAATTACAGATGAAAAAAAACGAAACGACTTGGGCCGTGCCGCTCAAGAGTCTGTGCAAAAGTTAGGCGATGCGCAATCGTATCTGGAGCAGTATAAACAATCATGGCAGATATAAATCAAAAACCATCAGTCCTATTTATCACTCAAAAAATTCATGAGAATGATGATGATTTAGGATTTGTGATTTTGTGGGTAAAAGAATTTATTAAACAGGGTGTAGATGTAAAAGTTATTTGTTTAGAAAAAGGTGATTTTAATAATTCATTTCCTGTATATTCATTAGGCAAGGAAAAAGGGTATGGGAAAGTGCGCCTTAGTTTAAGATTTTTAAAATTGATTTTGACACTCAAGTACAACCGCGTGTTTGTGCACATGAATCCGGAGTATTTTACTTTGGGCGGATGGTATTGGTTTTTAAAACGCATCCCCATGTATCTATGGTATACGCATTATACGATGCATGTACATCTGCGTTTGGCGGGTTGGTTGTGCAAGCGCATGTTTGCGGCAACACCACAAAGTTTACCGCAGTACAATGGAAGCCCCAAAAAAATTATTACTGGTCATGGCATTGATTTGGTTTTTTGGGGAGCTGCCCTATCGGAAAATCGTCAACCCCCGGAGAAGCTGCTTAGCGTGCATCGGTTGTGCCGATCAAAACGGCTTGAGCTTGGTATTCGCGCGTTGAAGCATTTGCCAGACGAATATTCTCTGACTGTATATGGCAGGGATGTGGAAAAGGATTATGTGCAAGAGCTGCATAATTTGGTGAGCACAGAAGGATTGTCGGAACGAGTTGAGTTCAAAGGTCCTGTTCCTATGCACGAGCTCAAAGCCGTGTATCAAGGGCATCGCATTGTGGTGAATATGGCAAGCGAGACCATTGATAAAACCATGCTGGAGGCTATGTTGTTCGGCATGTATCCCATCACCACCAAAGCAAATTCACAAGCCATTGGTTTGCCGGTTTCGATTGAACATGATGATCCGAAAGAGATTGCGGATTTTATTCTGTCAAAAAAATGGGAACAGTACGATGCCACGTATTTGCAGAATAGTGTGAAAGAGCGACACAGTTTGGCATCATTAATACGGCAGATAAACGAGTACATAAAACCGGGAAATTGAGTATATGCGAAAAGATTCACGAGATTCTTCGACTCCGCGAGTACGCTCCGCTCAGAATGACGGTGTTGGCAAGATTGCGATTATTGCAGGCGCGCGGCCGAATTTTATGAAAGTCGCGCCATTGGTGGCTGAGTTAAAAAAACAAAAGCTGCGCTATTTTTTGGTGAACACGGGACAGCATTTTAGTAGCTCAATGGCTGGCTTGTTTTTGAAAGAGTTCCGTCTCAAACCCGATTACACGTTCAAACCGTCTCATGTATCAAGTAGACAGCAGGAGCGCGATATCAAAGTAGGGCTTGAAAAGGTTTTTAAAAAAGAGGATCCCACTATAGTCATGGTGGTTGGTGATGTGAACTCAACGCTGTGGGCTGCAGAAGTCAGCCACCGGATGCATATTCCGCTTGGGCACATTGAGGCAGGATTGCGGTCATGTAACAAAAAAATGCCGGAAGAGCGCAACCGAATTAAAATCGACCATTTATCCGACATGCTGTTTGTGACGCAAGAAGAGGGTATTAAAAATCTTAAACGCGAGGGCATTGTTAAAAACGTTTATTTTGTAGGAAACATCATGATTGATACGCTTGTCTTGTTCGCTAAAGGCGCAAAAAAGATTTCCGATAAATATTATTTTTGCACATTGCACCGCGCCGAAAATGTGGATAGTAAAAAAGTTTTTTTCGAAATTGTTGCGGCGCTTGAGGAAATTTCAAAGGACGCGCCAATCTATTTGCCATTGCATCCGCGCACTAAAAAGATGGCAGAGAAGTTCGGGTTGATGATTCGGCTTAAAAAAGCGTGCCGCATACTGCCGCCACTTTCGTACTCACAGTCAGTCGTATACCAAAAGGGAGCTAAACTCGTGCTTACGGATTCCGGCGGCGTGCAGGAAGAGGCAAGCTATTTGGGAGTTCCTTGCCTCACGTTGCGCACGGAAACCGAGCGTCCTGTTACTATTACACATGGAACCAACATCATCGGTGGCGTCAGCATGGCGTCGATTATAAAAGCGTATCATTCCATTAAGTTTAAAAAACGAAAATCAGCCATCAAGTACTGGGACGGAAAAACATCTAAGCGGATCGTATCTATTTTAAAGAAAGAACTGCATGCATAGCGTCGCATTTTTGAAAAAATATTGGCTTGTCATTTTAACAACGATAGCGGTATCCGCGTTCACGGCGCTACCGTCATTTTTCTTTTTTCAGAACGTGGGGGATGATTTTCGAGGTATATATCCGGTATTCAACAGCGACGCGCTGTATTACCAGACGCGTATACAGGAAATCAGCGACGGGCATGGTGAGCTCAATCACCCCTATTTTTTTGAGCACAAAGACGCAGTCTACCCGCAGGCAATAGGTGCAGAATATTTTTTGTATGGCATCACCAAGTTGTTCGGCATAGCGGCTCCGGCGCTGCAAATCATCCTTGATATCATTGCGCCAGCGCTCATTTTTTTGTTGACATATCTGCTATTGAAGCGATTTTCACCAAATGAATACACTGCGGTTCTGCTTCCAAGTTTTTTGTATACAGTCGTAATGGGTGGCTTGTTTAAACCCGTGAATCCACAAATAACGCTCCCCATACTGCTGTTATTTTTAATTTTTTGGGTCAAACTGATTTTAGATGATAAGAAAAAATTGCGCAACAGCATGATTGCAGGCGTGTTGTGGGGACTGCTGTTTTTAACGTACTTCTACCACTGGTCTTTTGTGGTTGTTATTGTCGGGCTGTACGGTCTCATACTTCTCGCTAAAAAGTCGTACGCGGAGCTGAAGTATCATAGCATCATGGTGGGTATTGCGGCGCTCATCGGCATTCCGTACTTTGTCCGTGTGTGTCAGGGGGTGGATGCGCCATTCCACGCGGAAACTGCGGTACGCGTGGGCTTATACTTTTCTCATTTGCCCGAAAGCTATCCGCGGCTTATGGTTGCGATCGTATGGTTTTTATTTTTTCTTTGGTTCCGCCATTATTATCGCCTCCAGCATGATACGCGGGCGACTATCGTGGGCGTATTGCTCGCGGGAAACATTATCTACCCGAACCATCAGATTATTACGGGAATGATTATAGAAAATGCAGTGCACTGGTCATGGATGCCAATTTTGATTTTTGCGGTAAGCGGCCATTACCTGTTTTCCGTCGTTCGGAAACACCAGCCAACGGTAAAAAATATCTCTGTTTTTTTCGTCATCGCGGTTCTACTGATACTGCCTGCATGGCGGCTGTACACATTTACGTGGAAGCCATATCTAGGACACTATGCTGATGGGGCTACCGAACAGCGCCAGTACTATGCGGACGTGTTTAATTGGGTTAACGCGCATACGCAAAAAGACGACACAATACTCTCTGATCCGCGCTTAATGCGTTTTATTCCCGCATATACGCATGCTAATGTTTATAATACGGAGTATGCATTTAATTTACCCGCAAGCGATGATGAGGTTGTCGAGCGCTACCTGCTTGCCCGGTTTTTTGATTCCGACTCCGGCGCCTCGGGCGTGAACGGCCAGGCTCGGATTCTGTGGTCGTTTGCGTATGAATCAGAAAAGAATACGCATACCATAGCAGGCACATTAGCTATTCCATATGAGCCGAAGTATAGCCTTGCGCAGGAGCGCGAAAAAATTGAAGGCGTGCGTGCTGGGCTTGTCAAGCAGGGTTGGGGCATCGCATTGCTTAATAAATATCGGATTGACTACATTGTGTGGGATCGAAACGAAAAACCGGAGTGGAGCCTTGGGCGCTATGCGGAGCTTGAAGAAGTTGCGCGCATCGGGGATGTGAGTGTCTATCAGTTTAAAAGTTAAAGTATGTGTGGCATAAACGGTTTTAATTCAAACAACGAGACGCTGATTCAAAAGATGAACACCGCCACAAAGCACCGTGGCCCGGATGATGCGGGAGTGTTTTTGTCGAATGCATGGTCCTTGGGGCACAATCGTTTATCAATTATTGATTTAAGCGAAAAAGGCCACCAGCCCATGATAACGCCCGACAAAAAATTTGCTATAACCTTTAATGGAGAGATCTATAATTTTTTGGACATCAGAAAAGAGCTTGAAGTTAAGGGATACAAGTTTTTGTCGCAGACTGACACCGAGGTGGTTCTGTATGCGTACCAAGAGTGGGGACCGGAATGCCTGCAGAAATTCAACGGCATGTTTGCTTTGGCTATTTTGAATACAGAAACCGAGGAACTGTTTATAGCTCGTGACCGCATCGGCATTAAGCCATTGTATTACTATCACAAAGACAATCAATTTATTTTTTCGTCAGAAGTTAAAGCGATTCTTGCGCACGATGTTGATATGTCGTTGGATTACAACAGTTTGAATATCTATTTTAGGCTGTTGTACGTGCCATCTCCAAAAACCATGTGGCAGAACATCTATAAGCTCGAGCCTGGGCACTATGCGTTGGTTAGTAAACAGGGGGATGTCAAAAAAACGCGCTATTGGGAAATTAAGAACCAACCATTGTTCCACGACAAAGAGGCAATTAAAAAAGATATTTCAGAACTATTGCATGATTCTGTTAAAAAGCGTTTGATGTCTGACCGGCCGGTTGGAGTATTTTTGAGCGGTGGAATTGATTCCACTATCATCGCGGGAATCATGTCTAAGATGTCAGGTAAGGTGAATACTTTTTCCATTGGATTTGAAGAAACCGAAGAGGCAGATAAGTATAACAATGATTTTTTAATCGCAAGGCGCACTGCAAAGCACTTTAAGACAAATCATCATGAGTACGTGGTTTCGGCGCAAGATGTGCTGGATAACCTTGAGTCCGCAATGTACCACATGGATGAGCCGGTCTCGAACCATATCCAGGCAGTAAATCTGCTTTTGGCGCGCCATACAAGCGAGGAGGTTAAAGTCGTATTAGGGGGCGACGGTGGCGATGAATTATTTGGCGGATACGAGCGGTACTACTATAACGCGGTTGTGGAAGTCATGCGTCGCTTGCCTGGGACAAAATTTGCTGCCTCTATTCTCGGAAAGTCTTCCTTGCGAGAAAAACTAGAAACAGAGCCTGGTGTTGGGCGGTATGTGAGTTTTTTCGCGCAAAAAGAGGGTATTGTCTCGTCATTTTTAAAACAGCACAATAATGCCGCAGTGCTGCCGCATTATTTATCAGAACGATTTTTTGGAACGGTTGATACAAAAGATTTTACGCGCCAGTTCATGCGTACGGATATTTTAAGCTGGCTTCCGGATGAATCGTTATTGCGCAGCGATAAGATGTCCATGGCATATGGATTAGAGCAGCGCGTGCCATTTTTAGATCATCGTCTTGTTGCATTGGCGGACCGCATTCCAGTTGCATGGAAGCTGGGTAGCAAAGGGATGGGGTTTATGAATATCGGAAAAAATTATCAAGGCAAAGTGATTTTGCGCGAGGCAATGGCTGAGTATCTTCCTGAGTATGTTTCTAATCAGCCAAAATGGGGGTGGTTTTCGCCGGCCAGTAAGTGGATGCGCGGGCCGTTCGGGCCATTGATGCGCGAGGTACTGTCTCAATCCTATTGCGCTGGCACTAGTGAGTTATTCGATTTTAATGTTTTGCGTAAATTGCTGGATGACCACATCAATAAAAAAACATATGCCTTAAACACGCTTTGGTCGGTTATGACGTTCCAGCTGTGGTACAAACGATTTATACAATAATTTTTTGTGTCATTGCGAGGGAGTGTATTCACGACTGTGGCAATCCTAACGTCGCAATGCAGTCAATTGCACACTGGGCTCTCATCAATGATAAGATTGCCACGTCGCTCACTGAGTACAGCTTACTCCTCGCAATGACAACGAAAACATATGTCTAAAAAAATACTCATCATCTCACCCAAATTTCCTTTGCCAACCACGGGCGCCTGCGAACAAGAGCGCATGGCTGGGTTTTTGCAATTGCAACGTTTGGGGTACGAAGTGCGCATCATCTCTAAAATTTTTGATTGGCAGGACAAGGAGGCAATTCTTGCATGGGGACAAAAGCACGGCATTATAGTGGATCTTATTCCCTATACGCGAAAAAGTTTTTTTCAAAGGCTTGCGCAGGTTATTAATCCCATATACTGGGATGGAGCTGCATACGAATACCGGCTTCCTGCAACGTGGCGCACTGTTAAAAAAATAGCAGAAGAATATGCGCCAGATATTGCTTGGTTTGATTATACGTACTTATACCCGCTGTATAATATATTCCACGAGAAGCGCATTCCTATTATTACCCGTTCGATTAATGTCGAGCCATTACATTTTTTACAGGAAGATGGCAGAAGCCTGCCAAATCTCATTAAATTTCTTTCCAAGTGGTACTCAGAGCTCACCAGCATCCGCACGAGCGATTATGTGTTTGCAATTACTCCCAAGGAGGAGGTTTTGTATCGAACATTAGGCGCAAAGCGAATCGCGACATTGCCGTTGCGCAGTTTACCGGGGTTAGTAAAAAAAGAGCGCAAAATAAAAGAGCGCGATACTTTGCATCTGTTTTTTATGGGAGCTTCATACAATGTACACCACAACCGTTATGCCGCGGAATTTGTGATTAAAGATATTGCGCCGGAAGTGGAAAAACGCGCTCCAGGAAAGTTTTTTTTCCATATCCTCGGGAAAAAATTGCCGCAAGATTTATCAAAACTTTGTCATGGCAATATAAAAGAAGAAGGCTTTGTGGATGATCTAGATGTGTTTTTGCGCGAGGAAGTTGATGGAGCAGTTATTCCATCGCTTATGGGTGCTGGGATGCAGCAAAAGATTTTTGAGCCATTAGTGTATGGCATTCCATCTGTTGTATCGCCGCGCGGCATTGCAGGGTATCCATATCAGAATGGCGAGCATGCGCTGTTTGCAGAAACAAAAGATGAGTTTGTAGAGCAGATTTTAAGACTACAAGACATTGGCCTGCGTCAGACACTTTCAAAAAATTCACTGCAACTGAGCCAAGAATTGTTTTCACAAGAGCGGTTTGATGCTATTGTCACACAAGGAGTAATACTAGTATGAACAATAAAGAGGCATTGCAAAAAGCATACGAGATATTGTCGCCGTATAGCAATAAACAGCGCTGGGAATTAAACAATAATCTTGTGCACTTGCGGTTTATAACCAAGCATATTTCAAAGGAGAGCAGTATTTTAGATGTGGGATGCGGCATTGGAATTTTAGATATTGCACTCATACTGCTTGGATATCATGTAGCCGGCGTTGATAAGTATCTCTTTGAATCGAACAATAGTTTTAGTATTAGCGATATTGATGGACTGAAACGTATTTGGGAATCACAGGGGCTTTCAATTTTACCAAAGGATATATTGCAGGATGATGTCCTTGAGATGTATGGTGCAGTTATCAGTATCGCAACCATAGAGCACCAGAAAGACCCAAAGAGGTTTTTGGAGCGCATACTTGGCGTCATTAGGCCGGGCGGGTTTATCTATATTGCAACACCAAACATCAGCCATCTACTGAATCGAATTAGATTTTTGTTTGGCATGTCGCCTATGTCTGGGCATCTACAAAATTTTTTTAATCGCGGAGAATTATACGAAGGCCATTGGCGCGAGTATACATTGGGCGAATTGCGGCAGATATTTGTGTGGGTTAGTATTTTAGTTGTTTCAAGCCGAAACGTGCAGAGTATGCGGCCTGGATTCAGGGCGTTGTCTCCGCGTTCGTGGTACGTGAGTCTGTTTCGCGTGTTGTCTTATGTTATTCTTGGAACGCGGGACACGAATATTATTATCGGAAAAAAAGATTAATGTATGGAAAATAAAAAAATACCATGCAGCGTACAAGTGCTTACTTTAAATTCAGGCGAAACTCTTTTGACGTGTTTGAAAAGTGTAAGGGATTTTGCGGAAATTGTTATTTTGGACGGAAATAGCACGGATAATACTGTTGAAATCGCCAAGGGCTATAGGACTAAGATATATCCGCAGTTCGATTCAAATGAGTCAAATATCCGTATTACAGATTTTGCCGCGGTACGGAACCGTGGATTGAAGATTGCGACTTATGATTGGTGCTTGATTCTTGATAGTGATGAATATTTGTCTCCACAAGCGGCAGATGAAATTCGAGAAATTGTTGCGCGCGGCAGAGAGAACGAATATTTTATTTATAATCTTCCTCGCAAGTATGTGCTTGAAGGTAAGGAGGTGGCGAGCCTTAAGCCCACCTATCAGTTACGATTTTTTTACCGTCCGGCAACACTTGGATTTAGCAAGCGCGTGCACGAACGCATTAAGCCAAAAGAAGGCTTTGGTGTTGGCACGCTTATGTATCCCGAGTTCGTGCCCTTGGAAGACATTAAAACTTTGCGGATCAAGTGGGCGCACTATTTGGACATTGAACAGGATAAAATGCGCGATATAACCTTTGGTATGTTTTTGATTAAGGTTCGGGCAAATGTAGTTAAGTTTTTAAAATATATGCTAAAGGCCGCTTATAACACAATGCGGCATCCTCGAGCTGGGGTTCCATTTAAGTATGAATTCTATAACGCGGTGTACCATTTGCAGATAATCCATCGGCTTTTTATTAATTTAATACACAATACGCTCAAGAGAAAGTAGTACAAATAAAATTATGAATAGCACCAATACATCAACAGATTTAACAGCACTAGAACACTCCAAAGCTATGTATCTTGCTTTTGAAAATCCTATAACAAAATTTTTCAAAAACTTTCTGCGTGAAAACGCTTTGTTGCGAAAATACCCAAGTTTTTTGTTGCAGTATAAATTTATGGCGTTTTTTCATCACATGCTGTTTCCTTTTATGTATATTAAAAAAGGCGACACATGCGTGCAAGTAGGGTGCGCGGAGTGGATGCTTGATTTTGGAGTTTCCATGCCATTAATAATGTCGGCTATTGTTGGTGAGAGAGGCAGAGTGATTGTGGTTGAGCCGGACCAGCGGAATATCGAGGCACTGCGCTCGTACATGAAAAAAAACTACATACACAACATCACTATTGTTCCAAAAGCGGCATGGAGAGAAAAAACAACCAATCAATTTACCTTTTACGAAGACCGTTCCAGCACGAACATCATTACCGAGGTGGAGGAATCCGTGCCATGGAAAAACGATCCACAGTACCAAGGCCGCAAAAAGCGTATTGAAACCATTGAAATGGATACCATTGATAATATCATTCAAGAACTCGGCATTACACCTGATTTTGTGAATTTAACCATTAATTCCGCTGAATTTGATGTTATACATGGAATGACGGAGGTTATCCGGAAAGGTGTTATAGTGGCATGGCTCTTTGGGGATCGACCGTGGTGGCGGGAGGCGATTGATTATTTTAGAGTCAAGAACTACAGCATTATCGCCTGCGATTCCGCATATTCCCACCGCGCTCCCACGGTTAATGGACGGGTGAGGATGTATTCGCATAAAGAGATCAGTGGCTTGTTTGATATCATGCATGCTGTTGCCATGCCGAGCGTTGGTAGGGTTCCTGACCATAGGGAATTTCCGGCAATATTGTACAAACGTAAGGATTTTGACTTTTTTGTGCAAAAAATTGACACCTTTTGACACTTTCTGACACTTTTGCTATAGTAAAGGCATATTATAACTTATCCACATATGCCTCAAGAAATCAAGGAAAATGCGGTTTATACGACGCATGAAGCACAAGATTTGCTTAAAATTAGCGATAGTACGGTAAAACGGCTCTTAAAGCGGGGAGTTTTGCGCGCAAATAAGGTTGGGGGTCAGTACCGGATTTTAGGCAAGGAGATATTAAGGATTATCTCCCCAGAGCTGGAAAAACAGTCAGAAGATGTATACTTAAAAATCAAAAAGCGGGCGGTTGATGTTATCAATAAATGGCCGCAATAATATGCGTCTGCTTTACATTACTAACGCAAGAATGCCCACTGAAAAAGCGCATGGTTGGCAGATTGTAAAGATGTGCGAGGCATTTGCCAAAGCAGGTGCATATGTTGAGTTGTTTGTGCCTAAGCGGCGCAATCATATTAAAGAAGACGCGTTTTCCTACTACGGAATTGAAAAAAGATTCAATATACAGTACCTACCGTGCCTTGATTTGGTCAGATTCGGAAAGTTGGGTTTTTACGTTCAGGTTTTTACGTTCACCGTATCGGCAGTCTTGGTTTCGCTGTTTAAAAAATCAGATGCAATCTACTCCCGTGATGAAGTATTTTCCTGGGCGGAAAGCTTTTTCCGGAAGAACGTTTTTTACGAAATGCATGATTATCCGCGGAGCCATGGTTGGCTCTATAAGGGGCTGTTTAAAAGGGTTGCAAAGATCGTTTCAACGAACCAGATAAAAAAGAATCAATTAATGAAAGAGTTTGGTGTTCCTGAAGAAAAGATCATTGTTGCATCAAACGGGATTGATCTTGCTAACTTTACACCGGCATCAAAAGAGAGTTTGAGAAATAAATTTCCATTTCAGACCGCTACTATTCCTCAACATAAAAAGATTGTTAGTTATATTGGAAATAAAACATTTGGTCAACCTAAAGGTGAGGCTCGTCTGGTTGAGGCTTTTTCTCAATTATCTAAAAAACGAGACGACATTTTTTTCTTACTGACTGTCATTAATCACCGCGAATTTAAAGAGGTTGAAAGTATTTTTCAGAAGCATAGTGTCCCGCATTCGTCATATTGGATTCAAGCTCATGCTCCTCGTCCGGTGGCCCATATGCTAATGCAATTATCTGATGTTCTAGTTATGAATTATCCAAATACAGAGCATTATGCACAGTTTATGAGTCCAATCAAAATGTTTGAATACATGGCAAGCGGTACGCCGATTGTATCGTCCGATTTGCCGAGTATTCGCGAGGTGTTGAATGAAAATAATGCGGTATTGGTTGAGCCAGGTAATACGGAAGCTCTGGCAGCGGGTATCAACAAAGTGTTAAACGATGAAGCATTTGCAAAAAGGATTGCAGCACAAGCACAGGAAGATGTAAAAAAATATGGTTGGAACAAGCGGGCGAAAGCGTTGATTAGTATGATGCACGCGATATGAAATACGCTTTAGTAAATATAATCTCTACATTACTTGATGTTCTTTTTTTTCAAAAGCGTTTGTCGGGTATTCCAGTGCTTATGTATCACGCAATCGGGGATGCTGATTCAAAGGTATATATCCCTGTAAAGGCCTTTAAAGAACAGATGGAATTTTTGGCAAAGCAGGGGTATCACAGCATGTTGCCGAATGCACTTGAGAATGTTGCGCCACGGGAAAAGTTTTTTTTAATCACGTTTGACGATGGATTCAAATCAGTACGCGACGTTGCACTTCCTATTCTTGAGCAGTACGGATTCAAAGCCACGGTGTTCGTCACAACAGATTATATTGGTAAAACAAGCGAATACGCGAAATCAGAATCAGATAAACAGTTCGGACTTATGGATGAAAACGATCTACAGATGCTTGCGGAATCTGGGTGGTGCGTTGCGAACCATTTTGCATCCCATAAAAATCTTACCGAGCTTTCGATGGATGGCGTTCTGGGAGAATATAAAAAAGCATGTGCAGTACTCGAAGCAATGGGGCTTGGTAAGGATAAGAATATTGTTGCATACCCATTTAATCGGCACAGTCAACATGTTGTAGACGTGTTAAAAAAAGCAGGCGCAGCCATGGGATTCAATGGCAACAATCAGCTTCATTCTGCATCAGAACATCCGCTCGTAATTTCGCGCATTGAAGCCGATGGGAATATCGTAAAGTTTAAACTTAATTTTTCACCTTCATTCAATCGCATCAAACAGTATGTCCGATAACCAGAAAAACAAGTACTACGACTTTCTCTACGAACCCTTGCCAAGGTGGTCGAGTTACTGGTACCAGATACATGAGGTGCTCTCACGCAATCCGAAGACGGTTTTGGAAGTGGGTGTGGGAAACCATGTGGTAACAGAGTATTTAAAACATGCCGGAGTTTCTGTAACCACGCTGGATGTAGAAAAAAAGCTCGCGCCGGATGTGGTCGCGTCGGTCACCGCCATACCCCTTGCGGACGCAAGCCATGATGTGGTTCTTGCAGCCGAAGTTCTAGAGCATCTTCCGTTCGAAGATTTTTCAAAAGCGCTTGCAGAAATCAATCGCGTCACAAAACAGCATGCCGTTATTTCTTTGCCACACTGGGGGTCAGTCATTGCTGGCACGCTTAAAGTTCCAATGTTTCCGTGGCTGCGGTTTGTGTGGAAACTTAAGGGGTTTAAGCGCCATATACTGTCCCAAAATGGGCACTATTGGGAAATCGGAAAAGCCGGATATCCGCTCGGCCGCGTCAAGCGTGAAATGCACAAAGCAGGTTTTGAAATCATTAAAGATTATGTCATTATAGAGTATCCGTACCACCACTTTTTTATTTTAAAGAAGCAAGCAGTATGAACATAGTAGGTATCAATCAAATTCCAGGCATGCTCTCTTGGACGCACGACAGCTCTTCTGCGCTTGTTGCGAATGGGAAGATTGTGGCAGCCGCAGAAGAAGAGCGGTTCAGCCGCTTGCGTCACCACAGGGGGTATCCACACCAGTCGTCTGCGTTTTGCCTTACACAAGGCAAGATTAATCTTAAAGATGTGGATTATATCGGGGTTCCGTACAATCCGTACGCATTTTTAAAGCATCCAAACTTACGACTAGAATCAATCGCCCGTAATTTGTTTAATATGGCTGCGTGCTGGCACTATGCGCGGCGTATGCGCAAAGAGGCGGGGGCAAGGACTATATTTGTTCCTCATCATGTAGCCCATGCCGCAAGCGCATTTTATGGCTCTGGTTTTGAAAAGGCGAATATTTTAACAGTGGATGGATCTGGAGAAACCGAGAGTTTTGCGTTTTTTGTGGGTGATTCAAACGGCATTCGTCGAGTATGGGATATTCCGCTTTCTGGATTCTTTAGTGGTGGCAAGTGGCGTTCAATTGGGCTTATTTATACTAGCGTTACTTCACTTTTGAATCTTGGGGTAAATGGAGAAGGAAAAACTATGGGCTTAGCAAGCTATGGTAAGCCTGAGTATGATTTTTCAGACATCCTCAATATTCAATCTCATACCAACTACCGCATTGACCGAAGGCGGCTGCTTGAGCGGTATGGGCATTTGCAACGCAAAGAAAGTGAGTCGCTCACACAAGAGCATAAGAATCTTGCCGCAAGCTTGCAGCACGCTTTGGAGCGCTCCATTGTTAATCTCGCACATGAAGCGTTTCAGTATAACGGCATTAAAAACTTTTGTTTGGCCGGAGGTGTTACGTTGAATTGCAATACGAACAGTGAAATATTAAAACAGGATTTCTGCGATGCGCTTTTTATTCAGCCCGCGGCAAACGACGGCGGCATCGCGTTGGGCGCGGCGCTCGAGGTTGCGGCGCGCAAGGGAGAGCCTGCGACAGATGCGCTTGAAAACGCATATCTAGGTCCGGAATTTTCCAACGAAGCAATTGAAGCGGTATTGAGCGGAGCAAAGGTCAAGTATCACAAGGAGGATACTATTGCCCAGGCGGCGGCTCGCCTCATTAACGAAGGCAAGATTGTGGCCTGGTTCCAAGGCAGGATGGAAATGGGTCCGCGCGCTTTAGGCAACCGCTCTATTCTTGCGGATCCATCCGTTCTAGGAATGGATGAGAAAATTAATACATTTGTAAAACATCGAGAATCATGGCGGCCGTTTGCACCTTCGGTTATCGAAGAAGCTGCGCCTACGTATTTTGAAGGCGTGGAAAAAGCAAGCAAGAAGAGCCCCTACATGCTGCACACATTTTACGTTAAAGAAGAATACAGCAGCGCATTTCCAGCGATTACGCATGTGGATGGCTCCAGCCGCATCCAGACTGTACGCAGGGACCAGAACGAACGGTATTATGATTTGCTCAAAGCGCTTGAAGCAATCAATGGGCATCCTATGGTGCTTAACACGTCCTTTAATGATAAGGGTGAGCCAATTGTATGCACGCCCCAGGATGCGTTGCGATGTTTTTTTGCGACTGGTATGGATGCGCTTGCTATTGGAGATTTTATCGTAGAAAAATCATCATAATTATATATGTCTTCACCTACAGCATCAAACCAAGAAATTAAGGAATTGTATGAGCGTTCCATCGCGGAAAAATATCAGAACGATTACGAGTTTCGCCGTTGGTTTTTAACTGACCGGTTGCGTTTGGATTATTTTATGACGCGCACTGCCATTGCGCACCATTTGCAAGGGGTCATGTTTTCTTCGTGTCTTGAGTTTGGGCCGGGTTCGGGCATTTTTACGGCAACCGCGTATCGCCGTAACCCAAGCGCGCGTTTTGACCTCATCGATATTTCTGAGGCAATGAAAAAACAGTTTGTACTGGAAATGCGTCCTATTCCTAATGTGAGTTATATGATTGGGGATATTATGGAGCACGATTTTGGAGACAGCACCTATGATTTGTTTTACAGCGTGCGCGCGGTTGAGTATGTGGACGACCAAGAAGGATTTTTTAAGAAGGTGCATGGATTGCTCAATGCAGGAGGCCATGGAGTTATTGTAACCAAGAACCCTCATTACGGATCTGCGGAGCGGGGTGAGAGTACGCGGAGTCAGCATCGCGGCAAATTGGGGGTTAATCAAACAGAGCAGCTTTTGGCTGAGGTCGGCTTTAAGAATATCCAGATCTATCCGGTTATTATCCGTTTGCCAATTATTGAGCGGCTCACGCTTCGGTTTACAGAAAAGTATTTCCAGCGCGCGTACCAAAAGCCGTTTAACAAAAATATGTCGCGATTTGTGGAAAGTTATATTGTCATTTTTGAGAAATAGTATGATACACGAATTTATTGGCCTTCCTGGGGCCGGAAAAAGTTATATGGCGAATCAGATTGCACAATCTAAAGGAATTGTAGGAGTTGAGATCAAAAACACTAAAGAACGTTTGGCGCGCTCGTTGTTGTTTTTTATTAGCCATCCTTTTTTTTCGGCACGGCTGTTGGCGATATTTATACAAGAGAATTATAAAAATTCAAAACTGCTTAAACATAAGTTTGCCACCATTGTGTTAGAAATTATGGCACGCGAACAAAAGGTGAAACAAGGGGAGATGATTGAAACAGGATTTTTTCAGCTTTTGCTTTCGATCTACGAAAGAGAAATCAGCGAAAAAGATGTTGCCTCTCTATTTTACTGGCTCAAAAAGCGGGATTACATGGTATATATTGTTGAAGCGAGTAGGGAAATCCGTGAAAAACGCATACAAGAACGAGGCCGCATTCCGCGCGGTGGAGTGGTTACAGATACTTCTAAGCTTGTGGCATGGTTTGGACTGTTGGAGCATAATTTTGAAACCGTCAAACAAGGAATTATAAAAGATTTTTTATATGAACGTATTCAAAACAATTAAACATTTGGTATGGCGCAGGGCGTTTTGGGTGGCGCTTTTTGTAGTGATGGTCGCGGTGAATGCCGTGCTGGTGCTTGCGTATATGAGTAACAATCGCAATCAACTGATTTACAGCCCCATAGCCAAAGCCGGATTGCCATTCTATCGTTCGGCGCGGGAAGTGATTAATGCAGCCATCGACAGCACCTATGTGTTTGCCATGCGCAGGGACGTAGGGATTCCGCAGTACCGTTTAGAGATTGCAACCGATGATTTGCGCAAACTCAACAATGCACTCCCCAGCTCGCTTGATAACGAGGTGATTGCAGGTAGCATCCTTTTTGACGAGGCTTTAAAAGATACAGTTAAAGGGGTATTGCATTATGGAGACAAAGCCTATGATGTAAAAGTGCGTTACCGTGGATTAAATCCAAACCATTGGACTCGCCCAAAAAAATCCTGGCAGATTAAATTTAACAAAGACACGCCGTTCCAAGGAATCCGCACGCTTAAACTTATTATTCCGGTTGACCGCGGGTACTTTGCCGAGGCTCTCAACAACTACCGCGCCAAAAAATTAGGCTTATCCTACCCTGCCGCGGAGTTTGTCCAGCTGTATGTAAATAATAATTACCAGGGCGTATATTTTAGCGTGGAAGATTTTTCCGCTGCGTTTTTGGAGCGCAGCCAACTTCCGCCGGACGCGAATATCTACGCGACCGACGAGCCGCTTAGTACGGACCAAGAGGACGCAATAGCGTATGACAGTGTTTCGTTCTGGAACAAGCAGACGAGTGACACACTGTTTAATTTTGATAATTTTTCAGAATTGGATTTTTTATTGAGCCGCATGCAGCAAGATAATTTTGCAGATGTTGCGCCGGATATTATTGACATGGACAATTTTTATAGCTGGAACATAGTGGCGCTTTTGGCAGGGAGTAACCATCAGAGCGACTGGGGAAACATGCGTCTGTATTTTAATAATGTAAAAGGAAAATTTGAATTTATCCCTTGGGACGTGGGGCTCAAAAATACCATGCCGGATCAATTAGCCAATGAGCTCACAGAGAAACTCCTTTCCAATCCCACATTCTACCAGGAACGAAATCGCCGGTTATGGGAATATGTAAGCAACGAAAAAAATTTGCAGGATGATGTAACGTACTATGACGGATTATACAACCAGCTTAAAGGCGCTTTTTATAGTGATTTTAAAAAGCATGAGAACAATCACACGTTTAACGGGCGCGTTGTAGAAATCCGAAACCAGTATGCGGGATTGTTTGGTACGCTCAAAGGATTGTTTGGAGAAGATATTATTAATCTGACAGTGCGGCATGATGCATCTAAAAAAATACTCGCGCTTTCGTTTGAGGTGGATAGTTTTGCGGGAGTGACTCTTGCGGGCATAACCCTTCCCCAAGGATCGCAACTGGTTTCCAATACGGGCCAATACCTGTTTCGACCGAATGAAGATGTTGCAATAACATATTCCGGTGTCCCCATTGGCGATATTTCCAGTATTATATTCAATCTTATACATGCAGTGACTGGCGAGCCGGTTGGTATCGGTTCTATCCGGTTTATCGACAACTCTACCTTTGCCAAGTTTGACGATGTGCGCGCCTCTGCGGAATCATTTGTCGCTGCGCATGCGCAGTTTAGGCTGGAGAATAATGAGATTATACTACCTTCTGGAATACATGTTTTTTTGGAGGACATAGTAGCTCCCAAAGATGTTTTAGTCAGCATCCAACCTGGCACAACCATTTATTTTGCTCCTGGAGTTTCGTTTGTTTCGTATAGTCCGATTGAGGCGCTGGGAACAGCGGGTAGGCCCATTGTGCTCCGCCGACTTAATCCAAATGAGCCATGGGGAAGTTTCGCAATATTGAACGCTGGGTCAAATAAGAGCACAATTGAGTACTTGGATGCTGATGGTGGAGGAAGTGACTACATCAACGGATCGTTTATAAGCGGCATGGTATCTGTATATTATTCGGATATCGAAGCGCGCAATCTCACCATTTCTCGGTCAGCAAGCGACGATGGCATGAATCTTAAATATTCAAAAGTTTTGGTTATGCAGAGCACCTTTAATAATAATTCCGCAGACGGATTAGACGGAGATTATATTTCCGGTACTATTGATGGAAGTGTATTTTTAGATAATGGTAATGATGGTATTGATTTAAGCGGCTCACGCATCATGATAAGCAATAATCGCCTTGCTGGTTCCGGCGACAAATGCGTCAGCATCGGCGAAGGCACGAATAACACAGTTATTTTTAATACCATACTGGATGGTTGCCATATTGGCGTGCAGGCAAAGGATGGATCCTATCCGGCAGTCATCAATTCCATTATCATCAATAATGATATCGGTATTGATACATACCGCAAGAAAGAGTTGTATATAACCGGCGGGCATATAGTAGTGAGCAATTCCATTATTCGCGGCAATGCAGAGGCTGTGCACCAGGATGAATTTTCGGATATTGCGGTTTCTTTTTCCAATATTCAAGGCGCATATTCCGGCGAAGGAAATTTTGATGAAGATAAAAATTATTTTTTGGTTCAAGATATTGGCAAGGGAGACACACATACAGTTATCCAGTATGCGGGTATTAATGTAGAGCAGGCGCCGGTTGGTTTGTTTGAAGCATTTTAAATAGAAGACATGCAAGAGACTAAATTACATTTTCAGCGTTTCGAATTCAAATACCTTTTGAGTTTTCAGGAATGTGCGGAAATAAGAAAACGAATCAGCAGGTATGTTGCTTTGGATGGGTTTGCCAAGGATTCAGCTCAGGGGTTTTACAAGGTGGTCAGCCTGTATTACGACAGCCCTACCTTTTATTACTACCACCAAAAAATCGATGGCACCCGCAACCGCAAAAAGTTTAGACTACGCACCTATTGCGTGGATGGCTCATTTGCAAAGCCGATATTTTTTGAGATTAAACGCAAATTTGATTCAGTAATCCTTAAAGATCGGTTTTTATTGGATATGCCTCTCTATGAAGACTTTATTAAGGACGGCAGATTTGCGGGCATGGAATCTCGAGGAGGCAACAGCACGCATGTTGCGGAAGAATACGAGGAAACGGCGGCTCGGCGCAGTTTGGGGCCCAAAGTGCTTATTACATACCGTAGGGAGCCGTATCTTGGGGCATTTAATAAAAATTTTCGCATTACTTTTGATTATGATATTAAAGCGTGCGAAGGCACGAGCTTATTCGAGAAAAAATGCGATACACCAGTGCTTGCGGATGGAGTAATTATGGAGATTAAATTTAACGGCAGGCTTCCGCATTACATTAAAGAAATTATTGATGGATATAATCTAGAGCGGGTTGCGTATTCAAAATACTGCCACGCAGTGGAAGCATGCTATGCGCTGCCGTACATTGCCGCGCCGCGCAATTATTTTTTCAACATTGATCAACCATTATTAATGCAACCATATGAACGAATTATTTAACGCAACAACCGGAGGAAATTTTACGCTTTTGAATATCCTCGTAAATCTTGGTCTTACCTTGGTGTTATCCCTGTTTATTGCCTGGATGTACAAAAAGACGCACCGTGGACTCTCGTATTCCCAGAGTTTTATATTCACGCTGATTTTGATCAGCATGATTACTACCATTGCCATGATGGTGATCGGAAACAGCCTTGCGGTCGCGTTTGGACTTTTGGGCGCGTTTTCCATTATCCGATTCCGGACGCCAGTCAAGGACACAAAGGATACAGGATACATTTTTTTCAGCCTAGTGGAAGGCATGGCCGTAGGAACAAATAATCATTTAATCGCTTTTGTTTCAACACTTGTCGTTTTGGTTGTTATATGGGCGCTGTATAAGAGCAATTTCGGCGCGTTGCACAAGAACGAGTTTTTGCTCATCTTTAGCGTTGATTACCAAAAACGGGAGAATGATTCATTTGCAGGTATCTTCGAAAAATATCTCAAGAACAGCATGCTCTTGAACATCAACGCAAAAGAGCATACGCATAAATCCGAAATGGTATATAGTGTTTCATTCATCGATGAATCCGAAAGCAATGCGCTTATCCAAGGATTAATGGCTGTTGATGGGGTTTCGGAGGCGCGGGTTATTAGTTCCAAAGCAGACATTGAATACTAGGAGATATATGGCACTATCGCTTAAAGACAATCGAATTTCCAAAATCCTGTCGCTCTCGCGGCGCGCGTTTGGACGCTACAAATGGCAGATCGCGACATTGGCGGTTCTTGGACTTGTTACTGGCATTCTGGAGGGCGTTGGCGTTAACGCGTTGATCCCGCTGTTTTCGTTTGTTATCGGCACCAACGATGCCTCGATTGACCCGATTACGCGAAACATAGAAAGATTTTTTATTTTTATCCATATTCCATTTTCTCTTAAGTACCTGCTTATGTTCATCGTAGTGCTGTTTGTGCTTAAAGCGGTGATTATTTTGATTTTTAACTACATCAGAATCAAGATCGACACGAATTACGAAGAAACTGTCCGGAATGACTTGTTTAAAAGCGTTTTGCTTGCGCAGTGGCCATACCTTCTTACACAAAAGATCGGCTATCTGGAAACAGTGCTAATGACTGATGTACTGCGTGGTTCTGTAATGTTGCGCCAAATAGGGAATATTATTATGGTAACAACCGGTCTTTTAGTGTATGCGCTGGTGGCAATCAATATTTCTCCAATTATCACTATAAGCACGCTTGCGCTGGGTGCGGTTTTATTCCTGTTTTTTAAGCCGCTTCTGTATCGGACGCGTGTATGCGCGGTACGTGCGTCCGAGGCAAATAAAGAAGTTTCTCATTATGTGAATGAGAGTATTCTGGGGATGAAGACGATTAAGTCTATGCACGCGCATAGATGGGTGATTGCCAAAGGCGGAGAATTTTTTGATGAATTAAAACGTTTAAAAATGATCACGCTTATTTTGAGCAGTGTTTCGAGCTCCCTGTTGCAGCCGATTAGTTTGATATTTATTGTTATTGTGTTTGCTCTAGCGTACAAAATGCCGGGATTTAGCGTTGCCGCGCTCATTGCGATTGTGTACTTGATTCAGAGGATTTTTCAGTACATTCAGCAGTTACAGTCCAATTTGCATGAGGCAAGCGATGCAGTGCCGTATTTGCAAAATCTCCTCGCATACCAGCAAAAAGCAGATGACCATCGAGAAAAAGATTTAGGGAAGAGCGAGTATTTATTTAAGCGCACGTTGTCGTTTAACAACGTCAGTTTTTCCTATCAGTTGGATCGGCCGGTATTGGATGGTCTCAGCTTTTCTATGAATAAGGGTGAAATGGTTGGTTTAATTGGCGAGTCTGGTTCCGGAAAAACCACTATTGTTGATTTGCTTTTACGTTTGTTTGATGCAAGCAAAGGGGAGATATTGCTTGATGGAAAAGATATTCGCGATGTGCGGCTCGGAGCATGGCGAAAGAACATTGGGTATGTTTCGCAAGATGTGTTTTTAATTAATGATACGATTGCTAATAATATCAAGTTTTTTGATTCCGCTGTCTCGGACGCAGACGTTGTTGTTGCCGCAAAAATGGCGAATATTTATGAATTCATACAAAGCTGTCCAGATGGATTTAAAACGATGGTGGGGGAGCGGGGGGTTATGCTTTCTGCGGGCCAGCGCCAGCGCGTTGCCATTGCCCGGGTATTGGCGCGCAAGCCAAAGATTTTGATACTGGATGAAGCTACTAGTGCGCTTGATAATGAGTCTGAAGCGAAAATTCAGGAGGTTATCGAGAATCTTCGGCACAAGGTTACGGTTTTGGTTGTTGCGCATCGGCTTTCTACGGTTATGAGCGCGGACAAGCTTATTGTGTTGGAAAAAGGGATTATTATTGAAGAAGGCAAGCCGAAAGATTTGCTTAATGATGCACATTCTTATTTTTACAAACTGAGTAATATGGTGAAGTAATGAATATGAAAAAAGTTTTTTTAATAAATTTTTCTTCACAAATTCTCATTAACGTCGCTAATAATTTAAAGGCGAATGGATCAGAGATTGTGTATTGGCAGGGTTATCGTGATGATTTTGACCATATGGATCGGAGTGAACATCCGGAAACCATATTTCATCATGCGTTTGATGCCATTAAGAATATTTCACCCGAAGGAGTTGATGTATCTGAATTTGAACCAGTGAGCCATGAATTGGTCAGCCGGCTCTATGAGAGCGGCTGGCAGGCTTTAGCCATGATGAGCCGGGCTGATCATGCTGATTCTGTTTTTACTGAAAAACGGAATTATTATTATCAGTATTTAAAATTTTGGCAAGGCATGCTTAAAAGATTAAAGCCAGATGTGATTGTTTTTTCTGCCATCCCGCATTCAGCAACTAGCCATGTCCTGTATGCACTGGCAAAATTAATGAACATCGAGACCATTATGATTAATCAGCTGACTATTGAGACGCGTGCCCTACTTATGACAGATTATCAAACCGATTCCGCAGCATTGCGGGACGAAGTAAAAAAACATCGGTCGGCCAAGATCGGTATTGATACCTTGAGTCTGGATTTAAAAACATATTATTTAAACCACCTTGATCCGGCTATTGACTCAACGCCGCAATACAAAAAAGTTTACGCAAAAAGCAAGATGCCATTTGCTTTTCCGAGCGTGCCAACCATTATAAAACACCTATACCGATTGACTTTTTTTAACGTTGCGCGCTCGTACTTGACCATGATTTTAACCAAGAGAAAAATGAGTCACATCGGCCCGGTATTACGAGGTCAGTCGTACAAAAGTAAGATAAAAAAATGGAAGAAAGAAATCGAGTGCGTTAAAAAAGAGTACGAAGCCCTGCAGCAACAGCCAGATTTGAATAAAAAGTTTGTTTATTTGCCTTTAAGTTTCCAGCCGGAGCAGACAACTTGTCCTCGTGGTGATGTTTTTGACGATCAATTGCTTATGATAGATATCATATCTGCGTCGCTTCCAGAGGGATGGGTTTTGTATATTAAAGAACATGCGCCGCAGTGGTATCCGAAAAGCATTGAGGCATACCAGTACCGATATCAGGGCTACTATGAGAGAATTGCGTGCATGAAAAACACCATGTTGATTCCCGTGACTACTTCAACATTTGATTTGATTGAACGAGCACAGGCTATTGCAACGGTTACTGGCACTGCAGGATGGGAGTCGCTGATACGATCCAAGCCAGTGTTGCTGTTTGGGTATATTTGGTATATGTACTGTGATGGCGTGTTTCAGGTGCAGGATGCGACTTCCTGCGCTAGAGCGTTTGAAGAAATATGCACCGGGTATCGCGTCGAATCGCAGAAAGTGATTAATTTTTTGGCCGCACTAGACTTGGTAAGCTTAAAAATTAAAAATTATAAAACACGTTTTTTTGTAGAGAGCGATGGCATAACATTCGACGATAACGTTCGCGCGCTTACCAATGGTATTAGTAATATGATAAACAATTCGTAACCTATGAACACCATGAACACACTCAAAGACAAAACCATTTTAATTACCGGCGGCACAGGTTCGTTTGGTAAGAATTTTATACGATTTTTACTGGACCAATCGGAAGTAAAAAAAATTATTGTATTCAGCCGTGACGAACTTAAACAGTCGGAAATGCAGCGCGAGATTCAAGATGTCCGATTACGTTTTTTTCTGGGGGATGTTCGTGATTTGGAGCGACTTAGGCGCGCGTTTTTTGAAGTTGATGTTGTGGTCCATGCCGCTGCGCTCAAACAGGTGCCTACGCTTGAGTATAATCCGTTTGAGGCGGTAAAAACCAACATCATGGGAACCCAGAACGTTATTGACGCGGCCATTGATTTGGGGGTTGAAAAAGTGGTATTGATTTCAACCGATAAAGCCGCGCAACCCATTAATTTATATGGTTCCACTAAGCAGTGCGCGGAAAAATTGTTCGTGGCCGGCAATTCGTACGCTGCCGGGCGTACGCGTTTTAGCTGTGTGCGATATGGAAATGTCATTGGAAGTCGAGGCAGTATTATTGAGATGTTGTTGCGGGAGAAAGATGCGCGCGAGGTGACAGTTACCGACGAGGGCATGACTAGGTTTTGGCTTTCTTTGGACGAAAGTTTCAAGTTGGTATGTTTCGCGCTTGAGCATATGGTTGGTGGAGAAATTTTTATACCGAAGGATATTCCCAGCATGCGCATGGGTGACGTATTTGCCGCGCTTGCTCCGAATGCTAAAAAGAAAATTATCGGCATCCGACCCGGAGAAAAGATGCACGAGGTACTATTGACCGAAGAAGAAGCACGCCGCGCTGTGGTGTTGGGAAAGTATTTTGTTGTGTTGCCCGAATATCATCACGCAGTCAGCATGGAGAAGTTTGAGCCATACAGGGCACAAGGGGAAACATTGCCCGATGGTTTTTCTTTTCGGAGCGATACAAATACTTTGCAAATGAGCAAGGAAGACCTGTGCGCCGTGGCGCAAAAATAATTTATGATACCCTACGCACGACAACATATTAGTCAGGACGACATTGCGGCGGTTGCTTCCGCACTTCGTTCGGATTGGCTCACCCAAGGTCCTCAAGTTGCTGTGTTTGAAAAGGCTTTGGCTTTGTACTGCGGTGTCAAGTACGTGGTTGCTGTTTCTAACGGGACGGCCGCGTTGCATATAGCATACCTTGCGGCCGGCATTGTCAGCGGAGATGAGGCTATCACAACTCCAAACACGTTTGTCGCAACTACTAATATGCTTTTGGCTGTGGGTGTTAAGCCCGTGTTTTCAGATATCCGTCTAGATACGTATAACCTGAACCAGGAGGAAATTGAAAAGCATATTACTAAAAAGACCAAAGTAATCGTGCCGGTGCATTTTGCCGGGCAGTCGTGTGACATGTCCGCCATTAGGTCAATTGCCAAAAAGCACAAGCTCTTGGTCATCGAAGATGCCTGCCATGCACTAGGTGGGCAATATAGGCAGAAAAAAATCGGCAGTTGCGCGTATTCGGATATGGCGGTGTTTAGCTTCCATGCTATTAAATCAATTACCACGGCGGAAGGTGGCGCAGTGCTTACAAATAATAAAAAGTTTTATGAAAAAATGCTGCGCGTGCGGAGCCATGGAATCCATAAAGACAAGAGCGGATTTAATGTGATGTCTGAGTTTGGGTACAACTACCGGCTGACAGAGTTACAGGCGGCCCTAGGCTTGTCGCAACTTAAGCAGTTAAATCGTTTTATTGCGGCTCGACGCAAGGTTGCACGAGCATACCAGGTCGCGCTTGAAGGCATTCCAGGAATCATAGCGCCCACGGAGCTGGATCAGAACACTTCTGCATGGCACCTGTACGTTATCCGAACCAAGAAAGCATCCGACCGATTGCCGCTGTATCGGCATTTGCAACAATCCGGGATTGGCATCAATTTTCATTATCCGGCAGTGTACAGCCATCCCTACTATAAAAAATTGGGTTTTAAAGGGCGTCAGTGTCCTCATATGGAGTTGTACGGCAAGACAGCAATTACTTTGCCGATGCATGTTTCTGTTTCCGAGCGCGATATTAAAACTATTGCTCAAGCTATCAAATTGTATTTTAACGTATGAGAGTGTGTAAAAAATGCATTCAGCCGGACACCAGGCCAGGCATACGGTTCGATGAAAAAGGTGTTTGTCCGCCCTGTCGTTTTTCTGAAGTGCACGAAAAAATTAATTGGAAAAAACGACGCACAGAACTTGAAAAACTTGCGGATTTTGGCAGGAGCCAGAATGTCTCGGGTTATGATTGTATTGTATCGGTCAGTGGAGGAAAAGACAGCATGCGGCAGGCTCTGTATATACGTGATGAATTAAGAATGAAGCCGTTGCTAGTATCATGCGCCTATCCTCCTGAGCATGTAACTGAACGGGGCGTGTATAATCTTGCGAACCTTATTGAGATTGGTTTTGACTGCATTACCGCGACTCCAAATCCGCAGGCGTGGAAACAAATGGTAAAGGCTGGATTTTATCAGCATGGCAACCTTTTAAAATCATGTGAAATGGCTCTGTATATTACCGCGCCGAAAGTTGCCATTGCGTATCATATTCCTTTGATTTGTTTGGGCGAGAACCCCGCAATCACTATCGGCGCTTTAGAGGTTGGTTCCGTAACCGGAGACGCTAACCGCATGAAGCGTTCCAATACTTTGGCGGGCGGCCCGGAATCCGTCAAAACAAAAGACATTACTGAACGCGATTTGTATTGGTACCACTACCCTAGTGACGACGAAATGTCCTGGGCGGGCATGAAGATTTTTTATCTTGGATATTATGTTAAGGATTTTAATAAATTTAAAAATGCCTCTTTTTCAATCAAGCATGGGCTGGAAGTGCGTAAGGACACGCCGGCGAATACGGGCAACTATTATAATTTTGAATCCCTTGATAATGACTTTTCTTTAATCAACCAGATGCTTAAATATTTCAAATATGGGTTTGGCCGAATTACGGATCAACTTTCCGAAGCAATTCGGCTTGGTATGATGACCCGAGATCGAGCCATTGTAATCGCAAAAAGATACGATGGTGCATGTTCGGATGTATATATTAAACGTTTCTGCAAGTACATAGGCATTACTCAGAAAGAATTTTGGCGGGTCGCTGATTTGTATCGGAATCGCGAGATTTGGGAAAAAGACAAAAAAGGCGCCTGGCATATTAAGCCCGCATATCAGTTATGAAGAATACAATTGTTATAATTGATTACGGAGTCGGCAATGTTCGTTCTGTAAAAAATGCACTTTCGTCTTTGGGGTATACTACTGTAATTTCGCAAGAAAAACGGGATATACAGGGGGCGGCATGTGTAGTGTTGCCGGGAGTCGGGGCATTTGCAGAAGGAATGAAAAATTTAAAAGCGTTGGGCCTTTTGCCTATTTTACATGATGCGGCTATAAAAAATAAAAAGCCTTTTTTGGGGATTTGCCTGGGCATGCAGCTTTTGGCTGAATCGTCGGAAGAGGGTGGGGTGCATGCCGGCCTCGGATATATTCCCGGGCACGTGGTTCGGTTTCCAGAAAAGAAAACGCCTCGAATTCCGCATGTAGGCTGGAATACGGTTTCCGTATCAAAAACATACCCCTTGTTTGGAGATTTTGAAGCAGGAGCGCATTATTATTTTGATCACAGTTTTTATTTTAACGCGCCTAAAAAACATGTCTTGGCAACGTGCGAGTACGGAATCCAATTTCCCGCCGCGGTTGGATTTGGCAATATTTACGGCGTGCAGTTCCATCCAGAGAAAAGTCAAGCAAACGGATTAAAGCTGTTTAGAAGTTTTTTTAAGAGCCACAACCTTTAACCATATGCTTAAGAAAAGGATAATCGCATGCATGACCGTAAAAGACAACATAGTTGTCCAGAGTATTGGTTTTAAGCAATACTTGCCGGTTGGAAGACTTGCGGTAGCAATTGAATTCTTAAGCCAGTGGGGAATTGACGAAATTGCGATTCTGGATATTTCTGCCACGGCTGAAAAACGCGGTCCAAATTTCAAACTAATTGCCCAGGCCGCGAAAAAGTGTTTCACGCCTTTGGCCGTGGGTGGCGGCATTAGGGATATTGCTGACATGAGAAAATTGAACCAATTAGGCGCGGAAAAAATTATTATAAATAATTTGGCTTTGAGTCAGGGCGAAATTATTAAAAAAGCTGCAGAGATTTTTGGCAGCCAATTTATAGTGGTTTCCATTGACGCAAAAAAAGTCGGCGGAACATATGAAGTATTTTCTGATGGCGGGCAAAAGCCAATCGGGCTGGAGGTTGGGGTTTTTGCTAGAAAAGTTGAACAACTAGGCGCGGGCGAGATATTTTTGAATTCTATTGATCAAGATGGATCAAAAAAAGGCTTTGACTTGAGGCTCATTGATGCAGTTGTTTCCAAGGTTACTGTTCCGGTTATAGCGTGTGGAGGCGCGGGCGAGCCTGATCATTTTAGGGAGGCGATCATCAAAACAAAAGCGTCCGCAATTGCGGCTGGAAACTTTTTTCATTTTACCGAACACAGCCCCATTGTGCTGAAATCGTTTTTAAAAAGTACGCGCGTTCCCGTGCGTCTCGAAACATATGCGCAGTACAATGACGCAACATTCGACAGAAGCGGCCGGCTTCAGAAGCGGCCGGAGCAGTATTTGAATACGTTACGATTTACTTATTTGCCAGAGGAGATTATATGAGATATTGTACTCGATGTTTATATCCAGAAAATCATCCGCTCAATATTACATTTGACGAGCATGGCGTGTGCAGTGGCTGCCACGTGCACGAAGAAAAAGATAAGCTCAACTGGAAGCAGCGGTCAAAAAAACTGGGTGATATTTTGTACAGTTATACTACAAAATCAGGCAAAAGCTACGATTGCATTATTCCAGTTTCAGGTGCGCGCGATTCTTATTTTATTGTTCATACCATTAAGAATGTATATAAAAAAAATCCATTGCTTGTCACCTATAATAAACAATACAACACTGCTCTGGGTATCAGGAATTTGGCCTATTTAAAAACGCTTTTTGGGTGCGACATGCTCACGCTCACCGTAAACCCTGATGCTGTGAAAAAAATCACCAGGCGCACGCTACAAAAAATGGGCAGCATGTACTGGCATTGCCTGGCCGGCACTACGGCGTATCCTGTGCAGACTGCAGTTCGGTTTAAAATTCCCCTTATTATATGGGGAGCGCATCAGGGGTGCGATCAGGTTGGCATGTTTTCGCATATGGATGAGGTGGAAATGACGCACAAGTACCGTAAAGACCATGATCTTATGGGATATGAGGCTGAAGATTTGATTGGCGGCGGCGTCACCAAAGAAGATGTGCGGCCGTTTGTGTACCCTTCGGATAAAGAAATCGAAAAGGTCGGAGTGCGCGGCATCTATCTTTCCAACTATATCCGCTGGGATTCTAAAAAACAGCACGAAGACATGATAGCGCAGTACGGTTACGAAACAGCCTACCAAGAGAGAACGTTTGATACATATAATGACGTGGATTGCTTTAACTATTCCAGTGTGCATGATTATATTAAATTTTTAAAGCACGGTTATGGAAAAGTTACTGATCATGCATCCAGGGAAATCCGTCTCAAGCGTCTTACGCGCGAGCAGGGGATTGATTTGGTCAAAAAGTATCAGAACCTGAAGCCAAGTAAAAAATCGTTATCCTTGTTTCTGAAATGGGTTGGTATGAATAAAAAAGATTTTTATAAATCCATTGACGCATTTCGTTCTTCTGTGGTCTGGGAAAAGTCGGGAATGGCCTGGAAACTCAAGGATTCTATAGTGTGCCATGCTGGCGACGAAGGTGTTGATTCTGTCCGTCTGAGAAAGAAAGGTCGTTGTGAATTTAAATTGACCAAGCCCAAGAAAACATTAAAAGATGATACATATACCCTGCTCGGCCGCGGCTGGGCAGATGATTGGAAACAGTAATATGAAAAAGATTCGCACAGCAATAATTGGATTAGGAAACATCGCTCATGGATATGACGATATCGCGAGCGTAAAAAAACGGTTAACGTATCCGACACACGTAAGTGTGCTTAAGCAGGACAAGCGGTTTGTGCTTGTTGCGGCAAGCGATGCAAGCGCGCGCCAGAGAGATATTTTTAAGAAAAAAGTTTCCAAAGAAGTGGTGCTCTATGCTGATTATCGTGCCATGCTTAATAAAGAAAAGATCGATTTGATGGTTGTTGCAGTGCCGACTGATTTACACCTAAAAGTGTGTTCAGTGGCTCTTGCTGCAGGCATTAAGTATATACTTTGCGAAAAGCCTATGGTGAGCACTGTGGCTGAAGCTAAAAAGTTATTAGCACTCGTAAAGCGCTATGCTGGGCATATTATGGTTAACTATCAGCGATCATACAGTGCGGATACTCAAAAGTTTATGAGCGTTGTGGAGAAAAAAAAGCGCGGTCGGCTTGTGTTTGCAACGGTACAGTACTCGGGTGGAATTTTTAACACTGCCACGCACATGATTCATTTAGTGGAAAAAATGTTTGGCCCTATTCAAAAGATTTGTAGCATTGCTGCTTCTGTTTGCGAACAGCGGGATCCGAATATCAGTTTTACGGCATTTGGCCGCGGGTTTGAAATAGTATTTAAAGGAATTAATAATTCTGTCGGGCAAATTTTTGAAATTGATATGCAGTTTACCAAAAAGAACATTACGCTGCACGGAGATTTTTTTGCTCAGACCAGTATGCGGGATGTATACGAGAGTGCATATCAATTTATTACGCGGCGCAAAAAACCGGTTGCGGATATGTTTTCGTCTGTCCATGCGCTCGCGGTTGCCGAAAAAGCGCTTGCATCCGCAAAGAACGGTAAAACAATAATCATATGACCACAATGCCTATGCTCGCAATAAAAGGAGGTGCTCCAGTGAGAACCAAGCTGTTCCCCGGCTATAATACCATTGGCCAAGAAGAAAAAGACGCAGTAAACCGCGTGTTAGATTCAGGTGTGCTTTCGCGCTATGTGGGTGCTGCTGGCCCGGATTTTAACGGCGGCACAGAAGTCCAGGCACTGGAAAAGGAATGGGCTGCGCATTTTGGGGTCAAGTATGCTATTGCGGTTAATTCTTGCACTACGGGCCTCCAGGCGGCTGTGGGTGCATGCGGCATTGAGCCGGGGGACGAAGTGATTGTCTCACCCTACACCATGTCTGCTTCCGCGGTCGCACCGCTGTGGTATGGGGCGGTGCCCGTATTTGCGGATATTGAGGATGAGTATTTTTGCCTGGATCCGAAATCAGTGGCATCTAAAATCACCGAACGCACTAAGGCCATTATTGTGGTTGATTTATTTGGGCAGTCCTATGACCGCGATGCAATAAATGCCATTGCTAAAAAGCATAATGTGCTCGTTATAGAGGATTGCGCGCAAGCGCCTGGGGCGGCATATAAAGATCAATACGCGGGCACGCTCGGCGATGTTGGCGTGTTTTCACTCAACTATCATAAGCATATCCATGCAGGCGAAGGCGGTATAGTGGTTACCAATAACGATGCTATTGCGGAGCGAGTGCGATTAATCCGCAACCATGCAGAATCAGTTGTTGCGGGCAAGGGGATTACCGATATTGCTAATATGGTGGGCAGTAATTTTCGACTTACGGAGATTCAGGCAGCTATTGCGCGGGTTCAGTTATTATCGTTGCAAAAACTCACAGAGGAGCGCATCCGCAATGCGGGGTATCTTGCCGAAACATTGGGCGCTCTTCCTGGAATTCGTGCTGCATCGGTTCGCACAGGTGCCACGCATGTCTACTATACCCAGGCATTTTTGTATGATGAAGATAAGGTTGGTGTTCCTCGCGACGCATTTATAGCTGCAGTGAAAGCAGAGCTTCCTGCGTGCGAGCTTCGGGAGCACGAGGGAGCTCTTATCAGTACTGGGTATGTAAAGCCTTTGTATATGTTGCCCTTATTTCAAAAAAAGATCGCTATTGGAAAGGCTGGGTATCCATTTAGTGGTTCGGAGAATTATCAAAAGGGCCTATGTCCGATTGCTGAGCGCATGCACGAAAAAGAATTAATCATTCACGAATTGATGCGGCCTGGCATGCACAAGGGAGATATGGATGATGTGGTTGCGGCATTTAAGAAAGTGTATGACCACCGAAAGGAGCTGGAGTCATGAAAAAGTTACTAGTAATATGCCATGATGCCGGCGGGTCGGAGATTGTATCAGCTTTTATTAAAAAGAATATTTCGCGGTACCATGTTACGTGTTTTGTCGCAGGCCCTGGCGTAAAGATTTTTAAAGGTAAAGGACTTGGCAGGCATCTGGTGAGTAAGCAAAAAGCATGGATGGCGCTGCGTTCGACGGATATGGTGCTCACTGGCACCAGCTGGGGGTCAGACATTGAGCTTGAGTTTATTTGCGAAGCAAAAAAACATGGCATTAAAACGGCAAGCTACTTAGACCATTGGGTTAATTATCGAGAACGGTTTGGGTATCCTTCCAAGCAATGGCAACGTAATCTTCCGGATGAAATATGGACTGGAGATACCTATGCCTCCCGATTGGCTAAAATATTTTTCCCAAAAACACTGCATCGGTTCGTCATAAACCAATATTTTCAAGAAGTAAAGCGAGCATACAAGCACGGCGTGCGCCGCCAAAAACAGGGAGCGCACATACTGTTTTTAAGCCAGCCTATGTCTTTGGCAAATACAGCACTTAAGAAACAGCGTTCCGCGTTTGATGAGTATAGTGTTTTAGAAGAGTTATTTCGCGTATTAGAAGGATGCCGCATTCAAAGTAGTGTTATTATTCGGTACCACCCATCGGAAAAGCAAGACAAATATAAAACATTGCTTACCCGTTACGGCAGTGTGCTCCAATTTAAAAAACAAAATAAGAGTTTGATGCAAGATTTTCGTGAAGCGCGCGTCGTGGTTGGTATGACAACTATGGGATTAGTGCTTGCTGTGTTGTGCGGAAAGCAGGCAATCAGTTTTATGCCCCATACTAAAGCACTGTGCCCAATTCCATTTAAAGAAATTTTAAAGATTCATAGCAGTAAAAAACTACATAACGCACTATGTTAAAAACTGGAGAACAGGTATTGGCTATTATTATCGCACGCGGAGGCTCTAAATCCATTCCGCGGAAGAACGTGTTGTCATTGCATGGCAAGCCGCTGGTTGCGTGGCCTATTGATTTAGCAACATCGGTTGATCGTGTTGATCGTATTGTCGTTTCTACAGATGATGATGAAATTATGGATATTGCCAAGCAATATGGTGCAGAGGTTCCATTTAAGCGTCCTGCAAAACTCGCACAAGATGAAACAGAAACATTGCCGGTAGTGCAGCATTGCTTGAGTTATTTTTTTGAAAAAGAGCACTATAGGCCAGGCATTGTACTCCTTTTATATCCAACGGCTCCGTTTCTTAAAAAAGCGCGCATAGAGAAGGCTTTAGACTTATTTGAACAGAAGCAGTGTAATAGTGTCATGAGTATCGTTGAGGATTGGGGAAGGTTTTGGAGGCTAGATGAATTCTCTGGACGGTATGTTCCACTACATCCAGAGAAACGGGTTAATAGGCAGTATTATACACCCCTTTACCGTGAAGATGGCGCAGTGTATTTTAATCGATATGATGTTATTATGAAGAAAGGTGCTATTATCGATGAGGCGAATGTTGAGTTTTTGGTAATGGAAGAAGGAGAAAATATTGATATTGATGAGCCTCAAGATTTTAAGCAAGCTGAGCGTAAAAAAATTTCCTCATAGTATGAAATATATTACCATTAGAACTCCAAAAGCAGTGCGAAAAATCGGTCCACACGAACCTGTATTTATTATTGCTGAGCTTTCTGGAAATCATAACCAATCTTACGCCAAGGCTGAAAAATTAATTGATGCAGCGGCCAAGGCGGGTGTTGATGCCATAAAATTACAAACATACACAGCAGATACGTTAACTATTGATTCGGATAAAAAATATTTTTGCATCACTTCTGGTAAATGGAAAGGGCAGACGCTTTATCAGTTATATCAAAAGGCATACACCCCATGGGAGTGGCAGCCAAGACTCAAAAAGTATGCAGAAAAAAAGGGTTTGGTTTTATTCTCGACTCCTTTTGATGTGAGTGCAGTTGATTTTTTGGAAAAAATGCGCGTGTCACTTTATAAAGTTTCGTCGTTTGAGATTGGGGATATTCCATTGCTTAAAAGAATCGGAACAACAAAAAAACCTGTTATTATTTCTCGTGGTATGGCTTCGGTTTCAGAAATTACGCTTGCTGTTAAAGCGCTTAAGGCGAGCGGCGCACCTCAGGTGGCGGTGCTGCACTGCATAAGTTCGTACCCAGCAGAACCAGAAGAAATGAACCTTGCAACCATTCCGGATATTACAAAAAAATTCAATGTTATTTCGGGGCTTTCAGATCATACGATTGGAACGAGCAGCGCGATTGCAGGTGTTGCTTTAGGTGCATCAATTATCGAAAAGCATATTACTCTCAAGCGGTCTGATGGAGGTCCTGATGCAGCATTTTCTCTTGAACCTCAAGAGTACACAGAATTAGTTGCCGCAATTCGGGATACGGAAAAAGCCATAGGATTACCATCGTACCAAATCGGAAAAAAAGAATCTCAAAATTTCGCATTTAGAAAATCAATATTTGTAATTAAAGATATCCCAAAAGGTTCTTTGTTTACTAAAGAAAATATAAAAATAATTCGCCCGGGCCAGGGATTGCCTCCAAAGTATTGGGAGCGTATTTTAGGAAAGCAATCCAAGAGGAGTATAAATCGAGGCACTCCGCTTAATAGGCGCGATGTGGGATAGTGCGCATGCAATATACTCAGCAACACAGTACCATTCGTCCTATAATGCCAGAAGACGCTAAGCGTGTATGGGAAATTCGCAATCACCCATCTGCTCGCTCGCATTCGGGAAATCCGGAGGCTATTTCTTATCAGCAGCATGCATCTTGGTTTGCAAATAAGTATTTTAGCGGCCTGGACAATACAGCGTTTGTGCTCGTCGTTGATGCGGGGCAGGTTGTTGGATATTGTCGGTTTGATTGCAATAAAGAACAGGGCGGTTATATTGTTTCTATTGCTATCGATTCTGATTTTCAGGGCAAAGGCTTTGGGCATGCATTATTGCGTGGCGCGTTGGATCAATATGCGCAGGGAAAAGTGATTTTTGCAGAAATTCAGAAAGATAACATTGCTTCTGTTCATTTGTTTAAAAAAAATGGATTTTCTATAGAAAGTGAAGATGAAAAAAAATATTATCTTTTGTTGAGAATGTAGTATGTCTAAAGCGCAAAAAACAATCTTCATCGTCGTGACCCGCGGGTTTATTATCCGAAACATTCTGCGGTCTGGCACTCTTGCATTGCTTAAAAAAGCTGGTTGGCGCGTGGTGATATTTTTTGATGTCGCAGAAGTTCCTGCGCACTTGCGCCGTGAGTTTGAGGACGAGCAGGTGAGTGTGCACGGGATGCGCGTATCTGTTGCCCGGCCGCACCGATTATTTTTACGGCTGAGAAAGTATCTTCTCTCAACAAGCTCAACCAAGATTTTGGTGGATTTCCGACAAGGGAGCAAGGATAGACAAAAGTTCCGCGAAGGATTTTTACCTAAAAAATCTTCGCTTGCAAGCCAGACGCAAAAGCTAAGCATGTCTGTATTGAGCACCATCCCTTTACTTAAGCCTATATACCGATGGATTGAATATCATATGTTTTCCGAAAAAAATCCCGTGATCCAGCGTTATTTTGACGAATACCAGCCGAACGAAGTGTTTGGCACTTCGGTTGTTTCTTCTTTGGATATTGCCTTTATGAAAGAGGCTCGCCGCAGAAACATAGTTACCATCGCGATGCCAAAAACCTGGGATAATATTATGAACGGTTATTTCCGTTTTACCCCGGATTATTTTTTGGTGCATAACGAAATGGCACGTGGCTTAACAGCGCAGTATCAGCATATGCCAAAAGAAAAGATGTTTGTGGTTGGTATGCCGCAGTTTGACTGGTACCGCAAGGAGGGCGTTCTTAATTCGCGTGCGGAACATTGGAAGAGCAAGGGTCTAGATCCGAATCAAGCGGTCATCTTTTTTGGTTCAGCGGGTATTTGGGCGGCGCATGACCACGCTATTCCGGAATTAATTTACGGATGGATAGAGCACGGTGAGCTCGCAAAACCGTGCCAGTTATTTTTGCGTCCGCATTTTAGTAATGTACATGATGACATGTTTAAAAATCTTCGAGGCAAAAAAGGGATTGCTATTGATGATTATAAGATGGTGAATACGTTTAGTGATAATTGGGATCCTACAGTTCAGGATACGATTGATTTTACTAATTCCGTTGTATATTGTGATATTATGATAAATATCGGTTCAACGCTTTCTCTGGACGCATCCTGCGTTGATCGGCCCATATTAAATCCCGCATTCGGGTGCTCGTTTCAAGGGGGGGAAGATGTGACCTATCCGTACCAGTATGGGGCGGACCACTATCAGTGGGTGCTTTCTGAGAACGCAACTAAGCTCTCTTTTAACCCAAAAGAGCTTAAGCAGCAACTGAATGAATATCTTGTGCATCCGGAAGAAGAACAAGAAGAACGAAAAAATCTTATTAACAAGCTTTGTTATCGCGTAGACGGGCTTGCATCACAGAGGATTGTTGATGCCATTAACAGCAGTGTACGTACTGCGTAATCATATATATAAGAAGAAAAATATTATAGCTATTATTCCGGCGCGGGGTGGATCCAAAACTATCCCCAATAAAAACCTGGCCCCACTCGGCGGCAAGCCATTGATGAGTTACAGTATTGCGCAAGCGCAGCAGTCTCGTTATGTGGATATGATTGTTGTGTCGAGTGACAGCGAAGCTATTCTTGCGGAGGCAAAACAGCTCGGCGCAGAGGCTATTCGCAGGCCTAAGCAGATGAGTGGCGACACTTCCAAAATGGATCTTGCATTAAGGCATGCGTTGCTGCAGCTCGATTCCATTAAAGGCTATGTGCCGGATTATATTGTGCTTCTGCAACCCACGAGCCCGTTGCGGAGTGTGGCTACTATTGATCGCGCTATTGTCGCTTTTGTGGATAATGCAAAAAAATTCGATTCGCTTATTGGTTTGTGCGCAATAGAGTCCAAGATCGGGCACATTAAAAATGGCCGCTATATAGCACTCAATAAGATGAATATGCAGCGTCAGCAACTTAAGCATATGTACCAGGAGTGCGGCACTATTTTTGTGTTTAAGCCGAGTCGAATTTTAAAGAAGCAATCACTCTATGGCGCGCGCGTAATGCCATTTATTGTTGAAAAGAGGCACGAAGCTTTAGATATTAATGACAGCCATGATATGAATATGGCGAATTATTTTTTAACCATATGAATGAAATCAATATAGGTAGTAGAAAAATAGGGCCGCGCCATGCGCCGTTCGTTATTGCGGAGATCGGCATTAACCATGAGGGAAGCATGGCAAAAGCAAAGCGCATGATTCGCGATGCCGCAAAGGCGGGGGCGGAGTGCGTTAAATTCCAAGCGCACGTGATAAGTGATGAAATGGTTCCTGTCGCAAAAAAAGTCATCCCAGGAAATGCCAAGGAGTCCATTTGGGACATTATGTCGCGGTGCGCGTTTTCCGAAAAGCAAGATCATGAGCTTAAGGCATACACCGAAAAATTAGGCATGCTGTATCTTTCTACGCCGTTTTCGCGCGCAGGCGCAGATCAACTCCATAAGATGCAAGTGAAAGCCTATAAAATTGGTTCCGGTGAATGCAACAACTATCCGCTTATCGAACATATTGCACGGTTTAAAAAACCAGTCATCCTTTCCACAGGTATGAATGATATTGCAAGCGTAAAAAAGAGCGTGGCAATTTTACGCACACACAGTGTTCCGTTTGCACTTTTACATTGCACAAGTATGTACCCAACGCCGTACGACAAAGTGCGTCTTGGTGCGCTTGCGGATTTAGCGAAAGCGTTTCCAGATGCGGTTGTTGGACTTTCGGATCATTCGTTTGGTAACTATACGTCATTTGGCGCCATTCCTCTTGGCGCATCAATTTTAGAAAAACATTTTACGTCGTATAAAGAGTGGCCTGGCCCGGATGTGTCTATTTCTATTGATCCGGCAGAGCTTAAAGAATTAATACAGGGCTCTCGAGCTATTCATGCGGCTTTGGGCGGCAAAAAAGATATTCTAAAAGAGGAGCAGCCTACTATTAATTTTGCCTATGCATGCGTGGTAACAACCAAGCCCATTGCCAAAGGTGAAAAGTTTACTCAGGACAACCTCTGGGTAAAGCGTCCGGGTACCGGGGAAATTAAGGCAATTGAGTATAAAAAAATTATTGGGAAAAAAGCAAAACGAGGTATTAAAGCCGATATGCAACTTAAACGGAAGGATATATAGTACTATGTCAAATAAAAAGCGAACCGTTTTATTTATTAGCGAACGAAGGGCAGACTATAGTCGCTTAAAGCCCATTATGAAAGCCGTTCAAAAGAGCACAAAGCTTAATTTGAAGCTTGTGGTAACTGGCACGCACCTACTTAAGAATTTTGGAGAAACCAAGCGCGTTGTCGAGAAAGATGGATTCTGGATAGATGCGAAAGTTCCTATGTTTAAACCTCGCGGAGCAGACGATGGGGCTGCTATGGTAGAGGCAATGGCGCGAGTACTTGGCGGCCTGCCAAAGGTGTACAAAAAACTCAAGCCAGACATTGTGTTCTGCGGATTTGATTTAGGTGCGCACCTTGCGGCTGCGATTACGGCAATGCACATGAATATCCACGTGGCGCACATACAGGGCGGCGAACGTTCCGGCACTATAGATGAAGTGTTGCGTCATGCGTGCACTAAATTCTCACATATTCATTTTGTCGCAACCGAGAAAAGCCGAAAGCGTGTTATCAAGCTCGGAGAAGATTCGAAGTATGTATACAATGTAGGGAGCCCAAGTTTGGATACTATCAAATCTATATCTTATCCCAGTAAAAAAATTATATTTAAAAAATATCATCTTGATCCAGAAAAAAAACTTATTATTTTTCTGCAGCATCCAGTAACCACGGAAGTGGATGAGGTGGTTGTTCAGATACACCAGACCATAGACGCTGTGCATACTGTTAACCGAAAGTATGGAACTCAAGCGCTGGCCATTTACTCAAATAACGATGCCGGAGGCAAGCGCATTGTTGCATATCTCAAGAAATCGGGAATTGCAGTCCTGCCGCACGTGGTGTATGAAGATTTTTTGCGACTTTTAAAACATGCGAGCGTGCTGGTTGGAAATTCCTCAACAGGCATCCACGAGGCTCCTTCGTTTGGATTGCCAACTGTGAATGTTGGTACTCGGCAGCAATTTAGAGAACGCGGGAAAAATGTTATCGATACGCCTAATAATAAAGGAAAAATCTTACAGGCAATTGAAAAATCATTATTTGACAAAAAGTATATAAAAATGGTAGAATCTGGTTCTAATCCGTACGATAATGGAGATACCGCAAAACAAGTGGTTCACATTCTTGAAAGCGAAACACTGCCCTCAATTCAGAAAGTTATTACCTATTAATTACTACGCATATGCACGAGCAATTTAAAGACAAAGTTATTCTTATTACTGGAGGGACAGGAACTATTGGATCTGAATTAGTTCAGCAGCTTTTAAAATGCCACCCAAAACAGGTGCGTATTTTGTCTCGTGAAGAGGGAAAGCAGTATGAGCTTTTGGAGCGGCTTAAGTACCCTAAAAATTTACGGCTTTTAATTGGTGATATCCGAGATCGTGACCGCATTGATTATGCGTTTAAAGACGTGGATATCGTGCTGCATACCGCAGCCATGAAGCAGGTTCCGCTCTGCGAATACAATCCGGCTGAGGCGGTAAAAACAAATATTGTTGGCAGCCAAAATGTGATTGACGCAAGCCTCAAGAATCAAGTGGAAAAGGTTATTGCGATTTCCACAGACAAGGCAGTATATCCAACGAACGTTATGGGAACTTCCAAGCTCATGATGGAAAAAATGTTTATTAACGCCAATTGGACATCTGGTAAAGCGGTAACCAAATTTGCATGTGTACGTTTCGGAAATGTGGCATGGGCGCGCGGTAGCGTGCTTCCGCTTTGGAAGAAGCAGGCTGAAAATGAAAGTCGCATTAATATTACTAATCCAAACATGACGCGTTTTATGATGTCTATTGAGCAGGCAGTTAATCTTGTGCTGAAAGCCGTAGAGCTTGTGCAGGTTGGAGAAATTTTTGTTCTTAAAATGTCGTCCATCACAATTGGAGAGCTAGGAAATATGTTTACTGCAAAGTATTATCCGGATAAAAAAATTGCCATTTCAGTAAGCGGCGACCGCGTAGGGGATAAAATGCACGAAGAGTTGGTAGATGACAACGATCGGACAAGCTATATTCTTGAAGATAAAGATATGTATATTTTTGTTCCTCGTTTTTTAGAGCTTTACGGGGTTGAGCAAGATGTGCCACAGTATGCCGGATTTACAAAGATTGATACGATTGGGCGGTATTCATCCGATGAGCATATTAATTCAGAAAAAATTAAATCTATTGTGTAAGAGTTTTATATGGCAACACACAATGATCTGGCGCGCGCGTATCTCACGCTCGGGTACCATTATATTAGACAGCCGGCTCAAAAAGATCCGTTTCCGCGGGTTAAGGGAAGCACGTGGAGTGATTTTGGAGCGCATCTGCGGATGATACAAAAATATTTTAATATCATCAGTCTAGATGATGTGTTGCGTTTTCATAGAAATGAGATTGAATTGTCGCTGACTAAGCCAAATATACTGCTAACTTTTGATGATGGTCTGGAGGAACATTGTAGGGTTGCTCAGATATTGGCTGAGTGTAAAATTCAAGCGGTGTTTTTTATTCCAACGTGTCTTTTGACAGATAGAGTTCCTATAAATACAACCATTCTGCATTATTCACTAGCTCGGTATGGATTAACTATTTTTTTGGATGCGTTTCATAAAGCTTTAATAGCGCACGGACTTAAGAACGAAGACTATCCGCTGTATTTTGCTAAAGGAATAGATAATCCTCCCGACAAAATTGTAGAGATAAAAAAAACCTTTAAGTATGGATTAAGCTACGAGAATTCGCAGGGTATTATTATGCATATTTATCAAGCTTTATTGCTCAAAGACTATCCGAATGCATTTGAACTCATGCATATTGACGAAGACAAAGCGAAGAAGATTGTGGATTTTGGTCACAATATAGGAGCGCATACCCATTCACATATATCAGTAGGATCTACTGATTTATCAGATGACGCTTTTCAGAAAGAAATTATTCATTCCAAAAATATTTTAGAAAGCAAGCTTGGCGTAAAAGTTGAAAGTATCTCTTATCCTTTTGGAGAAAAACGAGATTATGACTCTATTGAAGAAAAAATAAGAAAAATGGGGACCTATCAAGCAGGTTTTACGGCCGAGCCGTCTCTTAACACAAAAGAAACATCACCATTAAAGATTGGGCGATATCTACCTCTTAAAGCTGATACTTCTGATATTTTATTTGATAAATTAAAATCATTACAGATGGGTAAGGAGATACTATGGAAATATTGGGAGTTGGCACGGACATCGAAATCATAAATTCGTTTAGGGCTAAGCCGTATGATGGGCACAAGGTATTGTACAATAAGATTTTTAGCAAAGCTGAAATTAGTTACTGCTTAAACAAAAATGATAGCTACGCTAGTTTTGCGGGAAAGTTTTGCGCCAAAGAAGCCGTGATAAAAGCGTTTAAGCATACTAATCTTTTTGATATTATATCTGTTGAAATTATAAATAATGCAAACGGCGAACCCGAAGCGTTTACAAACGGAAATAAATTACATTGTTTTTTGTCGATTTCACATACCAACGATCAAGCGCTCGCGTTCTGCGTGGCGTATGCGTAATATGGCTCATCTTGTACAACAATATATTGATCGTAATGCACGACAGAATCCAAAAAAGACGGCTGTAGTGTTTAACGATGAAAGTATAACGTATAAGGATTTGGAGGAATATACAAACCAGCTTGGCCGCGTGCTTAAAAAAGCTGGTGTAGGCAAAGGGGATCGAGTTTGTTTTTGCCTATATAAATCAATCAATTCCATTAAAGCCATTTTTGGTATTCTAAAAGCGGATGCAAGCTATGTGCCTTTGGATGCGTTTTCTCCGGCCGCGCGTTTAAAAAAAATTACACAAGACGCCGAACCCAAGGTGCTGGTCTGCGATACAGATACTATGGCACTGGTTAAATCCATTATTCCTGTATCTGTCACTGTAGTGTGCTTAGGGAAGAAACGGGTAGATGACAGTATTCTTGCAGAAAAAAAAATCAGCCCTTCTTGTACAAATACTCCGGAAGACGTAGCATATATTTTTTACACCTCCGGCTCGACCGGAACCCCCAAAGGTGTTATGATAACTCATCGTAATCTTAATGGATGCGCAGATTGGGCTGTGCGTGAGTTCGGCATTACCAAAAAGGACACGCTCTCTTCCCACCCACCGTTTCATTTTGACCTATCAACGTTTGATATATATGCATGCTTTAAGGCAGGCGCAACATTGGTTATTGTTCCTGAAAAATTTTCTGTATTTCCGGGCGCGCTTTTAGACTATATTGAGCACCATAGTATGACCATTTGGAATTCCGTGCCGTCACTCCTCTCGTATGTGGCGCGTTCCGGAGTTTTAACCAAAGATCGTATCCCGCTCGTTAAAAAGATTTTTTTTAACGGTGAAGTGTTTTCACCAAAATATCTTGCCCAATGGATGACAATGTATCCTAAAAAAGAATTCGTAAACATGTATGGGCCAACAGAAGCAACAGTGCAGTGCAGTTTTTATCGAATTAAAAGAGTGCCGAAAAATTTGAAAAAGCCAGTACCTATTGGAAAATCTTGCAGCAACGCTAAAATTTTTGCGGTTACAGTGGATGGCAAAATCGCACGGCCGGGTCAGCGCGGCGAATTATACATTGGCGGTAGCGGGGTTGGTCGTGGATATTGGAGGAATAGGGAAAAAACCAAAGAATCCTTTGTGCAAAATCCTTTTGCCGCACCCAAAGGAATCGTGTATAAAACCGGAGACTTTGTATTATACAATAAAAATAAGGAGTACGAGTTTTTAGGAAGGATCGACCACCAGGTGAAGCATATGGGCTACCGCATTGAATTAGGAGAGGTGGAGTCCGCGCTTTTGTCTATCTCATACATAAAAGAAGCAATCGTGGTTGCATACGAGAAAGAAACTGGAAATGAACTGGCCGCATTTGTAGTTACATCCGGTAAGCGTTCTGCGGCGAGCATAATAGCAGACCTCCGCACGATTGTCCCTGCGTACATGGTTCCGGGCAAGGTGCTCATGCTTCCGTCATTACCAAAAACCAGCACTGGAAAAACAGACCGTGTGACATTAAAGGAACAGTATGTCGCAAAAGTATAACATTCAAAAAATCGAATCAAGCCTAAAATCTTTTTTGGAAAAAGAAACCAAGAGTGTTATCGCGAGCCGCGACACTGATTTGGTCAAGAAAGGCATTATCAGCTCCTTGGATATGTTTTTACTGATTGAATTTATAGAAAAAAAATTCAAAGTGAGTGTGGACATCACCACGCTTAATCCAGAAAATTTTAATTCACTCCGGTCTATCGCCGCGCACATCGCACTATGGACATCGATATAAGATACGTCAAAAAAAATGAAGTAAAAAAGCTTGTCGCTTTTAACAAGGCGCAGTATCGTCCAGGCCACATCCTTACGAATAAGCGATATCTGGACTGGCAGTTCGGCAGCCTGAACGCCCTGCGTTCCGAGTATACAGTCCTTGGGGTTTTTGACGCAAAAGAAAATCTGCTGGGAACATTTGGATTCACTTTTTTGGATTTTTTGTGTTTTGGGAAAAAGGTTACTGCCACCAGTTGTGCTAATTTGATGGTGAATAGCTCGCTTCGTAATATGGGATTGGGATATGCGCTCTTGCGCAAAGCACAGGAACTGCACCGCATTACGCTGGATCATGGGCTGAATGCAGATGCGCTGCGTCTTTTTTTGGGGATGGGTTGGTCTGGTGGAGATTTAAATCGGCATGCGTTTATCGTCAATAGCGCGGGGATTAAAAAAATAATCAAGAAGCAGGGTGCGCTAATCCAAGACTCAACAGCAGTTCCGGTTAATCCGAATGGGTTGGAGCTGGTTGCCCTTAAAAAGTATGATGTGCGACTTGAGGCCTTATTTAAAAAAACAAAATCAAAATATCCCATTACCGTGGCGCGGAGCAAGAAATATCTTAATTGGCGTTATTTTAAACACCCACTTATTACGTACTCTGTTTTTGTCGCTACAAAAAACGGGAAGTTCGAATCGTTTGTAGTTGTTCGCATGGAGGGATCAAAACAGTTAAAAGCTGGCAGGATTGTTGATTTTATTTCCACAGATAGCGCGGAGGCGTTTTCTTTTGCGGGTGTTGTAGATTTTTGTCGGATACAGGGCGCACATTTTATTGATTATTATTTTTCTGGGAATTTTCATGTGCGCGGATTAGCGCGTGCAAGGTTTGTTGATTGTTCATCCGGATCGTTTGTTTTATTGCCAAAGTTTTTAAATCCTGTAGTTGTGACAGAATATAATGCCATTAATATGGTAGTTTGCACAACGATGCGTACTATTAGTAAAAAAATTAGGAATATTAATAATTGGTACACTACCAAAGGAGGTGGTGACCAGGATCGTGCGTACTAGATAACTATGAATACGAATAAAAATTATTTAGAATGGAAAAAACAGTCCGATCCAGATAAGGGCTTTGCGGTACGAGGTACGCTCGTAGAACATGCGGCAAAAAAAGGTTTTAACGCCATCATCGATGAGTATGTTTATATTTATCCCGAAAATATAGAACGAACATTTCGGTTGTTGCCTTTGGCGTGGGAATCTTTTAAAGGTGTAGGAGTTGATTTGGGTGGCGGTGTTGGGTGCGTCGCAGCTACTATAGCCAGAAAACCTGAAGTGGAGAAAATATACTGTGTCGAGTTTACAAAAGAAGTTGTTGAACTGTGTCAGTCGATTGTAAAACAGGTTGTTTTGCCAGGCAAGGAGGACAAGGTGGTTTCTGTTCTTGGTGATTTTGACAACCTAGAGCTTGCGGATGGCTCTATTGATTTTGCGATTGATTGGGATTCTCTACATCATTCTTATGATGTAATAAAAACATTGCGCGAGTGTCATCGTGTTTTAAAACCGAGCGGCCGGCTTATTATGGTTGATCGAGTACACAACAATAATACGCCGGAGTCTGAACTCGAACGCCGTCGTACTATTGTGTACGATAAAGAATTTTTGCGGAGAAATTATTTGGACGAAAATATAGTACTCACTCGAAAGGATTTAGGCGAACATGAATGGCGATTTCGTGAGTGGGAAAGTTTTTTTTCCGCAGCGGGTTTTAAGGTGCTAGATACCATAATTATTAAAACAGATACTGAGGATAATCGGGCAATAAAGAATGACAAAAATTTAGTCGAAATTTTAACAAACTATAATTTAGGCGGTTTTGGAAGCCGTAAAGTTGGCTATATTCTTGAGGCCCTATAATACGACATTGATTATGCAAAAAAAGAAGATTATTTTTTTAACGGGCACACGAGCCGATTTTGGAAAAATAAAGCCGTTGATTGATGTGACGATGCGTGCAAATATATTTGAAGTGCATATTTTTGCAACAGGCATGCACTTGAGCAAAAAATACGGATACACAATGAACGAAATAAAAAAGTGCGGCTTTGAGAATATCTATCCGTTTGATAATGACGTTGAAAGCGGAAGCCTGAGCAGCGTCCTTGCAAACACGATTAATGGTTTTGGCGATTATGTACAAGCGTTGCAGCCAAATTTGATTATTGTTCATGGGGATCGAGTTGAAGCGCTCGCCGGCGCATTAGTCGGCTCCCTGAATAATATTATTGTTGCACACGTGGAAGGCGGAGAGGTTTCCGGAACCATTGATGAACATATACGGCATGCAATAAGCAAAATGTCACATATTCATTTTGTGGCAAATGCGGAAGCCCAGAAACGCCTCGTGCAGATGGGGGAATCAGATGAGGTGATTCATGTTATCGGTTCACCGGATCTAGACATAATGACTTCTTCGGATTTGCCCAGTATGGAGGAAGCCAAGCAGAAATACAGCATACCTTTTGGTCGCTATGCTATTTTACTCTACCATCCTGTAACTTCGGAGTTGGATAAACTTCAGGTGCATGCTGATGACTTGGTTTCTGAAGTGTTTGATTCAGGGCTCAATTATATCGTTGTATATCCGAATAGCGATCCGGGTTCGGATTGCATTCTTAAAAGCTATCAGGAACACTTAGAGGTGAATGATCGTTTTCGAGTTATCCCTTCGGTTCGGTTTGAGCATTTTTTGACGCTCATCAAGCATGCTAAATTTATTATTGGAAACTCAAGCGTTGGCATTCGGGAGGCGCCTTTTTACGGAGTTCCCAGTATTAATATCGGTACGCGTCAGCATCGACGGCTTAAGCCTGGCACTGCCAAGAGTATTGTGGATGTGCCAGATGATCGGAGTGAAATAGCGCGCGCTATCCGCGATGCAGCTAAGATCGAAAAACGGTATGAAAAGAATCAGTACTTTGGAGACGGTAACAGTGCCAAGCGTTTTTATAGCATTATCACTCGGGATGATTTTTGGAACACCAACGCCCAGAAATTTTTTGTTGATTTATACGAGTAATGAGAGGCATGACTATTTTTATTACCATTGCCAAAGGATTAATTGCTCGCAACCTCCTGCAGAATGATTTTTATGCACTCGTAAAAAAACATTTCGACAAAGTGGTTGTATTGAGCACTGCGTGGAGCGATGAACGATTTGTTACTGAGTTTGGCGGCAGTAATGTGGTATTTTTGCCACTACCTCAGGCGCCGGATACGTTTGCGAGTAAGCTTATTGGCAACCTAAGCCGGTATATTATCTATAACGGCAGGACCGAAATGATGAGTGCGTATAATTTTGATCGCGGCAAGGATGTGCCTGTTATATGGTGGTACCCAAAATACCTCATTCTTAAGGCGGTGTTTGTACCGCTTTCAAAAATTACTTCTTTGCGAAAATTATTGCGCAAGATTGATGTTGCATTTTTACATAAAAAGACCGTGGCAAAGTACCGCGCGCTTATTAAAGAGCATGCTCCAAATGTGGTATTTGTTTCTAATATAGTGGATAATACCGAAGCTGCTTTGGTAAAAGCAGCACGCCGAGAAAGGGTTCCCAGCGTTGCTATGGTTAAGAGCTGGGATAATTTTTCCAAGCAATATTTTGGCGCATCCGCAGATACGTTTGCCGTGTGGAATCAGTTTATGGCGGAACAGGCGCATGCGCTGCAGGATTATAAAAAGGAAGCTATTGCTATTGTGGGCGTTCCTCAGTTTGATTACTATGCAGACCATTTCTGTATTGTGCCACGAGAGGTGTTTTGTAAGCGCGCGGGTTTGGATCCGAATAAAAAGATTATTTTTTTCGGGTCAGAGGGCAAGCTTATGCCTACAGATCCAAATATCGTAGAGGTGATGCGTGATTTTATAAAAAATAACGAACTTGCCGAGGAGTGCCAGGTGTTTGTGCGGCCGCATTTTGCCTACACACATGACCGCGAAAAATTTAAAGATTTTTTTAGTTCAAAAGAAGTGGTGGTAGATGCATCTCATAAATCCTCTTCGGGTTTTTCGGATGGCTGGGATTATTCTAGAGAACAAATGGAGTACTTCCTCAATGCCATTCATCATGCTGCTGTGGTTGTCAATACTGCGTCTACGCTTACGGCAGATGCCTTAGCGCTCAATCGACCTGTTATTTTAATTGCGTTTGAGGGATACGAGAAAAAAACAACTTACGAATCTGTTGCCGGGTGGTATACAAGCGATTATTACCAAAAAATTGTTTCGTTTCATGCCGCGCTCATGGCAGATAGCGTTGCGCGCTTGCGTTCTGCGATTAATGAGTGTCTTGCCGATCCCGACATACTCTCCCCGGCGCGCAAAAAGTTTAAAGATTATTTTTGTTTTAAGGTGGATGGCGGCGCAGGCAAACGTTTATTTAGTGTAGTATATCAAGAAACAAATAGTATTAAAAATTAATCTAATTTATTAGTTGTAAAATTTATGTATGAAGCTTAGCATAATAGTTCCGGCACATAATGAATCAGCAAATTTAAAACTTCTCGTGCCGCAGATTGACACTATCTTATCAACACTTAATGAGGAATATGAAATTATTGTGGTTGATAATGCATCAACCGATGATACGTTGGAAATACTGAATATACTTAAGCGACAGTTTTCTTCGGTTATTAGTGTTTTTGAGCCCAAAAAAGGATTTGGAAGTGCGATACTTGCCGGATTAGCGCGTTCACAAGGGGATGTTATTGGATACATTCATGCAGACAACCAGATGGAGGCAATGGACATTGTTCGAATATACCAGAAGCTTAAGTTGGAGAATTTGGACATATGCAAAGCTACGCGCGCGGATCGGTATGATGGTATTATGAGATGGGTTATCAGTAGGGTGTATAATTTGCTTTTTCGCGCCATGTTTCATGTTCGCTTGCGTGATATTAATGGCAGTCCGAAACTGTTTACCAGGAATTTTTTTTACGCCGCACATATAACTTCGCGTGATTGGTTTATTGATCCGGAAATTATCATTAAAGCGCAGCGCCGAGGCGCGCGAATGGGAGAGGTTATGATACACACTAAACCACGCGAACACGGTTCATCACAGGTTCGTGCAACTACTGTTTTAGAATTTTTAAAAAATATGTTTTACTACTGGAGGCAAAAATAATATGCAAAATTTTTGGAAAAATCGAAGGGTGCTTATTACCGGCGCTAACGGATTTTTGGCTGGTTGGCTGGCCAAGGACTTGGTTGGACGTGGCGCGAATTTAACCGCGCTCATATATAAAAAAAATCCGGTTTCCGTGTTTGAAACAGAAAAGATTAATAGGAAATCAGATGTGATATACGCGGATATACTGGATTTGCGTTCCATGAAACGGATTATGAAAGAGCACCGGATTCAAACGGTTTTCCATCTCGGCGCGCAAGCTATTTGCCAAGTGGCTATTAAGGATCCTGTGGGAACCTTGGATGCGAACATTCGCGGCACCATGAACGTTTTGGAAGCGGTGCGCGCGGTAAATGCCAACATACATGTTGTGGTCGCCTCTTCTGACAAAGCCTATGGGATCCATAAAAAACTTCCCTATCTGGAGACGTATGCGCTTCATGGAGAATTTCCGTACGAAGTGTCAAAGAGCTGCGCTGATTTAATCAGCCAGATGTATTATGCTACGTACAATATACCTATATGCGTCATTAGAAGCGGCAACCTATATGGAGGCGGGGATTCTCATTTTTCACGTATTTATCCTAAAACAATTTATCGCCTTTCCCGGGGCTTACGGCCGCAACTCCGGGACAATAGCATTAGAGATTATGTGTATGTTGAAGATGCGGCTCGCGCGTACCGTATGGTTGCCGAAAAAATGAAACATGGTTTGGTTGGAGAAGTGTTTAATCTTGGCTGGAACCGCCCTGTGTCGGTTTTACGCGTGCTGCGTTTAATAGCCAAGACAATGAAAAAGCCTCATTTAAAGCCAGAAACTTCAAACAGAAGCAGTTCTCATATTCCAAAACAGTACCTTTCGGCAGCCAAAATAAAAAAGATGGTTGGCTGGAAGGCGGAAATTTCATTAGAAGAGGGAACAAAAAGAACCGTGGCTTGGTATATTGATTTTTTAAAAACTCACAAGTTCCGTTTGCACGATTAGTGTATGAGAAATTTTTTTACCGACAAACAAGTGGTGGTTACTGGAGGGGGTGGATTTATTGGTTCGTATTTGGTGCGGGAATTAATTCGGTTGGGAGCTTCGGTGCATGCTTTAGTTGACGAGGGCGGATCCACGAATCGCCTTGATTCTTTTGCGCTTCGTGCGCATATTCACCGCGTTTCAGTATGGAACAGAGATGCACTTAAGCCTATGCTTCAACGCATTAAGCCGCAAATTATTTTTCATTTGCGCGCAGCCATTCATCAGGCATCCAACCAAGAAAGGAAAGAGTATTTTTTTAAGACCAATGTAGGCGACACCAAGGAACTGGCAAACGCGGCATTGGCACTTGAATTAGAATCGTTTGTTAACGCTGGAACCATTGCTGAATATGGAGGCGCGCCAGCTCCTTTTGAGGAAGACGAAATAGCCGCGCCAATATCAGAATATGGCGAGAGTAAGCTGGCGGCAACCATATGGTTGAAATCTTTGCACAAAACACATGGATTCCCAGCCATACTGGTGCGGTCATCTGTGGTGTATGGGCCAGGCCAACATCCGCATTCATATTTAATCCCTAATGTTATTATGAGTTGTTTGCAAAAAAAAGATTTTCAAATCAAATCATCAGGATTGCAAACGCGCGATCCATTGTATATCAGCGATGATGTGGCGGGTTTGCTTATGGCCGCCGCTAACACTCAAAAAACCCAGGGAGAAATTATCAACCTTGGTCTGGGTAGGGAATATACTGTATTTGAGATTGCTCAACTTATTAATCAAAAGCTAGGCAATCTAGTTAATATCAGCACTGGTTCAGATGACGACAGGCCAGGAGAGAATAAAAATTATTGGCAGAATATCAGCAAAGCGGAGAAATTATTTGGTTGGACGCCAAAAATATCTCTGGAAAAAGGGATTAACGAAACAGTTACTTGGTATAAAGAACATTATAAAGATGGTATATGACAAAAAAGAAACAGAGCAACATACGGGTTCCATATGCGCTGGCGGTTTTTGGCAAAGAAGAGCGCGAGGCAGTCCAAAAAGTTTTATCCACTCCCATGATTGTTCCGGGTCCATATGCGCGAACATTTGAACAGAAAATATCCCATTTGTTTAAGAAGCGTTATGGTGTTTTGGTTAATTCTGGTTCGTCCGCTAATTTGCTCGCTTTTGAAATTCTAGACTTACCTAAAGGATCGGAGGTTATTACCCCTGTGTTGACATTTAGCACCACGTTAGCGCCTATTATCCAAAAAGGACTTGTTCCTGTATTTGTGGATGTGGTCTTGGGCGAATATACTATTGATATAAAACAAGTTGAAGCGTTAATCACTAAAAAAACAAAAGCTCTGATGATTCCTTCGCTCATCGGAAATATTCCTGATTACCGCGCATTGTCTCGGTTGGCAAAAAAGTATAAGTTGTATTTAATTGAAGATTCTTGTGATACACTTGGGAGTCGGATATATGGCAAGCCAACAGGTTGCTATACCGACATATCCACGACCAGTTTTTATGCTTCGCATATTATTACAGCGGCTGGAAATGGCGGTATGATTTGCGTTAATAATCCTGAATGGCATAGGCGCGCAAAAATGTTGGCTGGCTGGGGCAGATCTTCGGCTATACATGAATCAGAAAAAGCAGAGTACCGATTTGGGGTTGCGGTCGACGGCATTCCGTATGATAGAAAATTTCTTTTTACGGAGATTGGATATAATTTTCAATCGACCGACATTGCGGCCGCTTTTGGTTTAGCGCAGTTGACGAAGTTTAAAGATTTTTTCCGCGCCCGCGAGCTTAATTTTAGGGCGTTGGCAAATTTTTTTAAAGCATATGAACAGTTTTTTGTTTTGCCGCATCAAAATAAAAACGTTATAACTGCTTGGTTAGCTTTTCCGTTGGTTGTGCGTCCTAATGCGCCATTTACGCGCCAGGTGCTTGTAAAATTTTTAGAGGAGAGCAATATACAAACCAGACCTATGTTTACCGGCAATGTTTTACGCCAAAGTGCGTTTAAGAAAATTAAAGCCAGGCGGCGCGCCGGCGGCTATCCGAACGCGGACTTGGTCATGAGGGGGTCACTGCTTATTGGGTGCCATCAGGGAATTAAGCGCGAGCATTTGACATACATGAAAAATATTTTTACCGAATTTTTAAGCAATTATAAATAATCCATAATGGAAAAAGCTAGAGAAAAAAGACCGATATTTATTGTCGGATGCACTCGCAGCGGCACCAAGCTCGTATCCCGCATTGTGGGCGGGCATCTTGATAATTTTTTAATTACCGAGCACCGCGAAAAATTCCACATTCCCGAGGACCGTTCCGGCGTGTGCGAAGAGCACTTGTGGTTTAATAATTTTGAATTTAAGCATTGGGGAAAAAACGGGGATCCTTTAGTACGGACACCTATCTACAATAAAGCAGATATTGCCCGCATGAAAGAGATATTATTGTCTCTTTCTGGAGCCAAGCGGTTGGTGGTTAAAAATCCGCAGGATATTTTACGAATCCGTTTTATTAAAAAAATGTTCCCAGATGCCTTGTTTGTTTTTTGCGTGCGGAACCCATGGCATGGTTTGCAGTCTCGAATTATTGGTGGCGAGGCAAAGTATTTAATCCCATCGGAGAAGAATTTTGAATTGCCGGATGATCTGTTGCTTAAGTCCGTGTATTCATGGAAAGAGAGTATTGATATTTACCAGAACGAGCATGATGAAAACTGGTGCGCAATCCGGTATGAGGATGTTGTGTTTAGCACCAAGGATACACTTGCTAAGTTGTTTGAGTTTTTAGGAATGGATTCGCATTCTGAATACTTCAATAGGGCGTGCTCCTTGCCGCGGGATTTAGAACATCAGTATTATCCGGTTAAAAAAGCATTTAAGAAGAGTGCATTTAAAAAAGAAATAATGGATATTGTTCATGACGGATGTGCCGTATTTCCGTATGAGACATCTATTGATTTGGTTCCCGGAAGCGCGTGGCACTACTATTTATTAGAGAAGGATATCATTAACATCAAGTGGCTTAAAGCGCGTTTTATTGGAATCACTAAGTGCATGTCTAAAAGCATTTTGCGGATTGTTTTTTACGTAGTGGGTGGTGTCCGTAAAACCATAGTGAGCCACATTATGTTTGCCGCTCTTTCCGAAGGGGCAAGCGCGTTTGTTTCCACGGAGGATGCCAAAATCGCGGATGTTGCTGGGCATAGTAAAAAAGATGAAACAGCATCATTTATTGTTTCGCAAATGCAGTATCAGCGCCTTAGGCATTTTAATCGTGTGATTGTTTTAGATAGCACAGGATCTTCGTGGCTATTGCTTAAGAATATTGACTTTTTTCCGGAAAAACAGTATAATTATATACTTAATGGAAAGGTAGAATACATAAAACATGCTTGATATGGCGCAAAAAACTAAGCTCATTGTGACGCTCGGCCCGGCAACGCGGACTCTTGAAGATTTGTGTCTTTTAAAAGATCGAGACGTTGATTTTGTGCGCATCAACATGTCGCATTCCACTTTAGAAGATTTAGAATATTTTATTGCGCTTGCAAAAAAGGTTGGCATTCCGTTTGTGCTGGATACCGAAGGCTCGCAGATACGCACTGGAGAGCTAGCTGAAAACTCTGCACACATTAAAGAGGGCGCATCTGTAAAAATTTATCGCGATGCGATTATTGGAGATAGTGAGCGCATCAACCTGCGCCCTTCAATTGCGGTCGAGCAGCTTGTTTCCGGGGACATTATTCACATTGATTTTAATTCTCTCATTTTGCGCGTTTCCGAAACTGCGCTGCTCGCAACCGAAGGCTATATCATGGCAACCGCAATTACGAGCGGCACGCTCGGTCGAAATAAGGCGGTGGTGGTTGATAGCGCTTTGGAAACTATGTTCCGCTTGCCAGTTTTGTCCGAAAAAGATTACCAAGCAATTGAGATCGGATTACGGGAGGGCGTTGAATATATTGCCGCCTCGTTTATGCGCAACGAGCAGTTTGTAGACGAAGTACGTAAGGCAACAAACAACAAAATGAAAATTATTTCCAAAATAGAGTGCAAAGACGCGCTCCAGAATCTCGAACCTATTATCAATGCATCTGATTTTATTCTTATTGATCGTGGAGATTTAAGCAAAGAGATAGCAATCGAAAAAATCCCTTTGGTACAAAAAACCATTATGAGCCTTGCACGCAAACAGCAGAAGGGTGTGTTTGTCGCCACAAACCTTTTGGAGAGCATGATAGAGAAAAAACAGCCCACGCGTGCAGAAGCGCACGATGTGATTGCAACTATTTTGGATGGAGCGTATGGATTGGCTTTATCCGCAGAAACCGCCATCGGGAAAAACCCAATTGCGTGTGTGAATATGATGAACCGCTTGTGCCGCCAAACAGCGCTTGTGCACGAGGATACTCATTACCAAAAAGCAAATGACGGAATTGCGGAGGACATGTTGGATATGAACTATCTGCTTTCGGATGACGACTCTTCGATTCTTATTAAGCCTCATGGCGGAACATTAGTTGATTGCGTTTTGCGGGAGGTGCCTGATGCTAGTTATCTGGAGTCGCTCCCTCGCATTGTGCTGGACCAAGAGCGGCAAATGGATGTTGAGCAGATTGCAATTGGAACATTTAGCCCGATTGAGGGGTTTATGGGCAAAAAGGATTTTGACGGCGTGCTCAATGATATGCGCCTTGTGAACGGTTCGGCGTGGACTATTCCTATTATATTAGATGTTTCAGAACATACAGCCAATAACCTTAAAGAGGGTTCAGACGTGGTTTTGTGTGATAGCGAAGGCCCAATGGCTATTTTACATTTGGAGGAAAAGTTTAATTTTAATAAGAGTGAAACTAACCAAAAACTGTATGGCACCGAGAGCATAGAACATCCAGGTGTGCGCTGGATTAATTCTTTGAACCCAATTCTACTTGGCGGAAAAATCAGCCTTATCCGCAGACGCGTGTCCGAACAGAAGGAGTACGAACTTACTCCGCGCCAGGTGCGCAGGATGTTCGAAGAGCGCGGTTGGTCGCGTGTGGTTGGATTCCATACGCGCAATGTAATTCACCGCAGCCATGAATTCATTCAATTAGAGGCTATGCGTCGTGCGAACGCGGACGGCTTGTTTATTCATCCGGTTATCGGTAAAAAGAAGCCTGGAGATTTTCATGCTAAGTACATTATTGGCGCGTACGAGCAGATGGTAAAGCATTTTTATCCGCGGGACAAAGTGGTATTTGCGACATATGCCACGTTTTCCCGTTATGCGGGTCCGCGCGAGGCTATTTTTACGGCGCTCTGCCGAAAGAATTTCGGATGCAGCCATTTTGTTGTGGGCCGTGATCATACTGGAGTCGGGGATTTTTACTATCCTAAAGCATCCCATGAAATTTTTAATCAATTCAAAGATTTAGGTATTGAGCCGATTCGGTTTGATCAAGTATTCTATTCAAAAAAACTCAATGCGCATGTGCATGAAACTGATGATACAGAACATTCCGAGGAAGAAAAAATGCATATCAGCGGCACGCAAGCCAGGCAGATGATAGAGCAGGGTCAGCAGCCGCCAGAATGGTTTATGCGTCCGGAGATTTCCGCAATGATTCTTGAGGCCATCGCGTCCGGAGAAGAGGTGTTTGTGTCGGAACAGGCAGCGCCGCAGCGTGGAGTTGTGCTGTGGTTTACGGGTCTTTCTGGAAGCGGCAAGACTACTATTGCAAGTAGGATTGCGTGTACTTTGGGAGAACGTGGCGCGCGTGTTACCATGCTCGACGGGGATACGGTTCGCGAACAGTTTAAAGTCCAACTTGGGTTCTCCAGAGAAGACATAAGAGAAAATAACCGCCGTATCGCCGAACTCGCAAAGGAAGAGTCAGCGCGCTTTAATGTGGTGATTGTGTCTATTATTTCTCCATATGCCGAGGACCGAACAATGGCGCGTTCCATTATTGGCAAGGGATTTGTTGAGGTATTTATCAACGCGTCTCTTGAGGCGTGTATGGCTCGGGATACTAAAGGATTATATGGTCGCGCTCAACGGGGCGAGATGGACAACCTTATCGGATTCAGTCCGTCCAACCCATACGAGGCGCCGATTAATCCGGATATAGAGATAAAAACGGACGAACTATCTATAGAGCAGGCTATCATTCAAATTATCAATAGCTTACCAAACTAAAATAAAAATATGAATATTGATATTACCCAGATCCTCGGTTGGATAGCCACGTTTCTTTTTTCAGTAATGCTCATACCACAGATGATTAAAACTATTAAAGTCAAAGACACAAGTGGGGTGAGTTTGTTTTTGTTTATAATTTACTTCGTTGCAAATATTGTGGCACTCGCATATGCTTTATTAATCGACCAAATGCCGCTCATCATAAAATATTCAATAGCAATCGGAACTGCGGCAGCATACTTGTCCATATTTGCGTATTATTATCAAAAGCAGCAAAAGAAAAGCCATGAATCTTCCGAAAAATGATTTTTTACCCGAGCTTTTTTTGGCAGTAGAAGCCGCGAAAACAGCCGGGGACGCAGTGCTTGTAATTTACAAAACGGATTTTGACGTGGCCGAAAAAGAGCCGGGCCAACTCATAACGCTTGCGGATACAGATGCTGACGCGGTTATTCATGCGATGCTTAGAAAAACAGGGTATCCCATTCTTTCGGAAGAGAGCGCGGACGATTTTGTTCGTTTGCAAGCGGAGCGCGTGTGGATTATTGATCCCTTGGACGGAACTGCGGATTTTGTGGAAAAGACCGGCGAATTTTCTATAATGATTGCGCTCATAGAAAATCATGAGCCAATTATAGGAGTAGTGTACGCTCCAGCAACTGACACTCTGTATGTTGCAGAAAAAGGGAAGGGTGCCTTCTGTTGCACTCATGGCGGATGGAATCAGATTTATGTGAGCAACACCGCGCAGATGCCATCTGCAAAAGCAGTCACCAGCAGGCATCATTTTACCGAAGAAGAGCATAATATACTTGATGCACTTGAGGTTGGAGAATTTATTCAAAAAGGGAGCGCGGGATTGAAAATTGCAGACATAGCGCAAGGGAGTGCAGATTTTTATTTTACACTGACTAACCAAATTAAGCAGTGGGATACTGCAGCTGGTTATTGCATTCTTGCAGAGGCAGGGGGCTGTATGACTGACATGCAAGGCAATGCGCTTATATACAATACCGAGGACGTCTACCATAAAAATGGAATTTTAGTTACCAATAGTGTACTACATAGCGTTGTTTTGCAATCATATGCCTGATATTTTTTTTCCGAGCGATGCAATAAAAAATCAAGCGCATATAACCGAAGATGAATACAATCGGTTGTATGCAGAATCTCTGGGCGATCCAGAGGCTTTTTGGGATAGGGTTGCGCGCACCGAGCTTGAATGGTTTTCCCCATGGGAAATGGTTTTGGATTGGCAGTATCCACAGTACAAATGGTTCGTCGGCGGCAAGCTTAATATTACGCATAACTGCCTTGATCGCCATGTTAACGGAATCAATAAGTACAAAAAAGCCTTTATCCATATTGATGAAGAAGGTGTGGAGACTTCGGTGACGTATATGGAGCTCTTGGAGCGTGTAAATAGATGTGCAAATGCGTTACGTTCTTTGGGGGTAGCAAAAGGCGATCGCGTGGTTTTATATATGCCGCTGGTTATAGAGCAGGTTGTGGTAATGCTCGCCTGTGCGCGCATTGGTGCTGTTCATTCTGTGGTGTTTGCAGGTTTGAGCGATAAAGCCTTGCGCGAGAGAATTGTAGACTCAGAAGCGAAGGTTGTTATTACTGCAAATTGGACTAAGCGGCGTGGCAAAAAAATAGACCTCAAGGGTGTTGTTGGGCGTGCAACCGAGGGCTTAGACACTGTTCAGAGCATTGTGGTGCTTGTGCGGGATGGCGATGCGTGCGAACTGCACACAAAAGAAGTTAATTTTGATGATATTGTAGCAAAACAATCCGCAGTATGCGTACCCGTGCCCATGGATTCGGAGGATCCGCTTTTTGTGCTGTATACATCTGGATCTACCGGTAAACCAAAAGGCATCGTGCATACTACAGGCGGGTACAGCGTGTATACGCATTACACCACTAAAATTGTTTTTGATTTAAAAGATAACGATACGTACTGGTGCACTGCCGATCCGGGATGGATTACCGGACATAGTTATGTGGTGTATGGCCCGCTTTCTATAGGCGCCACATCTCTCTTAGTTGAGGGTGCTCCTGATTACCCTAAGCCAGACCGATGGTGGGAGATTATTGCAAAGTATCATGTGAATATTTTTTATACATCGCCGACAGCTATTCGTCTCTTGCGCAAGCATGGTGAGCAGTATGTGTCGCCCCATGATCTTAGTTCGTTACGTGTTCTTGGAACCGTTGGAGAGCCAATTAGCGAAGAGGTATGGGGGTGGTTTTATGAGCGCATTGGAAAAGGCAGGTGTGTGCTTATTGATACCTGGTGGCAGACTGAAACAGGCGGGCATATGATTGTTTCTTTGCCTTCGTTGCCGCAAAAGCCAGGTATTGCAGGCAGGCCGTTTTTTGGTATTGAGGCGGATGTTGTCGATGTTCAAGGTACGCGCCTGCGTGATGGTGAAAAAGGGCTTTTAGTAATACGTAAGCCATGGCCTTCGGCGTTGCGCACCTGTTGGAATGATGAAGAGCGGTTCGAGCAGTATTGGAGCGAGATTAAAGGTGTGTATTGTGCCGGTGATTTAGCTATTAGAGATTCGGACGGATATATTAAAATCATCGGCCGCAGCGATGATGTGATTAATATTTCTGGGCACCGGATTGGCACTGCGGAGGCAGAGAGCGCAATTGGAACGCACCCGGCGGTTGCGGAAGTTGCGGTTATCGCAAAATCGCACGAAATAAAAGGGCAGGCTATTAAGGCGTTTGTGGTGCTAAAATCAGGCCACAGCGAGTCCGACCAATTACGTAATGAGATTAAGCTCCAAGTGAAGAGTGAAATAGGTTCGTACGCGGTTCCAGAGGAGGTTGTGTTTGTTCCGACATTGCCTAAAACGAGAAGCGGGAAAATAATGCGCCGCGTTTTGCGCGCACAAGAATCTGGAGAAGATGTTGGGGATTTGTCTACGATCGAGGACTAGACGTTGTAGTACTCCTTATACCAATCCACAAATTTTTTAATTCCCTCATCCAAACGCGTCTTGGGTAGAAACCCTAAGTCGCGTTTTGCCTTATCTATATCTGCAAAGTTTTCTAAAAAGTCTCCCGCTTGCATAGGGAGAAGATTTTTTTGCGCTTTTTTGCCGAGACCTTCTTCAATCAAGCTAATCATGGTTCCAAGCTCTTCACTTTGATGGTTGCCGAGATTGTAGATTTCGTAGGTGTGTGGATTATCAATCGCTGCGAGCGTGCCTGCTACAATATCATCCACAAACGTAAAATCCCGTTTCATATTGCCGTTGTTGTATACATCAATAGGCTTGCCTTGGGTGATAGCATGTGCCCATTTAAAGTACGCCATATCCGGCCTGCCCCAAGGGCCGTACACCGTAAAAAATCGCAATGCAATCATATTAAGTCCATACAGTTTATGGTAGGTGTATGCAAATAGTTCAGTAGCTTTTTTTGATGCACCATAGGGATTAATCTGCTCATTCGTTTCTTGGGATTCGCTCCAAGGAACGGGGTTTGCGCCGTATACGGAAGAGCTGGACGCGAACACAATATTTTTCACGTCGTGGCTGCGTGCTGCTTCAAAAATGTTTATTGTGCCTTTCACGTTTGTTTCTATGTATTCATCCGGGTGGTCAATGGAGTAGCGTGCGCCTGCCTGTGCCGCAAGGTGGCAGATAGTGTCAATTTTTTCTTTGTCACATACATCATTGAGTGCCTTTTGATCAGTTATGTCTGTGCGGTAGATTTTGAAGTGTTCGTATTTCTCCAGAATCGCATTACGGTCTTCTTTGAGTTTGGGATCGTAATACGAATTAAAATTATCAATGCCAATCACAACATCGCCGCGCTCAAGCAGTGCGCGGGATACATGGAATCCGATAAATCCGGCAGGGCCGGTTACTAGTATAGTCATAAAAATAATGTCAAATATCAAAATTAAAAGTTCAAATGAATACTAAATGACAAATGATTTAACATTTTGATTTTGGATTTGATTTGGTATTTGAGCTTTGTCATTTGGATTTAAAATATTCAATGGTTTTTTGTAATCCAGCCTCAAGATCAATACTCGGCTGCCATGTTAGTTTTTCTTGGGCGAGCGAGATGTCTGGCTTTCGGCGATGCGGATCATCCGAAGGCAGGGGCTTACATGTCAATTCTGATTTTGAGTTCGTCAGACGAATGATGGTTTCAGCCAAAGATCGCATAGTAATTTCAGCAGGGTTGCCAAGGTTCACCGGACCGGTAAATTTTGCATCATTATTGATCATGGTAATTAAGCCGGAAACCATATCATCAACATAGCAGAAACTACGCGTTTGGTCACCAGTGCCGTAGATTGTAATTGGTTCATTAGCAAGGGATTGGAGTACGAAGTTTGGAACGACCCGACCATCATTTTTTGCCATTCTTGGGCCATAGGTGTTAAAGATGCGCACCACGCGGATAGCCACGTTTTCTTGCCTATGGTAGGCGAATGAGAGCGCCTCTGCCGCGCGCTTGCCCTCGTCGTAACAGCTTCGCTCTCCAATGGGGTTTACATTGCCCCAGTATTTTTCGTTCTGCGGATGCTCCAGTGGGTCGCCATAGATTTCCGAGGTTGATGTGTACAGGATTGTTGCGTTTTTTCGCATTGCCAAATCAAGAAGATTTTTTGTGCCAATGAACGCGGTACTCAGCGTTTTGATTGGATTTTTTTGGTAGTGGACCGGCGCGGCAGGGCAGGCAAGATGATATATCTGATCAAGCGCATCCCCGACTTTTATAGGCTCTTCAATATCCTGTTTAACAAATACAAAATTTTCGTTATCAATAAACGAGAGCATGTTTTTCATGGCACCGGTTTGGAAATTGTCTATGCCGAGCACGCGATGGCCTTCGTTTAAAAGCTTTTCAGTTAAGTGGCTGCCGATAAATCCGGCACAGCCGGTAACAAGTATGGTCATAAGGTCTTTGATTGGGGTGTTCGGGGTTGCACATCTTTCAAAATTGAAACATTTTTATTAACAAAATCTTCAAGCGTGAATTGTGTAACAGTTTGCCGTGCGTTTTCGCCTAGTTGTTGTCGCAGCTCCGAATCATCCAAAAGTTTTGTTATAGCCGCTGCAATCTGCTCTTTGTTGTTGTAGTGCACCAGTATACCATTTTTGTTATTCACTAATTCCGGATTACCGCCTGCTCTGGTGGTTACAACCGGCAGACCTGCTGCCATTGCCTCAAGCAAAACATTAGACATGCTCTCGTAGAACGTGTTGAGGCTGAACACATCAGCTACTGCATAGAGCTTTTGCTTTTCTCGCGGGTCAGTAACGTTACCTAGGAATATGACTGAATCGTTTAGGTTTTGGCCAATAGTCAGTTTTTTAAGCTCTTGTTCACTTGGACCTGTGCCTGCAATCGCTAGGCTCGTATCCGGATGCTCGCGTAGCACATCATGCATGCTCTCAATCAATAGGGAGACGCCTTTCCATGGAACCAGGCGCGCCATGGTCATAATTACATTTGTTTTAAGCCCATTTTTTTTCTTGAAATCTTCTTTGTCAAAATCTGTATGCTCAAGAGCAGAAATTGGGTTTCTGATAACCCTAACTTTGTTTGCATCGCTATTGATATTGTTGAGAAAGTTTTTAAGAAATTCACTGTCCGTGATAATTTGTTGGCTGGTTTTTAGAATGAAGTTTCTGCGCCATAGTAAAAGCCGAGTCCATAAGCCATGGGGCTTGTTTTGAAAGTCCGTAATATTATCCGAAGTTTTTTCTGCGTTGAACGCGCTTTCCCATACTGAATCCCCACTGAACCTTTGGATCATTGGCTTGCGTAATAGGTGTGCGGCAATTGCAGCACCAAATCCACTGGAGTAGGTATCAAGGGAATAGATGATATCAGATTTGCGGGCTAGGTTGATTGTTTTAACAATCATTACCAATAGCCGCAGGGGCTGGGGAATGCTAAAAGATACGCGCGCAACAGAAAATGGCCGATTGATTGTATCATCCCCACCAAATGTTAGTACGATAGATTTGTACCCATTGTTGCTAAGCGCGGTTGCAAGTTGTTCAACAATTTTCCCAGGCCCGCCAATAGCAGGAGGAAACACGCCCGTGCAGAATAAAATTCGCGGCTGTCCGGCCATACGTTATCTTCCTGCTCCCGAGAGCACGGTTTTAATGGTTTTGAGGATGATGGTTAAATCCAAAAACAAGGATCGGTTTTTAATGTAGTACAAATCATACTGCAGTTTTTTAAGGGAATCCTGTTTGCTCGCGGAGTGATATTCCCCGGAAATTTGATCCCAGCCAGTAAGTCCTGGCTTTACGAGCAGGCGTTCGCGGTAGAAGGGCACGTCCTGTTCTAGTTGTTCCACAAATTCAGGACGTTCTGGCCTGGGGCCTACAAAGCTCATTTCTCCGCGGAAGATGTTCCATAGTTGAGGGATTTCATCAAGCCTGGTTTTCCGCAGGAATCTGCCTACCGGGGTTATGCGGATATCGTCTTTTTTTGCCCACTGAGGGCCATGTTTTTCCGCATCAGCAACCATTGTTCGGAATTTAATGGCAGTAAATGATTTTCCATTTTTTCCGAGGCGCAACTGTTTAAAGAATATTGGCGTTCCGGATGTTGTAAGAATCAGGAGCCCAATGGGCGGAATTAAGAGCAGGAACACAGCGCCTGCTAAAAAAGCCACTATCACGTCTGTGAGGCGTTTTCCGAGGTCATAGAGCCGTTTTTTGCCCTCCTGGAGGTTTTCCAGGAACCAGAATTGGTCTATGGTTTCTAAAGAAATACGCTTGGCAATTGATTCATAAAATCGATCCAAAGCGATAAATTCCAATGGTTCACCCAGGTGGCGGTATAGATTGCTGATAAGTTCTTTTGATTTGCGCCCTTCTTTATCCAAAACCACAATAGAAATATGGTGCTTTGCAAGTACTTCAGCAAGCTCTCCTTGGTTCCGGTAGTCAGGAAGATTTCCATGATGGTCATCCGCGTTGTGCGTCATAATTGCGGCTACTTCGTATCCATATTGCGGGTTATGATCCAAGAGGTTGGTGAGTTCCCGAACTGTGGCATGGTCATTGCCAATGATTAAGGCTTTACGCTTGAGGATGGTTTTGGAAATCCACCGGTGCGCCAGCTGCCGCCATCCTACAAAAAGGATAAAGAACAGTACTCCATTCAATACCAAAATGGTTTTTGGAGCGAGCTGGGTTTGCGGGAGGATGTAGAAAAACGCGACCGCAAGCAGAATATTGGTTGCCATTGCCTGACTTGCAGTAGCGTAGAACCTAAGATCATTGCGTATATTATGTAGCGTATAGGCGTCTGCAATATAAAAAACCACAATCCAAATACCGAATGCAATGGAAAACACAGGCCAATGCCCGGCCCACTCCTCTCTGGAGATTATGGCTTGGTTCCTAATGCTTAACGCCAAAAATAAAGATGCATAAAGCAATAGAACATCCCCTAAAAACAGTATAAATTGGCGGAATTTTTCAGTCATGTAATGCCACTAATATACCCAATTTTTTGGATTTTGTAAAGCCAGTGTAATGGTTCAATACCTTGTAATCACTTTGCTACAATATGAGGCATATGTCATATACAACTAATCCCGCGCTTCCTCGGGTACGAATGGAAGCAGTTCGTCTTGTCCGCCAAGGTAAATCCACTCGTGAAGTGGCTCGTCATTTAGGGTATTCACAAGCAGCAATAGTGCAATGGATGAAACGTTCACACC
>Ga0210057_1000308_pt1 | contig 82622 bp, 70 predicted proteins | sample CryGeyCG2114_010_2_FD_183968 | JGI IMG/M metagenome (GOLD analysis project Ga0210057, IMG submission 183968) | Groundwater microbial communities from aquifer - Crystal Geyser CG10_big_fil_rev_8/21/14_0.10 (SPAdes) (version 2) | ecosystem: Environmental > Aquatic > Deep subsurface > Groundwater ... | reverse complement strand
CAAGCTTTTGTCTATCCAAGTTATTTCGAGGGCTTTGGCTTCCCGCCACTAGAGGCAATGGCCAGTGGTGTTCCGGTGATTGCTTCGGCGGTCTCTTCGCTTCCAGAAGTTGTCGCTTCGGCGGGGTTATTAGTTTCGCCGGAGCGCTCCGATCAGATATTTTGGGCCTTGCGGAAAATTTTCAAAAATAAACAGGTTCGACAAGATTTTATTCAACGGGGTCGAGCTCGGGCGAGACTGTTCTCTTGGCCTAAGACGGCTCAGATTATGTTTAAGATTCTAACCGACTAGATGGCGCGTTCTCCACTGCGAAACTGGTTCGGGAAATGATAAAATAAGAGAGATGGCGCCCCCACGAAATGTAGTTCGGGCGATGTTTGATATTAAACCGGTTACTCAATCCGGTGATTTGGATTTGGAAAAAATTGAGAGGGCTGAACCGACGATTTCCCTTCGATCGTCTGCCGGTTCAGAGGCAATCCCGCTCCGAATCAAGAAGGTGGCGGAGTCACGACCGCTAAAAGAAAAAGTTGTTGGAAGGAAGACCCCAAAAAACCCCCAACCTCACCGAGAGACAATCGCTGACTTTGAAAATTCTCTTCAAAATCTGGTTGATATCCGAGCCGAGCTGGCTCGAGTGGGCGGGGAGATTGTTAGCTCAAGCTCAACTCGTATTCGACCCCGAGCAATTATAAAACCAAACCAGCCCTTGCCAATCGGTGAGTATGAGCCCCCTGATAATCTTCCAATCGCGGAGTTAGCTTTTCACAAGAGTCACTTGAATAATCCGGAAGGCGAATTGTTAGAAACAAAAATGGCGGGCCTTGACCCGGAGCAGGAAGATCGAGTCACGAATTTCATGACCCGTCGAGCCGAACTGGAGTCGCCGGCCGCCAGAGAAGTCAATCGAGCGCTGGAGCAAATCAAGAAAGAACAACCTTATTTTAAATCAAAAAACAAAGTTTCTTCAGAGAAAACTGTTACTAGGGGTAAAAATAAAAATTGGCCCCGGCGGGCTTTGGCCGGGGGTATTATTACCCTCTTGGCCGGCTTCGGCTTTTTTAGAGTGGCGGAGGTTAAAAATAGCATTTTGGCCGAAGGAAACTCTGCCGTTATAAACCTCGAGCGAGCTCAAGCTAATTTGGCAAATTTGGACTTTCTTTCGGCTGCTAGTAGTTTTGCGTTAGCGGCCGAAAACTTTAATCAAGCTTCGAAAAAATTAAATCTTATCGGGGCCTCTTTCGCCTCAATTTTTTCAGATGTTCCGGGGTTAAGTCAAGTTGGCTCCGCTCAGAATTTAATTTTCGCGGGGCAAAATATCGCTCAAGCCGGAGAAAGTCTGGCGACGGCTTTCAGCGAGTTATCAGAAACAAATTTTGTTGCGCATCTGGGCGTGCAGGGGCGGGCCCAGAGGCCGCTGTCGGAATATATTGGGGGGGTTCGAGGCTCCCTTATTTTTGCTCAAGACCAGATTAATAAGTCGGCTAGTCTTTTAGCCAGCGTTGACCCGGCCGTTTTACCGGAAGAGAAACGCGATTTATTCTTGGAATTTAATGGCAAGATGCCCCAATTCCAGGAATTTGTTTCGGCCGCGGTTGACTACACGGATTTTTTGCTTGACTTTGTTGGAACTTCAAAACGGCAACGCTATCTGGTTTTATTTCAGAACAATAGCGAGCTTCGGCCAACCGGGGGGTTCCCGGGGAGTTACGCTTTGCTAGATTTTAATGAGGGGCGTCTGAAGGAACTTTTAGTTGATGATATCTATAACCCCGACGGTCAGATAAAGGATAATATTATTCCCCCCAAACAGCTCCAACACATTACACCGACTTGGGGAATTCGAGATGCGAATTGGTTTGCTGATTTCCGAATCTCGGCCAAAAAAGTAACGGAGTTTTACGAAAAAGTTGACGGCGTAAAAGTTGACGGCGTATTATCCCTAACGCCGACTGTAGTTGGCCGAATCTTGGAAATTGTTGGACCAATTGAGATGAAAGATTATGGGGTGACCCTTAACGCGGAAAATTTTCTTCCCTTAATTCAAGAAGAGGTTGAATACGGTGATGGCCATGAAATCAATCAACCTAAGCGAATCGTAATTGATTTTGTCCCGATTTTTTTGGAGCGGTTGGCCCTGCAGGATAAAAAGACTTGGGTTAAAATTTTCGAGACGATTTTAGTTGGGATGCAAGAAAAACATGTTCTGGCTTATTTCTCAGATTCCAAGATGCAAGAGGTCGCTGAGCGGAATAATTTTTCCGGGCAAGTTCTTTCAACAAAGGGTGATTTTCTTTTAGTGACGCACTCAAATATCAAAGGGTCGAAAACCGATGCCGTGACTCAAAGCGCTTTAAGCCTAAAGACAAAGATCGCCGAGAACGGCTTTGTGGAGCATACATTGGAAATTACGCGGGTTCATGAGGGGGGGAAAACGTCCTTCGGTTTTTATAATCGCCAGAATCCCGATTTTGTTCGAGTTTTGACCCCGCCCGGGTCAGAACTTTTGGAGATTGAAGGCCAAAGTCAGGTCTCACCTCAGGCGATTGTCGACTACACCCAAGACGATTTTAAGGCAGATCCGGACTTGGCAGCTTATGAGGAGACAATGAAAACTTCTCGGGGCGTGACTAATTTTCAGGAAAGTGGCAAGCAGGGATTTGGTTTTTGGCTCGTGACCAACCCGGGTCAAACTAAAACGGTTCGGTTTCGTTATCTAACACCGATAAGGGCGGAGGGAGTTTACACCCTGTTGGTTCAAAAGCAATCCGGGACAGAGGGGGATAAGTTTGAATTTGAGTTTGAACCGCCTAAAGAGGCTCAGGTTATTTTCCGAACCCCGTCGGAAATTCAAGGGTTGAATGGAAATCTTGTCTTAGACACAACCTTGAAAACAGATCAAAATATCAAAGTTCAATGGCGATAATCTATGTTTAGAACAATTCAACAGTCAAAAATTTTAAGGGGCGGTATCATTCTGGCGGTTCTGGGAATCCTTTCTCGATTGGTCGGGTTATTTCGAGATCGAATTTTGGCTAAATATTTTGGAGCGTCGGAGATACTAGATGCCTATTACGGCGCTTTCACAATTCCGGATTTCATTTTCAATTTAGTTGTGGTTGGCGCCGTGGCCTCGGCGTTTATTCCGGTCTTTGTCGAGCATCAAGCCAAAAATGAAGCCTTGGCCTGGCAGTTGGCCGGAAAGTTTTTAAATGTCTTATTGGCCGGCGTGATCCTTTTGGGATTGGTCTTTTTTATCCTCATCCCCTATCTAATCGGTTGGATATTGCCGGGTTTGAGTCTGGAGTCTCAACTTTTGGCCGTGGTTCTAATTCGAATTATGCTTTTGAGCCCGATTATTTTTACTTTGAGCACGGTGATGGGTTCGATTCTTCAAATCCACCAGCGTTTCTTGGCTTTTGGATTGGCCCCGATTTTTTATAACCTCGGGATAATTTTTGGGGCGGTTTATCTTGAGCCGAGGATCGGTTCAACGGGTCTAGCCTGGGGAGTTGTTTTGGGAGCGATTTTACACCTTCTGATTCAGGCGCCTTTTGCCTTGAAGCTCGGGTTTCGCTTCCAGAGTTTGATCGAGATGACCCAAGGGGTAAAGAAAATAATAAAATTAATGATTCCGCGATCAATTAGTCTGGCGGCCACGCAGATTAACTGGATTATTTTAACAGCGATCGCGACCACTATTTCGGCCGGAAGCGTCACCATCTTTAATCTTGCCAACAATCTCCAATTTGTCCCCATCGCAATGGTCGGTCTTTCGATGGCGGTTGCCTCTTTCCCAACTCTTTCAAGGGAGGCTCTCCAAGTCGATCAAACTGCTTTTCGGCAGAGAGTTGAGAAGACAATAAAAGGGATTCTTTTCGTTATTGTCCCGATTTCTTTCCTAATCTTTTACATTCGAATGGATATTGTGCAGGTCCTTCTGGGAGTGGGTAATTTTACCATTGACGATGTCACTTTAACGGCTCGGGTTCTGGGATTCTTTATGCTCGGCGTCTTTGCCCAAGCGGTTATTCCATTCTTAAACCGAGCCTTCTTTGCCCTGCAAGATACCCGAACACCCGTTTTGGTTACCCTAGGAATGATTATCTTGAATATTGTTTTGGTTTTCTTTTTTTTAGATCGATTTTCCGATCAAATTTTGGCCCTGCCTTTGGCCTTCAGTCTGGCCAGCATTATCCAAGTTTTTGGTTTATTATTTTTAATCAATCGGAGAATCACCGATTTCCAACTTTGGAAAGTTTTTCGGGGGTTTTTGGGGGATCTCTTTGTCGGAGTCCTAATGTTAATGGGAATGATTATGGTTGATGCGGCCATCGTTCCGTTTTTTGAACTGAAAAACTTTTCGGGGGCCTTCATGCACGGCTTTCTCTTAACATTGGTGGCCCTGCTTTTATTTATCGCTTTTGCCTTAATTTTCAAAACTCGGGATTATGAAGAGTTGGTAGGCGAGACTAAATGACTCTTCAGAAAAAAGAGATTTTGGTTAAGGCCCTGCTGGCGATTGCTCTCGCGATTTTTTTAGTGGATGTCTTTTTGCCGGATGTTACCTCGGATAGTTTTCAGGAGTCAGTTCGCCAAGCCGGAGTTTGGGGGCCGGCGGTTGTTATTGCCTACACAATTTTGGCTCACGTTTTTGCTCCGCTCGTCGGCAGTCCGGTTGTTTTCGTTAGTGTGGCGGTCTTTGGAATCGGTGAGGCTTTTTTGTATCTTTATATTGCCAGCCTAATAAGTGCGACTATAAATTTTTATATCAGTCGAAAGTTGGGGCGAATATGGGTCCGACGCTTGGCGGGCAGAGAGGGGTTAGAAGGTATGGACAAATTTTTATCGGTGGCCACGACAAAAATCTTAGTGATTGCTCGCTTACTGGGCTTTTCACTTTTTGACTTTATCTCCTACGCGGCCGGTCTTACCAAAATATCTTTCAGAAAATATTTCGTCATAACCGCCGTTTTCGCAGTAATTCCGATGTCTATCTTCGCTTTTCTTTTTAAGGACTTTGATTTTAGCTCGAAAGTCAATTTTCTATTTTGGTTGGGGTTAATTATTTTGGCCGGAGCGATATTTTCCTTAACTTTGAAAAGAAATCTAGAGAATCGAATAAAAACCGAGGAAGATTTATAAATTTCAAGTTTAATGCTAGGCTGAGGCCTATGTCGGAGATTCGAAACTTCAGTATCATCGCCCATATCGACCATGGAAAATCGACACTGGCCGATCGGCTTTTAGAGTTGACCAAAACCGTGGAGACGCGAAAGATGAAGAATCAAGTTCTCGATCAGATGGATTTGGAACGCGAGCGGGGGATTACGATCAAGCTTCAACCGGTCCGGATGCGCTGGGCCTTGCCCGAAAATCTTCAGAAAGACACAGGTCAGACTGAGGTAGTTTTGAACTTAATTGATACCCCCGGTCATGTTGATTTTACCTATGAAGTTTCTCGGTCCTTGGCGGCCGTTGAAGGGGCGGTTTTACTGGTTGATGCGACCAAGGGCGTTCAGGCCCAAACCGTGGCTAATCTTCAATTGGCGCAAGCTCAGAATCTGGTCATTATTCCGGTTATTAATAAAATTGATTTACCCAACGCCCGACCCGAGGCGGTTGCCGAAGAGATTGCGGTTCTTTTGAATATCGATCCCGATGATGTTTTGCGAATCTCAGCCAAGGCGGGAACTAATATTGAAAAGGTTTTGGAGCGAGTTGTTCAGCGGGTCCCCGCCCCAAAGACCAAAGAAGATGCTCCGCTCCAGGCCCTGATTTTTGACTCTTCTTTTGATACCTATAAAGGGGTCGTTGCCTTTATTCGAATTATGCAGGGTCAGTTGGATAAGGGTCAGCGAGTTAAAATAAAGGCGACTAAAACGGAGGCGGATGCCTTAGAGATCGGCTATTTTTTCCCCGAACTGCGAAGTCAGACGAGCATTAAAGTTGGAGAGATCGGTTATATCGCCACCGGTTTGAAGGATCCGACGCTAGTCCGAGTGGGGGACACAATCACAACAATCAAAAACCCGGCCGAATCACTACCCGGCTATCGGGAGCCGGCGTCCATGGTTTTTGCCAGTTTTTTCCCCGAAGATAGTGATCAATTTGACGATCTGCGGGATGCCCTCGATAAGCTTTTGTTGACCGACAGCTCACTTCACTTCGAGCCGGAGAGTTCCCCGGCCTTGGGACGGGGCTTTCGAGTCGGCTTTTTGGGACTACTTCACGTCGAGATTATCAGTGAACGTTTAAAGCGAGAGTTTAATTTAGACTTGGTGATTTCAGCTCCGTCCGTCGAGTACCACGCGATTTTGCGGGATCGGGGGGCGCTAATTATTCGTTCGGCTACGGAACTGCCGTTGGGGGCTCAAGTCGAAAAGATTGAAGAGCCAATGGTCGATCTGACGATTATTGTCCCGACTGATTATATGGGGAGCGTAATTCAATTGGCCCAAGACCTTCGCAGTATTTACAAAGGGACGGATTATATTCGCCAAGATCTGGTCCGACTTAATTATGAGATGCCCTTGGCGGAAATTATCACCGATTTTTACGATCGATTAAAAAGTGTCAGTTCGGGCTATGCTTCGATGAGTTATGAGCCAAGCTATTACCGGGCGGGGGATTTAGTTCGACTGGATATTCTGGTGGCGGATGAAATTGTCGGGCCATTTTCAAGAATCGTGCCTAGAAGTCAAGCCCAGCGGGTTGGGCGGGCTATTGTTGAAAAACTAAAAGATATTGTCCCGAAACAGCTTTTCGCAGTTTCGCTTCAGGCGGCAATTGGCGGTCAGATTGTTGCTCGCGAAACGATCTCGGCAATGCGAAAGGATGTCACGGGTTATCTCTATGGGGGTGACGTCACCCGAAAGAAAAAACTTTTAGAAAAGCAGAAAAAAGGGAAGAAGCGGATGAAGGCCAGCGGAAAGGTGTCTATCCCGCAAAAAGTCTTTCTGGAGATGATTCGGAGATAAGCTAAAAGAGGAGATTGACAAAACTTAGGCCGACAAAGCCAATAATGACTAGAATGGCGACAACTATCCAAAAAAATCTTAAGTAGGATCGTTGCTGGTCGGACATCATGGTATTATAAGTTTACCGAGGCTATGAAATTTTTTCAATCGCCAATCTTCACCGTGCTAATTTTAGGGGTTATTATCGCTTTGGGCGCTTCTTCAGTTCGACTCTGGCCCCGTCGGGTAACCGTTAACAACGAGATTTCTAATTTGGAAAATAGAATTACCGAGGCCGAGAACTCTCGGAACCAGCTCGCTAAGTTGATTGACTATTTTCACAGTGATGCTTTTCTGGAGCAGGAAGCGCGGCTTCGATTAAATTATAAAAAACCGGGCGAGAAGGTAGCTTTCGTTTATCGAGATGACGAAGTTGAGCCCAGGAGTAGCGTAATAGAAGATACAAGAAATTTGCCTAATTTAGAGCAGTGGTGGCGTTGGCTTTGGCAATAGGCGGGCCTGCCTCGCCGGAGCCACTGTTTCGGAAGCGTAGGCGGGTGTCGTATAGTGGCAATACACGACCTTCCCAAGGTTGAGACGGGAGTTCGATTCTCCTCACCCGCTCATGGTAGAGATAAAGTTTATAGACCACATCGTCGTTGTCGTTAAAGATGTGAGCGAGACGGCTGGATTTTATAGTGTCTTTTTGGGTGAGCCCACCTTCAAAGACCAAGACCAAGTGGTTTTTAAAATTGGCGAAACAAAACTATTTTTTGGTTTAGCTTATAAAGATTATAAGTGGCACGACAAAGATCACTATGGTTTGAACCATCTCGCGTTTGGCCTAAGCAGGGTGGAAGAATTAGAGGCGCTTGGGGAAAGGCTAAATAAAGCGGGAATAAAAAATAGTGGTATTCAAATAGATAAATACAGTCAAAAAGAATTTATCTGGTTTGATGATCCGGACGGCTACAGGTTAGAATTTTATTTAGCTCCGTGAAGCCAAGTGGATTTTTATTGGGTTTATCCACCATTGTTGGGCGGGGGAGTTGTTATAATTAAGGGGTACTGGGGTCGAAGTACAATTTGTTTAGTCAAGGTAAGGGAAAACAATATGCACGGAAAAAAATGTGGAATGGGTTGGTTCAGCTGGCTTCTTTTGGTCATTGGCGCCCTTAATTGGGGGCTAATCGGTCTGGGGAATCTTTTTGGCAACGACTGGGATGTCGTCAACCGAATCATCGGGAGTTGGCCAGCGCTTGAGTCAATCGTTTATATTCTTGTCGGTATCGCCGGTTTGATGCTTCTCTTCGGCGGTTGCAAGTGCGAGAAGTGTAAGGCCTAGATTTTCGAAAATTGATCAATTTTCGAACCCCGCCCTCGTCGAGAGGGCGGGGTTTTGTTTGACGAAAAATTATTTTTAATCTAATCTTTAGTTTGAAAAGAGGTGAGCAATGTCTTTTAAGACAATGTTTTCTGAGACAGAGCCGGAGTATAAAGGGCGTCAAAAACGGGCCTGTGCAAAGTATCTTGGGATATCACCTAATCGTATCAGTGAGACAAAGGTGAATGTAGACGGTGGCGGGCACTTTACCGGGCTTGAGGTCATCATCAGCATCTATACTGGCCGGGAAGTCCGAGAATTTGTTGACGAGTACTGTCCTATAGAGAAAACAAAGCCATAATTTTCTTGCCCGCTTTGCGGGCTTTTTATTTAACAAAAAACCAGATTTATTCTATATTTAGAGTAATAATAAGTTTTAAGTAAGTTTTAGGAATATGAAGAAGATTTTAGTGTCAGGTTTTGCCCTCGCTTTTCTAGCGTTACCTTTTGCCGGTTTTGCCGCCCAATTTCAGGCCGGAGAGGAAGTTACTCTCCAGACAGGTCAAACTGTCAATGACGATAGCTATATCGTCGGCGGGAATGTGGTTGTCTCCAGCAACACGCAGGGTGATTTAACCATCGCCGGAGGGAATGTTACTATTTTGGGGAATGTCAGTGGCGACCTTTTGGTAGCGGGTGGATCGCTAAATCTTCCCGGTAATGTCGGAGACGATCTTCGAGCCGTCGGGGGTAATCTAGTTATTTCGGGTCAGATTGGGGATGACGCGGTTATCGCCGGGGGAATGGTCCATGTCACCTCGGACGCGGTTGTTCGGGGCGATCTGGCGATTACCGGAGGCCGGATAATAATTGATGCTCCGATCTCGGGTCGGGTGGAAATAAGGGCAGATCAGGTTGATCTTAACAGTTCGGTCAGCGGGAGTGTCAATATAGCAGCCACGAAAATTATTTTGGGGGAGAGAGCGGTTATCGGGGGCGACTTTAATTATAAATCTCCTCAGTCCGCGGTGATTAACCCTGGCGCGGTTATTCGAGGCCAGACGAATTACGTTGCCAGCTCACTTCGACCCGATTTTGCCCCATTCCTAGGGAAGATTCTCGGATTTCTTCTGATTCTGAAATTAGCCATATTATTTATCGGAGCTTTGATTTTGGCGTATGTCTTCAAGGGCCAAACCAAAATGGTTGTGGAAAAAGCGACAGGCCGATTTTGGTGGTCGGTTTTGCACGGCTTCATTATCGCCGTGGTTCTGCCCATTGTTAGTATCGCGGTGATGTTTACTCTCGTCGGGATTCCTTTTGGAATCTTAGGTTTGCTCACTTTTGTAATCTTCACGATTCTCTCGGGACTGGGCTTTTCAATCGTCTTCGGCAGTTGGCTAATGAAATTGATTACCAAATCAGCCCAGATGGAAATTGACTGGAAGACGGCTCTTTTGGGCGTTGTTGTCACGAGTTTGATTTTGCTCATCCCCGTAGCCGGAGGAATTGTTGTCACCCTTTTCTTTTTGGCGACCCTTGGGGGGGTAGGGAATGTTTGGAAAGAGGCAATTTGGAAGAATCGCTAGCCCATAACCAGATACCTCTAATTTGACAAAATGGCCCGAAAGGACTATTTTGTTTTCAGATTTTTACCAATGGAAGGAGAGAAGAATGACCACAAAGGTTGCAACGGGAGAAGAGACAATCCGGGCGGTTCGGCAGGGAGTTTGTATTTTAGATGCAGTTTGCCCGGAATGGGCGAGCCAGATTTCGATCTCTGGTTTGCGCCGGGCTCTCCAGCTTGAGCAGGTTGGAAGTTCGAGAGGGAGAAAACGGCCGGCGAGAAATTGTCCCGCGGGCGATAGCTCGCCCGGTTATTATTTGACCCCCACCCCGGCTAGTCCCGGGGTTTTTATTTTAAAAAAATTAAATTAAGATGGGATTAATGGATTTACCTAGTCAACTCGAAAAGATCCAAAGCCTGCTCCCGGCGATTCGGGAGCGTCTTTGACGTTGACCAACTCAGTGGTCAGATTAGCCAGCTTGAGGTTCAAATGGCTCGACCGGATTTTTGGCAGGACTCTGAGGGAGCGCAACGCATCAGTCGGCGTTTGGGCGATCTTCAGGCTGATCTGGAATTATGGCGGTCGATTGAGAAAAAAGCGACTCAATATTTAGATTTGCCCGAAGATTCTCTGGAAAATTTCCGGGCTGAAATTGAAGATTTTATTGCCGGTTTTCAACAGGCCCGGATTCGTCTTTTCCTTTCTGGCAAACACGATTTAGGGAATGCGCTAGTTTATATTTATGCCGGCGCCGGGGGTGACGATGCTCAAGATTGGGCCCGAATGCTTCTGCGAATGTATCAACGCTACGCTCAGATAAAGGATTTTGAGGTGAGTTTAATTGAAAAATCGGAAAATGATCAGGGCGGGATAAAGAGCGCGCTGTTGGAAGTTAAAGCACCCTTGGCCTATGGTTTACTGAAGGGAGAGAGTGGTGTTCATCGCTTGGTTCGACTCTCACCTTTTTCAGCCAAGCAACTCCGTCACACTTCTTTTGCTTTAGTGGAAGTTATGCCCCAAGTTTCGGCAAAAAGTGTTATAATTGACCCCAAGGACTTAAAGATTGAAACCTTTCGATCTTCGGGACCGGGCGGTCAGAATATGCAAAAGACTGAGTCAGCGGTTCGCATTACTCATCTGCCCACCGGTTTAACCGCGGAAGTCCAATCAGAGCGGTCTCAACTTCAGAATAAGGAGCGGGCGCTATCGGTCCTAGCTTCAAGGCTAACGCGCTTGTTGGAGCTTCAAAAGGCGAAAGAATTTTCGGAGTTGAAGACAAGCTTGGGGCCGGGGGGGATCGAATGGGGCAGTCAGATTCGATCCTATGTCCTGCATCCCTACAAATCAGTCAAAGATCACCGCACTGAATTAGAAAGTCATGATCCCGAAGCTGTGCTTGATGGCCAAATCGATGTTTTTATCGAGGCCGAGCTGATGCATGATTGAATTTAAACAAGTCACTAAAACCTACGACGACGAGGATTACATAGCCCTAAACGACATTAACCTTGAGATAAAAAAAGGGGAGTTTGTTTCGCTCGTTGGCCCCTCTGGGGCCGGGAAATCGACTTTGATGCGGATGTTAACCAAGGAATCTTTACCGACTTTTGGCCAAGTTATTGTTGATGGGGTTGATTTGGCTGATTTAGATAAGAGTGATATTCCGATGTTACGTCGGAAGATTGGCATGGTTTTCCAGGATTTTAAACTTCTTTCCAATAAAACCGCCTTTGAAAATGTCGCCTTTGCTTTGGAGGTCTCCGGAGTAGGTGAGGAAGAAATTGCCGAAGATGTCCCCCAACTTTTGAGCATTGTGGGATTGGCGGATAAAGCCAATCATTTTCCCAGCCAGATGTCCGGGGGAGAGCGTCAGCGATTGGCGATTGCCCGGGCCTTGATTCATCGGCCCAAAATTATTTTAGCTGATGAACCGACCGGAAATCTGGATCTGGTTAACAGCTATGATGTGCTAAAATTACTTTGGAAAATTAACGAGCTGGGAACGACGATTATTTTGGCGACACACGATCGCGAGATCGTCAATACGGTTGGCCGGCGGGTTATCACCATCGAGAAAGGGGCGATTGTTCGAGATCAACAGGGCGCGGGCCGATATATAATTTAAATATGAAACAACTTCGACGCATTATTTCTACCGGTTGGACAAACTTTCGTCGCAATAGCTATCTCAGCTTCAGCGCCGTCGCCATTATGTCCATTGCCCTAATTTTACTTTTGGGCTTGGTGGGATTTAACTTTTTGACTTCCAAAACGGTTGATTCTCTGCAGGGCAAAGTTGATGTTAGTATCTATTTCCGACTTGATGCCGAAGAAGCCCAGATTTTGTCATTGCGGGATGAAATCAATGATTTGTCCAACGTTGTTAGCACCGACTATATCTCGCGTGACGAAGCCCTCGAGCTGTTCAAGGCTCGTCACAGCGAGGACGCGCTGATCCAAGAATCTTTGGCCGAGTTGGACGATAACCCCCTGCAGGCCTCTTTGAGCATCAAAGCGACGGAGGCTTCGGAGTTTCCCCAGATTGTCTCGGTGATTGAAGACAGCCCCTATGCCAGCACGATTGACTCGATCGATTTTTTTGAGAACGAAGCCGTCATTACTCGGATCCAGAGCTTTTCCAATGGGATTCGGAGTTGGGGCCTAGCCATCACTTTAGTCCTTATTGTTATCGCTGTTTTTGTTACCTTTAACACAATTCGGTTGACCATTTATGATCAGCGGAAAGAGATTGAAATTATGAAGTTAGTCGGGGCCTCCGACTGGCAGGTTCGAGCGCCCTACATTGCCGAGGGGTCCTTCTACGGCCTGTTGGCCGGGCTGATTACTCTAGTCTTAACCTACGGTATTCTCTATGGTCTCTCGGATCGGATCGCCGCCTTAACTGGGGATATTGACCTCTTCGCTTACTTCAGTCAATTTTGGCTTCAGATCGTTCTCTTGGTTTTGGTTGTCGGGGTGACTTTGGGCGTGGCCAGCAGTTTCATCGCTATCCGCCGGCACCTGAAGGTCTAATTGACAGGTAAATTTATATTAATATATAATAGTCTTCATGAAATTATACGTTGCCCCATACATAGAGAAGCTTCTAAAAAAAGCTGATTATGGATACGATAAAAAATCTAAAAGCTGGTGTGCCAGTATTGATAGTCTTCCCGGGGCCTATGCTCAAGATGACTCGGTTGAAGCGGTGCGGGAAAGATTATCGGAGGTAATTGAGGATTACATTTTGGTCAGTCTGCGGGACAGAAGTCCGCTTCCAGGTTTCAAAAAGATTTTGCCGAAAATGAATGCGTAGTCTGTTACCGCTTAACAGGAAGGTTTTGATAAAGAAACTGAGGAAGCTCGGTTTTTTTGGTCCATATTCAGCCACAAGCTAAAATTTCAAACAAAGAATTTTCAGAATTGTAGAAAAGAAAGTCTCTTAAGCGAGTTTGGATCAATTCTTTCAAAGATTGCCGGATAGTTTAATGGTAGAACGCTGGGTTCTGGTCCCAGTAGTTGGGGTTCGAGTCCCTGTCCGGCAGCAAGCGAGCTTCGCGAGCGCAGTGCCCGACCCGACAGGGTCAGGGTACAACACTATAAAAAATTTCTGCGAGCGCAGTACTCGCGCCAGCAGGCGCGGGTGCAAGATAAAGATGTGAGGCATTGAAGGAATATCATGTTTTACATTTATATTCTAAAGGATTCAAAAGATCGATTGTATATTGGTCAGACGAACGATCTTTTGAAGCGCGCCATGCAGCACATAGCTCATTCTTCAAAATTTGAAATATTTTGGACATAGCGACTCCATTTCTTTAGATACAAAAGAAGTGGCACTTCAATATCTAGCCGACTGTTCAACTAACTAGCACTTGAGACGTGCCGTTTAGCAAAGTTGCCAAAAGCGATATAATAAATTTTTATGAAAAGCATCGGAGAGAAATGTGCAGTATTTGGAATTTATGGAAAAGGTTTGGATGTAAGCCGGCTGACCTTTTTTGGTTTGTATGCTTTACAGCACCGTGGACAAGAGAGTTCGGGAATTGCCTCAACTGATGGTAAAGAAATATTTTGTCATAAAAATGCCGGCTTGGTTGCGCAAGTATTTAATGAAGAAACTATCAAGGGTCTTCCCGGGCATATAGCAGTAGGTCATAATCGCTACTCGACTTCATCAGGTTCGGGCATTAAGCATGCTCAGCCAGTCGAAGTAGAAGACAAATCAATCGTTCTTGCACATAACGGTAATTTACCGAGCGTAATACAATTAGCTTCTTTCTTAAAAAGCAGAGGGGTTGTCTTATCAAATGTTTCGGACTCGGCAATGATTACGGGAGCACTACACGTTCTCGTAAAAGAGGGGATGGAGATAGAAAAAGCAGTAGAAGAAATATTCCCACTTATGACCGGGTCATTCTCTATCCTCATTATGACAAAAGAAAAACTTATTGCCCTTCGTGACTCTTTTGGGATTCGCCCACTTTCAATAGCAAGATTAAATGGAGGTTATGTATTTGCATCAGAGACGTGTGCCTTTCATCCTATTGGAGCAACCTATATGCGAGAAGTAAACCCGGGAGAAATGGTCGTCGTGGATGAAAATGGTCTGAAAATAAAACAAATTGCCGAAAGAACTCAAAAACTTGATATATTTGAATTCGTATATTTTTCTCGACCGGATAGTAATCTATTGGGTAAATCTGTTTATGGAGTGCGAAAAAATTTCGGAATACAATTGGCTAAAGAATATAAGATTAATGCCGATGTTGTCATCCCGGTCCCAGAAACAGCCATCCCTGTTGCGGTTGGGTATGCGAATGCCTCAGGTATTCCTTTCGAAATGGGGTTAATAAAAAGTCGATATATCCATCGTACATTTATCGAGCCAGAGCAACATATTCGAGATCAAGGAGTAAAACTTAAGCTTGCGCCACTTAAAGAAATTATTGAGAATAAGCGAGTCATTGTTATAGATGATTCAATCGTTCGGGGTACAACTTCTCGACAGATAGTAAAAATGCTTTTTGAGGTCGGTGCAAAAGAAGTCCATTTCCTTGTGAGTTCTCCACCGGTTAAATTCCCAGACTTTTACGGTATTGATCTCCCTAATCAAGGTGAACTTTTGGCTGCGAATAAAACAATTGAAGAAATAAATACGCATCTTGGCTCAACTTCCCTAAGGTATCTTTCGTACGAGGGGATGATTAAATCTACAGGTTTGGATGAATCTCTATTTTGTACATCATGTTTTACGGGCCAATATCCCGTAGATTTAAGAGAAAGAAAAAGGGAAGTTGTGTATTTAAATCAGGCACACAAGGCCCATCGTTATGGTAAGATTTGAAATAGCTAAAACACCTTACTGGGTATGAAAACAATACTTGTAGATGCGGTTGGTTGTTTTGTCTCTAGAGATGGGGAGATTTTTAAAGAGATGTACGATCTTTTATAGACTTATCCAAATAATAAAATTATTCTCACAAGCGCCGATGACGAACAGTTTACGAGGCTCGGTTTGGACAAAATGCCCTATCCTGTATTTACGCTAAAACATAATCCAGAGAAGACCGACCCGGTATATTATTTAAAAATGCTTGAGCATTTCAGCTTGACCAAAGAAGAGGCTATTTATTTTGAACACAACCCAGAAGCCGTTAAGAGTGCTCAATCCGTGGGGATAAATAGTTATCATTTTGACTACGACAAAAAAGACCTGAGTGCCCTTAAAGAATTTTTGGACATGAATATTTAATGAAGCCAGAATTTATAGACCACATAGTTTTGATAGTTAAAGATTTGAAAGGGACCGAGAAGTTTTTCTCTATTTTTTTTGGGGAAACCAGATCACATAGATGAAGAGTCAGTGGTTTATAGGGTTGGCGAGACCCAGATATTTTTCGGACTTCTATCGGGAGAGTTTCAGAAAGTAGATAAAGATAAAGCCAGTTTAAATCATCTGGCTTTTGGGGTTAGAACTCTTGAGGAGCTAAAAGAACTTGAGAATATATTAAACGAAGCGGGTATCAAGAATAGCGGAGTAAAGATTGATAAATACGGCAACAAAGAATTCATCTGGTTTGATGATCCGGATGGATATAGATTGGAGTTTTATTTAAGAGCAGAATGAAATTGTAAAGATATGAAACGGAATCCTCCAACGGATAAGTCGAGGCGGGATGGCTCACACCCAAGTTTGATATAATTTTGGTATGGATTTAAAGAAGTTGGCAAAAGAAATATTGGGAAAAGGGCATCTAATGAGTTTGGCTACATTGGATGACGGGGGAGTATGGGTCGCAGACGTGATTTACATATTTGATGAAGATTTAAATATCTACTGGATGTCTGATCCGGAAGTCAGGCATTCACAAGCAGTTTTAGTTAATCAGCAAGTCGCGGGCACAATAACAGTGAGCAACAAAAATAAGGAACCCAACCTGGGGTTACAGTTTTCAGGAATAGCGGAGAAGATCGAAGGATCCCGGTTTGATTTAGCTAAAATACATTTAACAAAGAGAGGTTACCCTGAACCTAAAGAGTCAGATGATGTTTTGCAAGGAGACTCGTGGTACATGATTAGGCCCCAATTTATGGATCTTATAGATGAAAAATCTTGGGGTTATGATAAAAAGAAATTGGAGTTTTGAATTGATATATTTTTTGTATGAAATGGGGGCATCCGCCGATTATTAAAATCTATGAGGCCCTAGGGGCCATTGCCGATGGCCGGATTAAAGTTTCGGGCGACACGGCTAAGGTTTATTCTTCAAGCGGAAATAAATTCTACACGGTCACCTACAATCCCGAGAAGAGGGCGATTATGGCCAACGATAATGGTTCATATTGGAAGGGGTATCTCGGGTATCCGGCGATAGCTTTTCTGTTTGAAATCGAGGCGCTTGGATTCAAGCAAGATATGGCCGACCTCCTGAAGGGCCTCAAATGGAAAGACCTCAATCAGAGGTTTAAAAATGATTTTGATAAAACGCTAACCTTTATAGAAGAATCTTTAAGCCCAAATAATAAGATGGCCCTTTCCGCCTATGCGCACCGGATAGAAGAAGATATAAAAAATCTGGGCTTAAAACTTCTTGGAGCTAAAATAGCTCCGCCTAATGGATATTAAGACCGAGAAATTATCTTAAAAAATCATGTATTTTGTCTATCTGGTCGAGTGTGAGAATGGGAGTGTCTATACGGGCATCACGACCGATGTCGGGCGGCGGTTTGAGGAGCATAAATCGGGCAAAGGGGGTCATTATACAAAATCGAAAAAAGTTGTTCGGATTTTATACACAGAGAAGTTTCAAACTCGAGGCGAGGCGCTAAAACGTGAGGCTCAGATAAAAAAGTGGTCAAGAAATAAAAAGTTAGGCTTAATCAATATTTGACTATTACTGTATGAAAACACTCAAATTTAAAGCCTATTTGGTCCAGCCGATATTGATCGGACAAAAAACCAAGACGTGGCGGCTTTTTGACGATAAAGATATCCAAGTTGCCGACCTAATTGATTTTTTGAATTATGAAACTGGAGAAACTTTCGCCCGGGCGGAAGTTTTAAAAGTTACCGAAAAAAGTCTCGCCCAGATCGGGGATTCTGACTATGCTGGCCAAGAACGATATAAAAACTTGGATGAAATGGTCCGGCATTACCGGGACCTTTATGGGGATAGAGTTGATTTGAATACCAAGGTTAAAATAATTAATTTCAAACTACTTCGGTGAGATTTAAGGCCCTATCTCTTCAACAGCCCGTTGCCAATTGGGTAATGGAGGGGAAGAAAACAATTGAAACTCGGAAATGGACGACCAAATATCGAGGCGATATCGTCATTTGCTCCTCCAAAAGTCCAAAAATTGCGCCCGCTGGCTGCGCGCTTGGGTTGGTTGAGCTTTATCATATTGAACCGATGCGAAAGGAACACGAGAAAAAGGCTTGTGTGAAAGTTTACCCCCGAGCAAATAGTTGGTTTTTAAGGAATGTCCGATGTTTTGAGAAGCCAATCCCAATAAAAGAGCAACTAGGGCTTTTTAGTTTGGAATTAAACCTAAGGGTTTAAATCCTGACAGGATTCCAGTTCTTACCGTTTCATATTAATTAACAAGTTGATGTTTGAATCTTGCCCGACATTCGATGATCGGGCTTTTGTTTGGATAATTTTCAACAGATTATCCACAGGTAATTAGGGGAATCAATTGACGAAGATTCTTTCTTTGCTATGTTGGGTGAAGTTCAGTTTTAGAAGGCTGAATTTTTAGTTTAACCGGTAGGTTCAAAAGATTATGAGCACACAGGGGCCAGTTATAAAAGGGAATGGCTATACCCCCAAAACAGGAACGAAAAACGGTCAAACAGCGTCTTCAATTACGAAGATGAGTAATTGCCCCAGTTGTCATAAGCCGGTTTTAAATCAAGGGATGTTCTCGGCAATGGCCACTTTCCACATGCGTTGTCCCTGGTGCCAGACGAATTTACATATTGAGGTTCAGCCTAAAATTGTCACCACGGCCCTACTTGAAAAATTTGAACCAGATGATATAGAGTAGGTGACGAGAATCGCCGAAGGGCCGAAAGTTTAAAAATAAAATTTATTTGCGACTCAAGAATGTCGCGGGACCACGAGAGCCCATCCGGAATTTTAGAAAATTTCTAAAATTCCGGATGGGCTTTTATATTGACCTTAACCGAGATTGAATATCAATCTCAAAAATTTATATGAAAAAAATAGCAGTTATTACCATTCTTTCACTCTCAATCTTTATGGTTGGCGGCTCGGCTTTGGCGACAACCGTCGAGGACGTCAGTGACAGCTCAACCGTAACCTCAATTGGAAGCTGGTTAATCAAGGTTTTATTGAAAAACACCAATAGGGCCACGATTAATAACACGGTTACCTCAAACTCGAACACGGGAGGCAATGTTATTAAGGCCGATGATGATATTCGGCGAACCGAAATCAACACCGGTTCGGGCAGTTCGGCCACGGTGGTAGAAAATACGGCCAACAACAACTTTGTTGAGGAAGAATTTGAGTCGGCCAATGGGACCGATGACGTTATTACCCAAATCACGGATGATTCGACTGTAACGACAACCACGACGGATGAAGTCGATAACGAGGTGGAAAATGACAATAATGTTGAGGTAAACAATGAGATTGAATCAAATTCGAACTCCGGTGAAAACTTAGTGGATTCGGGGGATAATCTTGAAGATGCGACGACCACGAGTGGAGATGCCGACGCGATCACCGGTTTAAGTAACGCCTTTAATATTAATATTCATCGGATTATTCGGAATATTAAGGTTAGAGTTTTATAACGCCCTAAACCGCTTTCATTCAGCCTGATTGGGGAACCCCGTTCCCCAATCGGTTCAATATGAAAGTGATATAAAAATGGGAAAAAAATTAACAGCAGGAGTAGTGGTCGTAGCGGCTTTCATGCTTCTATCACTGCCAGCCAGCGCTTCAGTCGTTGACGATGTTAACGATAGTTCAAGCGTTTCAATCTTTGGCAGTTTTCTTGCCAAGGTGAAGCTAATGTTCAGCAATAATGCCGACATCAATAACACGAATGTTCGAGCCACCTCAAATAGTGGTGAGAATAGCCGAGGTGCCGGTGACAGCATTAGTAATGTTAGCACTACAACAGGTGATTCTTCTTCAGCTGCTTTGGCGGAAAACAGCGCCAACGCAACCGAAGTAACCGAAAATGTTGAAAGTGTCCAAGGCACTGACAACACCGTTACTAAAGTCAATGACGAGTCAACTGTAACTGTAGATACAGATGACGAGGTCAACAATGACTTGGATCAAGATGACATAGCTACGGTTGAGAATGACATTGAGGCCGATTCTGATTCAGGTTCAAACTCTGAGGGTGCTGGTGACAGCATTGATGGCTCGTCCACTTCAACCGGTGGTTCCGATTCTGCTGTTGGGGTATCCAATACCTTTAATGTTAAGTTGAAGCAGATTTTCCGAACAATCTTTGGCAACTAAGTAGTTCGCGAAGATTTATTCAGGAAGACTGGTTTTATGGCCCCGTCCTTCGACAAGCTCGAGGACGGGGCGTAAAGCCGAAAAATCATGAAAAATAAAGAGTTTGCAACAATTTCTTTAGTTCTGGTTATGGTTTTGGCGCTGGGCAATCCAGCGTTTGAGGCATTATTCGAGCGATTTGGCTTTGTTCGATCCACCCCAGCTCCGATAGTCCCGAAAAATACGATAAAAAATAATTTGAATGCGCGAGCTAATTCCGGCAATGAGACGAGTTCGGGCTCCATCCAGACTGGTGAGGCAACCGCAACAGTTTCTTTAACGACAACGACTAACGAAGATATTGAAGAGGTGGTGATGATTTCGGCCAGTCCAACACCGGAGATTACGGTTAGCCCGGAAACACCCACCGGGGTCCAGGTCGCGATAACGCCGGAAACCGATCGCCCGAGTCTAATAGCCTCAATTTTAGCCCGGCCAATTTTTCGGTGGTTTTCGTTTTAATATATGCAAATAAAAAAAATCGTTTTACACCAAGTTCTAAAAAACTACTTGAGGGGAGTAGCGATTTTAGCCATTTTGACTTTAACCGGGGGCGGATTCGCCCCGGTTGCTTTTGCCAGTGATCCGGTTGACGTTTTCAACCCCCAAGCGGGCGATAATTCAAAAGTTATTGAATTCACCGACGGGGATTTGTCCACTGATAACCCGATCCTCCAACAGGAGATCGGAATCGTTAATCTTAATAACCAAAGTCCGGAGCCAATCAGTTCCGTGGAGCAAGACGCCCAAGCCTTAAATCCCTGCGCGGATCAGAGCCCTGAAACTGAAAATGAGGAAATCAATTCCGAGTCTCCGACGCCCGCGCCCGAACCGCAAGCGAGTGAATCCCCCTCTTCATCTGACGACTCATCGGGATCTCCGGATCCTTCGACAACTCCCGCGCCTCCTTCGACAAGCTCAGGACCTACGGCCGAACCGACCGAAGGGGGTGAGTCTGTCGAACCCACAACTTCACCAGCACCGGAGCCGGAAGAAACTCCTACACCCACCCCGGAGACCACGCCTGAACCTACGACAACTCCAGAACCTACGGATGAACCAAGTATCGTTGAAGACTTGTTAGATCAGTTCGACAGCCCTCTTTTGGCGGTAGATGAGCTTGAGGAGGGCCAGCTTTTGGATGACTCGAGCTTAGAAACGGAGTCGCCTGAATCAGAGCCGGCCAGTCAGTCAGACGACCCGCTTGAGTCAGCTGAGGCGACGGAAGAAAATTCAGTTGACTGTAGCCCCCATGAAGGCCGGGTAATCAATTATAGCGATGTGGCGGTTGATACGGAGGGCAAAATTGAGAAAGCGATTGAAATTATAAATACCAATGAAATTAAGGTCACTAACGAAGTCCAGTCGGCGGTTGTTTCGGGGATAAATGATATTTTAAGTGGTGATAACGCCGAAGATGTTGGCATTAAGACGGGTGATATTGATATTTTCGCCAATGTTCTAAATGTCGTTAATACAAATTTAGTTAACTCTAAAATTACCGAAATTGTCCAAAACTTCTCCAATCTTTCCTCGGATATCCTTCTGGGGGCGCCGGAGACAACCTCGACGGAGTTAACCCAAGATATTGTGGGTTATATCTGCGCGGAGTTGAAATGCGAAAGCCTTAATAGTTTTAAATTAAGCAATCGGAATAAGGCCGAAGTAGAAAACAATGTTGATGTTATCGGTCACTCGGGCCTAAATAATATTAAGGCGGGAAGTGTCGAGCGGGGTCTGATTCAATCGGGCCATGTTAACGCGGTGGTTAATATTCTTAATATTACCAACGCTAATTTGTTCAACTCAAAATTAACAATTTCTTCGGTTAATATCTTTGGTGATTGGGAGGGCGACCTTCTTTTGCCCTCAGAGCTTTATTTCTCCGATCACTTTTCCGCGGGTTCAATTGGCGCAACGGATACCTCGGATATTAACCCAGAGGATATCCGAAAGGTCACAATCGAAGCGATAAATGATAACCAATCTCAGGTAGATAACAACATTTTTGTTGATTCGGACAGTGGCAATAATTCGATTGAGGCAACCAAAAATGCGGAAGGAAAGCGCGGGAATATTGACGATAGCGAGATAGATTCCGGAAGGGCCGATTCCGTCTCGGCGGTTAAAAATGTTTCCAACACCAATATTTTTAACGGCAGTTGGTATTTGGGGATGGTTAATGTCTTAGGGGACTGGTCCGGCGATATATTTTCTTTGCCCGATCAGGTGGCTCTGGGAACGACGCCCACCGGGCTGTCTTTCTTCGCGACCAACGCGAAAGAGAACGATCAGGCCTATATTAAATTTGAGGAAACGCTTCAAGAAATTAGCAATAAAAACACAGCCCAGATTACTTTGGATAACCAAAATGACTCCAAGGTGACAAATAATGTTAATTTAGGCAGTTATTCTGGAGAAAACGGAATCGAGGCCGAGAAAATTGATGAAGGCCGGATTCTCTCCGGGAATGCCTTTGCCTTGGCGAATATTCTAAACTTTGCCAATACAAATTTGGTTAATGCCGATCTTCACATTGGTTCTATCAATATTTTGGGGACCTGGAACGGAAATGTTGTATTCGGTTTTCCCGATTTAAAGGTGACCCAAAAATTAGTGGGCGCATCCGTTCCAAACAATCATCTTGCCTCGGTTGTCTATGAGCTTGATTATGCCAATGCGGGGGATTCCTCAATGACTCAGGCTCAAATAAAATGGCAATTTGATCCGGAGGTTTACTATTTCCATAGTGTTGAACCAAATTTAAATTTTGAACAGCCTGAACAGGGCGTAGTTATCTTCGACTTGGGGCGGGTTCGACCGGGCCAGTTCGGGACAATTCGAGTGGAGATGCGGGTAGCCAAGGATTTGGCTCCGGAGACCGAAACCCAAACCTACGCCCGAATTTTTGGCACTGGCCCGGAGCGAAACAAGGACAACAACGAAACCGTTCTGGTTGCGCCAATCTTGGCTAAGGCGGGAGGCAGTGCCGACGGGGCGACCCCGACGACCGATGAATCCCAAAATCAAACAAATTCGGATCAGTCCGGCCCGGATAATTCCCAAGACAACGCCGGAGACAACGCCCAACCGGAGGCTCAGTCGGAACAGTCGAGCGAGCCGGATGATTCTCCTTCAGAAACCCCGCCCGTAGTTCAAGAGGTCCCGCCGACTGTTAAAGAGGCGCCCTCCCCAGTCTTTATCACCACAATAAAGCCGGCGGATAGTCAGCCAACTCGAGTTGAGGACCTTCAGATTACCAAGACCAACAATAAAAATGGCCCCGTTGATCCCGGAGAGATTATAGATTTTAAGGTAGTTGTTTATAACAAGGGGTTGGCGGACATCCAAAACGCGATTGTCCACGACACGCTCCGGGGCCCAAGCGGGACGGTTCTATTGGGGCAAAAAATTCCGCTAGGCGTTTTTCGAGCTTCGGAAGAGATTGAAATTCCGTATAGTTTAGAGCTACCCCCTCAGTTAGCTCCGGGAACTTACACCAATACGGCCTATGTTGAGGGGTTGGGGGTTGGTTTGAAAAAGATTTCCTCGAAAACCGTCACCAGCACGTTTGTGGTCGAGGCCTTACCGTTTGGTGAAGATCCGACTTCCTTGATTGACAATGAGGAGTTGACTGAAGTTCAAGAGGAGGAAGTCGCCGAGGAGGAGGTCTTGGCGAAGGAGCTGACGGAGGAAAAGGAGACCCCGAAAGCAGAAGACGAAGTGATCCAAGGGATAAAAAATCTGGGGGTGGGCGGTGAGACTGGTTCCTCTGGTGGAGGCTTGGTGAAGGGCCTCCACCGAGTTATTAAGGCTGGAACAATTTCAATTCCGTCGGTTATCGATGGCAGTACGCCAGAATCAAAGGCTTGGAGCCGTTTACCCGATAATGAGAATAGCCTTGTTGCCCAAGCTCTTGCCGATTTTGGAGAATTAGTTAATCTCTTGGTAATTGTTCTTCTGTTCGGATTGGGTTATGCCGGCGCAAATCTGCGCCGAAGGTTCCTCGGGCGTCGGCGTTAAAAAGAAAAAATGAACAAAAATAAAATCACGGCCTTAGTTATTTTGGGAGCCCTAGTCCCGATGTTAATCGGGAGCGGTATTTTTTCTTTTGATTTTTTAGGTTGGGCTCAGGCGGCCCAGCCGGTTTGTCGGCAACCCCAGATGATTCCGTTCAATTTTTCGGTCCAATCTGATTTGGGCGGAACCGAGCTACTCTCCAACTCGCGACTTACGGGGGACACCTACTCTAACGCCAGTATTTTGGGGAAACCCTTGTCTCGAATAAAAAGTGACGCCTTTGCTGTCGGAAGCGTTTCCGGGGTTATTGTCGAGGGGACGGCGCATGAGGCTCAAGCCAATCTGTCTTTGCCAAGCGTCGACGTCTCGCTTTGGGAGGAGGCCTCGGTGGCTGGCGGTACGATTTCGGGGGATGTTATTTTTGGTGTTAACAGCACGGGCAACTTTCTAGGACCAGTCAAAATTTTGGGCGACCTGATCTTACTGGATAATTCCGAGGTCACAATCCAAGGTTCGGTTTATGTTACGGGGAATATAATGATTGACAAGAATGCCCATTTTACACTCGATCCGATTTTTGATGCTTCCGGGACCTTAATTATTGCCGAAGGCCAAATTGATATTGACGGCAACGCCGTTGTCGAGGGCACCAACGGCGGTGGATTTTTGTTGTTTCTTTCTCTCGCGACCACCCCAGATTCGGCGATTACCTTGAATTCAAATTTTCAGTCCCAGACAGTAGTTTTCTACGCTTTAAATGGTGGTCTTTTTGTCGACGCCAACTCCTCGATAATCGGAGCCTACGGGGATAGGGTGACTATCGGCAAAAATTCTTTAGTTACCTTCAACTCCGATTTAAGCTTTGCCACCTTTGTCTGCCCGCCGGGTCCGAGCCCAACCCCAACCGTGAGCTCTTCTCCAACCCCAAGTTTAACCCCAACCCCAACCGTAACAGCGACGCCAACCCCGACGGCAACGCCCCCGCCTTCCGGCGGCTCCGGCCCGAGCCTTACAGCGCTTAAAACACCCTCAAAAACAAGTGTAAAACCGGATGAAATTTTCAGCTACTCCATCACCGTCAGCAATTCCGGAGGAGACTCCGCTCAAAATGTTCAGGTTAATGACAGTCTCGATCCGAATTTAATTTTTGTCGCCTCAGTTCCGGCCCCGGTTAGCTCCGGGTCGAATCCTTTAATTTGGAGTTTGGGCGAGATCGGCTCAGGATTGGGCGGGACTATTTTATTAGAGGTAAAAGCCAAGACCACCACCCCGGATAAGACAAAAATTGAAAATCTGGCTTTGGTTTCCGCTGACAACTTAGCTCCGATTACGGCTTCGGCCTCGCTAGTTGTTGTTGAGATCCCCAGCTCCGGGGGCTCAGGCGGTGGTGGTGGCGGAGGGTCTTCAGGCGGTGGGGGATCTAGTGGTGGCGGTGGTTTGACTCCACCCTTACCCGGAACGGAGCGATCCGCCGCGCTTTTGTTTTCTGTTGTTTCTGAAAAAGTTGTCGGAAAATCAGCGGGGGAGGGGCTAACGATAAGAAATATTGGTGATTCGATAATTTCGCCCGGAATTTTAGAGGTGATTTTCCCGACGGAACTCAAGGTGACGCCTCAAGGCCAAGACTTTTTTGATAACAATGTCGGGCGGTGGCTTGTTCCGGAATTGAAGGTCGGCGAGACTTTTTCAATCACTTTTGATGTTTTGCCTCTCAAGGTCGGGCAACTTTTAAAGACAAAAGCGAACTATCGAGTGGGGGCGGTGGTTTTACTGGAAGCCGAGGCTTTCGAAACAGTCTCCGGTCTTTCCGCTACCGGGACGCTACCCCGAACCGGAGTGGGTCAGACCTATCTATCGCTTATTTTATTCAGCCTAATTCTTGGGACCGTAATCGGTTTTCAGGTCCGACGGAAAATAGCGGTTTTGATTGCCATTTTGGGACTGGTTATTTTGACTCCGGCGCTTCTGATGGCCAGTGACCCCTCGGAAGCTTTCGGGCCGGAAGCGGAGCGGGTGGCGAATGTTTTAACCATTGAGCGACTCGGAGTACACGCGCCGATAAATTTTGTGTCTGATCCGAAGGAGGCTCAATTTCAGAAAGCTTTGGAGAGCGGGGTGGTTCATTATCCGGGTACGGCCAAAATCGGCCAGCTGGGTAACGCGTACCTGTTTGGCCACTCTTCCGATTATACTTGGGCTCCGGGTCACTTTAAGACGGTCTTTGAAAAATTACCGGAGTTGGTCCCGGGGGATGTAATCAGGGTTTCTGATGAGCAGGGGGAAACCTTTGAATATAAAGTTATCTCGACGAGCATTGTTTCGGCCGACGACCTTAGTGTTTTGAGCCAATTTGATTACCAACAAAAGTTAATCACCCTACAAACCTCCTATCCGGTGGGAACGGCGAAGAAACGTTTTGTTGTGCAAGGCCGACTTATTGGCGATGAGGAAAGGGCCCCGGTCAAATGGTGGGGGAGGCTCTAGTTTTTTTGGTAGGGCAGGGGAGTAAGCGGGGGCAACGGCCCTCTCTTTAATTTGAAAACGGTAAAATTTGAGAGGCGGGACAGGAGTGTGCTATAATTTTAAAACTGTGGATAACTTTTCAAGTTTCCCCACTAACGTCGCATAATATAAATTAATTCTACTTTAAAATGGACCCAAAAAAAGATCTCATTCCAATTTTTAGCTCAAAAAATCCTCTTCTCGCGATTTTCGTTTCTTCTATTTTGGTTTCTGCTCTGGTCGGCGCTTCTTTTGGCTACTATGCCAGTCAAATATCCTTAGAGAGAAATTATTTTGGGGAAAACGGCTCCGTCGGCGATAATCGGAAGTCGGATGAGGAGTCTGTCGTAATTGATTTAGTTGCGCGAGCCACTCCGGCGGTCGTGAGTATAAAAGTTTTTCAAGATTTGCGGGTTTCTCGGCCCGACCCGAACAGCTTCTTCTTTGATGATCCATTTTTCCAGCAGTTTTTTTCGGCGCCGCCAACTCGACCAAGTGATCAAACTCAGCGAGTTCAAGTTAGTGCCGGAAGCGGGTTTATTGTTTCGGAGAACGGATTGATTGTGACCAATCGGCACGTTGTCGAGGGACAGAGTCAATCAGGACAATATTTGGTCCTGACCAATGACGGGCAAGAGCTGGAAGCTGAAGTTTTGGCCCGGCATCCGTATTTGGATTTAGCAATCTTGAAAATAGAAATTAGCAGTGCACCAACCCTTAGCTTGGGAGATTCCGATAGCTTGGCTATTGGGCAGACGGTTGTCGCTGTCGGGAATGCCTTGGGCGAGTTTACAAACTCGGTCTCGAAAGGGATAATCTCGGGCTTGGCCCGGTCAATTGTAACTCAATCAGGGTTAAGCTCAGAGGAATTAAGGGAGGTCATCCAAACGGATACGGCAATAAATCCGGGAAACTCCGGAGGACCGCTATTGAATTTAGCCGGGGAAGTTATCGGGGTTAATTCGGCAATTGCTCAGGGGGCGGAGAACATCGGTTTTGCTATTCCTATTAATCAGGTCCGAAAATCAATCGAGGATGTTGAAAAAACGGGTAAGATCGCCATCCCCTTTTTAGGGGTTCGATATTCCATAATAACCCCGGAAATAAAGGGTCTGGAAGGTTTAGAAGTTGATCATGGCGCTTGGATTGTCGGCGATGAAAGGAACCCAGCCGTTCTCCCCGGTTCACCGGCTGAGTCGGCCGGTCTTAGGGAAAATGATATTGTTCTGGAGATTGACGGGGTTTTGGTTAGCCCGGAAAAAAATTTATCGAGATTAATTCAGACAAAAGAAGTTGGTCAGGAGGTCACTTTGAAAGTCCTAAGGCAGGGGAAGGAGCTTCGAATTAAAGTCAGGTTAGCCCAAAGTCCGTAGACTAGACAGGAAAAAATCGGAAAGATAAAGATTGACAGCGAGGTTCAGCCTCGCTTTATTGTTCAGTGAATGGATAAGACCAGTCAGAAAACAATTTTCGAATTTTCCAGATTACTCCCCGCCCTATTTAAGGTTTTGTTTAGTCTTCAGAATAAAAATATTCAAGCCAATTTTTTTCAAAACACTTCAAAATTTATTTCCACTTTTATTGTTCTCGAAAAGTCCTTTGAAAAATCTAGAAAAGTCAAAAACAATTTCCAGACCTCAAAATTAAAGGAATTAGTTTTAAGGATCGATCACCTAATTAGCCTGCTCGATCTTTTAGGGCAAATTACAGAAATAAATCCTCAGGTTCGTTTGATTTGTATAAAAAGACTCCTTTATTTCCGTGATTTAATGACAACTCCACTCTTTAAACCCAAGAGAGAGCCACCAAGACCAAACGAACAAGTGGAAGAGATCAAAGTCTTAGCCGGTGAAATTAAAGGAATGACTCGAGATATTTTTTTGGAGATTAAAAACTCAGTTAAACCGGTTAGTAATAAGAACCTTTTTGAAAAGTTTAATTCGGTTTCAAAGCGAACGGTGCGGAGGCACTTAAGCGAGCTTTTAGATAAAAAAATGATTGACAGATCTCGAGAAGGTCGAAATGTCCACTATTCTGTCTAGTAATTGTCATACTTTGTCACATATTGTCACATGATGACAATGATTGTCATACTTTGTCACATATTGTCACTTTCAAGATTTGGCTATAAGCACACTGTGGACAACTTTTTACCCTTTAAATTCTAACAGCCCCAATTAAGCTTCGGGTCAGTTAATATTTCAGCTAAGATTCCTAAAGGCTTAAAATTCAGGAAACTTTCTCCTGATTCCGGAGTCGGGCTTGTTTTCTCCTCGATTTTTAATTTTTGAGGATGATTTTCCCCAACTTAGGAACGGCCCCTCTCTCATAGAACTTTGGCGGGGTTTTAATCTTAAAGACGGAATAATTTTTGAAGCCGAAATTTGGGGATATTGATGATCAAATAAACCCCCTATTTTATTATCCACAATAAAAGTGTTGTGAGGTATTTTTTCTCAGAGTATAATTATTCTTGTAAACTTTGTTAAAGAGTTTGGTATTTTTTTGAGAGGCTGATAGACATTGACGGGGACTTGAAAAATAGTAGATATTTTGATAGGATTGACGGATATAAAGTGAGCGATTTCTACCATCGCTCCGAAGGGTGTTTCGAGACGACGGGCGGACTCTTTCGAAGAGTTTGGCCGTGGTCTTAAAAGACCAGGAACCTTAACAAATTAATACATAACAAACACAAATTTATTTTTGTGTTTGGATAATTGTTAAGGAAAAAATTTGCCTATCAAGTTATTGATACGGGAGTGGTATGACCCTGGTCGAATCGCCGATCTAGGCATGGCCCTATGCGGGTCGAATACGCAGGCCATCAAAAGTTAGATCGGTGCTATCCCGCCGTTTCAGGCGGTTTAATAACTCCCATTATAGATAGGATTGGTAATAGTCCCCTCCCAGCTCATTTTATAGAGTTAACGAGGAGGAGACATTAAAGCAATCATGAGTAATCTTTCAAACAATAAGAAGACAAAACTTCGAAAAGTTTTGTCTCTTGTTACCTCAGTAACGACTATTTTTGCTCTCTCTGGATTTGCCGTTCTAGCTCCAGCAGTTTTTGCGGCTACTCCGGGACAATTTGGTCTCACTGAAGGTGACACGATTAGCGCGTCTGGCTCTGATGACCCTGACGTCTACATCGTAAACGAACACGGATACAAGCGTTTATTCTTGAATCCTGTAATCTTCGGCTTCTACGGCCACTTGGGTGGATTCGCGAACGTTAGGAACGTTTCTGCCGCCACGCGAGATGCCTTCCCCACCTCAGGGTTATTCCAACTCTTTGGTGATCAGAGGGTTTACGGCGTAGAAACCACCGGCGAAGACACCGGTATTCTCCACTGGGTAAATACCACAGGGGCTCAAGCCGTTGCGGATGATCCAGACTTCTTTAAAAAAGTCTTCATCATCAATCAAAATGAATTTAACTGGTATGCCAAAGGCGCTGACTATACGTCAGTAAGCCAGGTGCCAGATTACAGTCGACAGCCCGGCTCGACTCCGGCTCCATCGGGACCGGTTTCGGCAAGCTTGTCACCAAATAGTCCTGGCGCTCGAACCGTCACGACCAACGCCCAAGGTGTTACTTTAGTAACAGTCCGATTGACCGGAAACGGTACAGTTGACTCTCTAACCTTTAAGCGAGGCGGTGCCGGTGCAACCGGTGACTTCAGTAACCTATACATCTACCGAGGCGCGGAGCGTCTTGTCTCAGGCAAGAGCCTTTCGTCCTCAACGGGTGAGGTTACCTTCGTGAACCAAGGTATCAGCGTAAATGGCTCGGTAGACATCAGCCTTGTGGGTGATCTCTCAAGCGCCACCGCTGGCAATGTTCACAATTTCTCTGTAGTGACCATTACTGCCGGATCAGCTAGTATCAGTGGCCTTCCGGTAGCGGGTAGTAACGTAACGGTCTCTGGTGCCGCATCAGGAACCATTACCCTTGCTAAGACCGGTTCAATCGGTAACCCGAATGTTGGACAAAAGAATGTTCAACTTTCTGAATTCAAGCTTACGGCTAACACGGAAGCGGCTTCGGTAAAACGAATCCAGATGATTCAGGGCGGAACCGTAAAACCGGGCGATATCAGCAATCTAAGATTGACGACCGGTTCAAACACTTGGAACGGAACGATCAATAGCGACGGCGATATCGTCTTCGATCTTGGTTCCGGCTTCAGTATCGCTAAGGGTGGTAATGCCATCTTCCGAGTCTGGGGCGACCTAGCCGGCAAGAAGGATGAAACCATTCTTCTCTACTTTGAAACCGCAACCGACATTCTGGCCGTTGGTGACCAGTTTGGTTTCGGGATGGCGGCCACGACCACGGCCCTAGATACTTCGGCCGAGGCCCACAGCTTGACCTTGCAAGGTGGGGTTTTGACCATTACCTTTAATGGTCCAGCTGCCTCGACCCTTGGAACAGATTCAGACGATGTCAATCTACTTGAATTCTCGATGACTGCGGCAAGCAACATCGAAATTCGAAAAACTGAGTTCAACCTTTGTAAGGATGATACCGGAAGCGGTACTTACAACGATGCCGCTGATACTACCAACGGTTGGGCGGACTTAACTGACTTCAAGGTTGTAAACGTTGATACGGGTGTGGTTGTAATGGGTCCTCAAGATGGAACGGCCTTTACAACTGATGCCGCGACCGCTTGTCCGGGGAGTGTTGGCGGTGCTCAAAAGCAATTTACCGACACCCTAGACTTGTTAGCGGGTAACACCTACAACTTTAAGGTAACGGCTGATATTGATGCCGATGACACAGGTTCGGGTATCACTTTGGCTTCAGGCGACAAGCTTAAAGTTGAGCTTGACAACTACACTGATGACACTCCGGACCTAACGGTTGCCAAGTACTCAGGTACAAACACGACAGTAGCGGATGCGGATATCGTTCCGGGAGCAAGCATCGCGGGTCCAGAGTTTGAGCTTTCCGCTTCATCTCTAACCCTTGCCCTTGCTTCTTCGCCAGCTAGCCAGACCTTTGTTAAGGGCACCCAAGGTGTTGATGCAGTTGGTCTCGCTTTCACGGCTTCTCTCGCTTCTGGCCTCAAAGTTACCGATGTAACCCTAACCGGTTATGTCGCTGACTCGGGCTCAACAGTCGAAATAGGTGTTGGCACAGGTGCGGATGCAAGCTTATCGGTTGCGAAGTTGGTTTCGGCCGTCAAGATCTATGATGGTGAGACGGGAGCTTTGATCTCCAGTACGCCAGCCAGCAACAACCTAAACACTTCGACTGGTACCGTGGTCTTCAACAACCTAGCTTGGAACATTCCAGCGGGGGCGACCAAGACCTTACTGGTACGGGCTGATCTTTCAAGCCTTAGCGTTTCCGGTTCAAGTGACGTCTTTAGCTTCGACATCGATGCGACCACCGATGTTACCGCTCTAGATGACTCAAACAACACGGTTAATGCCGCTGCCGGCGATCCAAACGGCGCCACCTCGGCGACGATCTTTCAGACCGTCAGCAGTGGGGGAACTTTAGCGGCTACTCTTGCCCCGGCTTCGCCTTCAACAGGCGCGGTTTACTGGGGTCAGAGCAACGTTGAGTTCTCGAAGTTCCGATTTACCTCGACCAATGAGGCTTACTTCATTGAGCGATTGAACCTTGATACGGCGGACACGGCAGCGAACATGACGGCTAACATTAAGAATGTAACTCTTGCGTATACGGCTCTTGACGAAGTTACTAATCAGTTAGTGGAGAAGACAGCTATTGGAACCTTCAATAACGCTGGTTCCGTATCGTTTGCCTTCTCTGGTTCAAATCGGCCTTACGTTCCCAAAGACAGTTCGGCGGACGTAACGGTTCTGGCTAACTTAAAGAACAATTCGGAAGGGGCAACCAACGCGGTTAACTTCTCAATTGACTTCTCCGGTGGCGCCGCTGATGAGTTCCGAGCAATTGGGGCCGGTTCGGACGCGCTTGCCATCGGTACGGATGCCGGAATTGTTAATCGAGCTGGGAATAACCAGTATGTTTATCGAGTATTTCCGAGGTTCACCAAGGTGGCCGATAGCGTCTCATCGCTAACGCCAACCGATTCGGAGGTGTTGCGATTTACCGTTGAAGCCATGGGTCTCTCAGACGCGTCGCTAGTCTTTGATGGCGCCACCGATGCCGCTTCGGGTACAATCAAGTTCGAAATTGTTGCCTCTGGTTCTGATACCACGGCAACCCCAACGTTTAACGTCTATGACGCCGCAAACGACGAACTCTTGGACACCGGTTCCCTGGCCGATACAACGGCTGACCCATCACCAAATGCCTCCCTTTCCTTTGACTTCAGTAGTAAGACTGGCGGAGTCGAAATTAGTGGGGGTAACTCGAAGACATTCTATGTCCGAGTGGACCTTTCCAAGTTTGCTGATGACGGGGACTACTTCCAAATCGTCCTTCGGGATGATGAGGCGAGCTTAGTCAAATGGCAATCAAACAGTGAAGACACAACTTCAGTAACGAGTGTCTTGCGCCAGTTGCCATTGTTCGGCACAACCAAGGTTCGAAACATCTAATAGGGTTTCAACCAGATCCGATAACTTTGTTATTCGGACAACCAAAAACTCCCTCCGGGGAGTTTTTGGTTGGTTGTTTGTCTATCTTTTTGCCGTATAATAAGTCTATATGTTGCTTGTTCTGCGAAGAAACTTGATGCCGATCCTCCTTCTTTTTTTGATCGGGTTTTCAATCTACGCGGTTAATTTGAATAATAAGCTTTTTTGGGACGATGATGATTGGATTGTAAATAACCCCTACGTCCAGAGTCTTTCTTTTGAAAATACAAAGTTTTTATTTTCGAATAATACTTTGGCGGGAATCGGACTGGAAAGCGATTATTATCGGCCAGTTCTATTTTTGAGTTTTGCGACTAATTACGCTTTAGGTCAGACTAGTCCGATTGGCTACCACTTGGTCAATAATATCTTGCATATTTTAAGCGCGATTTTAATATTTTTTATTTTATTTTGGGGGACAAGAGAAAAAATATTTTCTGTTCTGACGGCCTTAATCTTTTTGATTCATCCTCTTCAAACCGAGGCGGTAACCTATGTTGCCGGCCGAGGCGATCCGTTACATTTGTTTTTAATGTTATGTTCTCTGGTTTTGTTTTTCAGGGCGGAGAAACGGGCTGAAAAATTATTCTCAAAATCACGGATTATCTCCTTGGTAGCTCTAGTTTTGGCAATTTTAAGTCAAGAAAAGGCCATAGTCTTTCCCTTTTTGGCCCTGATCACCTTTATGACTTTTATTCGCCCCGGCCGATTTTTTCAAAGTCTGAAAGAGGGTCTCAAAAGGGTCTGGCCTTATTTCGGTCTGGTTTTTATTTATGGATTACTCCGCCTGACCGTTCTAAATTTTGGGGGAACCCTTAACTTTTATCAGGTCTCCAATGTTTATTCGGAAAGTTTAGCGGTTAGGATGTTTACTTTTTTGAGTGTTCTAATCACCTATTTCCGTCTTCTGTTTGCCCCAATCGGGCTTCATATGGAGCGGAGTTCAATTGTTTATACCTCGCTTTTAAATTTAAAAGTTTTTGGACCGGCCCTAGTCCTTTTGGGTTTGTTAATCCTCCCGGTCTTTCTTTATCGACGGAAGATGAAGGATGGGGCCCACCCTAAAGTCAGTCACTTTGACATTTGGTTCTTCGGGCTGGGTTGGTTCTTTATCGCCCTTGGTCCGGTTTCGGGGCTAACCCCGATAAATGCCGTTATTTATGAGCACTGGCTCTACGTGCCGATGATCGGTTTTTTCTCAATCCCGATATTTTATTTGGCCAAATTAATAAACTTCCTAAGGGCGAAGAGCAGTCGCGGATTTTTGGCTGTTTTAATTATATTATTGTCGAGTTATGGTCTATTCTTTTCTGCCCAAGCGATTAAGCGGAACATTCTCTGGGGAAATGCGGAGGCCTTCTATCAGGATATTTTGAGCTACGAGCCGGACAGTGTTCGGATCAATAATAATTTGGGGAATATCAGTTTTAATAAAGGAGATTTAGTGGCCGCGAAGGCCTATTATGCAAAGGCAACGGAGGCCGAAGATGTTTTCCCGCAACCCTATTTTAATTTAGGGAGTATCCTTCAGACCGAGGGCGATATCGTCGGAGCAATTATGATGTATGAACGAGCCCTGGCAATAAATCCTAATTTTCATTACGCTCTCCAAAATCTAGTGGAACTTTATGCTCAACAGGGGGATTTAGCTTTGGCCAGTGATTATATCGGTAGATTAAAAAAAATTAGGCCAACTGACCCGGTAATTTTCTATAACTCGGCTCTTGTCAATTTGGCCACAGGAAATCAAGTTGAGGCGGAGACTGATCTAGAGTGGGCCAGACGATATGCCCCGGCCGGCTCAGACATTAGCCAACTGATTTTGGAGCTTCAGAATAGGCTTCGGGCTCCAACTCCGACCCCGGTGCCCTGATTGAAAAAACTTAATTTTATTGTAGTATGAGCCTATATGAAGAAAAAGAGCTCAATCTTTTTTGTGGTCGCCATCCTTATTTTAATCGGGGCCTTTTTCTGGCTGGACTCTGGTAAGGTCGTGGCTCCGGGCGATGGTGGCGAAGAAAATGTTCCCGAAGACCCGAACGCCGATCTCCCCCAAGCGCCGGAGATTTTTGACAACCCCAACTTGGGGAAACTCAACCCGGCAACTTGCAGTATCGGGGGCGCGCTAGTTTATACGGAAAAGAACAATTTTACGAATCAAAGCGCGATCTTAAAGTATAAAAATGTCGATAGTCCCGCTCGGCATATCATTTGGAGAATCGAGCCGGAGATTAAGGCCTCGATTGGGCCGAATCTATTTTCTCAACTAACGTTGCCGACGGGTCAGACCAATATTGCTGTCGTTTTCGATGAGGAAACTCTGGCTAAGGAGTATACCCTCAGGGCCAAGGTGACTTACGGCCAATTTATTGAAGGGGATTTGAAGATCTTCGAGTCGGAGTGTTCGGGCCAGACTAGGGTGAAGATTAACTTCTAATGAAAATTTTATCAGCGCTTATTTTGGCTCTCATTTTTGTCTTAGCCGGGTACCTGATTTTTGATTTTTCAAGGCCAACTCCAACGCCTTCGCCTTTACCCATTTTTGGTCAAGCCGTGGATTATTTGAGCTCGATTGAGAATCTAGATATTCGCGAGGTAACGGACGACTTGCCGGGGGCGCGGGTGATCGCCTTTGACCCGAAAGGGGGGGCGCTTATCAGCCAGACCAGCCTGGGTAAGGTCGTTCTTCTGTATTCGGATCGGCCCCAGATTGGCTCAAAAATTGAAAGTCGAGTCCTCCTTGAGGGTCTGAATAAGCCTCACGGTCTCGCTTTCTACATGGAGGCTGATAAGATTTATCTTTATGTCGCTCTCTCGGATGAAGTGGTTCGCTTCGAATATAATTCAGAATCTCAAACGGTGGATTTAAACTCAAGGATTAATATCGCCAATTTGCCCGATGGCGGTCGCCACTTTACGCGAACAATTTTATTTGGCCCGAATTATCGAGAGGCGCCAATATTGGATGGCTTTCGGGAGCAGGAAACGCTGAGTCAGGATAAGCTCTATATCAGCGTCGGCTCTTCCTGCGACACCTGTCTTGAAGATAATTGGAAACGAGCGGCAGTTTTGGAGTCAGACCCAATCGGAAACTTTACGGCCGAATTTGCGGGGGGCTTACGGAATTCGGTTTTTATGGCGATTAATCCAAGGACAGGTGAACTCTGGGCGACCGAAATGGGCCGAGACGATTTAGGGGATAATCTTCCACCGGATGAAATAAATATTTTAAGAGTGGGAGAAAAATATGGTTGGCCTTTTTGCTTCGGGGATAAAGTCCAAGATGAGACTTTCGCGGTCTCGAGCAACTTTAGTCAGACAAGAATTGATATTCCTCGAGTCTGCGGGTTAACCGAAGCTCCCGTTATAAATTTACCCGCGCACGTCGCCCCGCTTGGGCTGGCTTTTATCCCCGCTTCTTGGCCGGAAGAGTTACGCGGGGACCTTATCGTGGCGTTGCACGGTTCTTGGAACAGTTCGGAGCAAGTTGGATATGAGATTATTCGTTTTAACATCAACGCAGAAGGTCAAGTGGAGGGCGGTTCCCAGCCGTTTATCGCCGGCTTCTTAAATAACGGAGAGATTTTGGGTCGGCCGGTTGATTTAAAGTTCGACGCCGATGGGGCCTTGTATATTTCGGATGACAGCCAAGGAAAAGTTTTTCGAGTCATCCCAGGTGAAATTATTTTGAACTAAGTTCTAACCCAACCCCTCTCTTTCTTCGCCCCACCCAGCGAGTGTGGCTCAGGGATGAAGTCTCCGCTCGTCCCGCCCTCACAGTGAGGGCGGGACACCCTGCCCGCTCCGACTTTGTTTTTAATTTTGGTTTAGACTATTAAAGTCGGAATTTATGAAAAACGGCGAGCGTAGAATCCTCGCAGGGGATTCAAGCGGTCGGAGGAAACTAAATTTTAATTGGCAGTGTTATATCTGTCAATTAGGTCTTGATTCCCCGGAGTCTTTTTTAGAAAGATAGCAACAGAATTATCTAGATAAACCAGCGGCCAGTTTTTATTTTTAGAAATATCGATCAAGAATTTTTGAGCCCAAGGGGTAATATCGGTGTGGGCAAAAAAGATATAATTAATATCATATTCTTCGGATAACTTGTCCCAAATCTTCGGGTCTTCTTGCATTGGCTTGTAAATTTTTTCAAAAAAATTAACGGAATAAGCCTCGGGCCGACCATCGACAAAAACCTTGTGCTCAGGGTAGCGTTTCCAAATCAAGAAACTCCCCACGTCGAAATTATTAAAAACATTTCCTTCAATCTGATTATTTTCCAAGAAAACGACGCCCGCCCCAGCACCAATGGGGATAGTCAGACCAAAATTTTTATTGGCTTGACGCAGAGACCAATAATGGCCGGTTCCGGCTAAGCCAATCAGGATCAGAGCGCTAGTCACGGCGACGGCTTTTAAAACAGCTTTTTGTTTAAGATTTTCAAAAATGGCGGTCGATTTTAAAACGAGGGCTAGACTAGGGATAAGAGCAAGGCTATAAAGGCCAAAGTTTCGGATCATTTTTATCCCCAAAATAGAAAAAGTAATCAAGATGAGGATCTCGAGAGTCAGACCTTTTGCCTTACGGCTTAGAGCAACGAGGATCGAGATGGCTAAAATAACTAAAGAGATTTGAAAAATCGTAATATCCGACAAAAAAATTCCAAGATTGGAAAGGAAAAAAATACTCTGATTTTCGACGATTCGGTAACCATATTCGCGCAAGATACTAAATGGAGCCAGAGCCCCGCGAATAAAGTTCGGGTTAATTAAAGTTGCCAAACCGGTTAAAATAAAAATTAAACTAATTTTTTTAAGATCCTCTTTTTTGTGGAAGAAGCGATCAACTAATAATAGAAAAATCAACCCCGGTCCGAGGGCGAAGTAAATATGGAAGTTGGTCCAAAGTATCTGAAGAAGGGGCAAAAAATATAAAAACTTATAGCGATTTTGGTATTTATATTGGAAAATTACCCAAAGGAAGAGGCTAAAAATAAAATAGCTGAAAATCTCGGGCCGGACACTGGTTCGATTAAAGACCGCCAATCCCAGTAAAAAAACGGGAAGGAGATAGCGTTTGGGGCTAATTTCCCAAACACTTTGCAGGGCAATAAAAAAGGCCCCGCTGATTAGGAGCGCCTTGAGGATTATTAAAGCCTTTAGGCCGATGAGTTTGTTTAAACTAAAGAAGATAACTTCACTGAGCCAATGGTGATTTATAAAAATATGGTCTGGCTCGGTAAAAGAGAAAAGATTTGTTTTATAAACGGACTTTGATTGCCAAATTAATTCCCCGGATTTCAGGTGTCGGGCAATGTCTTGATTAATGGTGGTAAGATCATGGAGAGAGATCAGAAATACAAAGACCAAGAGCAGGAGGACAATCATCCGGTTGACGCTAATTCGAGCGATCATGCCAAGAAGCCTTCAATTTTTTTGAGCATGGTTTCTTGGCTGAACTTAAACAAGACCGTTTGATGAGCCTGAATCCCAAGCTCAAGTCGATCCCGGTCACTCTCAATAAGAGATAGGATCTTCCGGCCTAATATCCGGGGGCGGTTAACCGGAACAATGAGGCCGTTTTCTTGATCGGTGATCATCTCGGGGATAGCTCCGACCGGGGTGGCGATTATAGGTAATTTAGCCGCCATGGCCTCTAAAACGGCCCAAGGGAAGCCTTCTTTGTGGGAGGGGAAGGCAAATATATCAAAGGCCTTTAGAACTCGGTAGGCGTTTTCTAGGGTACCCGTCAGAAAAACCTGGTCTTCCAAATTTAGATGAGAAATCATCTTTTCAAATTTAGCCCGATTCATTCCGTCGCCGATGATGACAACCTTGATATCCGCTCGATTTTTGAATTCGGTGGCGGCTTGGATTAAATCAGCAATCCCCTTTTGGCCGTAAAAATTAGCGATCAGGCCAACAACTTTTGTTTTGGCGGTGAGCTTGTCCTGGGCGAATTTTTTATTTAGTTCTTCGCGCGCTAGCTCTCGGGGAAGGAAGTCAAGCTTTTGAGCGAGAATCCCGTTATAAATTTTCTCGAGAGAAATTCGGGGCTTGATTTTCAGTCTTTTGGCATCCTCAAATTCTTTTTGGTTGTTAACGATGATGTGATCTTTATAGTTGGCGGTGAATTTTTCAATGCCGATGTAGAGCCAGCGAACAAGCCAAGGGGCCGGATCGTTAAAAGCCCAACCGCCGTTTCGATAAATTACCTTCACGAGGGGGAACTTTCGAGCGGCTAGAGAGCCAATCACCCCCGCCTTGGGGCTGTTTAAGAATAAAATATCAGGAATAAATTCGGTGATTAAGTTTCGGACTTCTTTTATGGCCTTAAAATCGTAGCCGGGGCGAATGCTCCGGCGAAGATTTTTAATAATTCGAGTCTTTATACGCCTTGCCTCGAGCATCTTTGTAAAAAGACCGTTGCCATCAGTGCCGACGGCGACTAAAATTTCATAGTTCTCCGGTCCGAGATTGGTGACCAGATCATACATAAACCTTTGTGCCCCCCCAAATTCGGATTGAGTGATCATGAATAGAACGCGTCTTTGGGGCCCTGGCCGGCGCGGGATTGAGTTGCTTTCGATATTCATTTGTGGCACGATATTACCATAAAATGCCCATAAAATCAAAGAAAATCTTGATTTTCTCGACCGCCTACCATCCCCAAATTGGTGGCGCGGAGTTAGCCTTAAAAGAAATAACGGATCGGATTAAATCAGTTAATTTTGATCTAATAACACTTAGAAAAAATCGGGCCTGGGCACCTTTTGAAATTATTGGCGACGTCCGCGTTTTCCGGGTCGGTAATAATCTGGGTCGGTTCGATTTTTTAGTTCCCAAAATTTTTTTTCCGCTTTTGGCTCTTCGAAAGGCATTGCATCTAACGGCTAGGGGGGGAGATTATGAGACCATTTTAGCGTTGCAGGCCTCGCAAGGCGGCGGGGCAGCCTGGCTCTACAAAAAAATATATCCCAAAACTAATTTGATACTTAATTTTCAAGAGGGACAATCATTAGATAAACAAAGTTTTTTGAAAAGATTTTTTCGGGCCCGAATCATAAAATCAGCCGATCGAGCTATTGCGATCAGCCAATATTTGGCCGATTATATTAAAAAGATTAATCCGAAGGCTGAAGTGGTCATTATTCCCAATGGGGTTGATTTTAAAAAAGATAGAAATTTTGATACTAATGATATGGTTCGAAAAAAATTGGGGATCGATCTAAATAGTAAGGTTATTATCACGACCTCGCGCTTGGTTGAAAAGAATGGGCTCTTTGATCTAATTGAGGCCTTTGAACGTGTGCTTAAAGATTATCCGGAAATTTTTCTTATTATAGCGGGTGGCGGCCCTCTCCAGAAAACTCTTGAGGTAAAAATAAAAGATAAGAACCTTGCTCAGCGCATAAAGTTAGTTGGCGAAGTTCCCTTTGAGCTAATCCCCGATTATCTTTCGGCGGCGGATATTTTTGTTCGTCCGTCCCACTCAGAAGGACTGGGAACGTCCTTTTTAGAGGCGATGACAATCGGGCTTCCGGTTATTGGAACACCCGTGGGTGGTATCCCTGATTTTTTGATTGAGGGTCAAACCGGCTTAATGGCGAAAGTATCCAATCCACTCGATCTAGCCGGAAAGATTTTGAGTCTTTTGAATAACCCAACTTGGGCCCAGGCAATTGCTCGGCGAGGCCAAGAACTCGTCGCACGAGATTATTCTTGGGACAAAATCGCTCGAAAATTCGAAGCAGAACTTCTAGCATGAAAAAACTAAGTGTTGTCATCCCCATTTATAATGAGGAGAGAACGATTGCTGATTTATTGCGAGCTGTTGGCGCCATCCAAATCCCCCTAGAGAAAGAGGTAATTATAGTTGATGATGGCTCAACCGATGGGACGAGGGAAATTCTAAAGTCATTTCAAAGCCGATACCGGGTGATATTAAAGGATCGGAACAGGGGGAAAGGAGCCGCTTTGCGGGCTGGTTTTAAAGAGGCGACCGGAGATATCATTCTGATTCAGGACGCTGATCTCGAGTATGACCCCGATGAGTATGGCCTCTTGATTGACCCAATTATCGCCGGGAAAGCGGATGTGGTCTACGGTTCGCGGTTTGTTACCTCCAAACCCCATCGTGTCTTGTATAATACGCATTTTCTGGCCAACAGGCTGATTACTACAATCTCAAATTTGTTTACCAACTTAAATTTATCGGATGTCGAAACCTGCTACAAGGTTTTTACTCGAAAAGCCCTAGATAAAATCCTCCCGAACCTGACCGCCGATCGTTTTGGAATCGAGATTGAATTAACGGCCCAAGTGGCTAAAAACAAGTTGCGAGTCTATGAGGTGGGTATTTCTTACAGTGGCCGAACCTACGAGGAGGGTAAGAAAATAACTTGGCGAGATGGGCTAGCTGCATTAGGTCATATAATTCGGTACAATCTTTTCAAGTGAAAAAAATAATTTTAGCAACAGGAATTTATCCGCCGGAGATGGGTGGACCGGCGACTCATGTTCAAACAATTGGGCAGGCTTTAGCTAAACAAAATATAGCTGTTTCGATCTTGGCCTATGGCCAAGGGCCGAGCCAAGATGGTCCGGTCGCGGTTAATTGGGTCTCTCGGCGCTGGCCCAAAATACTTCGACATTTTATCTTCTTGCGTCGCCTAAAGCGCTTAGCCAAGGGGGCGGATCGGATCGTTGCCTTCAACGCAGTCAGCGCCGGCTGGCCGACTAAAGTGGTCGGTAAAAAGTTGGGGGTTCCTTTTATCGTTCGAATCGTTGGCGATGCCGCCTGGGAGCGGGCGCAACAAGCCCGGAAGACAAACTTGTCAGTTTCGGATTTTCAAGAGACGCCAAAGTCGGGGTATATTGGGCAATTGGATAAAATTCAAAGACTTGTTTGCCAAGCGGCAACGGCCGTTTATGTCCCCTCGCTCTTTTTAAAAAAGATTGTTTCAGGCTGGGGCGTTTCTGAGGAGAAAATTGAGATTATTCATAATGGGTTTGATATCTCGGTCATTGACCTGAGTAAGGAAGAAGCCCGTCTAAAAGTTGGGATTTCCGGAAACATAATTTTGAGTGTCGCCCGCCTCGTTCCCTGGAAGGGGATGCGGATGTTAATCAAGATCATGCCCGAAATTTTAAAGGATGACCCCTTCGCCCGCCTCGTTATTATCGGGGAAGGGCCGGAAGAAGAGAAATTAAAGGCGATGATAAAAACCCTTCGCCTTGAACGCTCGACGGTTATTTTGCCGAGAAAAAACAGAGAAGAATTGGCAACATATTTTGCCGCCGCCGACATGTTCGTTTTAAACACTTTTTACGAAGGTTTTTCGCATCTTCTGATTGAGGCCTTGGCGTTAGGGACGCCTGTCATTACAACGGAGGCCGGGGGTAACCCGGAGATTATTGAGCAGGGCCAAAACGGGCTAGCGGTCCCCTTCAATGATGAGGCAGGCCTAATTGAAGCGATCAAGATGATTCACACCAACGATGATCTTCGGGCAAAGCTTATCGCGCGAGGCTATAATTCTGTCCAAAAATTTTCAAGAGAGAGAATGATCGAAGAAATACTTAAATTATTTTTAAAAAATTTATGAATTTGTTAATGATTTCTGGATATGGGGCTACACGATTTGCCTTGGGGGAAAGAGGGGCGATTTTCAATACGCTCTCAGAGTTTCGAAGGCATTGGGGTCGGATTGATGTTATCGCGCCCCATCTTCCGGGGAGCCCCAAAAGCAAACAAGTTTTTGATAATGTCTGGATCCATTGTTCTCGCTGGCCTATTTTATCCCAACCTTGGTTTATTCTTAAAAAGGGCCAAGAGATATTTAGAAAACACCAATTTGATGTTATGACGGTTCATGATTATCCCCCATTTTATAATGGTCTGGGGGCAAGTTGGCTTTGTAAAAAAGTCGGTCGCTCCTATCTATATGAACTTTTTCATATTCCAGGCTATCCTCGAGCGGGCAATCTTCGAGAAAAATTTTATTTCCTACTGACCAAGATTTTAATCCGAAGAATAACCAAAAGGGCGGGGATGATTCGAATTATGAATGAACGGGAGGTTGGAAATTTCTTAAAAAATAGAGGGGTTAAGCCAGATAAAATTAATTTAATTCCTGCTCTTTATATTGATTTTGATATATTTAAACCGACCAATCAAAAAAAAGAATTTGATCTTATCTTTGTTGGGCGCCTGTCGTCAAATAAGGGCGTCAATCTTTTTTTAGAGCTAGTTAAAAGAACTAAACTGAAGGCGCTCATGGTAGGGGAGGGTCCCTTAAAAGAGAAGATTGCAACTGAAATAAAACAAAATCAACTAGAGGTAAATCTCTATGGCTGGGCAAAAGACGCAACCGAGGTTGCCCGTCTATTGAATCAATCCAAAATTTTAATAATGCCCTCATTAAATGAGGGTGGCCCCCGCGTTGTTCTCGAGGCAATGGCCTGCGGGGTCCCTGTCATTGCTACGCCTGTGGGGGTCGTTCCTGAAGTTATTCAAGATGGGGTCAGTGGTCTGTTAGTGGATTGGTCTGTTGACAACATGGTTAAAAAAGTAGGATGGCTTTTAGATCAACGGGAGATTCGAAATAAATTTATTCAAGTCGGCTTAGAAATTGTAAAAAAATATGAGAAAAAAGCTGCGATCAGGAACTATGCGGAAATTTTGAAAGGCTTAAAATGAAAAATCTTTTAATTATTACTCAAAAAGTTGATGTGGAGGACGATCTCTTAGGATTTTTTGTTGGCTGGATAGAAGAATTTTCAAATCACTTTGATCAAGTCTTTGTTATTTCTTTGGCAGTGGGCAGTTTCAATTTCCCGAAAAATGTCACGGTTTACTCACTTGGGAAAGAGAAAGGGGCATCTAAGATTCTTCAATTTTTTAGACTGGTGAGATTTTTATTTGGGGTTATGCCAAAAGTTCAGGGGGTTTTTGCACACATGTCACCTATCTTCGCTATCGCGGCCTGGCCAGCTACCTTCTTATTTAGGAAGAAACTGATTCTTTGGTATCTACATCGGCAAGTTTCGAGGTCGTTAAAATTGGCGCAGAAATTTTCTAAATTTATCGTAACGGCCGACCGAGATAGCTTAAATTTGAAAAGTAGCAAAATAATTGAAACTGGCCATGGGATTGACTTCGAAAAATTTGGTCGAGAAAGAAGTTGGTCGGATAGTCATCTTCGAATGTTAAGTGTTGGGCGAATCTCGCCCATCAAAAATTTTGAGACCCTGATAAGAGCAGTCGAAATTTTAAGAAACGAGGGCCTTAACTTTAGTCTTGATATAGTGGGTCGACCGATTGCGGGGAAAGATTTTAGTTATTACGAATCACTTAAAAAACTAGTGGTCGATCGGGGGTTGGATAAAAGTGTTAATTTCATTGGTTTTGTCCCCCACACTCGGATTGCTCCTTATTTTGAAAGAACTGATTTTTGCGTAGGACCTTTGCCGACTGGTGGTATAGACAAGGCCATGCTTGAGGGTATGGCTGCCGGATGCGTAGTTCTTACTTCAAATCAGGCCTTTGAGAAATATTTTGGTCCCTATGGGGACAAATTACTTTTTGAGTTTAATAATGACCAAGATTTAGCTAGAAAAATAAAATTAATTTATGCAGAGAGTTCGGCAGAGAAGAGAGAGATCTCTGAGTTTTTAGTTCAATCTGTCAAGAAGAGCCATAATTTAAAAAATACGATAAATCAGATTGTTAATCTTTATGAAAGATAATAAAAAATTAACCGTCTTATACTTCGGTTCTTACAGCTTAAATAATGCTCGGAATGCAAATTTGATGGAGGGCCTTAAAAGTAATGGTGTCGAGATTCTAGAGTGTCGAGATAATTCACACTCGTATTTCCTGAAATATCTAAAGCTGTTTCTGAATTATCTAAAATTTATTGGCCGATTCGATGTTTTAATTGTTGGTTTCCCAGGCCAAGAATTGATGCCCTTGGCCCGAATATTAACTCTTAAACCCATAATTTTTGATGTTTTTACCTCTCACTATATGGGCTATATTTTAGATCGAAAATATTTTTCAGCTCAAAGTTTTCGGGCAAAATATTATCATTTTTTAGATCGTTGGTCGTGTAGGTTGGCCGATCTTGTTATTTTAGACACTCAGGCTCATATCGATTATTTTGTTAAGGAATTCAGGCTTGATCCAAACAAGTTTCGAAGGGTTCTTTTGGGGGCTAACTCGGATTTATTCAACCGGTCCAGGGCGGATGTTTCCACCAGCCAAGAATTTCAAGTTGCCTTTTGGGGTAATTTTATTCCCCTTCAGGGGGTGGAGTATATAATTCAAGCGGCTAAGATATTAGAGTCACAGAACATCAGGTTTTATTTCATTGGCGCTGGCGGTCAAACGTTGGCTGAAAATAAAAGGCTTGCTGAAAGTTTAAGGTTGAGCAACATTGAATTTACGGGGCGGTTGTCCCAGGAAGATTTGAATAAGATGATAACTAAGGCGGATATTACTTTGGGGGCGTTTGCCGATGGTGTTAAAACAGATGTTACTATTCAAAATAAAATTTATGAAGCCTTAGCTATGGGTAAGGCCATAGTGACATCAAGGACGACTGCCATTCAAGAGGTTTTGACTGACGGCAAAAATTGTATTCTGTGCAATCCAGCTAATCCGAAAGATCTGGCGGACAAGATATTAATGTTGGCTAATAACCCAGAGCTTAAAGAAAGGGTGTCGTCTAATGGTTATGAATTTTTTAAAAAATATCTGAGTGAAGAACAAATAGGTCTCGAATTAAAAAAAATAATTGAAAAAATTACTTAAAACAATCTATTATCTTATAGCGAGTTTAATCCCTTCGCGGGGAGCAGTTGTTTTGATGTATCATTCGATCGCCGATAATAGCGAATTTTTCTCAGTTTCAGCGTCAGATTTTGAAAAACAGGTAGCCTATTTGTCTAAGAATAAGTATAAAATAATATCCGCTTTGAAGTTGGTAGAATTTTTGAAAAATAAAGATAAAATTCCGCCTAAAACTATTGTTATAACTTTCGATGATGGCTACGAGGACAATTATCTTAAGGCTTTCCCGATTCTAGAAAAATATGGCTTTTCGGCTTCGATATTTGTTACAACTGGCTCGATAGGTAGCCAGAGGAAAACAAGTCGCGGGACTAGCATTCCTACACTCAGCTGGGCCCAAATAAAGGAGATGAGTCTGTCGGGCCGTATAGACTTTTTCCCACATACGCATACTCATCCCCAGCTTGATTCTCTGTCCGATAAAGACGCGAGAGAAGAGATAGCTAAGTCTAAAAATATTATGGAGAATAAACTCAGTAAAAAAATGACCTTGTTCGCCTACCCCTATGGTCGCAGTAATCCAAAAATTAAGAAAATTCTTGAGCAGGAAGGCTTCCAGGCCGCTTTTACGGTTGAGCCGGGAGCGATATCGAGATCGAGCAAGGTGGAGTTGTTGTCCATAAAGAGGAACTCTGTTGATTCCGGGGTGTCCCTCCCAATGTTTAAAGGCATAGTAAAACACGGTAGAATTTAATATGCGAAAAGTATTTGTGACTTCTTATCCCTATGTCTATGAAAGGTATTTTAAAGTTTTTGATTATTTTCCGAAAAAAGAAAGTTTGTTTTTCATCCTGCCCAGAATTTGGGAGGCCAAGGGCGGCAAGATAAAGGTTAAGATCCCGGGGCGTCAAGATATTAAGATAAGTGGGGCGAGGGCTTTTTTCTATCATTCCCGCTACCCAGTTATCAGGGGTCTGCTCAAAGGTTGGATGCCTCGAGCGAGGAAGATTATTGAGAATAACGCAGCGCAGGGCGATATTCTTTATACGGCGATTGAACCCAATTTATTAACCACTTATTTAAATTCTCGCCTGGCAAAGAGGCTAGGGCTAAAACATGTTTTTTTCACCTGGCAGAATATCCCCCATGAAAAACGCCTTAGCGGGTTAAAACTTTGGTTAACCAGGGCTTTAATTACTCGAACCGTCGATAATTCCGCCGGGGCTATATGCGGGAATCATAAAGCCGCTGAAATATTAAAAAAATATATTCGGCGCCCCGATTTTAAGATTTTGGTCGCGCCAATTTCTGGAGTTGATACTGAAAAATTTAGACCCAACACTCCCTCTGATTTTCGTCAAAAATATAATATTGAGAATAAAACGATACTGACTTTCGCGGGGGTTTTCGATAATAGAAAAGGAATTAAAACTTTATTGACTACATTCAGTAACGTTCTCAAAAAACTACCCAAGCTACACCTAGCCATGATCGGGACGGGGCCCCTAGAAGGTTTTATCCAATATTTTATTGAGGACAATAAGATGCAAGATAACATAACGCTTATCCCTTGGCTCCCAAATGAACAATTGCCCGGAGTTTTTTCCAACTCGGATATATTCATTCATCCCTCCGAGCCTCATGGGGGCTGGGAAGAGCAGTTCGGTTATTCTATGGCTGAGGCTAGTGCGGCGGGCCTACCAGTGATTGCAACTAAAACGGGTTCTATCAGCGAAGTTATTCGAGATGATTCAACGGGTATTTTGGTTGAGCCTCAACGAGTCGATCAGCTTGAAGGAGCGATAGTCAGATTGGTTGAAGATCCTAAATTAGCTCGAGAAATGGGCGTTGCGGGTCGAAAATATATAGAAGAGAACTACGGTCATAACACTATCGCTACGAAGTTTTTTAATCTATTTAGTGTGTTATAGTTTCTAAAATATGGATAAGAATAAAAATAATAGAGTTTTAGTTATAAGTCCCGCAGATTCTTTTTTTACTATGCCCCATGTGAGAGCTTTCGAGGTGCTGGGATTTGAATGTAAAACGTTTGACAATAGAAGTTCCTATTTTTATTCTAGTCCGATACTTAGGAAGCTGATGAGAGTTTTCCCCCGCCTTAGAATTATCAGAAAGATTACCCTAGACCAGATGAATAACAATTTAATTTCCCAGGTCGGGGAATATAAGCCTTTTCTGGTATTTTCGGTTAAGGCTGATAATATTTATCCAGAAACTGTTACTGAGATTAAAAAGATGGGAGTGGTAACCGCCTGTTTCTATATTGACCTAATGGACCATTGGCCGGTAATAAGTAAACTTGCACCTGTTTATGACCATTTCTTTAATCAGTGCAATTTGGTTATTAGCCGACTGAAAAGCGAACTGGGTCTTAATAATTGTTTTTATATGGCCCATTCGACAGAACCGATGCCGGAAAATAAACTACTCCGGGAAAAAAAATATAATACTTCATTTATCGGTACTCATAATAATCAACTATATCCAAACAGAGAGAAATATCTTAACTCGATTGGTGGTCTTGGCCTCCATATCTGGGGGACGGATGGTTGGCTGAGTACATCATTGAAAGATTGCTTTCACGGACGTTCGTATGGTGATCAAAGATTTGAAATTTATTCAAATAGTAAGATAGTCATAGATATTAATTGGGATATAATGCCTGCGGAAGGCCTAAGTAACCGACCGTTTGAGGCGTGTGGTGCTGGTGCTCTTTTCATGACTGATTACGTGAGGGAGGACATTAAAAGAGTTTATGAGGAAGGTAAAGAAGTCGTCCTATTCAAAAATGAAAATGAGTTGAGAGAAAAAATTGAATATTATCTTAAGCACGACGATGAACGTAGGAATATCGCGCTGGCCGGTTATCGGAGAACAGTCGCAGATCATACATATATGAATAGGGTAAAACAACTTCTCGATACTATAAAAAATCCAGAAAAATATTTAAGATAATAGGTATGGATATAAATAAATTAGCCAAAGAGCTTAAGAAAATAAAACCATTCCCGAATATGCCCCCGGAGATTTTTTTTGCTTTAACAAAATTATTACCCTTGCTCGCGATAGAACTCTTTGCTGTTAACAAAAAGGGTGAATTTGTTTTGGTACAGAAAAATGGTCAGGAAAATGGCTGGGCACTTCCCGGAGGATTCCTGGGATTGAATGAAGACTTTGAGGTAGCTTGCCAGCGTATTGCTAAGAAGTACTTAGGGGTGAAGGTTTCCCGTACGACCTTTTTAGGCATTTGTAATCTTCCCGAAAAGATTTACGGTAAGGGCAAAGGCCAAGCTGTGGTTCTCATTTTTAAATATGAGCTACCTGAGTCAGCAAAAAATATTACATATTTTAAAAAAATTCCTAAGGAAATTTTAAGCCACCATAAATTTATACTTAATTATATTTTTGGTCAGGTTCGGGCAAATAAGAGGCTCGGGTTGTAGTATGAAGTCGTTAGGGGGAGGAACTTAGTTTGGGCAACCCCGCAATTTTCTAATCCGTTTAATTTTGCTACTCTTTTCCCATAGTGAAGATTAAAAAAATTAAGAGTTGTCGTATATGTAAAAGCCATAATTTGGCGACTTTTTTAATTTTTAAACCGATGCCCAAGCCCAATGGTTTTTTAAAAAAGCCAATTAAGGAGACTAACTATCCTCTTGAGGTAAGTAGATGTGCTAATTGTGGTCTTCTGCAGCTGAATTATGTTATAAACGCGCCGGAGATGTTCGAGCACTATTTATACATGACTGCCATGTCGAAGACAATGAATACACATCTCAGGGGAATGGCTAAAGACATAACAAAGAGGTTCGATTTAAAATCTGGTTCTTCAGTGATTGATGTCGGGGGGAATGACGGTACATTCCTAAGCCATTTTAAGGGTTCGAGAATACGGACTTTAAATATGGATCCGGCTAAGAATCTTAAAGCAATTGCTGCAAAAAATGGTGTTGAAAATTATGTTTCGTATTTTGGAGAAAAATCTGCAAAAAAAGTTTTAAAAAAATATGGTCCGGCCGATGTTATTACGGGCACGAATGTTTTTGCGCATATCGACGACCTTGACGATGTTTTTCGTGGCGTAGATATACTTCTGAAGCCGGGCGGTATTCTGTTGATGGAATTCCCATATCTGGTGGATCTGGTTGAAAAAAATGAGTTTGACACCATCTATCACGAGCATCTTTCATATTTTTTAGCTAAGCCGCTCGAGCTTATTCTGGCCCGTCACGGGTTTGAGATATTTGATTTGCAAAGATTTACGGTTCATGGCGGTTCAATACGACTCTATGTTCAACGTATTCAAGATAAATTTTATCCCATATCACCAAAAGTTGAAGCACTCTATCATGAAGAAAAAAATCTGGGAATGTATAAGCGGACTACTTATGATAAGTTTGCCCGGAATATAAAATCTATACCAAAGGGGTTAAATGCCGTTATTAAACAATTAAAAGCTAAGAATAAGCGCATAATAGGATATGGAGCTTCGGCAAAGGGGAATGTGCTCCTTAATATGTGTGGCTTAGGGCCTGACGACCTCGAATATATAGTTGATTCCACTCCGTATAAGCAGGGTCTTTTTACTCCTGGCAGCCATATACCCATAGTTTCAGAGGAATATCTAGACAAGGATAATCCTGATTATGCAGTGCTGTTCATCTGGAATTTTAAGGATGAGGTTCTAAAAAAACAAAAGAATAGATTCATAAGGCGAGGCGGGCATTTTATAGTGCCCGTGCCGCATGTAATGATAATCTGATGAACAGGGTATTTAAAAAAAGCGTAAAGAACCTTTTTTATTTTTTTGGTCTTAAAATAAATTTCGTCAGTAAGGGTGAGCTTACTGAAGCGCAAAAGATAGCATGGCTCAGAAAGCTGGACGTTAAAACGATTATTGATGTCGGGGCGTCGAAGGGTAATGTATCGCTCAACTTGCATAAGATATTCCCGACCGCGAAGATCTATGCGTTTGAACCGCTTTTGGATTGTTGCGAGATAATTAAGAAAAAGCTGGCAGGTATTGCTAATGTCCGGATCTTTAATTTGGCCATCAGCGACCATAGAGGCCATAGCAAAATTTTCCGAAGCGCTTATTCAGGGGCTTCTTCCATGATCCCGATGGCCTCTCTTCATAAAGATCTTTTTCCCGTTACTGCGGGTCAATCTGTGCAGGATGTGCAGGTCGATACCCTTGATAATTGTTTTGAGAAGTTAGAGTACGATAGTCCGGTTTTGATCAAGATTGATGTCCAGGGATTGGAGGATAAAGTTATTAAAGGGGGTCAGGTGACATTTAGTAGGGCAAAGATTCTTCTGGTTGAAACATCTTTCTCCCGACTCTATGAGGGCCAGCCGTTATTCAATGACATCTGTCGACAGCTGGAAGACTTGGGCTTTAGATATGCGGGAGTCTGGGGTAACGGCGATTTTAGAAGCCCGATCGACGGTTCGCCTTTGCAGCAGGATTCCATATTTATTAAAGATTAACAGTGGAAAAGATGGCATCTTAGCTTACGATGGCCTATTTTTAAAAATAGGTTAACAAAAACCAAATAAACCAATGCAGAATAATAACTTTGATATTTATAATTTGCCCATGGCCGGCAAGAACTATATGAAAACTGGTTTGTATCCTGCTGAACAAAAGATCGTAGATAAATATTTCAAGCATGATGGTGCCCACATTCTTGATATAGGATGTGGTACGGGGAGAACCACGGCCTATTTCTCTCGTTTTGATAATAAGATAATAGCGATTGATTATTCTGAATCCATGATAAGGATGGCACGTGAAAGATTTCCGGAGCTTAATTTTATGGTCGCTGATGCGAGAAGAATGCCTTTTGAGAATGCTGATTTTGATATAGCATTTTTTTCATTTAATGGCATTGATTATATTTATCCGAAGAGAGAAAGGCTTGAAGCAATCGTGGAAATATGGCGCGTCTTGAAGCCCGGAGGCCTTTTTGTCTATAGCTCGCATAATCGGTTCAGGTTGCCGATAGGCAGGACAAGGCTCAAGAGCTATATGAAAAATTTAGCGAGGGGTACCTTGTTTTCTGAATATAGTATGGATTTTTGTGAATACGGCCCCCTCCTGACATATTGGGGTTCGATCTGGTCAGAAAAAATAGACCTTAAAAAATCGGGGTTCAAATTTCTTGATTTTTTCGGTAATAAATATTCCAGTTCAATATCTATTTCGCTTCTTGAATCTTATACTTATTACGTATTTCGCAAATGAAATTATTATATTTATTCACCTTTATTTAACGATGATAATCGTCAGTTGGAGGCACTTGGTTCCAGATATGTGGGAATTTGGGGGAGCGTGATTTTAAGAGCCCAGTAGACGGATAGCCTTTGTGACAAGGCAGTATATTTATCAAGGAATAAATTTATAAAACCAACTTGGATCTAAAAAGAATAGAAAAAAAAGATATAGACGGATATTTAGAAGGCGTAAACTATGTTGCTTATTCTGATGAGTTTGCTAAATTTGCGCGGAGTGCTTATGGGAGCGAGAGATCTTTTGCGGGTGTTTTTGAGGGGAATAATCTAAAAGCATTTTTTCCGTTTTTTGAAAGAGAATCTCGGCGCCAGCGTGTTGTTGAGATTCCGTTGTTTATTTATACGGAGATATTTTTTCTCGATGATAAGTTTATCATTAACGGTTTTGAATTAGGGCGCGAACTGATTAAATTAACCGGATGTGATGTTTTGCGACTGAATATTTATAAGCCGAATTTTCCGGAAAATTTTAAGACCGAAGGCTTCCATGATATATTTACGACGGTAATTATCCCGCTTGAAAGCGTCGACAGTTTTGAAGATTATCTGACGAATTCAATAAGCAGGAATGCGCGCAGTAAGATTTATAAAGGTCAGAGTTCCGGATTTGAATTTATTGTATTGGCTGAGAAAGACCTTCCTGAATTTTACAATCTTTATTGTGAGCATATTAAATTCCTTGGCTCAGTTCCACATCCAGTAGATTACTTTCAGAAAATCATCGATGCTCATGCGGCAAATAAGAATCTTTTTATGTTCGGCGTCCGTCATGGCGGCAAGCTTGTGGCAGCCAACCTCTTTGTGCTTAACAATGATTATCTTGAGGTTAAGTTCCTTGCTGACGACGTCAGTGAGCGGCGTTTATTCCCCAACAATTTTTTATATGCTGAGATGATAAAGTGGGCCATTAATGAAGGTGTAAAATTTATTGATTTTGGAGGAATTCCAAATTCGATGCGTTCAAATATCGAGTTTAAAAAGAGTTTTGGGGCGGAAGAATACCCGATTTATACCCAATATTTTTTCAAAAATTTTATCCACCAACTTATTTTTGAACTTAATCGGCGTTTTTTTTATCTCAAGAAGCACTCGAAATTGGTTCTAAACAAATTGTTTTTCAGAAAATGAAGTTATTATATTTGGCCAGTCAAAGAATTCCAACGGAAAAAGCCTATGGCATTCAGATAGTTAGCATGTGTCGAGCTCTTTCTAAATTTTGTTCAGTTCAACTTATTCTGCCCCGGCGCGGTCAAGGTAAGCTTGATCTGTTTCAATATTACAAAGTTACGCCAAATTTTTTAGTTCGATATGTGACTCCCCCAGATTTCTATCTTCCGGGTGCTCTTGATCGTTTAGCTTTTTGGCTAAAGCAATTGATCTCAGCTTTTGTTTTAGTTCGAACCGCCCTTAGGAGTGATTATAATTTTATCTACACTCGTGATGAGCTAGTTATCTGGTTGCTAAGTTTCTCTAGAGCTAAATCAATTTTTGAGATTCACCGTTTTTCCACTGCAAAGATATTTATTTATCGTCGCTTAATTAAAAAAAATACTCCTATTGTTGCTATCTCGCAGGGAATAAAAGATGACCTAGTTAATTTTGGTTTTTCCGAGGACCTAATCCTAGTAGCCCATGATGGCGTTGAGTTAGATAAATTTATGTTGAATGAAACGAAAATTGATATTAAAAAGTCTAGAGCGGATTTGAATATCCCGCTGGATAGGAAGATAGTGATGTATATTGGAAAGTTTGAGAAGGGCAAAGGCCATGATTTGGTTTTAAGATCAGCCCGATCCTTGAGTCAAAAGCGTCCGGATATTAAATTTGTCATGGTCGGTGGCGATGAGGATTTACCAGAATATAAAAAAGTTTGGCCGGAGGTCATTTTTCTAGGCCCCCAACCCTATAGTGACTTGCCCACCAACCAAAAACTAGGGGACGTCTTGGTTATCCCTAACTCTGGCAAGAATATAGTCTCAGCTAGGTATACCTCACCCTTAAAACTTTTTGCTCACATGGCCTCAAACCGACCGATTGTAGCCTCGGACGTTCCGGCCCTGAAAGAGATTGTTGACGAAACCATGGTTGCTTTTTTTAAGTCGGATGACCCGGGGTCATTCTCGGAGGCGGTTATTAAGGTTATTGATACCCCAAATTATGCTGATCGAATAAAAAGAACGGCGTTAGAAGAGGTTAAACAATATTCTTGGGCAAATCGGGCGGAAAAGATAATAAAATTTATTCAGTAGCCGACACAATAGTCATATTCTATATGTTTGCATCTTGGGAACGCGGGGCATATAATTAACTGGTTATGAATAAAATTACAAATAAAGTGACGGTTCAAAAAATAAAACCTGCCCATACCGACAAGAGGGGGATTATTGTTGATATTCTGGAAAAAGTGCCCGTGAAGCATGTTGGTCTTGTTACTTTTGAAAAAGGCGTTGTCAGGGCTAATCATTATCATAAAAAACAAACTCAATATACTTATGTTCTTGAGGGAGAAATCAAATTAGTAACGCAGTACTTCGGGGGCGATAAGAAAACCACCAAGACAACCAAGCCTGGGGACTTTGTTACAATTCCACCTCGATTTATCCACGCCTATCTGGCAACTAAAAAATCGGCTGTTATCGTCCTGACAGATTATTCCAGAGACATGAAGGGCTATGAAGAAGATACCTTCAGGGTTAAGCTCATTTAGGTACAATTTTACCGTCACGGATAATTATCTCTGATCCGTTAGGAAATGCCGCTTGATCTTCAACGGCATTTTTTATTACTTCAGCTACGGGTTCGGGGCTTTGCTGTTTTTCGGCATCTTCGGGGCCGAGTATATATTTTCTCATGTCCGTGTTTATGCCGGCTGGAAAGATGGTCAGACACCTAATCCCGCTCCCTTCAAGATAACGTGAGGCGGATTGCATTAGTCCGGTTACAGCGAATTTGCTTGCCGAATAAGCGGAAAAATCTGGATTGCCACGCTTGCCGGCGGTGGAAGAAATCGTAACAATTATGCTAGACCCTCTTTTCCTCATGGCCGGAATAATTTCTTGCAAAGCGTAAAAAACTGAATCAAAATTTGTTTTCATACAGAGACTAAGTTCTTCGTCGGTAATTTTCTCTATTGGCTTCCCCAGATGTATTGCCCCGGCATTATTTATAAGGATGTCTATTTTGGTGAATCTCTTTAAAGTCATCTGTAGAAATCTGGTTAGGTCTGTTTTTTTGGAAATATCTACTTTAAATCCGTAGCACTCTGTGCCCATTTTTTTTAGTTCCACGCAAACTTTGTTCAAGTCTCTGATATCTCTGGAGCATAGTATCAGAATATCGTCCGGTGTAGCTAATTTTTCGGCCAATGCTTTCCCGAGACCCTTGCTTGCTCCGGTTATTACAATAATTTTTTTATTTCCGGGCCTAGCCATAATAGATGAACTATAACAATTTACGTTTGCTCTTCAAACTTATTTTTTGTAAGATTTCAGCAGACTTGTTGCCAAATAACTTTCGTAACTAAATCCTGGAATTACAGTAGAAAAGTTATTTGGCAACAGGTCTATTAATCTATTATGGCCTTACTAGGGTTATTACAAAGTGGAAAACATATTACTCAGTGCCATATGTGTCGTGGGAGCGATCTGTTTCTAGTGCTTGATCTTGGCCATCACCCGCCCTCAGATGCGTTTTTAAGGCCTGACCAGTTGCTGGATCAGGAAGCCAGCTACCCTCTAAGATTGATAAGCTGTAAGAATTGCGGTCTTTTGCAGATAGACTACGCAGTTCATCCGGAGATACTATATCAGAGGGATTATCCTTACGAATCATCTACTACCAAAACCGGGAGAGACCATTATTATTCCATGGCAAAAGATATGCATGATAATTTTCCCGGGCCTAAGGGTTTGTTGGCGATAGACGTCGGGAGTAATGTTGGTGTATTACTACAGGGTTTTAAAAATTTAGGTTACAAGGTGCTTGGCGTTGATCCAGCAGAGGCTGCCGGTCAGAAAGCAATAGATAATGGTATTGATACAGTTGGGGACTTTTTTAATGAGGATTCGGCCGGTAAGATTAAAGAGAAGTATGGTTTGGCAAGGTTTATTACGGCTACCAATTGTTTTGGACATATACTTGAATTGGATAGTACGGTCAGGGGGATGGTCAACTTATTGGCTAAAAAGGGTGTTATAGCAGTTGAATCACCGTATGCCCTAGAGCTGATAGAAAATCTTGAGTATGACACAATATACCATGAGCATATTTGCTACTTATCGGTTAAGCCGATGAAGCTTTATCTAAAACGGTTTGGCCTAGAGCTATTTGATGTTAAAAGATCGTCTATACATGGAGGGAGTATGCGTTATTATATCGGTCATATCGGTGAGCACCCGGTAAGGAGATCTGTTAATGCCTGTTTAGTCGGCGAAGAGGCGGGTCTTTATTCGGAGAAAAAATTAAAACTGTTTGCTTCCAAGGTGAAAAAACAAAGGATGGCTTTAGTGAGTCTGATTATGGATTTGAAAAAACAAGGTAAAGCTGTTGTCGGTGTTGCGGCCCCGGCCAAGGGAAATACTCTTTTGAATTATTGTAAGCTTGATATAAATTTTTTAGATTTCTTGACTGAAAAAACACAGATAAAGATCGGGCGATACTCCCCGGGTATGCATATTCCCGTGTATTCAGATGACCACCTTTTCAAGAAGAAGCCCGACTATGCCCTCATATTAGCATGGAATTTTGCCGATGAGATAATGGCTAATTTGGCCCAATTTAAAAAACGGGGCGGAAAATTTATAATTCCAATCCCAACTCCTAAAATTATATGAAGATTTGTATTGTGGTTGATAATCTAAACCCTAATGTCGGGTGGGGGCGGTTAGCTCTGAAGATATCGGATGAATTTAAAAAGAATGGCCACAAAGTTGGTTTTGTTGTTGAGAAAAGGCCCCAGGGTATAAGTGATCAAAACCTAGTGGTTCCTCTAAGACTGTCGCTTGAAAATATTTTACGACTGCCGAAGACTCTACTGGCGATCAGGGGCTTTATAAATACTTATGATGTCGTGCTTTGTTACGACGTAAACCCCAACGGTATTATTCTCAATCTGGCGAATCTAGGGCAGAAGAAGAAAATAGTTATTCACGCTTTGGGCACTTATTCTTTATTCGGCCACGGAACATCGGTAAGGAATTTTTTTATGCGCTGGTCTTATCGCCGGGCCAAAAAGATTCTTGTCATAAGTGAATTTACTAAGCGGGAGATAGAGAAAAGCGACTTTAAACTGGACGGGGCCGTTATTATTCCGGTCGGTGTTGATATAGACTATTTTTATCCCGATTCGTCGGGAGAAAAAATATTGCCATATCCGTTTATATTAACGGTGGCTGCTTTCAAAAATCGTAAGGGGCATCATTTTACAATCCCGGCTTTTAGTCTGATAGCAAAAGAATTTCCTGACCTGAAATATGTGGTAATAGGCGATAAGAGTCTTTGGCCGTATTATAAGAAGATTGAGGATATGGTTGAGGATATGAATCTAAAAGACAGGGTTGTATTTATGAATAAGGTCGGGGATGAAGATTTATTGAGATATTATAGGGATGCTAAATTATACGTTCAAACCTCAGCAACAGAAACTGATTCTATCGAGGGTTTTGGAATGGTCTATTTGGAAGCAAGTGCTTGCGGCATTCCCACGATAGGCGCGTACAATACAGGCGCAGAAGCGGCTATTAAAAATAACGAGACCGGGATTTTAGTTAAGCATGATCCAAAGGATATAGCTGATGCGATGAGAAAGATTTTAACCGACGAAAATTTTGCCAGTAAACTTGGAAGTAACGGCATAAAATGGGCAGAAAAATTTAATTGGTCAAGCGTAGCCAGTACATATTTGGAAAATATGTAAATAATAAATATAATTTTTCAATAACTTCATGTCTTCGTCTTCAACAAGAATTATAAAAAGAATTAGTAGCTGGATGCGACGCCCAAAGCGCTATTGGCAGATATTCTGGTTAATAATCAGGGTCAAACCACGCAGGATAATGGAAATTGGCACCTGGACGGGAGATCGCGCATTAACCATGATCAAACTGGCTAAACGCCATCATTCTGACGAAGAAATTGAATACTATGGCTTTGATTTGTTTGGACAAATGACGACTGAAAGATTTTCCGAGGAAATATCAAAATGGCCTCCTACTCAAAAAGAGGCGTATGATAAGCTTTCGGCTACCGGTGCGGACGTTCATCTTTTTCAGGGAGATACAATGAAAGTTCTGCCGGATATGATATCAAAGTTACCTAAAATGGACCTGATCTTTATTGACGGCGGACACAGTTTAGAAACTATAACCAATGATTGGCATTGGGCTAGTGAGTTGATGCACGATAAAACCGTTGTTATATTCGATGATTATTGGCCTGATCGTACCGATGCCGGTTGCAAAGTAACCGTGGACGGAATTGACCAGAAAATGTATCGTGTCAGCATCTTGCCCTTGGTAGATAATTTTAAGAAAACCGATTTCGGTTTTCTTAAAATTAGACTGGCTAAGGTTTGTAGACGTACTTAGTCACCTCAATTTTTTTAGCAGAGAATGAAGATTAGGGAAGTTTGATTTTAACCACCACCTCCAACGCTGGGACCATAAGAGATTTATTCCCATGTAGTGTTTAAAAGTATAATCATCTGCTTTTTTATATACGGTAACACGATTAGGATGAATAAGGGGAAAAGTTATCGGAACGACTGGGACATGGGCTCGTGGATCGTTTGGGTCAATAGCATGATGTGCCCCTTCTGTATCAAAACCGATATTAGTTATTAGATTATTTGCGGATACGATAGAGATCCCCCTATTCAGCCAGCGGCTCAGAAACCATTGGCTATCCCAACTATCCACCCTTTGAACATAATAGTCATCAAAGAGATGGTTGTAGTGGTTCACTATAACATCATCTTTCAGAACTTTTTTGAGTAGCCCTGATCTTTTAATTTCGGGCCAGTTGCCTATATTCACATCATAATGTTTCCAGGCACGGCGCCAAGTAGCCCAGCCACAGATTAAACCGATGTTAGAAAAATAATAACTTTCATCATAATTAAAGCGACTATTTAATACAGCCATATTATAACCACTAATGCTCATGATGTTATCATTGTGGCGATATTTTTCTAAAAGTTCTACACAGAAGGGGAAGAAGCTTGGGTCTGGTAGGCAGTCATCCTCTAGGATTATAGCCTCTTCGACTTGGGAGAAAGCCCAATCCAGCCCGGAAGAGATGCGATCTTTACAGCCCAAGTTTTTATCGGCATAATTTTTAAAAATTTCACAAGGCCAATCAACCCCGGTTTCTATTAGTTCCCTAACTTCTCGGCATGTAACTTCATCTTCGGCATTGCGCGGCCCGTCAGAGATTATTAGCAGTTTGGCCGGCCGAGCCTTTTTTATGGCCTCAAAAACACGCCGCGTTTTATCGGGCCGATTAAAAACCATAAAAACCATAGGTGTGCTTAAGTCTGACATGGTGGTAAATGATTTAGTCCTTGGAAAACAGTACTTTAATGCTATTGTACGACTAATTGTTATTTTAAAAAAGAGTAGGCCATGAGAATAGTGTTTTTAATATCATTTATTGACGACTATCCCGGTAAATGATATTAAAATATCATGAAAATGACTGTTACTACACCTGACCTCAGGAAATCTATAAAGAATAAGACCATTTTAATTACCGGCGGAACCGGTTCTTTTGGTAACGCTGTCTTTAAAAGATTATTGGATTATGATCCCCAGTGTATTGTTATTTTAAGTCGTGATGAGAAAAAACAGCACGACATGAGAAACGAATATAGTTCCGATAAGCTAAGATTTGTTTTGGGCGATGTTAGGGATAAAGAGACTATTGATAACGTAATGTATGGAGTGGACTATGTATTTCATGCCGCAGCACTTAAACACGTGCCTGTTTGCGAATTTTTCCCCATGGAAGCTATTGAAACTAACGCAATGGGATCTAACAATGTGATGAGCGCGGCAGTTAATAATAATATAAAGAATGTTGTAATACTCAGCACTGACAAAGCGGTCTATCCGATTAACGTTATGGGTATGTCCAAGGCATTGATGGAGCGGATTATGATAGCTAAGTCACGTGAAAATAAAGGGAACACCAATTTTTGCGGTACTCGTTATGGGAATGTAATGTATACGCGTGGTTCGGTTATTCCGTTTTTTATAGATTTAATGAAATTAAAAAAAAATCTTAGGGTAACGGATGGGAATATGACCAGATTTATGATGTCTTTAGATAATTCAGTAGACTTGGTTTTATACGCTCTGGTTAAAGGCAAAAATGGAGAAATATATGTCAAAAAATCCCCAGCTGCAACGATGGGAGATTTAGTAACGGCACTTACGGAAATTTTTTCTTATAATAGGAAGGTGCAAGAGATTGGTAAAAGACCTGGAGAAAAAATACATGAGTGCCTTATCTCTAGGGAGGAATTAACTAGAACATATGATTGTGGAGACTACTATAAGATAATACCGGAATCTCCCAATATGAATTACGAGGATTATTTTAGGGGAGAGAGAACAGATGGCCTTCCCGAAGAAGGGTATACCTCAGATAACACAAAGCAGTTGTCTGTGAAGGAAATCAAAGTGCTTCTTTTATCTTTGCCTGAAATAAAAAAGGAGCTGGCAAATTTTAAAAAAGGCAGGTTTTATAAATAACCAATTAAAAAGGCAAGATAATACTCAAATGAAAATAAAAACGCCCCTATTTAAAGTTTTTATGCCGGCGGAATCTGGTCGGGCTGTACTAAATGTTCTGCATTCAGGGTATATCGCAGAAGGACCAAAGGTGAAAGAATTTGGAGAGACAGTAGCAAGGTTTATCGGGAATCCGTATGTGGTGCCGGTATCAAGTTGTACAATGGCCTTAACCATCGCTTATAGGTTGGCAGGCATTGGGCAAGGAGATGAAGTAATTTCTATACCATTGACTTGTATAGCTACCAATACACCGCTTTTGGAGTTGGGCGCAAAGATTATTTGGGCAGATTGCGAACCCAGCACTGGCATGCTTGACCCAAAAAAACTAAAGTCACTAATTACCAAAAAAACTAAAGCTATCGTTGTTTTACATAAAGACGGTGATTTGGCAAAAATGGATGAGATTTTGGCGGTTGCCAAAAAACACAAACTTAAAGTGATAGAAGATGCGGCCCATGTTTTCGGGGCAAAATATCGGGGTCGCTTGGTCGGCAATACTGCTGACTATACATGTTTTTCTTTTCAGGCCATTAAACATCTTACCACCGGAGATGGGGGAGCAATTGTTTGCAAAACCAAAGAGGATTACCAAGGAGCTAGAAAATTAAAATGGTTTGGTCTAGACAAAGAAGCACCCCATAGCAATAAAAATATTTGGATGGATGACATCACCATGCTGGGTTATAAGGGAAACATGAACGATATCTCAGCTACGATTGGGATAGTTCAACTTAAGCATCTTCCCAGGATAATAGAAAAATTTCACAAGAACGGAGAGTTGTACAATAAGCTATTAAAGGGGGTGCCTGGAGTCTCTTTGGTGGAAAGGGATCCTGAAAATTATTCTACTTATTGGGCCTACACATTGTTGGCTGAGAATAGAGATAGAATCATACATGCTTTAGAAAAAGAGGGTATTGTTTCGGGAGTTATTCATCCCCGAAATGATGCTTATTCAATATTTAAAAAATTCAGAAGGGCTTTACCCGGGGTTGATTATTATGCCGATAGAGAGTTATCTATTCCTTGTGGCTGGTGGGTTAAGCGGGGTGATATAATTAAAATAGTAAAAATAATAAAAGAAAATGCTTAATAATAAAAAGAAGGATATCAAAAAGTCGCTAACAGTCATGACCATTTTGGGCACAAGGCCCGAGATTATTAGGTTAGCGGCAATTATTAAAAAACTGGATAAATTTTGCAATCATGTCCTAGTTCACACTGGACAGAATTATGACTATGAACTTAACAGAGTCTTTTTTGAAGATTTAAATTTGCGCCAGCCAGATATCCAACTTGAAGTTAAGTCGGATACTTTGCACGGCCAGCTTGCTAATATAATCAAAGAGACAGGCAAGGTGTTGGTCGAAAAAAGGCCTGACGCCGTGCTTGTTTTAGGAGACACCAATTCGGCACTTTCGCTCATAAACGCTAAGCGATTAAAGATCCCCATATTTCACATGGAGGCCGGTGACAGGTCGTTTGATGAAAATGTGCCTGAGGAATTAAACAGAAGGATAGTTGATAGTATTTCTGATGTGGTTATCGCTTATACAGAATATAGCAGGAGAAATTTATTGAGAGAAGGGATACATCCAAGTAAGATTTTTGTTTCGGGCTCACCGATTCGGGAGGTCTATACCGGAATGATGGGTAAATTCAAAAAATCCAAAATTCTAAAAGAGCTGAAGTTAACACCAAAAAAGTTTTTTACAGCCTCAATTCATAGAGAGGAAAATGTGGATATTTCGGGCGGACTTGAACTGATGGTTAATAGTTACAATGCTTTAGTGGAAAAATATGGTTATCCGGTAGTAGTTTCAACTCACCCGAGGACAATGAAGCGTTTAGGGTCATTAAATCTTTTAAAAAGGGCGGATAAAAAAATTATCTGGCATAAGCCTTTTGGACTTATTGACTATATTTGGCTTCAACTTAATTCCTTCTGTGTGGTTTCAGATAGTGGTACAATTCATGAAGATTCAAGTATTCTTGGTTTCCCAGCGATTGCCATAAGAAAATCGACCGAAAAGGCAGAGGCAATTGATGCTGGCCATTGTGGTATAAGCGGTCTTGATGTTGAAAGCGTGCTTAGAAATGTTGCTATTGCCACGGAAGATCATTTTAATACAAAAACTGACCCTATGCCGGAAGCTTATACGTCCTTGCATGTTTCCTCTAAGATCGTAAGAATTGTTGTGGGTATGGCAAAAATTGTTGATAAAAAAGTCTGGGGAGATAAAAAACATGTTTAATAAACCATATGAACTCGTTCGTTTAGTTGATCACCCGGATCACAGGGGCAATCTTTTTGAGATTTTAAGGTTTAAGGATCAGGGAGTTCCTGGGGACGGCCAAATTTACTGTTTTACAATTTTTCCGGGCGTACGCCGAGGAGACCACTATCATATCCTAAAGAGGGAATGGGCATCGTGTGTGGCGGGGAAAGTCTTCGTGATCTTAGAGGATAAGTTTGGTAATAAAGAGAAAATCCTTCTTGATGCAAAAGAACCGTCTGTTGTTTATTTTCATCCATACACTTCGCATGCATTTCTTAATGCGGGTGATGCTGTTGCAACGGTCGTATCATATAGTAGTAAGCAACTGGAAACGCCTGACTTGGATACATTTAAGAAATTTATTGAAATATGAAAATATATACTAAAACAGACCTGGAAAAATATCTTAAAGATGACGTTATCTTAAAAAAACTACAGGAATATCCTTATGATTCAGAATTCCCATCCCATCAATGGCTTTTGGATATGCAGGCAAAACGCCTAATCTATCACGATATATATGGCGAATTGCTTAATAGCAAAGGAAAAAAGATACTTGATGTTGGGGGTGGTTTTTGTGGCTTGAGTAGGGAGTTAATTAAAAGACACGAGTATAAGCTCCTTGATATTATGGCTCACGGGGATCACAATAAAATGAGAAAGATATCGCTTGAAAATAGCAATTTTTGGATTAATAGTGATTGGAATACTTTTCAAGGACTTGGTCAATATGATTATGTTATAGCCAATGACATTTTTCCAAATGTTGATCAGAGATTAAAGGCATTTATCTCAAAATTTAAATCCCACACTAATAAAATCATAATGACACTCACTTGCTATGATGAAGATAGATACTATACGGTAAAAAGATTGGATGCCGATGAGATCTTTACCATCGTTCCTTGGAACTCTGCTATCACCGAAATGATATTGCGTCAGAGTATTATAAACAAGAACATAAAATTACCACCGCTCTCAGATAGGGAATCGATATTTAAAAATGGAAGAATCTTGTATCGGGTTGATATATAACACGATTTGTTATAAGGATAAACGTCGACATGTGTCGGCGTTTCTAAGAAGAATCAGTTAAGACAATATATTTTGACTGATTTTCACCCTCACTGAACTGATTCAGGAAATCAGTGTTTCTGGTATAGGGGGCATAGTTTTTAGGAAGCACATATATTTTTTTTCCATTAACACGATAAAATGCTGGTTCAAATGGCGGGAAAAACAATCCTCGTCCTTTTCTATCCATCTCATCAATATCTTTCGGGTTTTTAATCTCCCGCACTTCATTCAAGTCCGATTTTTTATAAAAGCGGCCAGCTTGTCCATCAATACTTCTGCGTGGTATCTTCTGGCCTTCTAATAAACAATCCAGGAGCCTGTCAAAGGCTCTTACTCCGGCAGTACACGATTTTTTATATAGGCTTATGGCGGTATCATCATGATAAATTGGTACAGTTTCTTCAAAAGCAATAGCCCCTTGGTCAACTTCTTTAATAATCCAGTGTATCGTTGATGTATAGGTTTGGTCGCCGTTTATGATTGCATGATTAATTGTACAATATCCTTTATAGTCGGGGAGTCTAGCGTTGTGAAGGTTCAGGGCCTGATAGTTAACAGTTTTAAGTAGATTATCTGAGAAAACCCAACGATGTTGGAGGGATATCATCAGATCTACCGATTCCGATTCTATGACACTAAGAATTTTATCCTCATTCCTATCCTCGTTTGAGATGAACGGGATGCCAAGCTTTACCGATTTTTTATAAATAGCATTAGATTTCCACCACACATTTATATCGGGGTTAGAGCATGCTGCAACTATATCATATGTTTTGCCTGCTTTATTAAGAAGCCTTTCAAAACAGGTTTCTCCTATTATCCCTCTTCCAAAAAATATAACCTTTTTCATAATTAGTACCTTGATGATAAAGATTATTTTTGTTGACTTTATCATCAAGGTTAGTAAAAGTCAACCCCCCACAATGGTAGAAGATAAAATATAGTTTTTACAATCTAGATTTCCAAATTATTTATAAGTTCAGCCAGAATATAAAAATTTTTCGTTGAGCTACTATTAGTGGCCGCAATTTTTTGAGCAGCTCTTACGAATTGATTCGCATAGTCTTCGTCGAGAAGGAGCCTCTTTATTCCTATTTTGAGTTCCTCTTTATTTTTTAGGTTTACAACTAATGCAAAATCATGTTTTTTGGCATATTTACTCAAATAAGAATTAGCTGGAGCATGTATTAATATGGGCCGACCAGATATTAGATACTCGTTTATTTTACTGGGCAAAGCAGTTTTAATAACGAAATTATCTTCAAGATCTATGGATAGGGGTAAAAATAAGATACTTGCTTGACTTTGAATTTCAATTATTTCATCTTGGCTAGCGGACTTTATACTTACTCTGCCTGATTTATTGGCCAGAGAAATGATCCTCTCCGTTGGATCCGTAGAGTAAAGATCTAAACGAACATCTATGTCTCTAATCTCATCTATGGCATCAATTATATCTATGATACTATCTTCTTGGGCCCAGTAAATACTGCCGATGTATACAACATGATAAGGAGGATAAGATTTATAATTATGTATAGCTGATGGATGATCTACTATGGTTGTGTAGGCACTAATAACCTGGAATTTATTAATAATATGCGGATATAAATCTTGATAGTGAGCTTCGAAACCCGGATTTGAAAGAAATATTAATGTAGCTTGTCTGAATAATATCGGTTCAAAGTAATTTGCAAATCTTTTCCATCCGCTAGTTAGATTATTCTCGCGCCACAGATCCACCATCCATGAACAATAGGGGATTCCGCCGAGTCTTGAGAGTATATAGGTTAGTAACAAGGTTTGGCCTTGGCCCGTTACACCCACCAGAAGCTCGATGCGCTCCTTTTTTATTAATCTTAGGGATTTATATATTGTTATTAAAATCCTAAAAGGCTTTGAGAGAATTATTATAAAATGATCAAAGTATTTTTTGCTAGTAGGCGGTAGGTCGTAGAAATAATAATGACAAGGTAGCAGATATGAAACATCTGATTTGTTTTTATAAAAATTTTTATGACTAGTTAAAAAACAATACGAATCAGGAGTGAAGTTGGAGAGAATATTGAATAGATACTTCGCTCCACCATTTGTTTTAGGTGGGGCGTAGCTGGATATTATAAGGATTTTTTTGTTGAGTTTCAGGAGTTCGGGCATACAAAATTAGTCCTTCCCCGTGTTATAGGTTTTGTAGAAATACGAATTTTTATCCATAAGTAATTCCCGCGGCGATCCCTGCTCAACTATTTTGCCATTTTCAAGAGCAATTAATTTGTCACAATTCATTACCGTGGATAGCCGGTGAGCGATTATGAGGATAGTTATTTTGCCTTTTAGATTTTCTAAAGCTTTTTGGATAAGGGCTTCTGATTCATTATCCAGAGCACTGGTAGCTTCGTCTAGTACCAGTATCTTTGGTTTATGGACAAGGGCTCTGGCCAGAACTATTCTTTGACGCTGGCCTGCTGATAACTTTAGTCCTCTTTCTCCAACGACCGAAGATAGCTTGTCGGGTTGTTCTTGAATAACGTCATAAATATTAGCCATCTTAGCCGCAACTTCAATATCACGATCAGAAATATTCGGATCATAAAATCCTATATTGTTCCTAATCGTGTCGCTTAATAAAAATATATCCTGTGAAACGTATCCTATGTTACTTCTCCAGCTGTGCGTATCAATATCGGAAACATCTATGCCGTCTGTCAGAATCTTGCCTTCCGTGGGCCTGAACAGTTTTAATAGTAAATCTGCTAAGGTTGTTTTGCCTGTTCCGGAGGGGCCGATGAGCCCCACGGTTTCTCCTTTTCTAATTTCGAAACTTACATCGGACAGAACGTCTTTATTATTGGCATAGCTGAATCTGATATTATTAAATCTGACAGATTCATTGAATTTAAATTTAATGCTATTGTTTCCGCTATTTTCTATAAAATGGGATGTTCGCTCCTCATAATCAGTGACGGCTTTCAGAAACGGCACCGTTTCGTTTATTCCGTTCAATCGACCCTGTATAGATTGCATAAACGAGAACATCTTCTGAACCAGATAGATTACTGCGATGAATGAAGCGAATTGAAAGCCAGGACTTAGATACGAAAAAGCGAATAATCCGGCTATAAGAATTAAGCTTACCGGCTCCTGGAATGATGTCTGTAGGCTCCCGTAAACCACCAACTTAACCCTTGCCTCGCGTAATTCATCAAAATGTTTTTGTATCTTTGCGATAACTCGATTTTCTACGGCAAGTGTCTTGATGGTTTTTGATCCGATAATATACTCCGAGACCTGGCTTGTAACAAGCTTAGAGCTATCCGCCCATCTCTGGGATATTTTTCTTATTTTGTATAATAGGGGTTTGAGAATAAAGAACAGGACCACTCCGGAGCCCAATGTAACCAAAGTAATGGCTACCGATATGTTTATCGCGACAAACGAATAGGCAAGTAGGCTGGTCGATATCAGAATAGCTCCGCTCAGAAGATCCAGAATGCCTGAGCTTTTGCTGGTATCGGTTATCAAAATTGTTTCAAGATGGCCGACTTTTTGTTCAAGAAGATATGGCCAACTTGCTCCGAGTGTTTTTTTGAATAGTGTATTTCTCATTTCTCGCTCGTAGTCGGCAGTAATCTTAGCGCTGATGTAGCTTGCAAAAAATGTGAAGGCCGCCTTTATGATAAAAAGAAGTGAAATCAGAACTATCAGGGTGGTAAGATTGTATTCCAGATGAAGAATCCCAAAAAAATTTTCTATAGCTCTTGAGATATTATCTGTGGAGTCTGATTGCTTGTTGGCGACAAATGAAAATAGGGGGATGATTGCCCCGATTCCAATACCGCCCATAAGACCTCCCACAAAACCCAGGGAAGCCATATATAGGATTTTTAACTTATAGCGGCCGAAGGCCTTTTTAGCTAATCTGGCGATTGTTATGATCTTATTGAGGTCCATGGAGTTCTAAATTAAATCTCTTATTACCATTTACGCATAGCATTTTAACACCTCTTTCTAGCAACAATTCGGCTAAATAGGAGCCGTCTTGGCCAGTTACGCCGGTGATGAGGGCTGTTTTGTTTTTAGTATTTTTACTCAAAATCTACTAAAAAATACCTTAAATTTTGATTTTTGGCAATTAATCGGTATTATAGAAAAATGAATTTTCGGGATATTCGAGAAAGGCTATTGAGGCTAAAAGAGAAGCAGTTTGTCCAAGATACAGCCACCCTGCAAGTCGGGACGGTTGTCGGCAATTTTACCCAAGCCATCGTGGGTATTTTTCTAGCTCGGATTCTACAACCGGAGCTCTTTGGAATTTATTCTCTGGCCCTAAGTCTGGCCGGCTTCGCCGCTCTTTTTATTGGTATCGGCGCGCATGAAGCTATCACCACAGTTCTAAGTGAGGCTTACGAGAAAAAAGATAAAACCGAAGTTAATTATGCCCTGGCCTTTTTGATTAAGTTAATCAGTGTCAGTGGCTTTATCGCTATCGGCGGAGCCTTGATCGCGCCCTTCATTTCGAAACTGCTTTATCAAAATTCCAGTATTGGGAGTTTTGCTTCTATTTCAATTATCGGTCTTTTTATCTCGGCCACCCTCTTAGCCATGACGCGAATTGTTCTTCAGGTTATTAATAAAATTAAACTGATGACCGGCCTGATTGTTTTGGACCAACTGGTGCGTAGTGGCCTTTCTCTGTTTCTGGCCGTGGTGGGTTTTGGGGTTCTTGGGGCGGTGACCGGCCATCTTCTTGGCGCCGTGGTTATATTCTTTGTTGCAATGTTGGTCTGGCAAAGGGTTCAAAGCAATTTTCCGCTCATTCCTTCATTAAAATTTTTACTTAAGCTTTGGCCGAAGGTTTCGATTCGACGCTATCTTAACTTCAGTATCTGGATTACGGTGGATCGAAATATCGCCAATGTTTTTGTCATTTTGCCGGTTATTTTAACCGGTATTTTTGTTTCAGCGCAAGAGGTTACTTTTTTTAAGCTGGCTTTTGGCTACATTAATTTGGCCTTGAGTCTTTTGGCTCCGATTTCGATTTTACTCAATGTTGAGTTTCCAAAACAGAAAGTTCGAGATTTTAACGCGCTGGCCGCCAACTTTATCAGAATCTCGATGTATTCATTGATTACCTCAACAATTCTAACGGTAGGGGCGGTCCTGATATCCCCCGTAGCTTTTGTGGTTTTATACGGTGAGAACTTTTCGCCTAGTGTCCAGTATGTCTATGGCCTGATAATCTATGGAGCGATGATGGGGATCGGGGTTGGCTTGGGGCCAATGTGGCGAGCGATAAATAAAGTTCGCGTCTCGATCATTATAAATTTAGTAACCTTGATTATCGGCATACCCGTGGGACTATTCTTAATCAGGAGTTACGGCTCATGGGGGACTGTCGCCATGGTTACGGCCTGGTTCACGGCCTCACAAGTCGTCTCCTTCATTTATTTAGCCCGATTTCTTAAATCAAAAAAACCGATTTTGTTAGACCGCCCGCGTCAGTAGGGTGTAGATTGTCTTTAGGAAAATAGAAAAGTCTAAAAAGAAAGATCTATTTTTTAGATAAAATAAATCGTATTGAAGTTTTTGCTGAGCGTCAGATAGGGAGGAACTGTGAGGATATTGAATCTGGGCCCAGCCACTCAACCCGGGTCGAACCAAATAGCGTTGATTATAGAAGGGGATTTGCTTCTCCAGATCTTTATCAAGCTCCGGTCTTTCCGAGCGGGGACCGATGAAACTCAACTCTCCGCGCAAGACGTTTAGGATCTGAGGAAGCTCGTCAATCCCAAATTTTCTGAATATACGGCCTGTTCGAGTAACACGGGCGTCTCCTTTTTTAGCCCAAATAGCTTGACCCTTTTCAGCGTCTTGGACCATAGTTCGAAATTTAATCATTGTAAATAATTGACCATAGCGACCCACGCGAGTTTGTTTATAAAAAACCGCTCCCTGAGAATCAATTTTGATCGCAAGGGCAATCAAGCCGAAAAAAGGCAAAGCAATCAAGCCGAAAATAATCCCTGCCAAGATATCAAAGGCTCGTTTTGAAAAGTCGTAGAATTTTTTATGGCCCTCGCTAAGGTTTTCCAAAAACCACTCGGGAGTAATCGAGCCCAGAGGAATTTTGCCGGTGATCTGCTCATAAAAATTAGGCAGGTTATAGATGTCGATCTTTTTATTTAAGGAGTGATAAAGGATTTGGATGACCTCTTCGACATCGTAAGCGCCGGGGCTTAGGATAATGGTATTTGGGCTTTTCTTTTCTAAAATTTCCCTTAATTCCTTTATGTTAATAAAGTATTCTGACTGACCCTTCAGATCGAAGTTCGATTCGTCGACATCGACGATATAGTCGAGTCGATAGCCCAACTGGGGATTGTTATGGAGGTACTCAGCCAGATCAAGGGTTTGTTGATTGAGGCCAATTAGTATAGTATGATTCCGAGAGGTTTTCGTGATTAAATGGTTGAAAAGAGATCGAATTCCAAGGTTAATGAGAGTAAAAACGATGGCGAAGATAAGCAAATTCGTTCGGGGGGCAATTTGGAAAAAGGGGATGAGATAAAAGAAAGCCATGGAAACCGCCCCACTAAGGACGATTGCCTTCCAGAGTCGGCCAAAGAAGCGAAAGTCGTTTATAAAGTAAATCGGTTCGTAGAGATCGAAGATAAAAAAGACAATCAACCAAATTACAAAAAGAATGGAAAAGGGGGCGAGGTGATAGCTTAAATTAACAGAAAAATCTTGTCCGTAACGAATAATTAGACCAAGATAAAGGGCACCATAGAGACTTAAGACGTCCAATAAAAATAGGAGGAATCGCTTCATAAGGGTTTAATTATTTTACTTCTTTTCACTATAAATGTCAAAAAATTCAGGGCCAACTCATATTTTAGCAAAGGTTATAAAATTTGGGGTTTTTTTAACAGCGTTAATCCCGTTAATTATTTTTAATGAATTTATCTCGCCTTTTCACTTTGGGAAAGTGGTCATTTTTCGATCACTGATTGAAATCTTATTTGCCTTCTATCTGGTTCTAGCGGTCGCCGATAAAAGCTATCGTCCCCGAGCTAACCCCATTCTTTTTGCGCTGATTACTTTCGCGGCTATTTTTGGATTGACCTCTCTGACGAGCGTTAATCCCTATCTGAGTTTTTGGGGAAGCCTTGAGCGGATGGGCGGATTTTGGACTTTTCTGCACTACTTAGTCTTCTATTTGATTGCTTCGGCGATTCTTCGAGACAAAAAGGATTGGATTAATCTCTTGAAGTTTTTTGTTTGGACCGGTTTTATCTCAGCTCTTTATGGTTTTGGCCAGCGCACGAACAGTGATTTCTTTATCGGCGGGGGGAACCGACTTAGAATTTTTGGCACGATTGGCAACGCCGCCTTGTTTGCCGGATACCAATTAACGCTTTTCTTTGTCGGGTTAAGTTTGGCCTTATCCGATTGGGTTAGAAAAGATCGCAAGTGGTTTTATTTTCTCATAGTGGGCCTAAACGCGCTGGCCATTTTGATGACCGCCGTTCGGGGTTCGATCGTTGGTCTGGGCTTGGGCCTCTTAGTTTTTGTGGGGCTGTATCTTAAAAATTTCCAAAGCGAATTCTCGGCTGGCCAGAAGGCGATGGTGAAAAGAATTTTTGTTGGTCTCTTAATTTTAGCGGCGATTTTCGCCAGTCTGATCTTTATTTTTCAAGACTCTGGGTTTGTTCAAAGGATCCATTATCTTAATCGAATTACGGATTTTTCTCTTAGCGCTGATACGGTCGAAACTCGAATTTGGGCTTGGCGGGCCGGCTTAACGGGCTGGTTGGAATCGGCTAAAACCATGATTTTCGGTTTTGGGCCCGAGAATTTCAATGTTCCTTTCTCGGAGCACTTTAACCCGCAATTCTATCGAGGGCTTGGCTCGGAAACGCTTTTTGATCGGGCCCACAATATGTTTGTCGAAATTTTAGTGACCATGGGAATTTTAGGATTCTTGGCTTACGTCGGTATTTTCTTTTTTTCCTTCAAGTCCAGCAGTAAAATTATTCGGCAGGCCAATAGCCCTGACGGGGATAAAAATTTAAAAATATTTGGGGTGGGCTTTATCGCGCTGTTGATCGCCTATATTATCCATAACGCTTTTATCTTTGATACCTCGGCAAACTTTTTGGTTTTTTTCTCAGTTTTGGGGGCGATGACTTTCTTTAGTCAGACGGCTCGGACCGATCAGGGTGGCGTCTCGCTTCAGGGCAAATTCAAAATAGCTCTCGTAATTTTATTAATTGGCGTTGCCACTTTAATTTATAAGACGAATATTCTTCCGGCTAAGGCCAACTACGCGACTACCCGGGCAATTGTCCGGGGGTGGGCGGGTGATTTCTCGGGCGCGGTCGAAAAATTTAAGGAATCCGTTAGCTATGATGTTCCGGGAAAATATGAGTACCGACATCGAATGACGCAGTATGTTTTAGGCCCGGCTAATTCCGCGGCGATTACTCCGGAAGTGGGCCGGGCCGTTTTGGATGTCATCTCGGAAGTTCAAAAAAATGCTGAGGAACGTCAGCGCGACTACCTGCCCTATCTTTATCTTTCTCGATTAAATATTGTTTTAGGCAAAGCTGACCCCACCTCGCCATTTAATGATGCCGCTCTGGAACAGGCCAACAGGGCCTTGGCAATTTCGCCAAACTTTATTCGGACTTACTATGAGCTGGCCCAAGCTTATCTGAATAAGAAAGAACCAGAAAGAGCGGCGGAATATTTTCAGCAGGCTATTGATTTAAATCCGGAGGTCGGACTTAGCTATTGGTATTTAAGTATCGCCCAATTTGAGCTGGGGGATACCGCGGGCGGACTGGCCTCGGTTGAGGCGGCCCAAACCTATGGCTTCGCTCTTGGCGAGATTGAGCTTCTTCGCTTAGTTAATGTTTATCGGGATTCAAATGACTTTCAAAAATTGGCGGAGCTGTATAAACGATTGACCGAGTTAGACGATAAAAACCCTCAATATTTTGCCTCTCTGGCGGTGGCCTACGCTAACGCGGGTGACATTGATGGCGCGGTCGCGGCCGCTCTTCGAGCCGGTCAACTCGATCCGACTTTTGCTTCTGAGGCCCAAGCCTTTATCCGTTCGCTAGGACGCTAGTTTACGAAATTAAAATTTTATTCTTTCTGGATTGGTTGAAAAGAAACCGGTCTGTGGTAGAATAGGCTCCATGCAGGGCCGATTCCCCAAGTATTTTTTTGTGGCGGTGCTTCTTCTAGCGCCGCTTTTTATTACCCCAGTATCAGCTCAAGCCGATACCCTTAACCAGCGAGCTCTTTTTAATGTTGATGCCAGTTTTGATTCCATCAGCCGGAATCAGATTACGGCGACCTTGTTTGAGGTCAGTAACCATGGCTATTTTTATGTTGAAGATCAGTTCTACAACGGGCTCTCGGCTTTTAATAAGAATCGTTTTCGGCAGAGCTTAGCCAATCTGGCCCAAGTTTTTGATAGCCAGATTTATCCGGCCGAAAATAACTTTTGGGGCAAAGAACCCAACCCGGGGATTGATGGCGATGCGCGAGTCGTTATCCTCCTTACTCCGATGAAAAATAATATCGGCGGTTATTTCGACTCCAATAACCAAAATTTAAAATCGGTTAGCGCCACCTCGAATCAGCGGGAAATGCTTCACATTAATGCGCGGGTGGTTCTCGATGAAAATAATACCCAAGCTTTTTTGGCCCATGAATTTCAACACCTGATTAGTTTTAATCAAAAAGAATTAATTAATCGAACCAATGAAGACTTTTGGCTTAATGAGCTCCGCTCGGAGTACTCAATCTCTTTTCTTGGCTACAACAATAATTTCCCCGGCTCGACTTTGGAGCGGCGAGTTAGCAGTTTTCTTCAATCACCCCAAGACAGTTTAACCGAATGGAAAAATCAGGCCGAGGACTATGCTACGGTTTCTTTATTTGGGGAATACTTGACCGAACAATACGGCGCCTCAATCCTCTCGAGTAGTCTTCAAGGCAACTCGCGCGGGATCCCGTCCCTTGAAGAGGCTCTAAAGAGCGGTGGTTATGGTCAAAATTTTAAAGATGTTTTCTCCGATTGGCTTATTGCTTTAGCCGTGAATGATATTAGTCAAAACAACAAATTCGGTTTTTTCCGGGAGGGGTTAAAAAATAACGTTCGCGTTCCGATCTCCAGTTCCGTGCCCGCGCTTGGTGATAACCTTGATTTTGAGCAGACGATTGCCTTAAAAGATTGGCAGGGTTATTGGCTCTATCTGGGCGGTTTTTTAACGGGCCAAAAAAATGTTTTAAACTTTGATTTTTCAGGATCGGCCCTGATTGACACAACGGCGACCCTGTTAGTCATTAGAAAAGACGGATCCGTAGAGAAAATATTAGTGGATTTGAATTTAAATAGAAATAAAATTCAGATCGATAATTTGGATTCTATCGCCAAGATCTATCTGATGCCTTTCAAACATACCAAAATCAGTGGCTTTTCCGACAATGAAACGACTTCTGATTTAGCGATTAAAATTTATCGAACGGATAAAATTTCACCGGTAATAAATAGTCCAGAGAGCAGTCAATATCCTGATGGAACGCTTCTTCGGGCGCAGGGCGATTATAAAGTTTACATAATCAACAACGGTTTTCGACGGCACATTGTTTCCCCGAGGATTTTCGATTTTTATGGTCATCTGGGTTTTGATAAAGTCATCGTTGTTTCTCCGGAAACTGTTTTGGCTTATCCGGAGAGTCGCCTTATCCAAAGGTTAGGCGACAAGCGAGTTTTTGAATTAATCTCTGATAGCCAGAAAGAGTGGCTGAATATTTCGGCGGAAGAATTTATTGCCTCGGGTCGAAGGTGGGAACAAATTTTTATCGTGAACGATTTGGAATTTAATTTTTATAGATAAATATTTTTTTATCCACTTTTTTCGTAGTTAATTTTTCCAGTTAGCTTTATAATTAAATTAGTTTTTATGAGGCAGTCTAGTCACCTGCTTTGTAAAAATAAACTTTTGCAAGGTGTCTGATATTTTTTTGATGGCACCTTCAGGCTATGCCAGTAAAAAAGAAAAAGAAGGCGGCTAAAAGGCCGGCCAAGAAGAAGATGATGAAGAAGACTATGAAGAGAAAGCCGGCCAAGCGTAAAACCAAGGCTAAGGCTAAAAAGCGGAGATAGCTCTCACAGCCTTCTTTAAAAACCACCCTACCTCGATTCTCATTGATCTTTCAATCAGAGCCGAGGCAGGGTGGTTTTTATATATTTTTATGATATATTGGGGCTAGAAATGAAGATCCAAATTACGGGTAAAAATATGGGAATAACCCCGAATATTAGGCGGATTATTGATGAAAAAATCGGGGGACTAAGTAAATTTTTAGGTAATTTTGATTCCGACTTAATTATTGTTGACGTTGAGGTTGGGCGACCGTCACGGCACCATCGCTCCGGCGATATTTTCTATGCCGAAGTCAACCTCTCTTTGCCGGGGAATATGCTCCGGGCTCAGGCGGAGCGTGATGATCTGACCAAGGCAATCGTTAAAGTTCGATCTGAACTCAAAATTCAGATTGAGAAATACAAGGGCCAGCTCAAAAAATAAAATATGGCTTTTTTATCCGGCCTCTTTGGTGATTCAACAAATCGTTTTCTAAAAGAGGCTCAAAAAATTGTTGACGCGGTTAATAAACTCGAACCAACATTCGAGTCTTTTAGTCTTGAGCAGATTCAAGCTAAAAGTACGGAATTAAAAAATAAAATTCAAAAAGAAGGCCTAACCCTTGAAGAAATTTTACCCGAAGCCTTTGCCTTAGTTCGAGAAGCCTCGAGGCGAACTCTGGGCCAGCGTCATTTTGACGTTCAGATTATTGGGAGTCTTGTTCTCAACGCGGGGAGTGTCGCCGAGATGAAAACGGGTGAGGGAAAAACTTTAGCGGCGACCATGGCGGTTTATCTCAACGCTCTTTCCGGGCAGGGCGTCCACGTGGTGACCGTCAATGATTTCTTGGCTCGCCGGGACACGGCCTGGATGGGGGAGATTTATGATATCCTTGGCTTGAGTATTGCTTGTATAAATCAGCAGGCCAGTTTCATCTACGACCCCAATTTTAAAGAGGGCCAAGAGGCCTTAGACCGAGAGCGGGATGAACTGGGGAATTTTAGAATTGTTCAGGAATTTTTACGGCCAGTTAGTCGGCGAGAGGCCTATGAAGCCGATATCACCTACGGGACAAATAACGAATTCGGCTTCGATTATCTGCGCGATAATATGGCCTATGACCTTAGCCAACGGGTTCAGGCCAAGGGCCATAATTTTGCCATTGTTGACGAGGTGGACTCGATTCTAATTGATGAGTCTCGGACCCCTTTGATAATCTCGGCCGCGGAAGAAGACTCGGGCAATCTATATGCCCAATTTGCCGGTATTGTCCCAAGGCTGAAAGAAGATGAAGACTATAATGTGGATGAAAAATTGAAGGCCGTTACCATTACCGAAGTGGGGATTGAAAAGATTGAAAAGATTTTAAATATCGAAAATATCTATACTGAGACCGGGGTTCGCTATGTCCACCACCTTGAACAGGCTCTCCGGGCCCAGGTCTTATTTGAGAAAGATAAGCACTATGTTGTCCGAGATGGCAAAGTTATTATCGTCGATGAATTCACCGGCCGATTAATGCCCGGTCGCCGTTGGTCGGGAGGTCTTCATCAGGCGGTTGAAGCCAAGGAGGGAGTGACCATTGAAAAGGAATCGCGAACCATGGCGACGATCACCTTTCAAAACTACTTTCGACTCTATAAAAAACTTTCGGGGATGACTGGAACAGGGGCGACTTCGGAAGAAGAATTCAGAACGGTTTATGGTATGACGGTGATAAAAGTCCCGACAAATCGGCCCTTGCTTCGGCTGGATCAACCCGATCGAATCTATAAAACTGAAACCGGAAAATTTAGAGCCCTAGTCTCGGAGATTCAAGACCGACATAAAAATGGTCAGCCGGTGCTGGTTGGAACGGCTTCAATCCAGAAAAATGAACTAGTCGGGAATCTTTTAGGTAAGGCGGGGATAAAGCATGAGATTCTAAACGCCAAGAATCACGAGCGAGAGGGGGAGATTATCGCTCAAGCGGGAAAGCTGGGAGCGGTGACAATCGCCACCAACTTAGCCGGACGAGGGGTGGATATCATCTTGGGGGGGAACCCGGCAACGACAGAAAAAGCTCAGCAAATTAAATCATTAGGGGGGCTTCACGTTATTGGTACCGAGCGACATGAGGCCCGTCGAATTGATGATCAACTTCGCGGGCGAGCGGGGCGTCAAGGTGACCCTGGGTCCTCACAGTTTTTTGTCTCGGCTGAAGACGAAGTGATCCGAGTTTTTGGTGGCGATCGATTTAAAAATATTCTTGATCGGCTCGGCGTGCCCGAGGATGAAGCTATCGAAAATAAACTGGTTAGTCGAGCGATTGAACAGGCCCAATCTCGAATTGAGGGGCACCACTTTGATTCTCGAAAATATGTTTTGCAGTACGATGATGTCATGAATCGGCATCGACAGGTGATTTATGAAAATCGAAATAAAATTTTGTCCGCTTCAAATCCGGAGGAGTCGGTTAGGGGCTATCTTTCGGAGGTGATTGATAGAATTATCTCGGCTCATATTCAAAAATCAGAAAGTGGCGGGGAGCTTTGGGATCAAAAAGAAATTTCGGAATCGCTAAAAGCCCTCATCACCCCGTTTAATTTACCGGACAATTTCAAACCAGAGATAGAAAATTTTTATAAAGCAAATGATAAAGCCGGCCTCTTAAAATATTGCCAAGGGGTGATCACGCAGGCTTTGAAAGAAAAAGAGGACAGTCTTGGGACGGAACAATTTAGGAATATCTCGCGGGCTCTAGTTCTGCGAGTGGTTGATGAGCTTTGGGTGGATCACTTGGAGACCATGGATCAACTTCGTGAATCGGTTCGACTTCGCGCTTATGGCCAGCAAGATCCGTTGGTGGAATATCGAGTTGAGGGTCAGCAACTTTTCGAGAGTCTCTTGGAAGCCGTGAAACTGCAAACCGCCAATTTAATTTTCAAAGTTCAGATTCAAATAGCCCAACCGCAATCTAAAATTCAAAAAACAGTTGAAGGCGCCTCGACCAATAATCAGGTTTCCGGTTCAGGTAAAAAAATCGGCTCGTCCGCCGGAGCTCAAAGAGTGAAGATGGGTCGCAATGATCCTTGCTACTGTGGCTCAGGCAAGAAGTATAAGCGTTGTCATGGGGCATGACAACGCGCAATCCTGAGCTTGTCGAAGGATAAGAAGTGCCATGGGGATGATGCCCCTGTCTACCGGCAGGCAGGCCGCAATCCTGAGCTTGTCGAAGGATAAAAAGTGTCACGGGCAATGAGAATAGGATAATATGAGAAATGTTAAAGGAGAACTAAAATTCAATAGTCCAGCGCAAGAAATGCACGAACCAGACAAGATGGTTGAAACGACACGGATTGGCGGGAAGATTTATGAGATCGACAAACTTCGGAGTTTAGCCGAGAAGCTTCCCATCCGCGAATTACCGTTAGATGATGTTCGCGATGCAGTTGGAGAGGGTCATGTATATTGGATCGACCGAAACGGAGAACCATTAGCTCCATTCCAAATAATCCACGATTGGTCAGTAGCACAGCATAATGAAGATTGGAAAGATCATATTGATTCAATCACGCGGGCAAATCTTGATAACCCGATTTGGATTACGAAAGACGGTTTTGTATTTGATGGCATACATCGGCTTACACGCGCGGTCATTGAAAATAAGCTGACTATAAAAGTAAAAGTATTTGAGGAATTTCCCGAAGCGGCGTTGCAGAACTAACCGGGTGGTATTTAGCAAATTTCAAGAGGTATAAAAGGCCTCGGGAGATAAAATCAAATCTAAGGATCACCCTAACGGGGGTGATTTTTTAGTTTCGCTCAAAACTGTCAATAGCCGGAAGGGGGGAATCTTTATAAGTTATTGACTTCTAAACAGGGGTGGCTTTGTTTTGACAAGAGCAGTTTTTTATTTTTATAAGGGGATATTTAAGACAAAAATACTAAAAATTTACTTATAAACTTTGTGTTCTTTTATATATTAAGATTTATATACCTTTTTAAACTAATAGTAACTATACAGAAAAATTAGAGATAAAAAATAAAGAAATAAAATTTTAAAAAAGTAAATTTAAATCCTTGTCTATTTTTTGCCTAACCCTTGTAAATAAAGAAAACTTATCAACATTTTTGGGCCAACCAGCCGTATAATGAGACCAGAATTATTTATCCGATACTATATCGGGTAAATTCTAAAAGTCTCAATGGCTCAAGAAAATAAAGAAAAACTAATATCTCTGGCTAAAGCCGCGGAAGGCTCCCCATATTCTCAAGATTACTTGAGCCTCTTGGCTCGTAAGGGGAAAATAAAGGCTGTCAAGGTCGGCCGAAATTGGCGAACAAGTAAGGCTTGGCTCGAAGATTACTTGAGGGAACAAAGCCTGAATAAACAGATTGTTCTTTCCCCGAATCAACTTCAAGAATTTGTAAATCAAGTTAGATTAACTTCGACTCCCGGGATAAAAAGCATTGACTCTGAAAATACGGAAGCGGTATCTCAAAGTCAAAAAAATACAAAACTTTTGTCCGAATTTGAACGCCTGAATAACCCCACCCCGACTGAGCCGGACGGAGCTCTCCCGGAGTCGCAAAGCTCAAGCCAGAATGAGGATGAGGAGGTGTCAGTTCCCCTGAACACTACTTCGCCGAAACAAGAAACAGTTTTAGAGGAACCCCCAAAGGCCAGCGAACACATTGAAGAAGAGTTAGCCGAAATTTATGGGCAGACTCAGGTGATAAATTCCAACTTAGGGGAACTTCGCGGGTCGGTTGAAAGTCTAAAGGATTTACATCGAGTGGAGTCGCATGTTAACCGCAGTCATGTCGAGAAAGTATCAAAAGAAATTCGGCCGGCCCTAACCGTTGATCAGGAAGAATTTATCGAAGTAGAGCGCCGGAAGAAAAGTTATCTTCTTCGCCACTTCAGCGCGACGGCCAAGGCCACGCGAACGTCCACAAGATTCATGGGTTCGGTTATCGCCGCGATCGTTCTGCTCTTTGCCTTAGTCGGCGGGTTTAGCTTTGGTCGCGCCGATGAAGTTCTCCAGAGAATCCAGAGCGTCTTTAAGGACGCCGACACATTGCAGGGTCACTTTGCCGGAACTCATGCCAATGAGGTTCTCATTTTAGATAAGGCCGGAAATATTTCTATTTTTGGCCACATTGAGACTCAAGGCCAACTGCGCTCTTTCGCCCCCGAGGGAGTTGCTCCGATTGTCGTCGATTCAACGACAAAGATTGAAAATTTAAATGCCGATCTCCTCGATGGGACCAGCGCCGATGAATTTACCTTGGCTTTTGTGACCAAGAACGGCAACCTAACCTACGAAGATGTTTTTCTCGAAGGGGCCGTTGAGGTCGGAAAGACCCTAACCGTCAAAGGCGCGACAAAACTCTTAGACTCGCTCCAAGTTTATGGAGGTTTAGGTGTCTTTGGAGAAGCTGTTTTTGGGAAAAATGTCGTTGTCAACGATGGAGGAAACTTAAAACTGATTGGGCGGAGTACGATTGAAATTCAAAGTACCCAACTAATTAAAAATTTAAACGCGGAACGACTTGATGGCATTCAGAAAAGAGATATCTCCCTAAGCTTTGTTACCGGCAACGGTTCGACAACGCGAGACGCGATCACGGTTGGTGGGCTCCATAGTACGGGAGCGATTGATGTTGATGGTGTCGCCAATTTTAATGCCCCCGGGTTTTTCTATGAGGGGGTTTGGGGTCTAAGTGGCGCCTTTGGTTCTTTGGGAGTGGCTGGCGATGTTCAGATCGGTGATCCCGATAACCCGAATGATTCTAATTTTGAGCTCTACTCTGATCAGCTTCGAGTTGATGCCGATGGCAATGTCACGGGCCAAGGACGGGGGTCTTTCTCCGGGCTGGTGGTTAATGGTTATATCGAGTCTAATTTAACCCCCAGTTCGAGCAGTTCTTTCGACTTGGGTTCGGCCTCTAATCCTTGGGAAAATCTTTTTGTAAATAATTTCTTTCCGGCCACCTCCGGTAGTTTTACTTTCGGGGCCGGGGCCTCCATTTCAGGTAATTTTGATCCGGCCACAACCAATACTTATGATCTGGGTGATCTGAATTATCAATGGCGCTCGGGTTATTTTGCCGGCAATCTTGGCATTGGCTTGGCCTCGGCCGCCGCTTCTCCCGAAACCGCTCTTGAAATCGCTGGCACCGCCTCCATCTCCGGCGCCACCACTTTAAACGGCGTTACCTATATATGGCCAAGCACTGATGGCTCAAGTAACTATTCCCTCAAAACGGATGGCGCCGGAAACCTAGTTTGGGGAACGGGGGTCGTCGCCTCCAACTCCCTCGACTTCGACGAGTTTGTCGATGCCATGACTTTAGATGCCGATCTCAGTATCGCCTCCAACTCGTTCAGTATTGATTTCACCGACATCCAGCTCTCCTTTGCCGGGGGCAGACTGCTAACTAACGGGAATCTGGGGATTGGGACGACTTCTCCCACCACCACCCTGGATATCATCGGCTCGGCCAGTGTCTCGGCTAACTTTGAAGTCTCAAACACCGCCAGTATCTCCCAACTAACTTTGGGCACCGATCTGGCCGTCCAATATGGGGGCACCGGGGTCTCCACCTTCGGGGGCACCAACACCCTTCTATACACCACCACCACCGATACCCTAGCCAGCCTCGCCACCGCCAACAATGGCGTCCTTATCACCTCCGGCACCGGTGTCCCCAGTATCAGTACCACCATTCCCGATGCCACCCAAGACAATATCACTCGACTGGGCACAATCGTCTCGGGCGTCTGGAACGGCACGGATATTGATATCTCCGACTACACCACCCTAACCGCCGGTACTGACCTGACCTTAACCGATGATGATTTATCCTTAGACTCCACTCTGACCCAAGCCTTTACCTTCTCCAACCCCGGTTCCCACTCCGCGGCCGGCGAATGGAACTTTGATGCCAATACCCTCGTGATTGACTCGGGGACAAATCGGGTCGGGATTGGGACCGATACCCCCCAAACCACCTTTGAAGTTATCGGCACCGCCTCCTCAAGTTATCTGCTCTCTACTCACGCTCTCCAAGTGGCTCCGGGAACAAGTACCGTCAGCTACTCCCGCTTTGGCGCCAACACTACCGGCCACAGTCTTTCAACCCCGGATGACCTTCTTATCTCCGGCAATCTCGAGGTTGATGGCAGTACCTATTTTGATGG
>Ga0210057_1000307_pt1 | contig 82947 bp, 79 predicted proteins | sample CryGeyCG2114_010_2_FD_183968 | JGI IMG/M metagenome (GOLD analysis project Ga0210057, IMG submission 183968) | Groundwater microbial communities from aquifer - Crystal Geyser CG10_big_fil_rev_8/21/14_0.10 (SPAdes) (version 2) | ecosystem: Environmental > Aquatic > Deep subsurface > Groundwater ... | reverse complement strand
CATCCACCACGTCTTGCACTCCTCGCTCCCGAGGGCTATTCGACGTGGTGGCCCTTTTTTAATTTCCTACAGATACTTTTTCTAAATCGTTGCGCCGCTGTAGGCCGGCGCATTGATTTTGGAAATTTCTTCCCTCACCCCCTTCTACATGTGTAAAAAAGGTTGAGGGAATTGCGTCTGTTTGACACAGATTCTTTTTGATTGGTATAGTACGTGTCCTAGATAGTTACTCATTAATGGGAGGGAATATGTCACAGCAACCAACCAATCAGCAAGTCCTCGATGAAATTAAGGGTTTCATCCGGACTGAAATCGGGGGTCTTAATACCAAGTTTGACGGACTTGAGACCAGGTTCACGGGTCTAGAGACCAAGTTCAATGATCTCGCTGCCAACCAGGATCTTATCCTGGCAGCGGTCAACGATTTTTCCACTTCTGTCGATACTCGCCTTGACAGGGTCGAAGGTCGTCTCGTCAAAGTTGAATCAACCATGGTCACCAAGGATTATCTTGATGAAAAGATTAGTTCACTCCGCGGTGATTTGATCTCCGTCACACGCAAGGGAAACGATAAACTTGGTGCAGTAGTGGACACACTTGCGAGCACGCGAGTGATAACGCCACATGACCATAGCCGTATTATGCGTATGGAACCCTTTCCTAGAACCTAATTGTAGAGAACATTTTTTTGATCCCGACTCTGTCGGGGTCTTTTTTTAGATCATGATGGACAGTATCGTTGGATACATATGTGTTAGGTTATCTGCGTTACATGTTATACCAGTAATACAGAGTGCCTTTTCACCGATTGGTTCTGAGTCTGAGATCCTGAAACAAGTTCAGGATGACATCGTCAAAAAGACAATCAGAGAAAGGCGCACTCGGTACTACAGAACTCTCGTAAGATCTGTAGGAATATCGCGAGAGAGGCTGAACCGATTGCTCGGCACCGCCTACTATCTCCATATTCACTCCGACTTTCGTCGGAGCGTAACCCTTTTCCCGCTATTGGCAGGATCGGGGAGTACGAGATGATGTGACCCTCTCGCCGATAGGACTCTCTCCTATTCACATGGGCGATCTGATCAAGCATCGTGTATATGTATAGTTCTCGTCGGCTCCTCACTTGGACCCGCACTGATGTTCCTCCTCCAACAAGCTGAGGACGAACACCCGATATTGGGCTGGAGTTGCTTCGAGAGAAGAGACAAGTAACTGGCAGGGCTCTCATATGGATTGAATCCCCCGTACTTCGTCTCTTCTCAGAAAACAACGAAAAATGCTCTCCCGGAAGGGAGAGCGAGTAAAGATAGAGAAATTGGCTTATTTTAGCCTTTTTCCTATCTTTACCACTTGGCTCTCTCCTTCCGTGTGGTAAATACCTACAGGATGAAACCCTGGCTCCCTGCCCGCCGTAGCGAAGCGGAGGAGGGTCTCCTTCCGTGTGGTAAGTCTATATATAGGTTGTAATGGTCTTTCGCTTGATACTGGAATCTCTTCGGTCTTTCATGTTAACGGCATAGTATAGCAGGTTTAGGCGGAAATGTCAAGGGGTACGTGGAAACAAAGAATATATAGTATAGAAATAGGCTACATTAAGCAAAATTTATTAACAAAAAAACTGTCCAGTATTTACTTGACAGTTTGCACAATATATGCTATAATGTCTCTATAATTAGCCAAAAAATAGAACTTTGCTTGCAATACTGTTCCAGTCCTGCCTACCAAAACTTGGCTAAAACTAGCCAAGTTTCATACCACATTTGTATATGACCCTTCAAGAAACCCTCTCAGCCGCCGGTATGGAACCAGTCCAGGCAGAAATCTACCTCGTACTGCTCCAAAATGGTGAGTCAACCGTACCCGCCATACTCAAGCACACTGATCTTTCCCGGGCTAGTGTGTATGATGCCCTCTCTGTCCTGCTGGCTGACAGTTATGTTGAGTATAGAAAAGAAGGTCGAAACGCCTATTATACGCCGGTCCACCCAAACAAGCTTTTTAGCTTGATTGAGCAAAAAAAACGAGATGTTGCTCTGTTGGAAGGAGAACTCACACAAACCATTGATAGCCTCACTGGCACCTACAACCTAGGTATGCACAAGCCCGGAGTGCGGTTTTTTGAGGGGCTTGATGGGATAAAAGAGGTGTTGTGGGACTCTCTGGATGCAAAGGATGAAATTTTGACTATGGGCGACCTGGAAACCTTTATCAAACACTCCAAGCCGGTGAACGATGAATACATGAAAATTCGTCGGGAACGAAACATAAAAAAAAGAGCCCTTTCAGGGGACTCTCCATTCAATAGAGATTTTCTTGCCAAATATGACAGCGGCCTTACCTATACGCGTCTGCTTTCCTCAGACCATCCGCTCTTCCACTCGACCATTGTTGAAATCTACAACAATAAAATCTCGTATGCCACGTTCACACAGACATCCATGATCGGGGTTATTATCGAAGATACGAACATTGCCAATTATCATCGCAGTATTTTTGAATTGCTATGGCAACAAGCCAAGACGTTCACGCCGCCTCAGCAGTGACGGACTCACCAGCTTCTGACGCCGCGCGGATGCGCTCAAACACACAATCTCCCTTCCCTGTCTTTGGGTTGATAGAATAATGCGTGACAACATACTCACCCGAAGTTACCCGCTGTTCCATCATGCGAGTAAAGGCCTCACGATCTTTATTCAAATTGAACTGTTCCTTTATGACGCGGCCTGCAGCCATCGCTTCAACATTTTCAAATCGAGAAATATACGCGTCCTTTTTTGTGTCGTCACGCACGATGGTAAACCCGTCAGTCCCTGTACCCGCCACATCCGGCAAGAAGTCCGTTATGACAAACTCGTGTTGATTCACATATGCGCCTGCAGCCGGGTTCTTTGCCGTCACATTCGCGACAATCTTTCTGCCCTTGGCTTCTTTTGCGAACCGCTTCTCCATAAGGATACTACCCAGCCCTGCGCCGATCGCATCGGCGTCCACATTAAATGAGCCGAAATAGACGTCATCGGCCCTGTCCTGCATTCTAAAATAGGCAATGACATTGCCATCCTGACGAAGCAAAAAATATCGGTTACTTTCATCTGAAAAAGATTTTTCCATGCTCGGCAATACAACTTCCTCTGCGAACGGTTGCAGCTGCCCTTCCTCGTCCTGATTATTTTTTTTGAGCATCACACGCATCTGTTCTTTGTCGCGCTCAGACAGCACAGACGGCCCAACCATTTCAAAATCAATACCCGCAATCTCTGACAGGTCAGAAATTTCTTTTCCTTTAAGCAGCGCCTTGAATGCAGCGGCAAACAACACCACATCCTCTCTCATCCCTTCCATTTTTGCATTGAGCGCCTGTTCATTAGGGGCGTCAATATAGGCCCCTAACATCCGGGCTGCCCGTTTTGCAATTTCCGCGGTCACCCGCTGCGCGCCACCTGGCTGTTGATCAGATGCGTATTTCGCCACCAATGTTTCTGCGTCATCGAGCTGATCAGCCAGTCGAGAAAATCGATCAAAAACTTCATGTTTTTTCTCATTCGAGATACCTTGAGCTCGCGTGAACGCGATAATCTTTTCACCAATCTTGGCATCGTATTCCCCCGCAATAAATGACTTGATACCGGAAAAACCATATTCCATTTGAAGTTCTTTTACACTATCCCACGTACTGGGCTCGGCGTTACGCCAAAATGAATACATCCACACCTGCTCGCGCAAAGACAAGTCACTCATCCGCACACCGCCGACTTCACCAAAAACTTTTTCATAAAAGTCTGTGTAGTCCGCAAGAAATTGCTGCCGAATTTCATCCGGTGTATTGGGGTCAGCAAACAGCAAATCGCGAGAAACTTCCAGCACTTGTGCTTGTCTACGCTCATCATCTGCGGCCAGGTCACCAAGCTCAAAAAATCCGGCAAGCGCACCGTTCGTCTCAAATAGTCCCACCTTCCCGTCTCCGGTAATGCGTCGAGCAAAATCAAATTGCTTTTCTTCTCCCATTTGTTGGAGTTCGTACTTTTTTTCCAGGTATGACACTACATTTTCGGAAATACCAATTTTACCAAGTTCAATTAGATAAAGAACACGCCCTACTGCATCACGCTCTATATTACTTCTACTACTATCACGTAAACGCTTCAGCAAAACATCTGCGATATTGCCAGAACTGCCTTCCGAATACATGCCAGATACTTGCCTAGTAAATGCTGCAGGAAACATATCCATGGTAGAATCCAATACTTCATTTTCAAGCCCATCAACACTATGTTTTTTTATTGCACGCAATATTCCTTGTATCTGACGGATGCCATTTTCAGTGGCATCCATATCTTCTGTAAAAAAACTTTCATCATCTTCCCACCCTGATGACTCTCCCATGTCTATGACCTCAATATCTTCTGAACGTGTAGCCCAGTAGACTTCTCCCTCTTTAGTACTTCTCGTCAAAAAAGAATGTTCTTGAGCCAATAATTCTTTTGCTAGACGCGCATACTCATTTTTTTTCTCTTCCAAAACATCGCTAGCATCTTCTAACGCCTGCACCATAGCCAAATTCACTGCGCTTTCAAAACCATTTTCTTCAATGTAACCCGCAACATCGGCGTCTGGGTCGCCCCAACTATACGAATGATCCTTGATTGGCAACAATTTTTTTTCTTCTATAGTTTCAACAACTCCACCACTTCCAAAAAAATACTCTCTCACTGCCTCCGGCTCTGACCCTGTCGGTGCAGATTGAAGCGCATGAAGATAGTCTTGAGCCGTATTTGTTTTTTCTAGTTGATCTTTCCACTCATCAAAAGAAATCACCTCTGCCGGTGCCTGTTCTATTTTTGTTTGTTCAACTTGCTGCAAAAATTCTGAATGTTTTTTTGTTTCCATATACACATATAGTATATGTCCGCACGCACTTCGTCAAAATTGATACACAAAAAAACGTCCCACTGTTTGCGAGACGTTTTCTTTTTACCTTTTTACTCCTTGTTATCCCCTTCGTCAGTAGCTTCTGTTTCGGCAGGCACTGCCGCGTCAGCCGGTGCTTCTTCCGAGGTCTCCTCAGCATCACCAGACGTCTCTTTTTCCTTCTTCTCCTCCACCCTCGGCTTTTTATCCGCCGGAGCGACAGCGGAGGCGGACACGCCCTTCAGGCGCAGACCCAGCCGGTGTTCGGCAGCTTCGATATTGATGATTTCAAACTCGCGCTCTTCTCCAATTTTGAACATTTCACGCAGCTCCAATACGTCATGCACCGGCTTGTCAGATACTTCGGACACATGCGCCAATCCATGTATATCGTCATCCAATTTGACCATCAAACCAAATGGTTCAATTTTATGGATTTCTCCTTTTACAACTTGGCCAACCGTAAATTTATCTTTGACGCTCTTCCATGGATCATCTATCAAGCGCTTCATGGACAAATAAATCTTTGATTTATTCAAATCAATAATCTGCGCTTTTACTTTTTGTCCAACCTTCAGAACATCTTTTGGATGATCAATTCTCTGCCAGACAATTTCTGAAATGTGGATCAGACCTTCCAAGCCATTGCCAAATTTCATAAATGCACCAAAGTTGGTAAGGGCTGAAATTTCGCCTTCCACAACATTTCCAATCGCGTACGATTCCAGCACAGCCTTTTGATCATCCTCCCACACAGCTTTTTCCGAGACAATCAGCTTTTCTTGCCGTTGATCCACATCCAATACTTTCACCTGCAGTGACGTACCAATCATATCCTGCAATTGCTCCAGTATTCTATTTTTATCACCGCCCGGAACGCGTGGATAGTGTTCGGGAGCCAACTGAGATACAGGTAAAAATCCATTGACCGCGTCAATTTTAACCATCAGGCCACCCTTGTTCGCGGAAACAATTTTCCCATCCAAGGTAATGCCGTCGTCTCTGTACTTTATCAGATTGTCCCAGACGCGCTGGTACCCGGCAATGCGGAATGAGAGCTCCATTTCGCCATTTTCATTTTCCTGCTCTACAACCGTTGCCGTAACCTCGTCCCCGGGCTTTAGGTCAGCATATTCTTTTGATTCTGAAAACAACTCTTTTGACCGAACAACGCCGGTGACCAAACCGCTCACATCAATGCGAACAGCGCCATTATCAACGGAAATGATTTTTCCTGTCACCATTTCACCCACTTTGGGCAATTTGGCAAAAAAGTCTTGCAACAATTCTGCAAATTGTCCTGTCTCACCATTTTTTGTGCTCATAAATAAAAAAACACTTTTAGCCCGAACGCAGGTATTCTGCCCCCAAGCCCCCGCGCTGCGGGGAATAAATTAAGGTACTAACTGTAGCCCACACTCTATCACAGGCGCCGGATTATTGCAAGCCCGCTGCCCTTGCAGAGGCGGTCGCCATGAGATATAATTGAGAAGATTTTTAGATTGATATTGTATGCATATTTCATGGCTTGGGACATCGGCGGTTCGGATCCAAACAAAGCCGGCGGATACAGATGTTGTCGTTCTCATAGACCCGTACAAAGTAGACAAAGGAACCTTCCCAAGAAGCCTCTCGGCGGACATCGCACTATATACCAGAGGCGAAAAAAACTCTCTGACAATTTCCGGCAACCCCTTTACCCTTTCCACCCCCGGAGAGTGTGAAACCCACGGCGTTCTCATTTCCATGGCAGAGGGGCATGAAAAGGGTCAAACTCTCGTTCGGATAGACGCGGAAGGTATGAGCGTGGGGCATTTAGGCCTTGCAAAAGAAGAACTGACTGACGAGCAACTGGAAATGCTCGCAGGGGTGGACATCTTGATGATACCAATCGGCGACGTTAACGGATCGTACGGCGCGCGCAGTGCGGTCAAAGCCATTCAGTCCATTGAACCGCGCGTGGTTATTCCCATCGCATATCAATCAGATAACGACCCGGATGCCAAAGGAATCGACGGCTTTATAAAAGAAGTCGGTGTGCAGCCTCAAAAAGAAGAGAAGAAAGTTATAATCAAACAAAAAGATTTACCCCAAGAAGAAATGAAGGTAATTGTCGTAAGTAAAGAATAAAGAGCAAAGTTTAGAGTTTAGAATTTGGAATTTTGAGTTTAGTGTCTACCTTATGCCTGTCAAAAAAGGAGCACAATCCAAAGATGAGAACAAAAAGAGAAAATCAGCGCCAAAGAAAAAGAAAGGCGCGCAAAGGAAGCCGGTGCCAAAGAAAAAAGTGAGCTCACAGGATAGAAAAACGATTCAAGACGCGGCAACGGCTATTCCCGATCTCATCGCGCAGCAGCTCAAAACGCAATACGGCGCGCCGGAGGAAAAAGCCGGCATCGCCAACACGCAAGCCCACGCGTACCCAACGGGGGAAGCCCGCGCTCATATCCGAAAGAAAAAATCACTGCTTTGGTTTGGCGTTACCACCCTCATGCTCTCCACCCTGCTTTTGTGGATTATGAGCATGCAGGCGTTTGTAAAAGAAGTCGATCTGTCGAGCCCAAAAACGCCCGGACTTGTCAGTCAAGTAAAGAAAGAATACAGTAATATCTTTACGGTTCTTGACGATACGGATCAAACTCACACTGACACAACAGCAGTAAAAAAGTCGGTAAAAGATCAAATCGCTTCATTTTTTAAAAGACAAAAAGAAGCCTCCCCATCTACGCAAACCACGGTCTTCATTGCAACGTCAACCGACGCACTGGCAACTGACACGCCCGCAAGCACGGGAACCCTTGAAACTGAATCAGAAAATAACGAGTAGAGATTATTTTGTATGCCAAAGAAAAAAATGCTGAAAACGCCTGTGAACGGAGAGGAAAAAACAACGCTGGCACGTATTGAACCAGTGCAGCTGGTAGACGAGATGAAAACGTCGTACCTGGACTATGCCATGAGCGTGATTGTGTCCCGGGCGCTGCCAGATGTCCGCGACGGTCTCAAGCCCGTCCACCGCCGCATTTTATACTCCATGTGGCGTCTGGGTCTCAAGCATACCAGTAAGTTCAGAAAATCCGCCCACGTGGTGGGCGACGTCATGGCCAAATACCACCCGCATGGCGACTCTGCCATTTATGATTCATTGGTGCGCATGGCGCAAGACTTTTCCATGCGCGCGCCGCTGGTAAACGGCCAGGGGAACTTTGGTTCCATGGACGGCGATAGCGCGGCAGCCATGCGGTATACCGAAGCAAAATTGCACGCAGTGGCAGAAGAGCTTCTTTTTGATATTGAAAAAAACACTGTTGATTTCACCAGCAACTATGATGGATCAACAAAAGAACCAAGAGTCCTGCCGAGCAAACTGCCAAATCTGTTGCTCAATGGAAGCATGGGTATTGCGGTTGGTATGGCAACCAATATTCCACCGCACAATCTCGGCGAACTGTGTGATGGAATTATTCACCTCATTGAAAATCCAAAAGCAACGACAGAAGACCTGCTTGAATCTGTAAAGGGACCGGATTTCCCAACCGGCGGCATTATCTATAACAAAGCGGATATTGCGGCTGCATACGCCACGGGGCGCGGCGGTGTTGTTCTGCGAGCCAAGACAGACATTGAAGAAGATAACAAAGGTGTGTTTCGTATAATCGTCAGTGAGGTTCCGTACCAAGTTAATAAAGCAAACTTGCTCGAAAAAATTGCCACGCTGGTACAAGAAAAGAAAATTGACGGCATTAAAGACTTGCGAGACGAATCAAACAAGCACGGAGTCCGCGTGGTTGTAGAGTTAAAAAAAGACGCGTATCCTAAAAAAGTGCTTAATCGTCTTTTCAAACTCACAGAGCTCCAGACGACCTTCCACTACAATATGATTGCCCTCGTGGACGGCATTCAGCCACGGCTGCTAACACTAAAAATGGTATTGGAGGAACATATCAAACATCGCCAAGAGGTTATCCGACGCAGAACAGAATTTGATTTGGAAAAGGCAAAGGATCGCGCGCATATTTTGGAAGGTCTCAAAAAAGCGCTCGACAAAATCGACGCGGTCATTACCACCATCCGAAAATCAAAAGATAAAGAAGACGCAAAGGTGAATTTGATGGCGAAATTCAAGTTTACAGAACGCCAAACCGTTGCTATTTTGGACATGCGACTTCAGCAATTGGCAAATTTGGAGCGCCAAAAAATTGAAGATGAACTGAAAGAAAAAATGGCACTCATCAAGGAGCTTGAAAGCATTTTAAAAGATCCAAAAAAGATTCTCGGCCTTATTCGAAAAGACATCGAGTCAATCCGAGATCAATTTGGTGATGAGAGACGCACTCACATCATTGCGCACGGTGTGAAGGAATTTAGTGTCGAAGATTTGGTACCAAATGAGCCAACCATTATTATTGCAACAGAAGACGGTTATATCAAACGCGTGCCGGTTGATACATTCAAACAGCAACATCGTGGTGGCAAGGGCGTTATTGGGCTGACAACAAAAGAAGAAGACATGGTGGAACATCTTATTTCCACCAACACGCATGACAACATGCTCTTCTTTACCACACGAGGTCGCGTCTTTCAGCTTCGCGCGTACGATATTCCGGTAGGATCACGCACATCCAAAGGGCAGGCGCTTGTGAACTTTTTGCAACTGGCTCCAAACGAAAAAGTATCAGCTATTCTATCAATGGCAGACATGAGCAAATATAAATTTTTGGTCATGGCAACAACCAAAGGAACCATAAAAAAATCGAAGATTGAGGACTTCAACAATGTGCGCCGCTCTGGCCTTATCGCACTGAAATTGCATGAGGATGATCTATTACAATGGGTACGGCCATCGAGCGGAAAGGATGATGTCATGCTTGTAACCTCGCATGGTCAAGCAATCCGATTCAAGGAAAGCAATGTTCGACCAATGGGGCGCACCGCCTCAGGTGTTCGCGGTATGCGACTCAAATCGAGTGACGATATCATTGGCATGGACGTGGTAGATCCGGAGCTGGCCAAAAGAGGCGTTCTTGAGCTGCTGGTAGTTTCCGAAAATGGACTTGGGAAACGCACACCGCTGAATGAGTACAAAGTACAGGGCCGCGGCGGCAGTGGAATTAAAACAATGAATATCACTGATAAAACAGGCTCCATTATAAATGGCCAAATTATCAATAATGCAGAAGAGCACGACCTGCTGCTCATGAGCAGCAGCGGACAAGCTGTACGCATTCCGCTCAAGTCAGTCTCAACGCTTGGCCGCGCCACCCAAGGTGTCCGCATCATGCGCTTTAAAGAGGCTGGTGATACAGTGGTGACTATTGTCACATTATAATCAAGGAATAGACAGGTATGGTCGAAGTACCAAAGGAACAAGAAATCAACGCCCCGGAACAACTCATTAATCTTGGGACATCCGCAAGCATAGAAGCAATGGCAACAATGGTGGAATCCAAGGGAATACAGCAATTTGCCTCAGACCTCAGGCTAACCATTCGAGATAAGAAATATATAAAAACCTTGGAAGAACAGCTCGAGGCATTTATGCAAGCCGGCATTCCCATTGATGGATCAATGAGTGCTGTTCAATCTGAAGCTATGGATTTAGCATACTCGAATTTTCAATTTTCAATTACAATTCCAAAGGTAGGTCTCAATGCAGCACTCGAAGCCGGAACACTGTCGCTTTCACAGGAGGGTGACAACCGCAAAATTGAAAAACTTGGCACTGACGAAACAGTAAAAAAACAGTCGGTCGATTTTGAATTACTGAAGATGTATCCAGATGATCGTTTTGTGAAAGTTACATACAATGGATTTGAGTTTATGGAGGATCTGAGAGCCCCCAAGGATCTGCCTGAAGAAGCAAGAGCCATCCTAAAAGACCTCGGCATTCCATTTTTCGGGACAGAAGAAGAAGTACCCCTCTATGGCGACCCCTATGTGGGGGGTGGAGAAACAGTTATAGATCGCAAACACCTCAACGACGCGCTCAAAACAGGGGCATTGCGTATTGAGCAAGACGGAGAGGGTCTACATATCGAGGTAAATAAAGAGTTAGCTAACCAGAGAGCCACAGAGCGTAAAAATAGGGAAGCCGACGAGAGACGTGAAAGACAAAACGTGGCAGAACAGATACGACAAGAAAGGAAAGCCGCTGAAAATGAACGTCAAGCGGCATTGGAAAAAACGCAGGATGAAATTGCCAAAGCAACACCTCCTGCACACAACCCTGAAATAGCACCTTTACCGACGCATTCTGAAAAAAAACCAAAACAAAGTGGCATAAAAAAAATTTTCAAAAAATTATTTAGTGGGAAATAAAACAGCAATACAAAAAACCTCAAAAGAGGTTTTTTTATTTCAACAATTGTGTCACGTTATCAGTGTTTTGTTTTGTGTCATGTTTCCTACCCCCGCAGCGCCTGTCTCAATATTTCTTCAGTGCTCTTACCCTCTGTTTCCAATGTCATAACTTTTGCTTTTGCCTCATCCTTTGAATAGCCCATTGAGGTTAGCGCGTCTATCACTTCTGCCAAAATACCACTGTCACCCATTGACTGACGATCTTCCCCATCGGAAAACGTTACCTTTGATTTAAGCTCTACGCAAAGGCGTTCTGCTGTTTTCTTTCCCATGCCCTGCACAGCAGATAAATACGTTGCATCACCCCGCGCAATGGCGGATTTGATGTCTGAAATGGAGCCAAGCGACAAAATATTCATCGCACTTTTTGGTCCAACACTTTTGACAGACAACAGCAGCTCAAAAAATTCTTTTTCTTCCGGTGTATCAAAACCAAACAACTCCATAGCGCTTTCCGACACTTTCATGTATGTGTACAGAGAAACAGTTTTGCCAATAGCAAGCTGCGCCACACGCATGCGCGGCAAACGAACTTCATAGCCAATACCACCTTGGGTTAAAATAACAACAGCGGTGGCTGTTTTATGCTGGATTGTGCCGGAGATGAATGTAATCATACAATAGAAATAACGCCTTTAAGCGTTCCCTCCCCTTATAGGGGAGGGGTCAACTCAAGTATACACCAATAATTCTTTTTAAAGCCTCAAGGACTTTATCTCTATGAAATAAGACCTCCTCATTGGTATAGCGAACAATTTTGTAACCATTTCTTAAAATATAATGCTCACGCCGTTCATCATACTCTTGCTGGTATTCGTGAATAGGGCCATCGACTTCAATAACCAAGTTCATTTCATAACTGCAAAAATCGACAACAAATGGACCAACACTGCACTGTCTGCGAAATCGAATGCCCAGTTTCTTTTTTCTGATTTCTTGCCACAATACATACTCGGCTTTTGTGGGCTTGCTGCGAGCCCCTGTCTTCTAGCCTTGTATTCAAATTTATTCTGAAATTGTTGCTTCAGACCTTTTTTCATATCCCTCCTTTTTTACTCCCTCCTGTCCTCCCTCTACAAGAGGGAGGAACGTACTATGATCATTTTAAGCATCACCCTCTCAAATACTCAACCATTGTCTGGACACCAAATCCATTTGCACCGCCGCGAATATATGATTTTCCTTTCGTACCCGTATAACAACTAGATAGATCAAGATGCGCCCACGGATAGGTTTTCTTTGTTTTGGGATCTTCTGTAAAGTACTGCAAAAACGCTGCAGCGGTTGACGCTCCGCCATATCGCGAACCGCCAACACCCCCCAAATTTTTTATGTCAGCAACTTCGGCTTTTATTGCTTCGCTGTATTCTTCTCCCAATGGCAAATGCCACAAATATTCTCCGGCCTTTGACCCCGCCTGCAACAATCCCTCTATAAGTGACTGCTCCGGACTAAACAACCCGGATCGTTCATTGCCAAGCGCCACCATACAAGCACCGGTGAGTGTAGCAAAATCAATAACATCCTTTGGATTGTACGTGTGCGCATAGCACAGCGCATCGGCCAAAATTAGTCGCCCCTCTGCATCGGTATTTTCTACAAGAACAGACTGCCCATTCATGGCAATCAAAATATCGTCCGGTCTGTATGACGATCCGCTCGGCATGTTTTCACAACTTGGCAACAGCGCAACAATATTTTTTTTCACGTTCAATTTTGCCGCGGCCAAAATGCTTCCCAAAGCTGTTGCAGCGCCCAACATATCAAATTTCATGTCAGACATGTATGCATCCGGCTTGATTGACAGCCCACCTGAGTCAAATGTAATTCCCTTTCCAATAAGAACTGTTGGTTTTGAAGATGCTGCGCCTCCCTTATACTCCACAATAATAAATTTTGGCTCTTCAACAGAACCTTGCGACACACCAAGCAAACATCCCATGCCGAGTTTCTTTATGTCAGGCAATGATAATATGTTTACTGAAACATTCTTAATGTTTTTTGACAGTCTAACAGTTTCTTTTGATAATAATGTTGGTGTCATAATGCCGGGCGGCGTGTTTCCCAAATGACGTATATCATTTATAACACCGGCAACAAGACGTCCCTCCTCAATCCCCTTAATAAGCTGTTTTTCATCTTTTCCATTGAGTTGAGAAACAAATGTACATGAAGACATTGGTATCACCTGCGCATCTTTTTGTTTGTGTTGGTCAAAACTATACTCAGCAAGCATTGCGGCGAGCGCTCCATAGTATCCACACGCATACGGTCCAAACTTTTTTTCTAATTCTTGTGGAATTCGAATACTAAGAGCGGTTTGTTTTTTCCCCTGAGCAGCAATCACAGCGTTCCCAATCACTTCTTTGTAGCCCTTAAGAGATATATCCTTTTCCTTTCCAAGGCCAACAAGAAGGATACGTGGCATTTGCCCGCTTGGTGAGTACACCAGCGTGCTCGTACCTTTTTTTGCTTCAAAATCCTTGGACCGAATCACAGCATCGATGAGTGAAGCGGTTTGGCTATCCACGTATTGGGAAGCCTCCTTCAACCCTTTTCCTTCAAAAAGTGGTACGACAAAAAAAGGCGATTGCTCTATTGATTTTTTTACCAGTACTTCCATAGATAAACAAATTTAGAAACAAAATGGAGATAGTCTCTTTATAGTAGCCGATGGCTGGCTAAAGGTCAAGAAATACGCGCAACACAGCGAAAAACTTGACAAAATCAATATATTCCTGTATAAAAAATAGTCGACGCATAGGAGTGGGTATGAACTATCGTATTGCGGACGAACTGGTGCTGGAGCTTATCCGACTCCAAATCCTCGTCATAGAGCCGACGAGAATTGAACGGGATCTCTACCACCTGTACCAGCGGATGATGGCGCCACACAGCACCATTCTTCGCACCCCGTTCACGTACTACGTGTTCGGGACGAATGGCTCAGCCGTGGTGCTGCGCCAGTTCAGCGACAACCTGGAGGCCGTCAGTCACGAGCAGTTCGCGGCCGATGACCGGGGCTGGTGGCTGCACATTCGAGTGGATCTGCTGATGCTTCTCGAGATGAAGCAGGCCGGAGTAGTACTCAGTGCGCATCCTAGTGATATGACGAATGACCTGTACTGGATACAGCTTGCCATGCCGTCGCATGAGCTGATCAAGCACGGCTACTGTGTTGGTCGCATGGGACAGGTCCGACACAGGCAGTTCGACATAACGGAGGCACCAATACTAATGAGGGTTTTGCCACTGCCCAAGCGGGCACGGAGGGAATGATGGGACGGACGATCACGCGCCTGCTGGTACGCTGCAACAACATCGAACCTGCGACATTGCTGAGCCTCGCGCGAATCCCCGGGGTGGAGGGGCCACTCACTGTGAACGCTGTTGTCCACATTGAGCTTCCTGCCTGCAACGAAGAGAAGTACGGCGAGACCGTGTTCTACTCCTCCCAAGGTGCCGTGCACGTCTACCTCAGCAGAGGATTGGACGATGTGCTCCGGCAGTGCACCCCACAGGATATCTCCATCGCCGCAGCCGCGGCCGAGATGCACCGCCAGCTCGTCGCCGCCCGCCAACTCGAGGCCAGATCCGCCGCATTGCCGGCGTGAGACCGCCTCACCAGGGAGCGTACGCCCTAACGTACGCACTCCAACAGAATACATATCGCTTGATGTGTGTTGTGAAAATTAAAAAATCCAAGGTAATACCTTGGATTTTTTTCATTCTTTTGTCATTTTGTTCATTACCCCAACACATAGTACGTCAATTACATACTCTCTGTTTGGTCCTCCTGCGCGCGACATTGCATCGCGCGCAGGAAAGCCCTCCAAATTGTCCTCTTGCTAGTGCGCCAGGAACGCGGCCAGCAGCAGCGTGGTGTTGTCGTAGAGGCCGTCCGGATAGTCCGCGGACATGGGCGGCCGATCCTGTGCCAACCCCATCAACCGGTCTGCGACCCCGCGCAACGTTGCGCCGCCCGAGATGGCGTGTCCAATGTCACGGGACATGTCATTGAGGTGAAGATCGGACATGCCGTCACTCACAAGGGCGAAGAGATTGCCCGGTCGCGCTTGCACGATAGTGCTGTCGATCTCGACCATCTCCTCCAGCCCCATGGCACGCGTCAGCGCACCGCCATTCGCCACCGGCGGAATCTCGGACCGGCACAAGTGGCCGTTCAGGTAATCCTCCCGGCCTTGCCGGTGGGCCTGGCCGGCAGCCGTGTGGTCAATGGTCAGCAGGCACGCCCCTTTTTCGTGGAAGCGATACGCCCGACTGTCTCCCACATGGGCCACCACGCCAAAGCAACGCGTGAGCACCAGTGCGACGCAGGTGCTTCCCATGCGTCCCGTACCCACTCGCCCCTCCCGCACATTGCGGTCGTACAGCACTCGGCTTGCGTGCCGCACCGCCATGCCAATCATATCCTGGAAGTGCAGCAGCGTCCTGTCGGGGTCAGCCTCCAGCAGCCTCCCCAGCCCGTCACGCACCGCTTCACAGACCATCACGCTCGCTGTGTAGCCGTGCGACAATCCGCCCATGCCATCTGCCAAGACGAACAACGCGACATCTTCATCGTACTCGTGCGCGAGGTAGCAGTCCTGTTGGCTCTTCCTCGGACCAACCTGCTGCTGCACAGTCCACTGAACCTGCATGTTCACCCTCCAGCTGCAATGCGCAGCAAAAAAAGATGCCCTGTGTATACCACACCAGAGCATCTTTGTCAATCTAACTATGCTATACTTAGCCTTTTTTTGCTATTTTTAATCCTATTTTTTCTGCATCAATATCAATGTACTCCTCAGCCTCGCCAGATACTATTTGCTCAGCAATCACACTCTGCTTCAGATCTTCCATAAATTCCTCAATAGCAGAACGGATCACGTCGCTCTCTGTTTGGTATGATACCAAGATTGTATCATGCCGTGTCAGCCCCTGCTGCTTTCTCATACCATTGATCGCACGTACAAGCTCTCGCAGTATCCCTTCGCGCTTGAGCTCCGGTGTAATGGTTGTCTCCAATCGAATAGGAGGATCAACCGAAATCAATGAAGAATCTAACGTAACCTCTTTTACATTAATTTCATCAGCAAGAATATTCTTTGTTTCCTCCCAATACGGCCAGGCATCTGCGCTATGTCCAATCGAAAGCAATGCGAGAGGCTGACGCACAGGAATTCCTTCTTTCTTGCGCTGCATGTGTGCCATAGTCGCAAAGTTTCTTACAAATTGCATGGCATTTACAATATCCTGATCAATCAATTTCTCATCCACCACAGGCCACTCTTGCAAATGAACACTCTCTTTTGATCCGGTAACACCGTACCACACCTTTTCTGCAATAAACGGTGTAAACGGTGCCATAAGTTTGGAAAGAATTTCAAGAACATGCCCCAGTGTTTGCATTGCGGCGGCTGCATCGGCAACATCGTCGCCTTTAAATCGATCTCGTGATCGGCGCACGTACCACTGTGACAACTCTAAAATAAAATCCATTATCGGCCGAGCGGCTTCGTTCAATTTGTACGCATCCATTGCCGATGTAACATCTTGAACCAACACCTGCACCTTTGCCAATATCCATTTGTCCAAAACATGCTCAGAATTCTGGCCATTATTCCGTATTCCTTCCTCCTTCTCACCGTCAAACATTTCATAAAACTCAAGCACGTTGTACAGCGTATTGACCACTTTGTTAAATACTTCTCGTACACCTTCCTCTGCAAAGTTTAAATTTTCCGCAGCCACCACAGGCGAACTCATCAAATAATATCGCAGCGCGTCTGCGCCATACTGCTCCAAAATCTTATTTGGATCCGGATAATTCTGCAATTTTTTGCTCATCTTTTTTCCATCTTCTGCCAAAACAATGCCATTCACAATCACATGCGTATATGCCGGTGTCCCTTTCAGCGCTGTAGCCAACATATGCAAATAGTAAAACCATGCGCGTGTTTGATCTTGCCCTTCTGCAATAAACTCAGCAGGAAAGCCCTTTTCAAACGTTTCCGTGTTTTCAAACGGATAATGTACTTGCGCGTATGGCATTGAACCGGAATCAAACCATGTATCCAAAACATCCGGAATGCGCGTCATTATCTTGCCGCAATTCGGACACGGAAATGTTATCTTGTCTACCACGTGCTTGTGCAAATCGTCTACCTTTTGTCCGGATAATTTTTCAAGCTCTGCAACAGAACCAACAACAACGTACTCACAACCCTGTGTTTTGTTATCTGAGTTCTGTGTTTTGTTTTCACACTCCCAAACCGGCATCACACTTGCCCAAAAACGCTGTCTGGAAATTGACCAATCACGCGCGCCTCCAAGCCATTTGCCAAATCGACCCTCTTTTATATGCTCAGGAGACCACTCAATATGTTCCGCTTCTTTGAGTGCTTTTTCTTTTATGTCTGTAACACGAACAAACCAACTTGTTGTTGCATAATTCAACAGTGGCGTATCACAACGCCAACAGTGCGGATAACTGTGTTCGTACTTTTGTTTTGAAAATAATTTTCCATTGTGCGCCAACCATTTTACAATCTCAACATCTGTTGCCATGTGGTCATCCGCCGGTTTTACCTGCATACCGGCAAAATCTGTCACTGCATCGGTGAACCGTCCATCCATTGTCACGTGCTGAATAAATGGCACGTTCTCTCTTTTAAAAACTTCGTAATCATCTGTTCCAAATGCTGGCGCAATGTGCACAATGCCAGTTCCTTCGTCTGTTGTAACAAAGTCTGCAACAACAACACGAAACGCGTTATCACTATCTGCAAAATATGGAAACAACGGTTCATACTGCACACCAACCAAATCTTTTCCTTTTACATTTTGAATGACCTCAAATTCTTTGCCTTCAAAATTTGCCATGAGTAAATCTTTTGCAACAATGTACGTATTTCCATCGAGTACAACAAACGTATATTCAATATCATCACCAACAGCGAGCAATACATTTCCCGGCAAGGTCCATGGCGTTGTTGTCCAAGCCAACATGTACACGTCACCCACCACGCCTTCAAATATGCCTTGTTTCTGTAGATCCTTGCCTCCCTGTTCGACTACTTTAAACTGCGCAGTAACAGAAATATCTTTAATATCCTTATACCCCTCGCTTACTTCTTGCTGTGACAATGTTGTTTCGCACCGCGGACAAATATGCATGGCGCGGTAGCCCTTATAAATCAGATCTTTATCCCACAGTTCTTTAAATACCCACCACACAGATTCCATAAAACCAATATCCATGGTGCGGTATGCATGCTCCATATCAACCCAGCGGCCGAGCCGGTGAATGGTTTTTTCCCACTCCGTCACATAACTCAAAACTTTTGAGCGACAGAGCTCGTTAAACGTGGCAACACCCATTTCCTCAATTTCTTTTTTACTTTTTGTGCCAAGTTCTTTTTCAACAATGTTTTCAATTGGCAATCCATGACAATCCCAACCCCACACACGCTCTACACGATATCCTTTCATGGTCCAATAGCGAGGCACCACATCTTTCATCACACTTGCCACAATATGCCCATAGTGGGGCAAACCAGTTGCAAACGGTGGACCATCATAAAAAACATACGGTTTATTTTCCGGACGTTCGTTCACTGATTTTTCAAACGTATTATCCTTTTTCCAAAAGTCGAGAATATCTTGTTCGTGTTTGTTGGCGTTGTAGGGCATAAATATTTACATTCTAAACGTATAAAATGACACTAAATATTTTAAAAATAAAAAGCACTCTTGCTCAGGGGCCCACGTGTGTGGACGGTACCACCCCGATTGGTGCTTCATGGCTGCTATGACGGGCTTACCCGGAAAGGTCTACATTTTTATCATGTAAAACGGTAACAAATGCCATCCTGAACTGAATGAATGTCATCCTGAATTTATTTCAGGATCTCTTATTCAGCGTGACAATCCTACATGATCTTAAAATTTCTTCTTTCAGCTTCCTTGGCGATATCAAGGTGTATGCCACATTCTGGCAAACGCTTTTATGATTTGTAGGCTCAGTATAGGTAAATATGACTCTTGTGTCAACAAACAAAAAAACCCCTAGCGGGGATTCTTTTGAATGTGGTCAACCGGGGTGGGAACGTGTGGTTGACCGTCTCCTTGGGTGGGGTGGACTACTTGCTGGGCCTCAGCACCCAATTGCACCCCCATGCCCCCAATGTTATACTTTGCGCAACAAGGAATACGGAGTAAGGAATAAAATAGTATTCATTACTACACCTTTTTACCCATTTCTCCTTATTCCATACTTCTTACTATTTATTCCTTCCCGTATGTACTCAGGACCTCTCTACATCTGCGCAGACCATGCTGGCTATCAGCTCAAAAAAAGACTGGTTCGTTTTATTGAAAATGAACTCAATATGAAGGTAGAAGATTTGGGGCCACACGAATACAACGAATTGGATGATTTTCCAGACTATGTCATACCTGCTGCCATCAAAACGGTCGAAACTACCGGCCGACTTATTGCTTGCTGTGGTAGTGCAAATGGTGAAGCAATCGCAGCAAACAAAGTAAACGGTATGCATATGGCAGTTGGATACAATATTGATGCGGCGGAATTATCAATAAAACACAACAATGCCAATGGACTTGCCCTGGCTGCTCGCGTGCTTACAGAAGAGCATGCAATGACAGTGGTCAAGCGTTGGTTGGAAACAACAGACGTCCTTGGTGACAAATACGAACGAAGAAATAAAAAAATCAAGGCATACGAAGAACGTGATGATATACCAAAAGCCTAATGCATTCTGTCATTCCCGCGAAAGCGGGAATCCAGTTAACAATATTTTTCCCACCTGGATCCCCGCTTTCGCGGGGATGACACAGCGACCCAATGCAGAGCACCAAATTTGTAGTTCGTACTATATGATTCAAATAATCCCATCCATCCTTGTCTCATCCGAGGAACAGTTTCTGGAACAAATACAGGCTATCAAACCGGTTTGTTCTTTTGTGCAGATTGATATTGCCGACGGTATTTTTTGCAGTGGAAAAACATGGATTGATCCTGATGCGGTAAAAGAAAAAATGGATATTGATTTTGAACTCCACATGATGGTAGCAAATCCGCTTGAAGAAATTGAACGATGGAACAATATAGGCAGAATGAAACGCATTATTTTTCATTACGAATCTGTGGCAGATATTGCGTCAGCAGTGGAAGACATGCAATCGTATGGACGTGATGTGTGCGTGTGTCTCAACCCGGATACTCCTATCCATGTTCTTGAACCGGTGATAGGGCACATTGAATCAGTGCAATTCATGAGCGTCTACCCGGGCAAGCAAGGCCAGTCATTTTTGTTATCAACACTTGATAAAATACGTGAATTTCATGCACAATACCCACATATTCCAATTTCTGACGATGGGGCAGTAAACACTGATACCATCCATCAGCTCATTGAGGCAGGAGCAACACGGCTTGGACCGGGCAGTGCCATATGGCAACACGGAGACCCTGCTGAAAACTACAAATTTCTCGTCGCCCTCATGGAGGAACATGAAAAATATTTTAAATAAAAAATATAATCGTGTCATTCCCGCGAAAGCGGGAATCCAGTAAAAAAGTTTTAACGGCCTAAATTCCACCGACATAGCAGAGACTGGGCGACAACTATACACCGCTCAAAATTCTTCTTTATTCCTTACTCCTTATTCCTTGTTTCCTTCCTATGTACGATCTTGTCATCATTGGTGCTGCTGCTGCCGGCCCTGCCGCAGCCATTTATGCTATTCGCCGTGGACTCAATGTTATTATTGTCAGTAAAGATACAGGCGGCGAAGTAGCTCTGTCCGGCGAGGTAGAAAACTGGCCGAGTGTCATCCATACAACCGGTGTGGAACTGGCCAAACAATTTACAGATCATATCAAGCATTACAATGTTCCTCTTGATGAAGGATACGAAGTCACGTCTATCTCTCAAGAAGGCAACTACCACAGTGTTCATGCAAAAGACTATGCAGGCAAAGAAAAAATATACCAAACCAAAGCTGTCATTGTGGCAAGCGGAATACACCCAAGGGAACTGAACGCTATTCATGAAAAAGAATTGAAAGGACGTGGTATTACATACTGCACGGTTTGTGACGGTCCTTTGTTTAAGGGCAAAGTAACAGCAACTATTGGCGCAGGCAATTCAGCGGTTGAATCAGCATTGATGATGGGCGGCATTGCGCAAAAAGTATACGTCCTTACCAAGTATGGACCGGATGAGAACAATAACGGTTTTCCAAAGGCAGAAAATATCCTTGTCAAAAAAATGATGGCAACACCAACCATAGAAGTTGTGCACTACGCCAATACAACAGAAATGGTGGGCGATACAAAGCTGACAGGAATTAAATACACTGATAGTAAAACCGGTGAAGAAAAAGAGCTTGCTGTTGACGGCGCCATGGTGCACATTGGTGTCATTCCAAACTCGGATTTTATTGATTGTGCACAAAAAGATGAAGGCAAACAAATAAAAGTGGACAGGTTGTGCAACACCAGTTGCAAAGGAATTTTTGCAGCAGGAGATGTAACAGATATTCCATACAAACAAATATCCATTGCCGTTGGGATGGGTGCAACCGCAGCACTTTCAGCAATAGACTATATCAATCATTTTGAAGAATAGCGGGAAGTCCCCGCTTTTTTCTTTTCGTGCAGTTATTTGGTATACTGCAAAATATATATTGTTTAATTGTTAAGTGATTTTTGTGTGGCAACAATGTAGCCATTTAACAATGTAACAATTCAGTCATTTTTCTCTATGCTGTTTGAAAATATTTTTCCAGCGCTTCCATCCGGCTTGGGGGCCACCTATCTCATGGTTGGCGGCGTTGTGTGCACCATTTTGCTCATATACTCCATTTTTGTTGAACAAGAGCACCGCTCAGACCTTATACGCCTTCTGGGCGCTGCCGGACTCTTCTGGTATGCAGACTACATCAACAATGTCATTTTTATGATTGCTATGGGAGGCATTGCGGTTGCGTCAGCAGTAGAATTTATTGAAATTTACTTGGGGCTTCACAAACACAGCCAAGAAGACTTGAAACGCTACAAAAAAATGTGGCGCATAAAGAAATAATTGTTCCAACTTTTGAGACTGTCATTCCCGCGAAAGCGGGAATCCAGTTAACAATATTTTTTTCACCTGGATCCCCGCTTTCGCGGGGATGACAATGGACCGCAACATTCAGCATTTATGTTTGACCTTATAACCATTGGCGACACCACCTTTGACACATTCCTTGTTCTGGAAGACAACACGTCACAGGTGATGCTCAAAAAAAACAAAAAAGAGCTTTGTTTGAATTTTGCTGACAAAATTTGTATTGAAAAGCTGGTCCAATCCGTCGGAGGGAACGCGGCGAACATAGCGGTTGCCACGCGAAAGCTGGGTTTCAAGAGCGCGATTGTCACTGAACTGGGTGATGATCTTACGGGAGAAATAATTTCGCAAGAGCTGCGCGCGGCAGGGGTACATACAGGGCTGGTCAAAATGCACAAAAAAAAGGAGACTCGGTATTCCGTTATATTAAATTACAAAAGTGAACGCACGATTTTATCCTATCACGCGAAAAGGACATACGCGTTACCGAAAAAACTTGATGCTCCATGGATTTATTTTACATCAATGGGAAAATCCTTCGAAACAGTCCAAAAAAAACTCCAGCTATATTTAAAAAAACATCCATCCACAAAACTGGCCCTTAATCCCGGTTCATATCAAATGAAAGCGGGACTCAAAGCAGTCAAAATACTTTTTTCACAAACAGATGTTCTGTTCGTAAATAAGGAGGAAGCGGACAAAATAATCGGACGCATGCTCCCAGTGAAACAGTCGCTCTTTGCGCTTCATAAAATGGGTGTACGAATTGCCGTCATCACGGACAGTACCCGTGGTTCATACGCGTCCGACGCCGATCACGCGTATGTTATGAAAGCCTACCCAATCACACCCATTGCGCGGACAGGCGCGGGTGACGCATACGCAAGTGGATTTTTAGGCGCTGTTATGACAGGACATACTATTTCGACTGCCATGCAATGGGGCACAGCAAACGCAGGCGGCGTAATACAGCAATTTGGTGCCCAACAAGGCCTGCAAACAAAAGCAGGACTTCAAAAAATAATAAAAAAATACCGGCGCGTCCGTCCGGTACCGCTTGTTTGATTAGATTAAACACCCAACACGTTTACAATCGCGTGTCCAAACTCCTCTGCCGCCTCTGGCCCCACGGCAGTCACCGCGTTGCCGTCAATCACCACCGGTTCACGAACGTATGCAACGTTATTTTGAGAAAAAATACCGGCCAATTCATTGTCACCGTCCCAACCGGTGGCTTTTTTTTCTGTCAGCACATGCGCTTTTGCCAAAATTCTGGATGAAATGCAAATGGAACCATATGGTTTTCCCAAAATCATTGCCTCGTTTACAATTCGATTTGTTTCCTGATTGTCCAGGTGTTTCAAAGCGCCCGGCCCACCAATCACAAACACGCCATCGTAATCTGTAGGATTCACCTCTGTTAAAAGCAAGTCAACCAGCTGATTTGAACCATCTTTCCCTCTGGCGTTTCCGGGGGCATCGCTGGCGGTGAGCACTTGCATCCCGGCATCTTCTATAATTCTTTTCGGGACTCGGTATTCAAGATGCTGAAAGCCCTCGTGTGCGATAATCAAAACAATTTTTTTCATACATTTTAAACAACCCGATGCAACTTCCGTTGCTCATGCCGAGAATCAAAGTGATCCACGGTATTGCACACCGCGGCATAATCCAGCTTTGGCCCAAGCAAGCACAACCCATGTTCAAATCCACGCACATGCTCCCGCATTTCACTTGCCAACTCCGGATGCTCACTCTCTTTTTCCGCCATGCCACGCAAATCTTCAAGCCGTTGCGCTATATCACCAAAAATTTCTTTGAACTCCCCAATGCGCTGCTCATATTTTTTTCTATCCCGAGTCACCACTGACTGAGCCGCAAACTGCCATATTTCGTGCTGTACTTCCACTAACGCCTTGCACAGTTGCGCCCGCTCGTGTGGGGCAAACATGTAAATAGGACCACTGCCAACGAACAAATCAGCAAACGATCCACCACCTTCCTTAAATTCCTGATACTTTTTTTTCATCTCACGCGTCATTTTTTGCGACAAAAACTTTTCTCCCATTTCGCCCTCATATACTCTAAAAAATTCCAAAAAAGCCTCCCGGTACGGCCAGAGCTTCATGCCAAAGGTAATCATGGTATCTTCCAGTTCATCGATCCCCAGGTGCACGTTATTTTTCACCTGTTCCAGTGCCTGCCTCGCGTCTTGCTTTACATTCGCTGGAACTAAGGGCGGCATGTCTCGCACCAGGCGCTCAAAAATGTGTACGGTAGATGGGATCATACAAATGGAAGTATACCATACCATCCGGCCGGACGGTAAGGTATCCTCCATTCACTGCTGCGCGAGAACATACATGGCCACCCCCGCGGCCACGCTCACATTGAGACTTTCTTTTTTCCCATGCATTGGAATGTGGATGACAGTATCACACAGGGCCAATGCTTCCTCTGAAATACCGTCCACTTCGTTGCCAACGATAAGCGCGATGTCTTTTCCAATTGACCCCAATTTTTCAATTTTCATGCTCCTTTTTCCTTTTTCCAAACCCAAAATCATCACATTTTTCTCCCTCAGTTCCCGGATCAATGGTTCAAGCTCGTCCCGATGCTCCCAAGGTATCCATGTTTCAGCACCAAGAGACACTTTATCTATCTGCGGCTTGGGTGGTTGCGCTGTATAGCCAACCAGGTACAGTCTATCAAAACCAAAGGCATCAGCATTTCGAAACATGGCCCCCACATTGTGGCAGGAGCGAATATTGGGTAAAATAAGATATTTTTTCATAATTCAGGTATTCCTTTACTCATTTTTCATTGTTTGCGCGGACTTGTCAAATCAAAAATCGGCCGGGTGGCCGATCTGTATAGAAAAAAATTGTGAAATGTTTCATCTCATATCATTATCCAATAGCTGTCTGAGGTAAAAAGAGCAATACCGATATCAGAAGCGCAATGCCACTGAGTAAGTATAAAGATGCGAGATGATAAGAACCAAACTGCTGTTTGGCAGATGCTTGTTTGCTGTTCATAGTATGTATATGTGTATTTATTTTTTGCGCGCGCCGGCCAAAATGGCCTGTAAATGCAAAGCCGCCTTGGGTAGGCGGCGTTTGATGTTTACGTTATATACTATAGCACAAAAACAACGTTTTGTCAAGCTCCGAAAATGTATTTCACGATGTGGAATATACTTCAGGAGAACGAAAGACCACCCTAAAAGGGCGGCCTTTCTATTAGCAATTGTATTTACGCTTCCATTTTTTCAATAGCATCGGCAACAAGCTGTACAGCAAGATCTTCATTTTTATATGTAAGCACATACCCAGGAGCAATACGTTTTGCTGATGGAGCCATCTCATCAAGAGACTTGCCAGATTCACCCTCAGCAACCCACACTACACGTGCATTTGCAGGGGCATCTTCCATGGAAACACGAACAAATCCACCTTTTCCATCATTTGCTTTAGGGCTAAAAACTTCGGCAAATCCCTGCACCAATCCTTGGGAACCAAGAGAACTATCTTCAATATTTGCACTTTGTGCAAATCGCATTTCGCCAGCCTTTGCAACACAGCCCTTGTATCCTTGAATCGCGAGAGGTAAAGCGACATCTCCTTCTGCAATCGGAACTTTTCCACCTGCTTCTACTCTATCAATTGTCACGCGAGCCTTGAGGTTGTTTATTTTTTCGCCCAATGCTGTATCTCTTTGTGCATCATCAATACCTGCATTTCACAACGCGCTTGCGATCTTCCATATACCCTGCTGGATCATATCCTGGCCAGCCAGATTCCTGACAGGCAGCGGCCAATGTTAAATATGTCTTTATTTCAGGATCAGTTGCAGCACTGAGACGATCTGCCGCTGCCCAAGGCCCACTTTTGTGAAGATCTTGTATAATATCTTCAACCTTTTTTGGATCTGCACCAAACCCCTCTGCTATTTTTTGTGCATACTCTGCCGTTCCTTGTTTTATAACCACATCACCGTGCGGCGCTTTTTCGCTTTTTAAAACCATCATGGCGGCAGGATCAAGTCCGAATTTAATACGGCCTTCGAGCCCTGAGACTCCATGCTCTTCTGCTGCAGCAGTTAGTGTTGCGACATCAAAATCAAAAAAGTTCTTGACTAACAGGGTCTAGCTCCGTACCTGATTCTTTTTCTGGCATATGTCATGCATGTAAAAAATATATATACAGTATACGACATACCTGGTCAGATCGCAAAAAGTGTCGTACAATATTGTATATGCCTACAACACTATCAAAATACGTTACAGAATTTCTTGAATATCTTGAGGTAGAGCGAAATCGTTCGCAAAAGACGATTCAAAATTATGATTTTTATTTGCATCGCTTTTTGGAGTGGTTTGGTGAAAACAAATCGCCACAAAGTCTAACTGCAGAGGACATTCGCAAGTTTCGCTTGTGGCTCAATCGCTTGATTGATGTACACGGCGAACCACTCAAGGCAAATACGCAAAATTACCATCTTATTGCGCTGCGTTCGTTTCTTAAATATTTGGCAAAGCGAGATGTAAAGACTGTCACGGCCGAAAAAATTGAACTCATGAAAATGCCGGATCGCGATGTATCATTTTTAGAAGGCTCTGACCTTGAACGACTGCTCAATGCCCCGGTTGAGGGCGTTCATGTTGAACAAAAAATAAAGCAGGGCAAGGCCGGCACTGCGCTGCTTATGCTGGTACGCGACAAGGCAATTCTGGAATTGCTTTTTTCTACGGGAATGCGCGTATCCGAACTCGCAAAGTTGAAAAAAGATGATATTAATTTGGAAAAAGACGAATTTACTGTTCGCGGAAAGGGATCAAAAACGCGAGTTGTCTTTATATCAGAGCAGGCACGATACTGGCTCAAGCAATATTTAAAAATTCGTACGGACATGAATCCCTATTTATTTATCTCTCATGACAAACGAAGCAAAAGTGAACGAATCTCTGGCAACAATGATAAAGAACAACCGCTGACGCCTCGGTCTATCCAACGAACAATAAAAAAATGGTCAAAGGTCGCCGGTATTACCAAGCCGGTGACACCGCATACCCTGAGGCATTCCTATGCAACAGACTTACTGCAAAACGGGGCTGATATCCGAAGCGTCCAGGGCATGCTTGGTCACTCCAGCATTACTACCACCCAAATATATACCCATATCACAGACAAGGAATTGAAAAATGTGCACAAGAAATTTCATGGCAAAAAGCGTGAGTAAGATTGACAAACAGCGCAAAAAACGATAGGATAGCGTGAATTCAAAACGGGCCCGTAGTTACATGGATATGTCCTCGTAGTTAAATGGATATAACAGGAGCCTTCTAAGCTCCGGTTCAAGGTTCGATTCCTTGCGAGGACACGAACATACAGATTATTATTGATACTCAAGGTTCCCTGCCTGCCGGCAGGCAGGGATTCCTTGCGAGGACACACCGTCTGCATCGCTTCGCCGGGCAAGCGTCAAAAAAAACCTATGAAATATATATTTCAACTTGGTAATCATCCGAATTTGTCGCGTGCTGAAATAGAGCACGTATTTTTGACTTTGGGCCTGATGATTAGCGATCTCACAATAAAAAAGACATACGCGCTTGTTACCACCGACAGTACATTGGATATTGAAACAATAATGAACCGCCTCGGTGGTACGCTCGCTATTGCAGAAGCTGTGGCAAAAGTGGAGGACACAGTACAGACGGTTGCAGACTACTTGGATGCACATGTCACAGACAAAATATTTTTTTCACTCCATGCCGACAATGCAAAGAAATTGGGAATTGAAGTTAAAAAAGAACTTAAATCACGCGGCCGTTCTGTTCGCTACATAGAAGCCGGCAACACCGCGACAATTTTACACAACAACCTCATTAAACGAAAAGGTGATCTTATCTTGATCGATGGAACACTCTTTGTCACACGTGCTATTCAGCCAATCGAGGCTTTTGGCGAGCGCGATTTTGGACGCCCCAGCCGCGACAGTAAAAGCGGCATGCTTCCACCAAAACTAGCGCAAATAATGATAAATTTATCCGGTGCAGGTGACAATGACGTCCTTCTCGATCCATTTTGCGGCTCAGGGACCATACTGATGGAGGCCAGTCTTATGGGATTCAAACACATTATCGGAGCTGATCTCTCTGAGCAGGCAATCAGTGACACCCGCAAAAATATTGACTGGCTTGCCAATACCAACACGCAATCGGCAATACGAAATCCAGGCAATATCGCTCTTCATACAAAAGATGTCCGACATCTTACTGAAAAGAGCATCAAAACGAAGGTCAACGCCATTGTGACAGAGCCCTTCATGGGAAAACCAATAAAAGGAACAGAACCCCGACATGAAATTGAAATGCAAGCGAGAGATTTGGCATCATTGTATACAGCATCATTTGAAACATTTAAAAAAATTATCGTACCTGGGGGCTCCATTGTCTTCATCATTCCACAATTCATGATAAAGGATGAATGGATCACCGTGAATTGTCTCAACAGCATAACAAACCTTGGCTTTACGCAAACAGAGTTGCTCCCCGGAAAAAAGTCACTGCTGTATCACAGAAAAAATCAGCATGTTGGCAGAATGATTTATCGATTTGAGGCGTAATACAGAATACATAACACAGATAACAAAACTCATGGTATATCGCCATGAGTTTTGTTATCCGTGTTATGCGCCGTGCTCAACCTCTCACTATTTTGAATACTATTCAAAGCAGAGTTGAGGTTGCCGGTTCTGCATCTGCCGTACTGCAGCATGCAGAACCGACGCCTCCTAGTGGGGTGGTTACTTGCGCCGCTTGCTGAAGTAGGCCAGCACGTGCTCGTCACCTTCCTCTGCATCATCAGCTTCGGGCTGGCGAGCCGCAAAAGCCCTTCTCACGGCTTCGCGCATCCGTCTCAAGATCACGCCAAGCTCCTCCTCATCCTCTTGAACTTCGACGTCTCCTTCTTCGTCTTGATCGGACGCTACATACGCAAACCGCGGAGCTTCATCCACAGCATCTGCGCGATCCTCGATAAGACGAAACAACTCCAAGGGCCTGCAGTGATACATGCGAACCGCGGCTCTCTGACAGATGACGCACTCCTGCAGATGAGCAAAGAACCTTGGGTTCTGTTTGACCTCGGTAGCCGCGAGCAAAATGGTTCGCGTACTTTGGTCAGGACAACCATCCAAATTTTGGTTCATTTCCCCTCCAATGGCCGATAACACAATATATCAAACCAGCTCGCCCCAGTCAATATAATACAAAAAGACACGCCTCTATGGCATGTCTTACGTTTAAAACAATAAAAATTAATCCAAACGGCCGTCCACTTCTTCCCAGTTAACCGCATTCATAAACGCGTCAATATACTCAGCGCGCTTCATACCATAGTCAAAAACAAACGCGTGCTCAAATACATCCATCACCAAAAGCGGTTTGGCGCCAGCCAGTTGACCTGCGTCATGCTCATTCACCCAAGCATTATGGAGTATATTTGTTTTTTCATCCAACGCGCATACGGCCCAGCCAATGCCACGCATTGCACCGGTCGCGACAAAATCTGCACGCCACGCATCAACAGAGCCATATCGTTCAGCAACCAGTGCGGCAAATTTTCCACTTGCGTCCATTTCTTTTATTTCTTTTGACATATTGTCAAAATAATATTCGTGCATCCTCATTCCATCAAATTCCCACCCAAACCGCCGCTTCAGTTCAGCATACGCCGGACCAAAGTCGCCAGCTTTTGATAAAGCCTCAAGCTGCTCAATCACTTTATTGGTGTTGGCCACGTACCCTTCGTACAATTTAAAATGAACGTTCAGCTGATTGTCGCTAAATCCTTGTGTTCCGAGAAGCCCACTGTAATCTTTTGCTGTATATTTCATAGAATGATGATCATAAATAAACGAGTCATTGTAAAGTCGTCATCCTGAGAAGCCAATTCGTGACAGACTTGTCATTCTGAGGAACGAAGTGACGAAGAATCTACCATCCGGTCGAGCGGGTACACCTTAGCAGTACTTCGCCCTTTCCTGCTATACCGTATAGTAGATTCTTCGCTTTGCTCAGAATGACAATCCTGCGGAGGTTCGTGCCGACGGATGACAATACTACGCAGGCTCGCTTTGAATAACGATCCTAAATCTTTCCCACTAAATCAACGCCCGGCGTAAGTGTTTGTGCTCCAGGTTTCCAATTTGCCGGACATACTTCACCTCCATGCTCTCGCACATATTGCGCGGCTTGCAACTTTCGATACAGCTCAGCGGCAGATCGGCCAATGCTATTATCATGCATTTCGTAGGCTTTAATGACACCATCCGGATCAACAACAAAACTCGCGCGATACGACAACCCTTCTTCCTCTATATACGTACCAAGTGACATACACAACTCTCCAGATGGATCTGCTGCCATTGGAAACTGCACAGTCTTTATCGCTTCTGAATTATCGTGCCATGCTTTGTGCACAAACGCGGTGTCTGTACTTACGGATAAAATTTCGCAATCTGATTCTTGAAACGTTGGATACATTTGTGCCATTTCACGCAACTCGGTTGGACAGACAAAGGTGAAATCTGCTGGATAAAAAAATAATATGAGCCATTTTCCCTTGTATTCGTTCAATTTTCTTTTTTGTATTTCATTGTTGTGATATACATCCATTGCCAAATCAGGCAACTCAGTATTGATCAAATTAAACGGTGAAATATGTAAGTCTTCCATACAAATAAATTGTTTCATCTAAATAAACAGAACTACTATACAAACTATTTCAACAACACATTTGATATTTGCCCAACCAAATACCCAACAACCGCGGCAAAACCGCCCAATGTAGCCATTTCAATTCCAACTTTTATCCATGACTGTTTTGAAAATTTGGTGACAAAGGCACCCAAGGACAGCAGACCAATAGGGGTAATAATAAGAGAGGCAATAAAGGCCGTCTGTATATCTGCGACAAGAAGATATGGAATCAATGGAATTGCACCGCCAAAAATGTATGAAATCCCCATAACAGCAGCATTGTACTTTGGTTGGTGTTCCATATCCGGAAACACTTTCAATTCTCTGTATGCCATTTCCTTCAAAAACAATTCATGATTCTGTGACGCCTGTTCAGCCATCTGTGCTGCCAGTTTTTTATCCCACCCATCGGCAACATACATGTTTGCTAATTCTTTTCGTTCTTCTTTTGGATAGGCATGCAGTTCCATGCGCTCTTCATCCAATTTTCGCTCATCTATTGCCCGCTCGGACTTGGTTGACAAATATGAACCAACCGCCATAGAAATAGATTCCACCCCCACCACCACAAGACCGGCAAGAACAATCACAAAATGATCTTGAATAGCCCCGGCAATACCTGTTATGGCACCAAACGTGGAGACCATTCCGTCTTCCATACCAAATACCAGTTCTCGCATGGTGGCGCTAATTTTGGGATTTTTGTGGTGAATAAATTCCGGATTATTGTGGTAGTGTTTAAGTGATGGCATAGTGCGGTTAGTATATCGTATTGAGGGGCTGGGAGACAAGGAAACAAAAAAAGCCCGCAGGGCTCTATCAAAACACAAATTACGTTACTCTAATTAAAGCTCGTTGCAAAATTCAATTGTTAGTTGTTACGTACCGCGCCCAGTGGAGTATGAGCAACGCATTTTGCCAGTTTTCCGCTAACAATGCGACTTTTTGGCACGATGAACATAACTAGTATAGCACAAAAAAGGCGTTTTGTCAAGATGAGCGCGTTATGTTGCGACATGAAAATACATCACATCACCATCTCGAACCACGTACTGCTTCCCTTCAAGACGAAGCTTTCCTGTCTCTTTCATCTTGCTCCACCCTCCGGCTGCGACAAAATCTTCCCAATTTGTTACATCCGCCTTAATAAAGCCTTTTATAAAATCGGTGTGGATGACACCAGCGGCAAGAGGAGCTGTGGTACCGCGTTTTACTGTCCATGCACGAGTCTCGATCTCTCCGGAGGTAATAAATGTCACGAGATCAAGTAATTCGTACCCTGCTTTAATCATTCTATCGAGTCCCGACTGCTCTATTCCCAGGTCTGCCATGAACTCTTTTGCATCTTCTGCCGAAAGCTCACTGATCTCTTGTTCTGTTTTTGCTGAAATGTATATATGCGGGACACCTTCTTCAAACACAGGTCTGTAGTCTGTTGATTGCTGGCTATCATCCATATTCACCACATACATCATTGGCTTGCTGGTCAGCAAATGCAACTCCTTCATTATTTTTCCTTCATCGTCATCAAATTCAAGCTGACTAGCCTTTTTCCCTGTATCTAAGTGTGCTGCGAGCCGTTCTAGAAGCGCCAATTCTTTTACATACTCTTTTGCTTGCGCACCCTTGGCATTCTTTTTTGTTTTTTCCAACCGACTTGACACCGCTTGCCAGTCTGCCATGATCAGTTCCAAATTAATAATATCAGCATCATCCTTTGGATCAAGTCTATTCTCAACATGCGTTATATTTCCATCTGAAAATGCCCGAACCACATGGGCAATCGCATCTGTTTCCTTGATATTACTCAAAAAAGCATTCCCCTTCCCTTCTCCTTGTGAGGCGTTCTTTACAAGCCCGGCTATATCCCAAAATTCTATTGCCGTTGGGACAATTTTTTTTGCGTTTGAAACGTTTGCCAGCGGCGCCAATCGTTCATCCGGAACCTCAACAACACCCACATTTGGTTCAATGGTACAAAACGGATAATTTTGTGCGTCCGCCTGTTTGGAGCGCGTCAATGCATTAAACAGCGTTGACTTGCCCACGTTTGGCAGACCGACAATGGCTATTGATAACATAGTGGACCTGGGTGGACGCAGTTGAAACGTTCCATAGCGGAACCAAGCTTGATGTCAGACAATATAACAGACTTCAGTTCCCGGGTCAAAAAGTTCCTGTCATTCAAGCAACCACTTAAAGCACAAAAGCAATGTGAGCACGTCGATAGTGCGATGAATCCACAGTTCAATTATTTTTCGAAGAATGAGTACTTCCAGAACCTCGAATCTCAAGAGTCTGGAAGTACTCAGGGGCCGGGTCGGTTGACGGCCCCTGGTTCGCGGCGCGATGCCGCTTGTTTCATCCCACGCATGGGGCGCGCAGGCGTCCCTCCACTCAGTGAAGGTCAGTCGGCTTCCTCCTGGTCCAGCTCCTCCCGGTACTGCCAGTACCGCTCCCAGGAGATGCGATCCAGCTCCGCGGCTTCGTGCTCAGATTCAAGGGCGATGCGACGCAGCCAGTCCTCCACCTGCTCCACGGTCCACGTATCATCAGGGACCTCGAGTTCAGGGTCGCTGTCGTTGGGCGCATCCGTTACACGGGATGACATGGTCTGCTCCTCCTTGCCGGGGAATTCCAGCTAGTGAGCATACCAGTATTGCATGGATTTGTCAACCCAACGACATCAATGTCGGATTTCAACTCCGCCAGGCTCTGGCGAGGAGACGGATCGAACCCCAGTTTCTCAAAAACACAAAAACAGCGTTGTTGCGCTGTCTTTTCGTGTATGTGCTATTGCAAACGTTGCAATAGCTTTGGTGGACCTGGGTGGACGCAGTTGAAACGTTCCATAGCGGAACCAAGCTTGATGTCAGACAATATAACAGACTTCAGTTCCCGGGTCAAAAAGTTCCTGTCATTCAAGCAACCACTTAAAGCATCATCCAAGTGCAACCACCAGCAGCGTGGTGGTAATGCTTGTGAGAACGATTGATTGTGCGTCCATAACTCCTCCTCATCCAGAATGATTTCTGGATCAGGCAGAGGCAGGAAATATCTTAACAGTATCCCAAACCAAGCTTTTTTGACTAGAGGTGAATTTCAACATCCACTGACCTCTGACGGTAACAGCAGGGCGAGCAAGCAACGTCTCAACAGATGGTCTCCTCGGTTACAATTGCGGCTATTCATGTATATTTACCGCTGTGCCAAAGAACCCCACAACGCCCATTCCGAAGTTCTCATTCAGCACCGACTCGAGGCGCTCAACATCGCCCGATTGGTCTGTCTGCCTGAACACGCCCAAAACGGCGATCAAATCCTCGTCGCTAAATTTGCGCTGCGGCAGTTCCCGCTCGACGAAACGTCTCAAATTGTTCAGGTTCCTCTCACGGACTCTCGCAGCCTGAGCAGCCACCCGATCTTCTCGTGAATCGACCTGCGCGGTGGCTCGGTCCCCGTCTGTGTAGCTATTGCTGGAACGAGTGTGTTTATAGATCGCGATCACAACGACGAGACATACGATCATAAGTAGCACGCACGTCTGCCGTAGGGCACGTTGATGCTGTGAGATGTTAGGAGACTTTGTCATGGTGCCATTCTACTAGAACCGGCGTGCCGTGCGCCAGCGACGTTCGGATTGGGCGAATTGTATGACTGGCCTGATGTTTGAAAAGTCAACTGATTTCTTCCTCAACAAGTTGAACCAAGATTTCTATTGATGTGGACCGAAGGAGATTCGAACTCCTGACCTCTTGCATGCCATGCAAGCGCTCTAACCAGCTGAGCTACCGGCCCATGATTTGTATGAACTAGCTGCCTGCCCCGCAAAACGACCGTTTTGATATCGAACTGTATCCCTGTCTGTAAACGCCCATAATAATACTCACGATACGCTCTTTCGTCAAGAAAAAAAGCGCAATCGTGAAGCGCCTTTCCCTTTGCTTGCACCTGATTTTTAAAAATGGGCTTCCTTGCGCAAACTGTATCCCAATACCACACGAATTACCACGATGCCGCCCAAATGTAATATATCTTGAAAATCCGTTGCGACCGTGGCTAGCAATATATCTGCCGCAATCACAAACTCCAAACCAAAGATGATATGCATTGCCAACCGTCTGCGAATACTTTCCATTGAGTAGGACGGAAGGACCACCTTTGATAGCGCGAGAACCACAGAAACCACAACTATGGCCAGTCCAATGTACTCAATGATCAAGCCGACAATACGGACTACTTCATTTGCTGAGTCAAGAATTGGCATATGACAGGCTGTTTGAATTACTACGGTTGTGGGTCTTCGACCGGTTGCTCCTCCGCAGGTGTGACAACATCGTCCACAGGAACCTCGGGAATTATTTCCTCCGGAGTCGCATCTTCCACGGGCTCAGCAGGCACGACAATACTTTCTTCTTCAGGTACTGTAACTTCCTCTTCCATTATTTCATTCTCATTTGCTCCGTCTTCCTGAATTGGATCTGTTTCATCCAAGACATCTTGCTGCGTATCGGTCTCTTCAATGACTTCTTCAAGTTGAACCTCTTGAACAGGACCATCACGCCTGGAGGCAATGACAACCCAGTCAAACCAGACATTGCTTTCACCCTCTTGTAATTCTTCGACAATAAATCCTTGTGAATTTTTTTCACTGACATACACTCCATTAGCAGGACCATTGAGGGTCACTGACACTTTGATTGGTTTGCCGGAATCAATAATTCCCTGAATATTTTCATCAAACGAAACGATAGCAACTCCGTTGACCAGCTGTGCTGACCCGGATAGAATCAACTCTGTTTTTTCTGATTGGATTGCGTACAATGGCTTTGTACCGCCGGCAGTCGCGACTTTTGTAATAAATCTTCCTTGCTCGTCTATTTGCCAGGCATTATTTTTCCCGTATATGCCGGCCACATTGAGCAAATAGTGCCCGTTTAAGTTCAAATTTTCATTTATGTTTGCAATGGTTCCATTCAAAAGCTGCTGTACGTCCAACTCTGACGAGCTGCCGGAGTAGCCGGTACCCTGTGCCTCGGCTATTTCCACCAAGTCTTGTTGCAAAGACGCGATAGTCTGATTTCGATTATTTACCCAGCCGGTCCTTACCAGCCCCATGATTTTGCCACTCTGTCCATCGAACGAATCCAGTGCCATGCCGATAACGCCAACAACGCGCGTTCCATCATCCTGATTCGGATCATATTTCATGGCATGTCCTGCTGTGGACGCGCTTACCAGCAGATCGCCCCGATGAATAGCCCCGTTTTCCGTTGTCACTTTAATCGGGACGCGTCCGGTCAATGCCATAACCGCCGTATTCTCTGTCTTTCCAAAACCAACAACAACAATGGGATTGGTTGAAATAACACCGGCAATTGCCGACTCATGCGAGGATACGCTCTTTGTGTAGGTATCCGAGTGATCCGGATCGATTACAACAACATCTCCCGGCTCAACCACTTCGCCTGGAGCAATGTCAACTCGCTCTGCCAAGTCACCGGGGTTGCCCGGTGTACCAATCACCGTGCTTGAGGCATAAATATTTCCATCAACTTTCAAATCTCCATTTCCTGAAACAGAGAGAAAAGGTGTCCCGTTATTTCTGATCGAAAACAAATAGTTATCCGTTGACGATGCCAGGAGGTTGCGAGTGTCAAAGACAAAGGCAGCTCCGGCTGAAGCATCTCCGGAAAAGAGTGCGGACTGCTCAAAGTATAGCGTGCCCGTTGGCGTGTTGGAGAAACCAAATTGCCCGGTACTGGTTACGTTTCCGTTTGCGTCAATCTTAAACCGTTCAGCACCACCGACAGCAATACCAAACAATGTTTCATCCGGGTCCGTTGACGTAGGGTTAATATAAATAAGTCCACCATCAATAGCCGTGGATGATGCTTGCCCACTAAATGTAAAGTTTCCGTAATTATCCGAGTATGGGATATATTGACTGGCCGCGCTGCTGGAAGCGGTAACGCCCATCAAGTAATAGCTGTTCATGGCAAAGGGCGCGCTGGTTAGCTGTCTGCGCGGTGAAAGAGCCGTTCCGCCAACAACCACTTGAAGATATAAATTCTGATTGTCCGAAAAAATTGTTGATGTAATACCATTGGTTCCCGTATCACCCAAGTTGACGGAAAAAATACCGGAACTTGGTGTAAGAGAGACGGTCGTTGTTGCGGCCAGGGTGCCGGATGCCGTATACAAGATATTCCCGCCAAGCAGGGCATCATATATTTCAAAGGCCATGTCTTGCGTTGTTGTCACAGCAGCGCCGTTTTGCAGAAGGCGGCCTTGATAGGTAATTACCACCGGCGGCGCGGCAGAGGACACCGGCTGATAAAAAATGGTTGCCACAGAAAAAACCAAAAATACAAAAGTCCCCACTGCCAATAGAAGGGCCTTCAAATTCCCATTGTCTGTTATGTGCGTCTCTTGCACATTAGGCGTGTTAGATATTTTTTTCTTCCCTTATTGTACCACAAAAAAACATTCTCGTGCGAGAATGTCTGTGTGTAAAAAAGATAGAAATTATTTCAATTCTCCCCATCGTTTCCCGTGATGCACTTCCACTTCAATGGGAACTCGCAAATTTGCCACCCCCACCATAGCATCTCTTACCATTTTTTCGACATCTTTTTCCATTCCTTTTTTGACCTCAAGAACAATTTCATCGTGTACCTGCAATAACATCCGTACGTCACCCGGTTTCATTTTTTTTATTCCTTGTTCCTTACTCCTTATTTCTTTGTCCACTTCTATCATTGCCAGCTTCATCAAATCTGCGGCCGTCCCTTGAACAGGCATGTTAATAGCCATCCTCTCCCCTGCGCTGCGCACTTGAAAATTCGTTGAACGCAATTCCGGAATATAGCGCCGCCTTCCAAGCAAGGTTTCCACGTATCCTTCTTCTTTTGCAAAGACGATGGTCTGATCGAGATATTTTTTTACTCCCTGAAACTGAGAAAAATATTTCTCAATAAATTCTTTTGCTTGCGCTTGTGAAATTCCGGCGCGCCATGCCAAACCATAGGCGCCCATACCATAGAGCACGCCAAAATTAACCTCCTTGGCTGCCCTACGCATTTCTTTTGTTACGTTTGAAAGTGGGACACCCGCTATGGCAGCCGCCGTAGCGGTATGAATATCTTCGCCTTGTTTAAATATCTCCATCATCTCCGTATCCTGCGCTAATGAGGCAACTATACGCAGTTCAATTTGAGAGTAATCCGCACTTACCAGCACAAAGCCCGGCGCGGCAACAAACGCGTCGCGTATTTTTTTCCCAAGCTCGGTCCGAATCGGGATATTCTGCAAATTTGGGTTTGAACTGGACAGCCGTCCGGTAGATGCAACAGCCTGATTGAACGAAGTATGAATACGGCCTGTTTTGGCACTGACCAAGGTAGGAAGTACGTCGGTATAGGTATTCTGCAACTTTGCCAACTCCCGATGCTCTTCAATCAACTCTATAATGGGGTGCATACCGCGCAATTTTTCCAATTCACTCGCAGCAGTGGAATAGCCTGTTTTTCCCTTTTTTATTGTATCTGTTGATAATCCTAAATCATGAAATAAAACATCCCGAAGCTGCGCTGACGAAGCCACGTTAAAATCATGTCCGACTTCTTTGTAAATTTTTTTTGTGACAACATCTATTCGTTTGGCAACCTGGTTGGACAATGCTCCCATCATTTTTTCGTCTATGCCAATCCCCCATAATTCCATTCGCGCAAGCACGGGAATAAGCGCCATTTCAATTTTTTCAAACAACCCCAGGTTCTCCTGATCGTCCAATTTTTTTGTATACATGGCATGCAATCTGCGTATGTACCCAGCCTGCTCGGCCAACACAGCCGGATCAGCACCAAACAAAGTGGACTGGCCCGCATTCGCCTGTATGTCTTCACCAAATTCGCGCAGAACCACGGCCGGCAAATCATGCGCCCTGCTACTGGCATCGACCACATAGGACGCAATCATGGTATCAAACAACCGGCACGCGACTGATATCTGCTGCAATTCGAGCACCTTTATGAGCTGCTTGAGATCATGCCCAACGATTGTTTTTTTCCTGTCCAAAAAATTGCTCAGTATTTGCTTCCACTCCTCTTCACTCACTGCTTTTTTCTCAACCACATAGGTGGCATGTGCGGTTGCCACAACAAATCCAAGCAGCTGTGCGGTCAGTACATCCGGCGAGCTGAGCATTTCTATGGCCGCCAAAACCTGCTCTGCTTGAATTGACGCGATCGACTCCTCTGCATTTTCGTGGTCCACCAAAGTTATTTTTTTCTTTGGGGCTGATTTCTTCTTTTCCTGCGCTGCCGGTTCAGGCATGCCGGGGATGCGTTTTATTAAACTGAAAAATTCATATTTGTGAAACAAATCTTTTACTGTTTGTACATCAAAATCTTGCGCAACACATTTTTTCAAATCAAATTTCAACCCCTTTACATTCTTCTCAATGGTCGCCAGTTTCAAACTCATCAGCGCGTCTTCCTTTCCATTTTCCAGTTTTTTTAACACAGACTCTTTGACCACTGTTACCGGTTTTTTTTCTCGCGTGTCAATCGCGCCATATATTTTTTCAACGCTTCCAATCTTCTGTATCAGCTCAGCGCCCGTTTTTTTTCCAATCCCGGACACACCCGGGATGTTGTCAGACGGATCACCCATGAGCGCTTTATAATCCGGAATCAGTGTCGGCCCAAAACCGTATGTATCCTGCACCATTCTTTCATCAAACAACGTAAATTCGGACATGCCTTTTGTCAGAAGCGCGACCTGTACATGACTGGTATCCACCAGCTGAAGCATGTCTTTATCACCGGTCACAATAACAACATCGAGTGTCGAATTATCAGTGCTGAGTGTCGTCACAATCGTTCCAATAATATCGTCCGCTTCAAAACCTTCCTTTTCATAAATTGGAATATTGAATGCGCCTACAACGTCATGTACCAGCGGAATCTGATCATACAAATCCTGGTCCGCTTTCACCCGCGTGGCCTTGTATTTGTCGTAAATTTCATCCCGAAACGTTCCGCCGGCCATGTCAAAACTGACCGCAATGTGCGATGGCTGTAAGTCACTCAACACTTTGAGCAGCATGGAACTAAATCCAAACACCGCGTTTACAACAGTACCGTCTTTTGCAGTGAGCGGTGGCAGCGCATGGTACGCGCGATGAATAATCGCATGGCCATCAATAATAACAAAAAGTTGTTTATCTTTATGAGTCATATCAATGGCATTGTAGCAGAAATGGAATAAAAAAACACCCTGTTTTGGGTTGTTTCTCTGTCAAAATACCTATTTGTTTTTCCCTGCCGCGACCGAGTCTCCTGTTGGAGTCTGCAAGGTCGCGGCAGAAAGGTGTTATGCTCCGAGTGATCAGAGCCGAGTGATGACGATGATGACGGTGGCCGCCACAATGATGATCACCACGATCACCCGCCAACGAACGTTGTCATCGTAGGTAGGGGTCTGTTGGCCGCGAGCCTGCCTCTGTCGCTCGAGGAGGTCCTCGGCGATACGCACATCGTCCTCCTCGGTCATGGGGCGGGCGATCTCGTAGTACGGCTGATTCACACCACGCAGGACATCGAGACACCCGGGACACTGGGCGACATGGTCGAACAACTCCTCAAAGTCCTTACCAACCAGCCGCGTTTTGTTCATGAGCTGCAGGCACCTGTCAGAGCTGATTCCACTTCCCGCGTCCATGAATGCCGTTCTCCTATGAAATGGCCCACACCTTGTGGACCGGCCAACATACCGTATGTAAACAAATTTGTCAAGGCAAATAGTGTCCTTTGTAAAATTTTTCGGTAACAAAAAAAGCCTTTTTAGGCTACATAACGAATAAGCGCCCCGCAGTTGTGCGGGGCGCTTGGTCTGGTGGGAACCGCTGCCGTGCGAAACGAAAGCGGTTACTTGGGTAGGATGTGATGGGTGGCTACTTCTTGCCGCGCTTGCCCTTGCCGCCCGTGTTGGCGGCGGCCGCGGCCTTGCGCGCGGCCTCCTGCGCCTCGGCCTGAGCCTTCGCCTTGGCGCGCCGCTCGGTGAGTGCCTGCTCAGCGATCGTGCGCTCTTCGGGGATGGTCAGGTCGGCGCCGAGCTCGGTGGCGATGGCCTCGAGCGCGACGCGCTCGGCCTGCTTGGCCTCCGCCCGCTTCCGATCTTCGGCGCGGGCGGCCAGCTCCTTCTCGAGCATGGCCAACCCGTCGGACTTGGCCTTCTTGTCCTTGGTGCGCTGCGACTTGCCGACCGTGCTGTATCGGCTCAGGCCGGCACCGGCCTGGGCACCGATCTTCTTGGTCTGCATCATCGACCTCTGCACTCGGTCGACCTGATCGGCCAGCGCGCCCATGCGCAGGTGTTCGAGCAAGCGGCTCTCGGACTCGATCAGGGTCTTCAACACGGCCTCGCGATCCGAACGGCTCGCGAAGAACACGCGGTTCGCCCTGTCCTGGCGGGTCATGTCGTACCCGTGCTCCAGGCAGGCCGTCGCCTGATCGAGCGTCTCACCAACGAGGCGGGGGGTCTCGTCACCCAGCTCGCGCTGCGTCACAAGGCACATGCGACGCAGCGACATGAGCCGGCCACAGTGATCGACCATCAGCTCCGCGGCCAACAGCGGGTACCCCATGGAGAGCTGCTGGACGTCGATGCACCGGACGCCCGGCTTGCGCGGCGGCCGGAACTCGGGCAGGCAGGACAGCAGGTTCACGGTCGCGTCCTCGGCGCACTTCGTCAGCAGGCCGTAGAGCTCGCTGAAGTCGGCCTCGGTCGCGCGCGGCTGCTGCCGCCGCTCGACACCCAGGCGCTCGAAGGCCCGGGTGATCTGATCCAGAAACATGCCGCACTGCCGCAGGACGTTCGGCGCGTCATCGCGTCCGGACAGGGCGGGGACGGCGTCGCGGTGCTTCGGGTTGTGCCGCGAGTACACCCAGAAGACCATGAGCCAGAGGGAGTTCAGGAACCGCGGCGGGTCCTCGTGCCGCAGCACCGACACCGGCAGGTCGGGGCACTCGTCGATGAGCGACTCGACCGGATCCGCGACCTCGGCGATGTCGGTCATCACCGCGACCGGCTGCGGGGGCTCGCTGTCCGGCACCACCGCCAACGCCGGGCGCTGGGGCGGCGAGGGCACGACGGCATCGTCCTCGGCCAGGTCGGCGGCCAGCAGCTCGGTGAGCTCGTCGAGCTCTGCCGCGTCCTGCTGGCGCTTGGCGAGGAGTTTGACCATGTCCGCGCGGAACGCGAGGTTCTCGAGCGCGCGGCTCGCCATCCCCACGTTCTTCCGCTTCTCCAACAGCCACTGGCGCGTGAACGCCAGCAGCTCCTGCTCGGAGGGGCTCTCGGTCGCCTGCTCGTCCTTCTTCACTTCACACCTCACTTGCCGCGTCCAAGCGGCTCAATGGCCTTTCGGCCTGATTTTGGCGCAACGCGCCACCACATCTCAAATATAAAAGAGCCCTGCACAATATCATGCAAGGGCTCTTTTGTCAAGAGAGACGGGAAGAGGTACCGACTGGGGTCGAACCAGCGAATGGAGGTTTTGCAAACCTCTGCCTTACCACTTGGCTACGGTACCATACACCTTTAATCATCATTCTGAGTGCCTCCCTTCGCAAGAGTGTTATTCTGAGGAACGAACCTCTGCAGAAATGTCATTCTGAGCGAAGCGAAGAATCTACTATACGGTATAGTAGGAACGCGCAAAGTACTGCTAAGGCGTACCTACTAATGCCGCGGTAGATTCTTCGTCACTTCGTTCCTCACAATGACAATACTGCGGAGGCACCGTTACTACGGGATGGCATTTCTGCGGAGGCTCGCTCAGAACAACGATACTGAGCAATCACAGCATAACAGAAACACAATTAGCTTTCAAGATAGAAGAGGCTCTCATATGAGAGCCTCTTCTACTATCTTTCTTTTACTATACCCGTATCCTTCATCCGCTCTTGCGGGCTCAGGATGCTCGGCGCTTAGGCGCCGAGCACGTCCATGGCAATGGCCTTCTTAAAACCGAAGTTTCGAGCGGCCTGACGAGATGCATCCATGTCAATCTCACCGTCTTCACCAATAACAGCAGAGTAAAAGTCAATTCTGTAATATCCGATGTTCGCGTAATTATAACGCGAATTCATGCGGTCAGTCACAGTAAAGACCTTATTGCCATACATTTCTGGGAAGCGAACTTTCGTACCCTTCGGTAAAAAGTTGGCTGCAATGGTATCAGCCTCACCCAGCTGTTTGGCACGCTCACAGATATCAATACCAGAGGCATCAATACATGGTGTAGAGTCAGTTTGATTTGGGTCAGACGAATATGACGTCGCGTATACTGTCATGGTGCGAACCGGCTTTCGATCCTCACTCACAGGAAAGGATTTCTCTTTTTTCTCAATCTTCTCAAGAAAAAAAGCATCATATTTATCCTTCAGATCCTGCGCAAAGCTTGCATCGGCCATTTGAGGCATGGTAAACACTCCTACCAGTGCCAGGGTAAGCCCCACAATGATCGTCTTCTGCATTCCCACATGAATCATTTTTTTCATATGCTTTTGTCTTATGGAATCAGCTACCCCCCTGCCCCTGTAAAGCACAGAGCACTAGGGTACGGCAGTGGTATTAAAAAATCAAGGTTAGTCCCTTGTTTTTTTTAACGTCATAGGATACCATAAATTTGCCCTTTTGTCAAGGGTTTTTACTCGAATAATAGTCAATTATTGGCTAATCTAAGCAAAATTATGCCCGACCGACCAAAGCGTCAATATGGCTATGTAGAACGACCGGAAGTCCCTCAACAGCCGCATCACAGACAGCAAGACATGGGCCGACCGAAAAGACCGAACTCCGCCAAAACATCCGGTCATCCCTCTGTCGCGGGTATTCTTTTGCGGTCACTTTGGGTCATTATCACATTCATCGTGCTGCTTCCGTTCAAACTGCTGTCAAAAATTCCCTTTTTCCGTCGAAAGGAAGGCTCTTCCATGGTGGCCACCCTTTTCAAAGGCATTATTTTGCTTGGCGCCCTTGGGGTTGTCTTTGTTTTAATCATCTTTGTATCTGTCAGTCGCGATTTGCCGGATCCGGACAAACTGACCGACAGAACGGTCGCGCAAAGTACCAAGATTTACGATCGCACCGGCGAACATGTGCTTTTTGAAATATTTGCCGACCAAAAAAGAACCATTGTCGAACTGGAAGATATTCCAAAGGACGTTGTAAACGGCGTTATTGCAACGGAAGATACAGCGTTCTACGAGCACAAGGGTGTTCGGCCTCTCTCAATTTTGCGTTCCTTCGTGTACGGACTTATTGGACGGGGACGCGTGGGCGGAGGCGCGTCAACCCTTACGCAACAGCTGGTAAAAAATGCCATTCTCTCACCGGAGCAAACCGTCACCCGCAAGGTAAAGGAAATTATTTTGTCCATTCGGCTGGAGCAAAAATATACAAAGGATCAAATATTGAAAATTTATTTTAATGAAATACCGTACGGTTCCACCAACTATGGTATTCAGTCCGCGGCGCAAAGTTATTTTGGCAAAGATGTAAAAGATCTCACACTTGCCGAGTCAGCCGTGCTCGCCGGTCTGCCAAAAGCCCCAACAAAGTACCTCAATGATTCGCAAGCGCTTTTTGAACGAAGAAATTTTGTGCTCGGCCGTATGTACGCGGAGGGGTTCATTACAGAGCAACAAAAAAATGACGCGCAGGCAGAGCCGCTGGAAATCAAGCAAAACTTTGACAACATTACAGCCCCGCACTTTGTATTGTATGTAAAAGAAAAACTGGTGGAAGAATACGGCGAGCAAACGGTTGAAACGGGCGGACTCAAAGTGATCACATCGCTTGACTGGAATATGCAGCAGGCGGCAGAACGTGCCGTCACGGAAGAATCTGAAAAACTTTTCAATGATGCCGGGGCAAATAATACGGCGTTGGTCGCCCTGGATCCAAAGACCGGTCAGATACTGGCCATGGTCGGATCCCGCGATTTTTTTGACAATGATATTGACGGGCAATTTAATGTCGCAACGCTGGGAAAAAGACAGCCGGGGTCATCTTTTAAACCAATTATTTATACGGCAGCATTTGAAAAGGGGTATACACCGGACACAGTTCTCTTTGATGTCAAAACAAATTTTTCCGCGTCGGGTAAACCATATGAGCCGCTTAACTACGACTTGCAAGAACGTGGCCCCGTCACCATGCGCCAAGCAATACAAGGATCACTCAATATTCCGGCGGTAAAAACACTTTATTTGGTTGGAGAAAAAAAAGGTGTTGAATTCGCGGAACGACTGGGATACTCAACGCTCCAGGCAAACAATTTTGGACTGTCGTTGGTCCTGGGGGGCGGGGAGGTAAAGCTGATTGAACATGTGGCCGCCTATGCCACTTTTGCCAATGGCGGTGCGTACTTTCAACCTGTTCCGGTATTAAAAGTGGAAAAACCGAATGGGGACGTTCTTTCACAGTGGAAGCAGGAAAAAGGAGAACCGGTGCTCAAAAAAGAAATCGCAGCAACCATATCAAGTGTTCTGAGCGATGATGCTGCACGCGCGTACGCGTTTGGTGGCGGCGGAGTACTTACTCTGCCGAGCCGACCGGTGGCAGCAAAAACAGGAACCACTAACAACTATGTGGACGCGTGGACCGTGGGATATACACCGTCCCTTGTAGCCGGTGTCTGGGTCGGAAACACAAACAACAGCCCCATGACGCGCGGCTATGGCGGCAGTCGTGTTGCGGCCCCAATTTGGAACAGCTTTATGCGCGAGGCACTGAAAGACACCCCGGTTGAGTCCTTTCCCGGCGCGCCGGCCAACGACGCGGAAAAACCGGTTCTCCGCGGATCCGACGGAGGTTCTGTCACACTGCTGATAGACAAAATAACAGGGAAGCGGGCAACCAGTTCAACACCGGAAAATTTGATTGTCGAAAGAACATACACGCAGCCGCATTCAATTCTTCACTATGTCCTAAAGGATGACCCGCGCGGTGCCGTGCCGGAAGACCCGGGGGCTGATCCGCAATACACTATTTGGGAAAACGCCATTCAAGACTGGATACGGAGAAAAAAAGAAGAAAACCCTGACTGGGAGATTGTATTTGAAGACCCGCCAACTGACTTTGATGATGAACATTCTCTTGAACTGATTCCAACACTTGACGTTGTGTACCCCTCACCCAGCACAACACTGTACTCGCGCCAAATCAATACTGACATTCGCGTGAGTTCACCAAGAGGTGTCGCACAAGTAACGTACAAAATTGATGAGCGCTATGTTGGCGTGGTTCGCGAACATCCGTTTAATCTCAACTACAACGCCCAAGATTTTGAAGATGGATCTCATGTGCTCACCATTATTGTTGAAGATGACATTGGCAACCGCTTGGAACAAATGATCCCGTTTGTCATTGATGCGGGTGTTGTCTCGCCACGCGTGAGTTGGGTGGGCACCAACCGGTCTGTTGATAGCAACAGTATCCCTGCGGTTTTCTTTCTTGAACCGTTTAAGCAGGAACAAATAAAAGAAGTGCGCGTCTACGAGCAGTTTGAGGGAGAAGGAAGAAACCAAATCGCGACAATCAAATCGTTTGACGATTTATTCAACGGACAAATTACATTTCGTTGGGCTCCCCAACCGCGTGTCGGCCGGTGGGAACTGTTGGCAGAGACGGTGTTGACTTCGGGTCAAACCGCGGCGCAGGATGTTATTTGGGTGGACATGCGTTAAATCGGGTGTACAAAAAACCGAGGTTCACGCCCCGGTTTTTTGTTTCCCTTTTTTTTACAATTTACTGCCGTATCGGCATCACGATGTACAAATAGGCGCTCTCCCCTTTTGGCTTGAACAAACACGGTGTATCGGGGCTGTTCATTTCAAAGAGCACTTTTGGCGTCTCCATGTGCGAAAGCCCCTCCAAAACATACCGATGGTTGAGCAAAATTGAGTTGTCTTCACCGCTGATATCCGCGTCAATCGACGCATCGTGCTCCCCTGTTTGTGTACTGGTTGAAGACACATGGACAATGTTTTCCTTGGGTTGCAGTGACAGCGCCACGGCATTTACACCGCTTGTGGTAAACAGGCTGGCAGCCTTCATACTGTTTGATAACACATCCTTATCGATGTGCGCGGTTGTTTTATACTCCGCGGGAATGATCTGTGTATAGTCGGGATAATGCCCGTCAATAAGACGCGAATTCATTTCAAACAGATTGTGACGCATTGCGATTTGCGAATCGCTGACCCAAATACGGACCGTCTGCTCATCTTCTTGGTCACTTTTAAGGGAAAGAAGGCGAATACATTCCTGTATTGTTCGCGCGGGAACGATACCGACCATTTCGTCCGTGCCTTGCAGCATGTCCATCCGCGCCTCAGCAAGCCGGTAGGAGTCTGTAGCGGCCACTGTAAGCGTTTTTTCTTCGTTCTTGGCAAAAGATACATAGACACCGGACAATTCAGGTCTAATGTCATTTTTAGCGGCGGCAAAGACCACCTGTGACAGGGTACGCTTCAAATCAGCGCAGGTCATGGTGTACGCGTGCACCTCTTCAACATCAGGGATTACAGGATATTCGTCAGATGGCAATCCCTTTATTTTTGTACTGGAGGAGCCACCTCGAACAGACAGTTCGTTATTTTTCAGTTCAACCTCCACCCGCTCATCTGTCAGTAAGCCGACATAGTCCAAAAATGTTTTTGCGGGAACAGTGAAGCTCCCGGGAATCTCCGTCTTCGCTCGTACATAGGCTTTGACAGATATCTCAAGGTTCGTACTGGCAAGCTCAACACCCGATTCTGTGGCAACAATGAGGATGTTAGAAAGAATCGGCAAGTTACTTGGTTTGCTGGCGATACCGGTAACGATATGCAGTCCTTGGTTTAAGTTTTCTTTTGTACACGTAAATTTCATATCATCGATTGTGCGTATTGTTGTCTGTCCCCAAAGTCACGTCACTAATAGTATATATAATATATATTCTTGTAGTTGTTTGTAATAGGGCAGTGGATAATCCGCATAACCCCATTTTTTTTGCTTTGTTGCTTCTTTTTTTTGTCCACTTTCTCTTCAATAAACTCTCGTAAGCTGGGTACTGATTGGGAGAACGTGTGAATGGAATTGCGCGTATTGTTTTTTTGTGTGTATAACTCTTTTTTTGTACACCATCCATGCGATAGTCTACGCCCATTTTTGTGCACACTATGTCACTGAATTCGCATACAGTTGCTGCTTTATTTGATCCAGGTCTTGCTTGATTTTAAGGTCATCATCAATGGCCGTGGCAATCTTTGTGTGCGCGTGAATGGCTGTGGTGTGGTCTCTGCCACCCAGCTCATTGCCAATGGCAGGATAACTCATTTGCAACTCGTTTCGCAGCAAGTACATAATCATTTGTCGTGGGAAGGAAATCCTTTTCTCTCTTCCTTTTCCAAGGAGCGCGTCAAGTGTCACATCGTAAAACAAAGAAACAGTATTGATAACCTCGCGAGGTGTCACGGATTTACGCATGTTTTGGCTTTCAAAGCTGGCCAGAACAGAGCGAACCATTTCCGGTGAAATGGGGGTGTTGTTGAGTTGGTGATGCGCATGAATTTTATTGAGAGCTCCCTCGAGCTCACGAATGTTGCTTTGAACCGTGGTTGCAATCAGCTGTAAGATATTTGGTTCCAGCTCCATCCCCTTTTCCTGTGATTTGTTTTGCAAAATCGCAACGCGTGTTTCCAGGTCTGGCGCAATCACGTCCGCTATCATCCCCCACTCAAAGCGGCTGCGTAAACGCTCCTCTAGCGCTGGAATCGCCTTTGGTGGCCGGTCACTTGTCATGACCACCTGCTTTCCCATTTGGTGGAGTTCATTAAAGGTGTGGAAAAATTCTTCTTGCGTCTGTTCTTTCCCTCCAATGAATTGAATGTCATCTATAAGGAGCAAATCAACTGTCCTGTATCGATCTTTAAATTCCTTGGCGCGGCCTTGTTTCACTGCCGCGACAAACTCATTGGTAAATTTTTCCGAACTGACGTAAAGAATTTTTGTCATTGGATTGCGCTCAAGCATGGTGTGCCCAATCGCCTGCAGTAAATGTGTTTTGCCCAGACCGACGTCGCCATAGATAAACAGTGGATTATACGCCTCACCCGGTCGGTCTGCCACGGCCTGCGCCGCGGCATGTGCCAGTTCGTTCCCTTTTCCGACAATAAAGGTATTAAAAGCGTACTTGGAGCTCAGACCATACTGGCTGGCTCGTTCCACTGTGTTGGAATACATGGGCGTTTGCACGGTAGAAACAGTCGGTTCAACATGAACAATGCATTCACGCTCAACAATATTTTTTGAATTCTCTACCTTGTATTCCACTCTTTTTACCGGTTTGCCTGTGACTCGTTCAATGGTTTTTACCAAGTCCGAGTGATATTTTTTTTCCAGCCAGCTCTTTGTAAATGTATTTGGAACACAAATAATAATGCGACCGGCGTCATATTCACCGATTCCGGTGTTTCGGAACCAAGTCGTGAAGTTCGCCTTTGAGAGCTTCAGCTCAAAGTCAGCCAGAACTGCTTGCCAAATTTCATGATTCGTCATAGGCACGAGGAAAGAGAGCGTAGAAATTGAATCTTTTTGTATTTATTATTGAAGATATATTATATTGAATTTTTTGATGGATTGTTTGGTATGTATATTCTTTTTGTTGCTTTTTTGCAACAGTAGACGCATTCTAACACAAATAGGGCTATTCAAAAATGGCTTTATTAAGCGCAAAAGTGTGTAACGTGGGGACAAGCTGTGGATTGTGTGGATAAATGAACAATGTAAGTAAAACCTGACACAGCAAATATAAAGCCATTGACAGAATGGAGCTATTCATATATACTTTTGATCACTCATTGTTTCATATTCTGTTTTCATGTTTGATGATGTACTATGCCAAAGCGAACCTATCAACCAAAAAAGCGCAAACGAGCCAAAACCCACGGTTTTAGATCCCGCATGGCCACCAAAAACGGTCGTGCAGTCCTCAAGCGACGTCGGATCAAAGGCAGAAAGAAGCTGACCGTGAGTGAGGAGCGCAAAGGGAAGCGTCTGAGAAAAACAAGGTAATGTAAAAACCCCCGTCTATCGCCCAGACGGGGGTTTTGTTATACTACCGAATGCCAATACTGATGTGTACTCAGCATATCAGCCAACGTGTATACCATATGCTCCCTCAGCAGAACCGGCTAAAAAAGACGCGAGACATAGAGATTGTTATGGAAAACGGTCGTTTTTTTTCCGGTCATGCTATCAATCTGAAAGTTTGGTATATCAATCCGGATCAGTTTCCAAAACGCGGCTATACCAAGCAAGACCTCAAATTTGCCTTTGTTGTCGGAAAAAAGGTTCATAAAAGTGCTGTGAAGCGAAATAGGCTCAAGCGCCAAATGCGAGAGGTTGTTCGGCTGCTGCTCAAAGGAGACAAACTGCGGCCGGGTAGCATGGTCGTGGTCATGGCAAAGAAAGAAATGATGGAATCCACGCACAAGGATATTGAAAAGGACATTATTTTTTTGCTGAGTAAAGCGAAAATTACCGCAGTTTAGACTCTAGGCTTTTGACTGTCTTGGCTCTTCTATATTTATGCTAATCTTAGCTAAAAAAATAATGCTCGCGCCTCGCTACCCTGCATTGTGGGCTATCCGTTTGTATCAAAACACCATTTCGCCTGATCATGGACCAATGGCAAAGGGTGTATTTCCACATGGGTACTGCCCTTTTTATCCAAGTTGCAGCGAGTATGGGTACCAATCAATTTATAAATTTGGCTTATTTAAGGGAATTTTGAAAACCTCATGGCGGTTATTGCGGTGTCATCCGTGGACGCAGGGTGGTGTTGATCAGCCGTAGAGTGGGAGGATTGTTAGCTTTGCTTTTGCAGAGATAGCCGGAGGCGAATGCCGGGTATGAGTCAGGGGTTTGTGGTTCATCTCGCTCGTCCACTTACTCCAAGAAAAAAACATCCGCATATGCGGATGTTTTTAATAATATGTATCTACTCACCAATTTCTACAACTTTTTTGCGTCCTGTCTCCCCTCTTGCAATTCGTATCATTGACTTGGGGACAGCAAAATGCGTACTCAACAATTCAATCAGTGCTTTATTTGCCGCGCCATCAACCGGAGCCGCCGTCAGCTTTATTTTAAGCGTTCCATCGGCCATTTTCCCGACAACTTCATTGCGCGATGACCGTGGTATGACGCGGATTTGAATCTTCACAAAAAGGATTACTCAGGTAATTCTTCTTTTTTATCCTCATCTGCCTTTTTTTCGCCAAATACTTGATCCTTCAGGAATACCATGACTTTTTTGTTCTGCAACATGGTGGCAATTGAATCACGAACTTCCGGACGCTTTAGGTTTTCAAGCGCGTCTTTGTCGTTTTCATATGCGCCTCGAATGAGATCCACTTCCGCATCAATATCGTCCGAGGTAACAGTGATGTTGTTTTCCTTTGCCACTTGGCGCGAAATAAGCGCGGCCTTTGCTCGCTCTGTGGCTTGTTTTGTGAAGCCGTCAAAAAGCTCTTGCTCGGTTTTTTTGATGTCCTGGAGGTATTGGTCAATGGTAAGCCCATGTTTTTCAATATCGTTTTTCAGTTCGTAAAAAATCTTTTGGCGTTCTGAGTCAATCAGTACATCAGGTAAGTCGCTAAAGGAGCTTTTTTCAATAAGCGTTTCCAGCAATTCAATTTCCGCCTTTTGCTCTGCTTTTTGCTTTGCCTCGGCAAGCAAATTGCTTTGTACCAGTTCTTCCAATTTTTTTGTACTCTCCAGGCCAAGTTTTTTTGCAAACTCGTCATCTAGTTCCGGGAGTGTTCTTTCAAAAACATCCGTTACTTTGACTTTGGCGGTTACTTTTTTTCCTGCCAGGTTTTTTTGATAGTGATTTTTCGGAAAGTCGAGCGAAAATTCTTTTTTCTCTCCTTTTTTTAGGCCTATAACCTGCTCATTGAACCCGGGAATGTAATGATCTTCACTGAGGTACACTTGGTAGTCTTTTGCATGACCTCCTTCGACCGGAACAGCATCCATCAGCATCTCCATGTCCAGAACCAGTTTGTCCTTTTTTTCTGCCGGGCCGGATTTCACTTTTTCTGTTGCGTGCATGCCGCGCAGGGCGTCTATTGTCTCACGAAGTTTTTCCGCATCAACAGCGGCTTCTTTTTTTTCAATTGTTATTTGAGAAATATCCGGCAGCGTGACGTCCGGCAAGAGGGCAACGGTCGCCGTATACGATAAATCATTTCCCGGGGCGGCTTTTTCAATGGAAATGCTTGGCATGCCAATAACCTCGAGCTTTTCTTCCTTGATAGTATTGACGTATGATTCTTGGACAATTGATTCCAGAGCTTCTTGCAAAATGGCCATTTCACCGACCTCCTTTTTTATTGTGTCATACGGGACATGACCTTTGCGGAATCCTTTGATGGCCATGCGACCGGACAGACGAGTGGCCGCTTTTTCGAGGTGAGGAGTGAAATCATCCGAGGGTACTGATATTGACAGCTCAACTTGCGATTTTTCCAGTGTTTTTAGTGTGTGTGGCATAAAAAAGTAAATCAAAACTGCGCATATTGTAGCTAAATTTCTTCATTTCGTCAACCCGGAGGACCTTTTCAAACAGAGTTGTACATGGTATTATCGGATAACCCCAACATCTATGAAATACTATGGAGACAAGGTCCTCCTGATCCTTTTGCGGGCACTTGTATACCTCAAACGATGTCTTTTCTGGCTTGGAAGGCTTTTTGCCGGTCCGGTAAGGGCAGTAGTCCTGGCATGGGACAAAACGCTTGGGTTTTACCTGTATAAGCTTTGGTTTTTCATACGGAAGCGAATAGAAAAGTACAAAATTCCCCTCGATAGTCGATTCGTCGAAGTTATTGGTAAACGCTCCACTTTGCAGGTGGTGCTTTTTGTTGTTGTGCTCTTTGTTATGTATCCGCAAAGTCGCCTGTATTCTCAGGATATTGCCAGAATCCCGGGCAGAGATACTCTTTTTTATTCCCTTGTCGGGCCAGGTGAACAGGATTACGGTGAAATTGAGATTATCGTGGAAGAGGCCAATTTTGACCATCCGGAGGGTGGCAGTGCTGTGTGGAAGCAAGGGGCCGCGAGTGTTGAATCCCCGTCAAACGTTGGCAGGGATACCGCAGCGCTTGTGCAGGATTTAAGCTCTGTAAGCGCGGGAGGAACAGCGGTTACAAAGCCCACTATATTACCCGGATCAAGTCTCCCCACGTCAGAGGATCCTGTCCGCGGCGCCGGAAAACGGACAGCCACTGTAGAGTACCAGGTACAGCCCGGCGATGTTATCGGAGGCATTGCTCAGAAGTTCGGTATCAGTGTTGATACTATTCTGTGGGCAAACAGCTTAACCGAACGATCAACCATTCGACCCGGCGACACACTGAAAATACTTCCCGCCTCGGGTGTGACACACACGGTGGTAAGCGGAGACACGGTCATTAAGATTGCCAGGAAATATGATTCCGAGGTTGGCAAGGTTGTCGATGCAAATCGACTCCAGCGAGACGGATCAGATATCGTCGTGGGAGAGGAATTGTTTATCCCGGATGGCACAATCGCGCAACCGATTATTCCACGAAGTATTGTTTCCGGGCGACCATCCGGCATTTCAAGCATCAGCGCGCCACCCCCATCGGTCAGCGCACCGGCCGGCTCCGGCTACTTGTGGCCAACCAGTGTGAGACATATTACACAGTACTTTGGTCTGCGACATACGGGTGTTGATATCGCCGGACCGGTTGGTACCCCTCTGTACGCCTCTCGCACCGGAACCATTATCAAATCTCAGTGTGGATGGAACGGTGGATATGGGTGCTACATTATCATTGATCACGGCGGTGGTATCCAAACATTGTACGGTCATGCGTCAGAATTGTTTGTGAGCGTCGGCCAATTGGTTTCACAGGGGCAGACGATTGCCGCGATGGGATCAACAGGTCGTTCGACAGGGCCGCACGTTCACTTTGAAGTGCGCAGTGGAGGACAGCGCGTCAATCCGCTCAGCTACGTCCGATAATTTTGACGCGTTGCCTATTTTGCTTAGCCTTGACGGCTGCTTGGTCTGTACTGAATTGCTTCGGCCACGTGCTTCGTTAGAATATGTGGGGAGGCTTCCAGATCGGCAATGGTCCTGCCAATTTTCAGTATCCGGTTGTACGAACGAGCGGACAAATGCAGGGTCGCCACAGCTTGACGCAACAAATCAAGCGACTCATCGTTCAGCTGGCAGTAGGTTTTTATATCACGGTTTGTCATTTCACTGTTCGTGATACGGGTGGAGTTTGCAAACCGATTTTGTTGGATCTGTCGTGCCGCTTCAACCCGAGCGCGGATTTTTGCCGACGGCTCAGCGGAGGAATTGTCAGAAAGTTTTTCAAAGTCAATGCGTGGGACGTCAACGTGCAAGTCAATTCTATCAAGCAGCGGGCCACTGATTTTTTTTTGATATCGGGCTCTGTGCATGGGGGAGCACACACAGACCTTGTCAGCGTCTGTTGCGTACCCACAGGGGCAGGGATTTTGACTCGCGATAAGCGTAAATTTTGCCGGGAACATAATACTGCCCTGCGCGCGTGAAATAGTGACCACCCCATCTTCCAGGGGTTGGCGCAGCGCCTCCAGGACAGGCCGGGGGAATTCCGGAAATTCATCCAGAAAGAGAATTCCCCTGTGGGAGAGCGAAATTTCTCCCGGCTTTGGGAACGTTCCACCGCCAACAAGCGCGGCCGTGCTGGCGCTGTGATGCGGAGCGCGAAAAGGCCGCTGCGTAATGATTGGGTTGTCCGGCGGCAGCAGGCCGGCAACAGAGTACATTTTTGTCACTTCAATCGCCTCGTCGACTGTCATCTGTGGCAAAATGGTGGGCAGTGTTCTTGAGAGAAGTGTTTTACCGGATCCGGGAGGCCCTGAGAGCAGCACGTTATGCGCCCCTGATGCGGCTATTTCAAGCGCGCGCTTGGCAAATTGCTGACCCTTTATATCTGCCATGTCGAGAGCCGATTCGTTCAGCGCGAGCAGGCTTGAAAGGTCAAGCGGGGTGATCGGCTGGATTGATTCTGTGCCTTGGAGATGAAAAATCAATTGGCGCAGGCTCTGTACCGGATAAATGCAAATGCCAGCAATAATGCTGGCTTCTTTCGCGTTGGCCGTTGGAATGAAAAGACGTGTATAGCCCCGTTCCTTTGCGAAAATGGCAAGTGGAAGAACCCCGGAAATGGGTCGGAGCGCTCCGTCTAACGCAAGTTCGCCGGCAAAGAGGGCGTCGTGTATATCGATAGTGGCTCCTTCGGTTGCCAAGTACATACCCATGGCCATTGGGAGGTCATAGGCCGATCCGATTTTTCGGACGTCAGCCGGAGCCAGATTGATGACAACGCGCGCGTTGGATGGAAATTCCAGACCTGAATTTTTCCAGGCTGTTCGTATCCGTTCCTTTGCCTCTTGTATTGCCGCGTCGGCCAGGCCAACAATTTGATACCCCGGCCAGCGGCCGGCAATATCAACCTCCGCGGTCACCTCAATGCAGTCCAGACCCAATACGGCCGCTGACTGAACCTTAACAAACATATCCCCTCCCTTGTTTGCACGCGCTGATCGTTCATGAGGCGCTGGCAAACCCAGTAAATAAAAATCAGTGTCACCGTATCAGGCCGCACCACTGTTGTCAAACTGCTTTTTTTTGAAAAAAAATAAGAATGAACGCGCCGGCGATAATCATGAAATCCGCAACGTTCAAGATGGATGTAAAAATTCGAATATAATCTATGGTCACTTCAAACAAAATACGATCAATAAAATTTGAAACAGCACCGCCAAAGATAAGCATGGTACCAAGAGTAAATAAAAATGATTGGTACTTTTGTTTTGCGTAGTACAAGAACAGCAGGAGTAAAATAAGCGGTGTGATAAACAGCACAACGCCGGAAGGAACAGGCAGGCTAAAGGCGACGCCGGGGTTCCCAAGAAACTCCCACCCGATCCACGGACGAATCAGATAGCGCGAGGACCCTTGGTGCGTGTAGGCAATGTATTTGAGAAATTGATCGAGCAATAAAAAAAACCCACTGATCGCAATCGATAGAATCACGTGGGTTTTGTGTGGCAACGGTGAGGGCATCTAAATTTCGTTGGTAAGAGCTTTTTTACAGTCAACACAGGAGCCTGACGTCGGGCGCGCCAATAATCGTTTCTCGTCAATCGGCTTATCGCAATACTTGCAAATACCGTATGTTCCTTCGTCAATTCTGCTCATCGATTTGCTAATGTCTCGCAATTCCTTCTCAAGTGTCAGTTCAAGCGGTTTGTTGGTTGTAAACTCGGCAACCTCTTGAGCGTTTTCGTCTTCTTTGTCACCATATTCAGAATATTGCGCGTCATAATCATCCGTCGCGTGCGGATTTTTTTTTGCGAACATTCCCAGTTCAATTTCAAGACGCTGTTTTCTTTCTCCCAATAACTGTCGAATTTCGTCTAGGAATTCATTTGTAAATGCGGATGTTTTTGCCATACATGTCATTTCAAGTAGCCGTAGTATACAGGACTGTCCCAAGCATAGCAAGGGCGCGCGGCCAGAGATAAATAGGATAAATAAAAAGGGGCCGACGCCCCATACAAATGTAATAAGTGGGCAGGCCCCTGGTATCCAGGGAGGCACTGTTCACCCACACGAGGATATAGGCAACGTGCTCTATCCTTGTGTGGGTGGACAATAATCCGTCATCCTGGACGGGAATCTAACCTTTCTACCGCTCTGTGGTGTTGCGCCCAAATGATGCGGCCGAAGCACGCAGCATATAAGCAGGACGCTACCAAATACCAAGCTTCCCTTTTGCTGCACCTGTATTGTATTTGTATTTATTTTTTGAGGGAGATCGAAGTCTCAACCTCAGAAGATAAGAGCTACGTCTTTGTAAACGCCTAAACAGAGAGTAGCGTGGGTGGTGCAACAGGAGAGCCTGGTACGTATGAGAAGTAAAAAGGGGGTATGTTCCTCGCGACAGGGTCGTGGGGAACATCCCTTTTGGGATGAAAAGAGCAACCTATTTAACAGAGATACTATAGCATATTTTTCATATTTTGTCAATAGTTGGGCTTTTGCGCTTAAATTAGCCAAAAAATAGGTGGTCTGAACAATTATTTTGTCTAAACTAGCCTATACAAACGAAAAAGGACTGAAATTTCTGTAAAGTTATCCCCAAAAACAGTGTTTTTTGCACACAGTTATCCACAATGTGTAGACTATTGTATACAAATTTGGAATTTTCATGTGAATATTTTGGTGGAAAATAGGTGAAAAAGAATATGGAGACAAAATTTAGATGGCCAAAAGCGTGTTTGTCCCCAAATTTAACAAGTTATCCCTAGAGTTATGCACAGGTTGAGTAGGCTAGTCTATACAAAATGAACCGGCACCTGACACCTCTGTCCCCAGGATAGGGGTATTTTGCTGTTCATTTGCTATACTGTTTCAATATGATCATCTTTCTTTACGGAAAAGACACCTACCGATCCGGACAACAGCTCCATAAAATGATGGATAAGTTTATGCAGGATAGAGACCCGCAAGGTCTCAATGTTAATCGAATGGACTGCGCGCAAGTGACAGAGTCCGATATATGGAATCAAATTGTGGCGTCACCTTTTCTTGCTGAGAAAAGAATGGTGGTGTTGGTAGGCTGCATTGCCTCAAAGCATGAGCAGCTGAGGGCTGAATTACTGACCAAGATGCAGGAGAAAAGTCTCCCGGAGAGTACAATCTTGGTTTTTTGGGAATCAGAGTACTCGTTTAAAAAAAAGGAACAGAAGGAATTTTTTGCTCGGTTGTCGACAGAGAAGTACGCGCAAGAATTTGATGAACTGCAGGGAGCCAAGCTTGCCGGGTGGATCGCGGCCGAGGTGGTGGAGCGAGGATCGCGCATAGAGCCGCAGGCAGCGCAATTTCTTGCTCAGAGCGCGGCAGGCGGCACGTGGGGATGCAGCATGCGTATAGACCAGTTGTGCGCGTATACAGGGGGAAAGAGAGCCATTGCCGTGGCAGATGTGCAGCTGTTTGTGGATCAAAAAATTGATGATTCTATTTTTACCCTGGTTGATGCCATTGTTGCCAAGCAGGCAAAAACAGTCTTCAGCGCCATGCAAGAGCAGTACGCGCAAGGAAAGGACGCACTCTATATATTTGCCATGCTGCTGCGGCAGTTTCGTATTCTCATTGAAATGCGTGATGTCTTTGACAGAGATATCGCCACGCACAGCAATGATATGGCAAAAGAACTGGGGATTCATCCGTTTGTCGCCAAAAAATCTTTACCAATGGTTAAGAGGTATTCAATGGATTTGCTTACACAGGTGTATACAAAACTGCTTGAATTGGACATAAAAATAAAAACCGGTCAGGATGACCAGCGAGTTCTTATGGATTTGTTTGTGGCGAGTTACTGTTCTGACTAAGCAGCTTTTTGATCCGGAAAACGTATTTCTTCAATTGAACGTATTTGGCTCATTGCCTCGAGAATACTCCTAAGACGAAGTAGCTGCTCTGTCGCGTCACCGGTATCGCGAAAGACTGCGGCCACCTCCTCTGCCCGAGCCGTTAAAAAATCACGAAGCTCTGGCGCCGCGCCGTTATCTGCGAGGAGATCACTGTATTTGCCTGTTCCTGATTGTTCTTCAAGGACATCTTCAAAAAAAGAGTCTATATTTGTCGCCTCTTCAATCATGGATGGTGTGACCGGCACGTCATTTTCCAAAAACATGATCAGTTTTCCCAGTTGCCCACCTCTCCAGTCCTGAAGGATATCAAGACGCGCGCGCTCAGCTGAGTACTGTGGGGGTTTGGTGCTTTTCATTTCTGCATTGTGAGAAAGTTCATTCATAATAGAAAACACACTCATGTGAGCGTGTTTAGTATATCTGTCCGGTTATTTCTTGGCAACAGCACCGCGAACCTTTTTTGAGAGTCGGCTCAGTTTTCGCGACGCGGTGTTCTTTTTGAGAATGCCGCGTTTTGCCGCTTTATCAAGTTTCTTTTGTGCAAGCCGCAGTTGTTCCGCAGCGTCCGGAGAACCGGCTTCTACTGCTTTTTGAACCTCTTTGACCGCCTTTTTGTACGCTGTTTTTACAAGCAAATTGCGTTCAGTTCTCTTCTGAGCCTGGCGCAGCGCTTTTTTGGCATTTTTTAGATTTGGCATATATGGTATTCATTGCCAATAGTTCATAGAGACTCGTATGACGTATTGGCTGGTTGAGTATGTGAGAGTGCGGAGAGTATATGTGAAAAAGCTAAGGTTGTCAAGGCGTTTCGTGCTCGCCAGACGAGTGAAAAGCAGTGGGTTGAGCCGGCTATTCCTCCATTTTTGGCCTATCCAAGGATAATGGTTCGATTATTTTTTCACCGTCTGTGATCCGTACCACATCTTTTTCAATCTTTCCCAGCTCTTTGTACGCGGTATTGTAGTGATTCACAGTCGTCCCCAGGCTGCCACCTAATTTTTTCATAAACTCTTCATACGCGGCAATATGTTTGCCAAGCTTTTCCACATTGGCACGGATAGCCTTGGCTCCCTCCTCAATTTGCAGCGCGCGCAGACCCTGTAGAACCGTCTGTAAGTATGCGGCAAATGTCGTTGGTGATACAATGATCACCTTTTTTTCTGTAAAGGCATAGTCAATAAGTGACCGCGTGTTAATTTTCACCGCGCCGACTTCATTGACAAGCAAATCGTAGTAAATCGCCTCGGCAGGGATAAACATGAAGGCAAAATCAAGTGTTCCCTCCTTTGGTTTGATATATTTGGACGTTTCCTCAATTCTCTTTTTTAGATCATTTTTAAACTCTCGCTCCAGCGCTTCTCTGCGCGTGGGGTCTTTTTCCTCTGCAAGTCTCATGTAGTTTTCAAAGGAAAATTTCGCGTCCACAGGGATGCTTCCACCCTTTGCAAAAATAAGGGCATCAACAGTGTCTCCGTCTTCAAATTGATGTTGCAGAGCAAATGCGCCCGGCGGTAAAATATTTTCCAATACCAGCCTGAGCCCCGCCTCGCCCAGGTTCCCGCGCTGTTTTTGGCTTGTCAGCACTCGCTCCAGATTTGCCAATTGCTCTGAAAAATTGACAACTTGCTGGTTGGTTTTGTCCAGACTTGTGAGTTTTTCTGTAATATCGGCTATCATTTTGTTGCTCTGCCCGGTAATGCCCTGGATAAGCCGTGTATTGTTTGAAAATTGCTCCTGAATCGTTCTGTTTAAGTGGTCCTTGGTATCGTGCATGGACTTATGCGTTTCTGACATCTTTTGATCCATTGTTTTGTTGAGTTCTTGCATCTGCTGTTGCAAAAGCAAAAAAAGACTATCATTTTGACCCACCCCCGGCTTGGCAAGTGCCTTGATTTTTTTATAGAGGATACACAAAAAGACAAGAGCCGCGACCAGCAGTACTGTGAGAAGTGATGAAATGACTGTTTGCATAGTTGGGATTTAGAATCCGTAGTATAGCAGTAACGGCACGCATTGCGAAGAGCGTGTTTGTGTGGTATTGTTCTCCATATCGGGCTGATTGGACACGGATAGTGCCGTCATATGTATATTGTACGACGTAAAAAAGTATGTAAATGAAGAAAGAAATAGGGATAATAAAAGGTTTTTGATGAGCCATGCTTGGTCAACATTCATCATTCACTATCTAGCAATCAACAACCTGCCCCCGTAGTTCAATGGATAGAACAGTCCCGTCCTAAGGGAGAGATCTGCGTTCGATTCGTGGTGGGGGCACATGAGTGTTTCACATGGAACAGTATATGACATCATTAGAAAAGCTAGAAATGGATATTCAGGAGTTAAAGGCCAGAAATGCGCGAGTTGAGGCGAGTAAGGCCTGGGAAACGAGTACCGCTCGAAAAATCCTGATCATGGTTCTTACATACCTGGTGGTAGTAATTTTTTTTGAAAGCGCGCGAATCCCGCGACCATGGGTGAATGCTGTCGTCCCTGCCTTGGCGTACATGCTTTCAACACTTTCCGTACCCATTGCTAGGCGTGCGTGGCTGCACAGAAGGCGTCACACGCGGTAGGAGCATGCGTTGACATCTGTCGAAATGTATGGGAAAGTGACACCGGTGGCACAATCGGTCACGCAGTGTACCGGCGCACTTCCCTCCGCGCAGGAGCTGCGTGCATTTGGCAACCGCTCCCTCCCTCCGGTGGCGGCCAGCAACCATAGGTTGTTGCCGATTTCCCGATTTGTTACCGGGGGTGGGCAGAATTCACTCTGCCCACCCCATTTTTCCACATACGAAGATAGCGCTCATGCCCGAAAGGGCATTTTTGTATACACTAGTGTACACAAATGAACATTCTGTCGGCGAGATCAGCCTATTTGTTGGTCTCTATGAAATATCTGTTGTGTGAGCGTACATAGCAAATGAGAACAATGGAGATGCAGACCCCATTTTGATTCTTTTGCAGCGTGATTTGGGTGGTCAGTGACCTGCAGTGATGACGTGTGTAAGCCATTCACTTATCCCTCGGCATAACCGGGACAGGATTTGAGTTGCTTTGCCGCGTGACATGCGGAGTGGCGCAATGTCATGCGAGCTATGCTGGGAGTGGATATATGCAGAAAACGCGGTACCACAACTGAATCTAATCGGTTGTTTCATGTGAAACAATGTGCTGGCTTGATTGAGAATAGAAAATAGAATATATTTTGTTTCAGCATAATAATAATGTCGTACAATATAAAATGAAGTGCGTAAATACCAAAAAACGCGACAAATCGCGTGTTTTGGTGTGTGCCCAATTCGACGTCTGACCTGCTTGCGGGCGCAAACAGCCTCGGTGTCAGTGGAATTGGGCAGCTCCTAGGTGGGCGGTCGGACTACAGTGCGTCGCGCGTGGGGCGCGTGTCGCTGATGATCTGGGTCTCGCCGCAGGCCTCGCCCTGGATCGGGCGGTAGGTGGTGGTGAGCGTCTTCCCCTCGCTGGTGCGGGCCGGCTGCCGGCTCTCCGCGTCCACGACCGTGAGCCTGATCTCGTTGTCGCTCGGGTTGTCCGGGTTGGCGTTCCGGGCGATGATCGTGACGCTCGAGAGGGTGTGCTTCTTGATCTCCTGCTCGAGATAGGTGTAGGCATCGCGCCTTGGGGTCGGGTTGGGCACCGGTGTCCTCCAAATTTTTTTGCCGGCATATGCCAGCGGTTCGATCCACGCGGCGTGCGTGGGATCACTGTGTTCTCTATAGTCTAAAAAACAAAAGATCCCACCCAGGCGGTACGATCTGCCAACAAAGACGTCTTCAGTATATTGTATGCAATTGAGCTTAGCAGAGCCTTTTTTATTCGTCAAGCGATTATTCTGTGTGGGTTGACAAGTGAAGCTCCGAAGGATAGAGTAGGGAAGGACATGAAGGCACTGTCCTATGGCAAATTGAAGCAGATAATAATGTACCTGTTTAACTCTAATCCAGAATATATGAACCCACTTACCATTCTCATCGTCATCGCGCTTATTGTGGTCATTATATCGGTCCGCCAAGTCAATGAATACCAACGAGGGGTCAAATTTATGCTTGGGAAGTATCTTGGGGTGGCGAATCCCGGTTGGCGTCTGATTTTTCCGGTCATCCAAAGCATGACAAAGGTGGATATGCGTGTGAAAGCTGTTGACGTCCCGTTTCAGGAAGCCATTACAAAAGATAATATTTCGGCCAAGATAAACGCTGTAATCTACTACAAGGTGCGCGACGCGGAGAAAGCAATTTTGGAAGTTGAAAATTTTTGGTTTGCAGTGAGCCAGTTGGCACAGACAACGATGCGCAATGTGGTTGGGGAAATGGAGCTGGACGATTTACTCGCCAATAGAGAGGCTGCCGCCGCTAAAATTAAAAATATTGTTGATGCGGCATCTGACCCATGGGGGATACAGGTGGACAGTGTTGAGCTGAAGGATGTTATTTTGCCCGACGACATGCAGCGCGTGATTGCAAAGCAGGCGGAAGCGGAGCGAGAGAAGCGGTCTGTTATCATCAAGGCGAGCGGAGAGGTTATTGCCGCTGAAAATATTGCAAAGGCGGCACAGCTGCTGTCTGATGCGCCAGGTGCGCTTCATTTGAGAACGCTCTCGACAATTAGCGACTTAAGCTCTGATCAATCAAACACCGTCATTTTTGCCATACCGCTTGAGGTGCTGCGCGCGTTGGAGCGAGTGGGGGCGAAACAGTAAGGATGCATGTGATGCGCATGTAATAAGAAAAGCACGATTGACAAGTCGTGCTTTTCCATATATACTCCTGTTTGCATTTATCCCTAGTGGGGTGGCTATGGTGTAGTGGTAACACAGAGGCTTGTGGTGCCTTTATCACGGGTTCGATCCCCGTTAGCCACCCCTTTGGGGAGAAGTGAGAAGGAGTCTGCCAAGCGGACTTTTTTTTGTTTTCCTGATACAATACGCCTGTATGATAAAAAAACTTCTCATCATCTCTGTCTCAGCCGGAGCCGGGCATGTCAAAGTCGCGCAGGCATTGGAAAAACAGGCGCAGTTGTTGTATCCCGGAATGATGGCAAAACATATCGACATGATGGATTATGTATCTGCCGGAGTCCGAACATCCATGATTGAGGCATACAAGCAGCTGATACACAGAGCGCCTGCGTTGTGGGGGTACCTCTATGATGTAAGTGATAATGAAAAAAAACTGTCACGCGTGGATCGCGTGATACAGATGCTGAATGCCATCACTGCAAGGCGCCTGTATGACTTTGTTCAAAAATTTCAGCCCGACCACATTGTATGCACGCATTTTTTTCCATCGCAGGCATTGACGCGCACTGATTCTTTTGACAGGGGATGCCCCATGTCTGTCGTGGTAACCGACTATGGGATGCATTCGTACTGGACTGCCTGTGACGCGGATTATTTTTTTGTGGCAACACCGCAGGTAAAAAAAGAGGTCTTGCAGAAGGGCGTTTTGTCAAAGCGAGTTTTTGTAACCGGCATTCCCGTTGACCCTGCTTTTTTTGAAAAGAAACAGAAAATATCATTAAAAAAAGAGTACAAGCTGACACTCAAAAAGCCGGTGCTTCTTATTTCCTCCGGCGGGCATGGACTAATGCGCGCGGATCAAATTGTCCACGCGATAGATACCACGGATAGATATACAATTGTCGCGGTGGCGGGGCGCAATGCAGTACTGTTAAAAAAATTGAAAGAAATTGGTTCCAAGCGGGCGGGCTTGGTATCCGTTGGCTGGACAAACAAGATGGATGAGTACATGCGGATGGCAGATGTTATTATTGGCAAACCCGGTGGCAGTACGGTAACAGAGGCGCTCATGCTGGGGAAGCCATTTATTGCAATTAACCCAATTCCCGGGCAGGAGGAAAAAAATGTTTTGTTTCTTAAAAAGTCGGGCATGGGATATATTGCGCGAGAAAAAAAAGAGCTGAACGGGCTGATAACGCGTGCGCTGCGAAAGGGGAAGTCGCTTCGCCCCAGAAAAAAAAATCCAGCACAGAGAGTGCTGGAAATTATTGCGAAGTAATACGCGCACACTAACTGACGTCAACGCACGTTCCTTGAGCACGCCATATGCAGTCATGGGTGTTTGCATTACACTGAGCCTCATTTCGCATCACGTTGCATGGTTCGTCATTTGCCGGTGCGCCACCATTACCGGCTCCTGCCTGGTTTGGGATTCCGGGTGCATTACCATTTTGCCCACCACCTCCACCCGGCCCACCACCACTTCCAACGCTCTGGAAGACAAAGTTGGTAATAGCGTAGGAGGCAAGGACGATAATGATACCAATGACAGCGGCAACAATGGTATCTTGGGCTTTTTTTACTTGATCGTTGTTCCCATGCGCGGTCATCCACAAGAATCCGCCATAGACCATAAGGATAAAGAAGATCACCGCAATCATGGACAAAGCCGTCCCTATCACGTTTCCAATAATAACGGTGACCGGCGTTGTGTTTTTAAGTCCGGCGGCGTCTGCCGTCTTTCCCAGCCCATAGTCGTTGCTTTGCGAAAACACGGGAATCGCCACGGTCAGAGAAAAAAGCAGACAAATTGACAGTATTGTTTTTTTCATAAAAAGGGGGGAAAGGGAGCCTGCTAGTTGAGTGGATCGCCGTCAAGCCGCGGTTGGAGTGGTCGCTGCTCAAATTGAACGCCTGTTCCTGTTGGCAGCACTTGCCGGACAACGGCGCTGGTGACAAATGAAGTGATCGCGTACGCCGAGAGAATAATAGCCAGCCCGATTGTAGTCCGGCGAAGGGTATCCTTTGCCTTTGTGATTTTTTCTTCTTCACCGGCCGCGGTCATCCAGATGTAACCGGCATAGACGGTATATCCAAGAAACCCGATTCCAAGAAAGCCAAGCGCGTATCGTATAAGTAGTGAGGCAATTAGTCGTGGATCACGAGCTTCTGAAAACGTGCTGCCCGCGGCTCCTGCGGCAGCGCCCAGCTGTTGGTCAACGTCCGCACGGTAATCTTGAGCAGAGGCAGTACGGACAAATAGGAGCAACGCTGCGCAAAGGATCGTGACGCTCAATACATACGGCATTATTTTTTTTGTAACGAGGTTGTTCATATGGTTATAGTCCTTCAAGAGTACAATCAAAACCTTGACAATTCGCCCGGATACCGGACCCCTCTATAGGCGCGTCAGGGTTGCCGACTGTCGAGTGTAAGATGGTCCTGCTTACTACGCGCGTAATGCCGTATGCCGAGAGAATAATGATAAGACCGATAATAGCGCCGCGGAGTGTTGTCTTGGATTTTTCCACTTTTGTTTCATCACCGCGGGCGGTGAACATCAAGTACCCTGCGTACACAACCAATCCCATAAAAAAAACACCCAGTACTGATAAAATAATTTCAATGATACTGGCAATTGCCGCCTGCGGCGCAACCGGCGTGCCCAGACCCGCGCTTTGCGCACCGGCATTGATTTGCCCGGTAACCTGGTCAGAGAGGCTGAGTGCCAGTGCCGGCTCATTCGTCAAAAAAATGAGAGCAAATACGCTTACGACCAATACCCCATTTTTTAATATATTCTGTTGCATATTTATGGTGCGCAATTAACCAGCTCACGGTCGCATCTATCTATACAGCCAGCGATTTCCCCGGGCTGCGGGTTTGCATTTATATTGTTGCAGCCGGTTCGGCAGTTGTCCCAGGCCTCTTGGCAACGAGCTACCGGGGATTGCCCTTGCGGTTGATTCTGCGCGCTTGGTACCTGACCACTGGTTCTCTCCAAGATTTTTGGCACAATAAACTGGGTAATACTGTACGCGCCAACCGTGATGATAAGCCCAATAATGGCCGCGCGAATAATATCCTGCGCCTTTTGAATTTGGCTTTCTTCACCCCGCGCGTTCATCCACAAAAAACCCGCGTACACCATAAGGACAAGGAACAGAACACCGACAAACGACAATGCCACGCGGATAACATCTCCGATAATAGCCGCTGCCGTGGTCTCATTTGTGTCTGCCGAATACCCTGCTTGGGTGGCCGCATTTCTGACAATACTGCCGCCCAGATCAATGGCATGGACGGAAGCCGGGACGATAAGGAGGGCAACGGCTAGCGATAGAAGCAATTTTTTCATAAAATTGATGTATGAGTATTCCGGTAAATATTGTATATACAGACTACAAGCAGCGTGTTTACGCGCTGCCAAAGCGGGTGGTAACCAGCTGGGTAATAGCATAGGCCCCCAGGACAATGACCATACCGATAATAGCGGCGCTGATAATTTTTTTCGCTTTATCAACTTGTCCTTCTTCCCCCCGAGCAGTCATCCAAAGGTATCCTGCGTAGACCATGAGGACCAAAAAAATCAGTCCCACCAGAGAGAGAGCCACGTTGATGGCTGTTCCGGCAATCGTGCTGACGTCTCCTTCTGTTGTACCGGCAGCGGAGCCGGCTTGACCCAGGTTGCCAAGCGCGCTGCCCAGATTGCCAACCGCAAGAGCAGGGGACAACAGAATGAGGGAAACACAGAAGAAAAGAATGTATTTTTTCATATTTAGAGTTGTGAATATTCAATTTCGCATTGGCTTGCATTGAGCCCCGCTGTAAAGCGCCAATCATTTGGGCCAAAGTATGGATCGCTTTGATCATTCGGGTCTGTGCCCCGCGCTTGGCAGTCAGCCGCTGTGGTTATTCGCCATGCCCATATGTCGCCGGCAATGACATTTTCATCGGTTTTATCCAGGCAGCAGCCAAGTCCCTCGCCACCGAGATCTCCCCCGGAGGGGCCACCGCCACTGCCCTGCGCTGCCGGCTGCACGCGCGAGACTATAAAGTTTGTCAGAGCGTATGAGCTTACGATGATAAACAAGCCAATGGTCGCACCGATGAGCGTGTTGCGCGCCTTGTCCACGCGATCTTCATTGCCCTGCGCGGTCATCCAGAGAAAACCCGCGTAGACCATAAGAATAAAAAATGCTATACCTGCAACCTGAAAGACTACTTTGATCACTTCGCCGGTTCCGGTGGCAATATCGGTCTGCGGAACACCGGTTTGTCCAACGGTTTGGTCAAGCAATCCTTGCGCGCCCTGCACATTGACGCGGTTTTGGGCGGATACAGGAGAGGCCGTGACAAAGAGAACGCCGGCCAACAAACACAGAAATGTACCGTACCTTGCTGCAGTCATAGGTAAATTCAAAAGTCCGGGATTTAGGAGTTGACGCACTGACCAAAGTTTGGTGGATTATTATTATCAACCCATCGGCACGCGTCAATAAGATCACAGTTGTCCGCCTCTGTCTCATCCGCGCAACTGGCGCCCGGGTCAAGTGGAACTCCCCCCCCACCACCTCCACCCGGCCCACCACCACTTCCAACGCTCTGGAAGACAAAGTTGGTAATGGCGTAGGAGGCAAGGACGATAATGATACCAATGACAGCGGCAATAATGGTGTCCTGCGCTTTTTTTACTTGATCAGTATTGCCATGCGCGGTCATCCACAAGAATCCTCCATAGACCATAAGGATAAAGAAGATCACCGCAATCATGGACAAAGCCGTCCCTATCACGTTTCCTATAATAACGGGGACCGGCGTTTCATTTTTTAAACCGGCTGCTTTTGCCGTATCGCCAAGCCCATAGTCACCGCCCACGCCGCCCTGAGCCAGCGCAGGGAGCGCGGCCGCAAAAAAAAGAAGGATGCTGAGAGTTAAAAAAAGTCTTTTCATACGAATTATCTTCCGGTGCCGGCCCCGGTCACTTGTTGGAGGTTATCAGTCACAAACCGAGTGATGGCGTACGCGCTTAGGATAATGATAAGACCAATGATGGCACTGGATAAGATTTTTTTTGCTTTGGTGATTTGATCGTCGTTTCCGGCGGCCGTCATCCACAAAAAACCGGCGTACACGATTAGGGTGACCAGGATAATGCCCAAAAGGCTCAATGCTACATTGATAATACCCGCGACAGTAGAGCGCGGGTCAGTATTGGACAGTCCGCTTGCAGAACCAAATTCAACGCCAAGGGGGTCACCAATTGCCTGGGCCAGCGCGGGTGGCGTGTACAAAATCGATATCGAAAGAAGAAACAAAACCAAGATGTATTTAATCATATATGCATAACACCTAATACAGATATATAACGCACGAGCCTTTGGTACGTGTGTTTTGCTATCTGTGTTATGAGTTATTGGTTGAAAGAAAGGGCAGGGAAACCCCTGCCCTGATTTCTATTACATTACGGTTGAACATTTTCAATACCACCTTCGTTGCCCGTCTCGGATGCGAGATTAACAATGACAAATCGTGCGATAGCCCAGGCACTCATAATGATAGCCAAGCCGATGATACCGGAGAAGATCAATTTGCGTGCCTCCGCAACCTTATCTTCGCTGCCCCCAGCTGTCATCCATTTGAACCCACCAATCAGGACAATGACGACGGCAATGATACCAAGAAGGCTGAGCGCGACGTTGATCACGCCGGCAATGGTTTCTTGAAGGCCTCGTTTCCCAAGAGCAATGCTCCCGGCGACAGGGTTTACTCCAAAAACATCGCCGTTAGCTGCGGCAGCCGGCGCTGGCGGTGGTTGCGCAGAAGCCATGGATGGCGCTAACAAAAGACCAAAGGCCAATGTTGCTGCAATGAGCAGCGCGGTTTTATATTTTGCAATGCGTATTGCTAGATACATGTGTTTCACCCCCTTTCTGTTATGGGATTGACATTCACAATGTATACCAAACCGTTCACGCGTCCGCATGAAAAAATGGTATATGGAAGACTGTAAATGATATTGCGATCTTCCATATAACACCTTTATTACGGGGATCCCAGATCCAGAATTATTGCGTTGAGTATATCATAGGAAACAAAAATCACAAATATGCCAATCACCGCAAAGAGCATGGTCATAGCACCCTGTTTTACCCTGTCCGGTCTTCCTGCTGATGTAAGCCATACAAAGCCACCATCAATGAACATGAAAAACGCAAAGGTTCCCATCAGGCCAAGCGCAACCTTGATGGCGCGACCGATAATAGTCTCGATATCGCCGCCACCTTCAATAGGGTTTTCCAGTTTAACTACTCCACCGCCGGGAGCCTGGGCAAGCGCATTGGTAGGAAGAAATGCTGTGAAACACAGCGCAAGGAGAATAACGGTGAGAAAGACTTTCATAAATGGTGGTGACTTGTGATGTGCGATTCGTTGATCACTGTTCACAAATAATCTGTTTATTTAATTCCACGGAAATTGCTGCTCACATTGAGTGCCTCCAGAACCAGATCAACAATAATGTACGCGGCAAACGATATAAGCAGACCAATGACCGCGGCAAAAACAATGCCGTATCCTTTTTTGAATTTTTCGGCAGAGCCCTGAGCCAGGATGATGGTGAATCCTCCGTAGATAAACATGAGAAACGCGATTGATCCGATTATGCCAAAGATGGCTTGCCCAACCTTTATCAGTAGCTCAAGAAGATTATTCACGTCGCGGCACCCTTCGTATGTAAACGCGCAATCAGGGATAGGACCGGTATACCCTTCCGGTTTGCCGCGCTGCGGTTGTACAGTACCATCTCCGCCTGTGCAATCGACGCAGCTTTGGATACATGCATTGAACGCACTTTCGGCCTGCTGCTGGCAGTCCGCTCTATCGGCCGGATCGGCAATTACTTCACACGCAGCATTGCGCGCTGCAATGGCATCGCAGTCTGATTTGCGTGTTCCACCCGCGCCGGGGGCGCCGGGATTTTTGTTTTTGTAGTCGTTCGCGCAGGCCGTCATTGCTGCAACACAGCCGGCGTTTTGGAATAAAGCGGCACCAACACACTCCGGCTTGGCCTGAGGAACAGATACAGCGCACGCCCGAATTGCTTTGCTATCCTCGGCCTGCGCGGACGTCTTGGCACGACAGCGGTGCGAGTCTAGGTTTCCGGGGTATGAGCCGATATACCTGCACTCTGTGTTTCTATTGTTATTCTCACAGTGTGGTGCATAGCAAGCATTTTCGTCAGGTACTCCGACACAGACACGAATTGCCTCTTGTGACTTAGTAAATTCTTTGCATGCATCGTCGATAGCCTCCATGCCAGGTTCAACTCCAGGTACGCATTTTCTGGTTACGCCATTATACAGGCAAAGTCGATCACGTTCGCAAGCTACCCCCGCCCGTGCCGCGTCCTGCCCTTGATTTTCAATTCTTTGTGCGCAAACTACGTCAGCACTTTGCGCAGCAGTATACTGTGCAAACGTAAGTCCGCCTGATATAAGAATGAAAAATATGAAAAGTCTAGCGTGCATAACGTATTACAGTGTTTGCTGAATCGTGCGGGCAGTGTTTGTCAAAAGGGTACTGTCACGCTGTGTTTGCGAACTGCGCTCCGGCACCGGTTCCAGATATCCGTCAATCAAGTCGCGAAATGCCTGGTTGGCAACGTCAACATTTCTGCCAATATACCAATTTTTTGCAGTCAGGGCGGCGCTTGCGAATGCACCAAGTGCTGGATCTTCTACTTGTTGTCGTATTTGAGTGCGAAGAGGGGACGGTTGCCCTGTAGCGTTTACATAGGCCTGTACATTTTCAGGGGACGTGATAAAACGGACAAAATCCCACGCAATTTGTTGGTGTTTTGACTTTGCCACAACCGATTCAACCCAATAGTTTGCAATGTTCACCGGGCGTGTCTCATCAAGCTGTGGAATAGGGAGAACCCCCAAGCGCATTTGTGGCGCGCGCGCGCGAATTCTGGGCTGATCAAACGCGTACCCAATATAAAATGCTGTTTTGCCCCGGATGAATTCCGTGAGGCCATCACCGAGTTCATTATTCCATGTGTATACTTCCTTGCTATCCCGCGCAAAGTCCGTATAAAAACGAAGTGCTTCAAACGCAGGGTGGGATTCTCCAAGTTCACGCACATTATTGGCAAAAGTGACATTGCCATTACGCATCACGTCGACTCCTTTTTGGAGCATGAGAAGCGCCAAAATATCAGGCGCATTGTCTATGTTACTGCCGGTTCCCATTGGAATGCCGGATTGCACAATAGCACCGTTGTCATCAAAAATGGTTGTTTTTTTAACGGACTCCAGCAACTCCTCCCAGGTGGCGGGTGGAACGGCAATTCCGGCACGATCCAGTATTTCTTTATTGTAATAAAGAGCCATTGTGTCCATTGCCATTGGCAGGCCGTATGTTTGACCGTTTATGATAATGTCCTCAGCAATAGCCGATACATAGTCGGTTCGTATGGAATTTTGATTTGGCAGCGCACGAGTTTCAAATTGAACAACCGGCTCTTTGACATACTTTCCCTGTATGAAGTAATTGGCAACCGTTACTTGCGGCGGCATGGGCGAAAGCCGGGGTTGGTATTGGCGCAGCCATCGGTTGTGAACCGAAATAATGTCAGGTGCCACATCGTCGGCAAGCGCGTTGACAAATAAATTTCCAAACTCTTCGTAGCGCACCTGGCGGATGTCAATCGTAACGTACGGGCGTATCTGCTTGTATTGCTCGGCAAATTGGCGGAGTGTCCCAATATCATTGAAAACAGTCCAATAACGAATAGTGACCGGCTGCACTGCCGCGACCTGTTCGGGTGAAAGACCCTTGCAGCCCTGACCTATAGTAATCACAGTCAGCAGCAGCAGAAATATGGGGAAATGCTTTATTTTAAACATAGACGATATTAATGACAAATGATCAAGCTCAAATTACAAAGGAATGACAAAATATACGTTTGAAATATTTAATCTTTGATCCTTCATTTGTAATTGGAATTTTGTCATTTGTCATTAAAATTAAAATGCATTTTGTAAAACAAATTGGAGAATTCCGTAGCTGGTAAAGATAATGACCACACCCAGGACGCCCCAGAACATGATTTCTTTTGCTCTTCTTTCCCTGTCCGCGTTTCCGCCCGATGTCATCCAGAGCACGCCGGCGTACACCAGCACTACAAACGCGAAAGTTCCGATAATGCCGGTTAAAAATTTTATTAATCGCCCGATGACTGTCTGCGCGCGTTCAACACCGGTATTGCCTGTGTTTGAAAAACGGTTAAGTGATGAAATGTCAGACGGAAGCTGGAATTCATTTTGCTGATTTGATGGTTCCTGCGGTTCAGGGCCAACCCACCGGCAGCCGGCGTAGCTGATGTTGTTAAAGCTGGAGTCGGCACATTTACTTGGAGTATCAAATTGAGGGATAACCTTTTTTCGTAAATCCAGCGATCGGATTGCGTCATTCGATGGGAGGTTGTGCGGGATGGTCGCACAGGTACATCCGGGTTCTTCGCTGACCTGCTCATTTAAATTTGCGATGCAGCGTGAAATGTCCGCAGTGGTTCTTGCGGCGCAATCAACATAGACGTCTGAATAATTATCAATCCCCGCTTGAATCAAACACCGCAAATAGTTTGGTCGCTCCTGCTCAACACATTGCTCTTGCGATGCGGCTTGAGCGTTCGCAATGCTCATCAGTGAAAATGATGCGAAAAATATACCTAAAAATAGATGTATATGTCTTTTTCGCGCCACATTTCGTTTCATAGTTATTGTGATACAAGCTCCTGTATTTCTGTTCTCATCGTTGGATCTTTCATCGCAAAATGAATCGCCGCTTTGAGAAGAGCTTCCTTATTTCCGGTATCCAAATATTTCCCCTCGTATTCATACGCAAAAAACTTTTTTCGTTTGGCGAGTGTATTGGCGGCGTCTGAAAGCCAAATTTCGCCACCTCTGCCGGCTGCCTGCTTCTCCAAAATCGGCCAAATGTCCTTGGTAAGAATATATCGCATGCCGCCGACAATAAGACCGTGAGGAGAGACGTGTTTTTCGTCCGGTTTTTCCGCGAATTTACTGACACGGAATACTCGGGCGTCTTTTTGGGGCGTGCCGTACACGTTTCCGTATTTTGTCATCGCCTTTTTGTCTGTTATATGCTGTACCCCAATGACAGGAGCTCCATGTTTGTGAAATACCTTGATAAGTTGCTGTGTCACCGGCGTTTTGGAATCAATAATGCTGTCTCCATCGGAAAAAGCAAATGGATCATCGCCAATAAATTCTTTTGCAAACAGCAGCGCGTGACCGTTTCCTTTTGGAGACGACTGTCTTGTATAAAAAAAGTTAGCCTTTTTTGTTAATTCCACAAGCGGAGCAATCCGGTCGTATTTCCCCAATTTTTTTAAAAAGAATTCGTAGTCGTGATTGCGATCAAAATGGTCTTCAATCGCTCGCTTTTGGGAACTGGTGACAAACATGATGTCCTTGATGCCGCTTGCTACCATTTCTTCTACAATATACTGAACAACAGGTTTATCAAGAACAGGCAACATTTCTTTTGGCATGGCTTTGGTGGCCGGTAAAAAACGAGTTCCAAGACCGGCTACTGTAATAACACCTTTTGTAATTTTTTGTTGAGGCATACAGTCAAAATTTACTTATCTGCAAGTACAAGTATAGCAGAAGAAAGGTAAAAAATAAAATGACAAATGATCAAACTCAAATCGACAAAATAAATTCTAATGACCAAACTCAAATTAACAAATGAATGACCAATGACTAAGGTTAAGTGACTGGCCATTTTTTGAAACTGTTATTTGATCATTAGTGCTTTCATTTCACTCCATCCCAATCAGCTCGTCTACCATCTGTATCGCTTGTTCGTGTAAACCGGCGGTGTCAGATTCCGGATGTTGTTTCTGTAAAAGCTTGGTCTGTTCCGTAATAAGAGTTTCTCTCATTTGTCTGAGTTCGTCTTTGTACAGAGAAATCTTCTCCTGCAATTTTTTTACCTGCGCTTGATCATGTTGGGCGGATGTTGCGTCAATGTCCCCCACAAGCTGGAGTTGCGCACGAATCTGGGCTATTGCCTGCTGGACTTGGGTCATGTGAATTAGAATATTTTGCATCTGCTGCTTACTGCTTTTCACTTCTTTCACCAGGTAGTCAGCGCGTTCCAGTGTGGCCGCGGCTGCCAGCTCCGGATCAATTTCATTTTCCTTGGATTCTTTTGACTCGCGTGACTCGCGCGAAACGGCAAGTTCGCGCCTTTCCGGATGGGTAGACATATGTAGGAATGACAAATGACCAAATTCTAATGAGAAAACAGAAAGAATGACCAATGACGAAATTCTAATGGCAAAACGTATTAATACAAATAACATAGCATATCTGGTACGTTTCGTTAATGCTTTTGCAATAACAAAAAAACTCCCATGTGGAAGTTTTTTTGAGGTATAATTGGATTCTTCATTTCCGTGGCCAGCGGGCCACGGAATTCAGAATAAGAAATGCACGGCACTATTTATTTTGCTGTAAATGCCAAGAGTCCCGCAATGCGCGCTTGCTTGATAGCACGCGCCGCTTTTCGTTGGTGCAAAGCGCAGAGGCCGGATCTGCGACGTGGAGCAATCTTCATAAAGGAAGACGTAAACCGTCGAAGAGTGACCGCGTCTTTGTAGTCAATCGAAGGGATATCGTTTGCGCAGTAATAGCAGTGTTTGTTTGATTTTTTTTTCATATACAACCGATAGGGGCGGGAGAGGGGGGCTCTGCCGCTTATGTCTAAAATGGAATATCTTCAACCTTTATCTCTTCGCTTCCGTCATCGTTGGCCGATCCCGGAAAATCATCTGCCGGCGCAGGGGCGCCACCACCGGACCCTTTTGGCCCGTCGAGCATAATCATGTTATCGCAGACTATTTCGGTTCGGTATCGCTTGACACCGTCTTGACCGGTCCAATCGCGCGTTTGCAATCGGCCTTCCACATACACGCGTCTTCCTTTTGACAGGTACTGGCCGGCAATATCTGCCAGTTTTCCCCACATGACACAGTTGTGGAATTCAGCTCTCTCTTGCTTTACGCCATTTTGGTCTGTCCAGGCCTTGTTTGTCGCAATACTGAGCGTGCAAACCGGCTGACCGGTTGTGGTTGTTCGCAACTCCGGGTCACGCGTGATACGTCCAAGAATTGTTGCTCTGTTGAGATCCATATGGGTATGGTTACAATTTATCGTGTGTCCTCCTTGCCGTACTCTACACCCCCCTCAATGCAGAGTGCAACGAGGGGCTCACAAAGCGGATTCATTACCCCCCTGTGTCAGCTCCCCGTTGCAGACCCGGTACGCGATGTTCTTAAATGTCTCCGATACTTGCATCCAGAATCTCGTCCAACTTTTTGTCTATGTCGATTTTGGTTGTTTCCGGCTGTTTTGTGGTTGTGGCAACAGGTTCTGCTGGCTCCGGAGCGTCCGTTTTCTTGGGTAGCGGCTCCGGTGATACGGTTTCCTGCTCTTCACTGCCCCTATAGGCCTTTACCTCGGCAAGTCGTTTGGCCAGGGCTTGTTTGGCCTGTGGGTTCACTGCGTTAAACAGTGTGCGCAGCGTATTTCCCAATAGTGCTATCTTGGATTGCATTGTGGCAATCATATCCGGCTCGGCGGCAAAGTTGCAGATATAAGAGTAGCCGTATCGTATATGCTTTATGGGATACGCAAGCCTGCTTTTGCCGGAATCTTCGACAGACAACTCTTGCGCACCCTGCTCCACAAGAGTCGCTTGAATGGTTTTGATATGTGCTGCGGCTTCTTCTTCAGAGAGTGTCCCCGGAAGAATGCAGAGCAATTCGTAGTGATTCATAATTATATATAGTATGGTAAAAACCGCTGGTTGTCCGTGCTGTGTAAAAAATCGACCGGAAAATGGCTATTGAAAGCACCTTTTCGTGGTGGCTACTATAGCAATAGGTACGGCGATTGTCAAGTATGTGGCAGGTCTTAGTTTGATCGTACAAATATGATATACTGCAGAGCATATGAAGGCCATGAAAAAACACTGCGCCAGAGTTATTTGTGTTATGATGACGCTTTTTTGGGTTTTTCCGGCAAATGGAACCATGACCGGCGGTGCCTATGAAATAAGCGGAGATACTTTTTCCGTCATTGACGGCGCGTTTCAGACCGGTGGAAATTATCAATTGACAGGGAATATTGAGCAGACAGCGGTTGGTACAAAGGTAAGTATCCCCGCGACGGGCAGTGTTACGTTTACGGGAGATATATTTGGAGGTGAGGAGATACTCATATCGGACGGGTTGCATAGCGTGAAGTTTTTTATAAACAATTGGGCAGGCTCGCTTAACGCCCAATGTCTCAGCGGCGCCGGAGGATTCCCGCCGCCTGTGGGGGACACTCCGCCATGTGACAATATCAGTGTTGACGTGGGTGGCGGAAATAATACTCCAGCACTGGCTGCGGCTCGGCTGGCGGAGTCTATTTCTTCATCGAATCATAATCTGGGGGTGGCAGTCACAAGTGTGGCCGGGGGGACTGTGTATTTGCAGAATGTTATTTCAGCCGGGACACTGGGGAATGTGGCAATGACTGAGATAGGCGACAGTGGAGATGTCATTACGCTTGTGGGCATGTCCGGTGGAAACAACCCGGGGTATGAGCTTCGCGGCGGATTTCAGGCAATGGAGCAGGGTATCATTGGTGTTTCTTTAAATGAAAGCAGTATCGCGCTTGGTGAATTGTCTGCCGCGTCCGTTGCAACGGGAACCGTGGTCGCGAGTGTGACCACCACGGCTCCGACCGGCTACTCATTGACCATGCAAGACGATGGTAATTTGAGAAGTGGGGCAAACGATATTAATGATGTCACCGATGGGAGCGTGACAGCCGGCAGCGAGGAATACGGGTTCATCACGGCAGGCCAAGACGCGGTGATCCTATCTGATACAGCCATTACCACATCCGATAGGACTATTGCAAAGCGAACGATTCCGACAAGCGGCATTCAGACGACCATTCAGTTTCGGGCGTCTTTGGATAGCACGCAAACCAAACAGGGGACGTATTCCCACGCGATCGTATTCAGTTCCACTGTAAATCCGTGATATGGCGCATCGCGTGACCGTACGAACAGTATCAGGGGTGATCATACTTGGGCTCATCGCCTTGGTATTGGCGGCACCAACGGTCCATGCGTTAACCGTGGCTCCGCTCAAGCACACCGTGACGCTTGACCCGGGCGGGCAAACCACAGTACCGATATTTATTGTAAATGATGGTGACAAAGCCGTTCGGGTGCAGGCACAAATTGAGGGGTTTTCCGTGGATCCGGATACACAGAACATTCAATATAACGTACCGGACGCCGCGACCGCGTGGATACAGGCGGACAGGACCGATATCAGCCTTGCACCGGGCGAGCATGATCAAATTAATTATCAGTTATTGGTGCCCGCGGATGCCCTGCCCGGGGCTCATTATCTCACGCTGTTTGCCAATGAGCAGGCGAGCTCGCAGGATCAAATATCATTTGGCACGCGCGTTGGAACATTGTTGTTTTTGTATGTTGCCGGTGATATTGAGGAAGAAATAGTAACACAAGAGTTTCGATCTGCGCGGACATGGTATACGGCACATTCGGCATCATTTTTTTTACGAGTAAAAAATACCAGCAATATCCATGTGATTCCGCAAGGAACATTTACCTTGACCAATTGGCGTGGGAATGAAATTGTCTCGTCCGATATCAATAGCGCCGGGGACAAAATACTTGCCGGTGGGGAATGGGCGCGCGCATTTGAAGATATCAGATTGCCCGTTACCGCTATTGGAAAAGTGCGAGCTCGGATCTATGTACAGTATGGACTGTCCCACAAGGTATTGAGCGATGAGATTACTGTGTGGTACATCCCTCGTTGGCTGTATATCGTCGGTGGCATCGCGATTGTGATACTACTGCTGGCAGGTATTGAAAGAGTGAAAAACCATAAGACACGCAAACATGAATAATAAAAAGCAGACCTATTCACTATTTGTTGGCGGACTCGCGGTCGGGTTATTTTCGATGCTTGGCTTTGTGTCGCATGTGTTTGCCACAGGTGTCAGCGTCGGCGCGACCGTTCCGGCCATTTGTGGAAATGGAGCGGTGGAGGGGGCAGAGGCCTGTGATGACGGCAATGTGGTGAACGGTGACGGGTGTTCTTCTGTTTGCGCGGTAGAAGCGGCTCCTGCCGGTCCAGTGTGTGGAAACGGTGTGAAAGAAGGAGCCGAAGCGTGCGATGACGGAAACGCTGTTAATGGTGACGGCTGCTCCAATGCGTGCGTTATTGATGTGGTTCCTGCCGGCGCACCGATTGCGCCTCCGGTCCCGCCACCCCCGGCACCAGAGCCCCCACCTCCCGTCCCGGAGCCGCAGCCAGAGCCTCCGGCACCACAGCCACAGCCGGAGCCACCTGCCCCGCAACCACAACCGGTTCCGGCACCTCCGCCCGGCGAAGTAGCTCCCATCGATGCCGCGGCTCCGGGTGCTGAAGCACCGGCAGAGGCCGCAGGTCCGGCCGGAGCAGATGCCGGCGCTGCCGGTGGAAACATTCCGGGATTTGATTTGAGTGATGTGCAATTTTGGATTGCAGAAGGTCGTTTGGCTGTTACACCACAAAACAATACGGTCACAAGTCTTAACGGGGATAGCATGACCATTGCTGTGTTTATGAACAGATTACCGCGGCAGGATGTGGCACGCGTTGATTTGACATTTGCAGGTGAAACAAGGGAAATGAATTTTGATATTGTTAGGGGGGATTACACCGGAAATGTGCGTCTTCCTTCTCCCGGCATATATCAAGCATTTATCTCCGTGACATATCAGGATGGTGACGACAGTATTATTGGGTTTAGCGTGAACAGCCGTGGGTTTGGTGGCATTGTCGATAGCGCATCAAAGCAGGCGGTTTCCGGCGCGACCATTGAGCTGCATGAAGCAACCGCGGGTACGCTGTGGAATGCTTCTGTGTACGGGCAGGACAATCCAATTAGTGCCGGTGATGACGGACTGTATGGATTTGTCGTCCCAAATGGGACATATCGTCTTGTGGTTCATGCCGACGGATACAGGAGCTCCCAACTCACAAGTTTTCGTGTTGATGCCAATGTCGTGAACAGGCAAATTGCGCTCATTGCGACGGCGCCAAGCCTGCGCGACGCTCTTCAATCTGATAAAAAAGGGTTTGACAAAATACTGGAAGTCGCCGGTGTGCTTGGTTTGAATATTGCAGAGCGAACCAAAGCCGTTTTCCAGCGCGTTACGGATTTTGCGAATAACGAACGTGTTGAGGGTATTACCCGTGATGTTATCGCGCCGGCGAGTGTGGGGATCGTAACCCTCGCGATTATCCCATCCTTGTGGAGTACCATATTTCCACTTCTGAGATTTATCTTTTTACAGCCGCTTCTTTTGTTTGGCAGACGCAAGCGGCGTGACTGGGGGATGGTGTACAACAGTCTGACAAAATTGCCGGTTGACTTGGCTGTCGTGCGTTTGATTGACAAAAAAACAGGCAAGGTGAAGCAGTCGCGAGTGACAGACAAAAATGGGCGTTACTTGTTTATTTCAGAAGCAGGAGATTATACGATTGAAGTGACTAAAAATGGGTTTACCTTTCCGTCTCACCTGTTGAAACAAGTGCAAACCGATGGTGACATGGTGGATATTTATCATGGAGAAGAGTTGCAGGTCGCGACAGAAGAAAAAAATCTGACACCCAATATTCCGCTCGATCCGGCGGGGGCGGACAAAACACCCAAGCGCATTGTTTGGGAAAAGAGATTTCGTGTGTTTCAGCATGGTATGAGCATGGCGGGAATTATTGTTTCCGCAGTATCCATGTACATAGCGCCGTCTTTTTTTGTGGGCGGGCTTCTTATTCTACAAATTTTGTTGTATGGCGGATTTGCACGACTGGTAAAGCCCAAAAAACCGGATGGCTGGGGAATTGTATATGACAAAAATTCGACCAAGCCCCTTGCAAACGCAGTGGTTCGGTTATTTACCAAAGAGTATAATAAATTGGTATCCACACAAGTCACAGACAGCAAGGGACGATACGCTTTTCTTGTGGGGCCAAGCACATACTATGTGACATCGCAAAAGCCCGGGTATTCGCAGTTTAAAAGTAATGAGATTGATATTAAAAAATCAGAGGCAGAAGCTGCCGTGCTCAAAGAAAATGTGGGTTTGTTGCCGGGTGATGGTGTTGCCGCTCCAACGGTTTCAACCGCATCGTCCATACCCATTGCTGCCGCGCAGCCGGTAGCGTCTGTTCTTCCATCTGTTGCACCCGCAGTACCGATACAACCGGCTGTTCCACCATCAGCCGATGCCACGCAGCAGTTTGCACAAAAGGCTGCAGGTGTAGAAACAGGAAACGCAGTAGATATTGTCAATAACATGAGAGATCAAGCCATGTACGGGAGTAATGATCCTGATCCTGCATCATAATCGAGGTAAAAAAACAGCCGCATATTGCGGCTGTTTTTTATATTGCAATTTGTTAAATACATGCTACTATCTATGCACATTGATGGCTGGAGAAGCCGATGGCGCTTGTGAAAGCCGTTTGCATGGCGTGCAATGCCCTTGTCTGGAAGAGGGGGGACAGTAAGGACGGGAAGGTGTATCACGGCATTGCAGACGAACCGTGCGAGCTGTGCCAGCACCGGTTTGCCAGGGCCCGCGGAGAGGAGGCGGTGCATCTGGAGTTGGTGCGACGTGTAGCATCGATTGTGATGCATTGCATGTGCTGTGATCGCGTGATGTGGCGCTTGGACGAGTTGGGCGGAAGCGCGGTAGTTCATGGCGTGTGTGGCACGTTGTGTCCTGCATGCGAGGATGAGCAGTTCCAGAACCGTTCGGTTCAGCATTCCCGCCGCCAGAGACGAGCCGGGAGGGGTTGATTTCCTCTCGTGAGTGTGATAAAGAAAAGAAAGGATAAACCACATCGAAAGGGGGAAGGATGAGCGTACACAACTGTACGGCCTGTGGTAAGACGACCAGTGTCACGCCCGTGCGGTCGGTTCCGGGCGGAACCCTTTGCAGGGTCGTTTGTGAGCATCATGGAGCGTACGAGGTGGTCGTTCCCACCCCATCCATGGCGCCCGCGCGCATCACGCCGCCGCCCTGCGAGTCGGTGGAGGCGGTGATGGAGCGTGCTGTCTCCACTGACCCGGACATCCAGCTCGATGATCTGGAGGACACAGATCCTCCGGGTGATGCTGATCCACCTGACCAGGATGCGATCAGCACTTCGCCGGGAGGAGTGCGAGCTATCGCCATGGCCGAGCTGCGATCCCGCAGGGAGACACCGCTTGGACTGAGGGACACCACGCCGGGTACGCCCAGGGCGATCATCCGCAATCCGGGTTCCAACCCGCCGACGGTCGCGTCCGTTCCCGCCATCGAGAAGCCCACCAAGGAGAGCTAGCCCCGACCATGCTGTATGGTCGGGGCTGGCACAATCACTTGCAAAATTTTTTAAGAGTTTGTACAGTACACATATATTCATTTGGGGTTCGCTGCAGCCATGCGGTTGCTGCGAATAAGGGGAAACAATATGCACAGGAGGGAACTTTTTTTTGTGCTCGCTGCCTTTTTGGTTGGGAGTTTTTTGTTAATTCATCGCTCGTATGCAAATGATGTCCCGATTGCGATAACAGAAATTGGTGCGTATGAGGCTGCGGATCATGAATGGATTGAAGTCGTCAACAGAAGCGATGCTGCTGTTGACATTGTTGGATGGAAATTTTTTGAAAACAGCACAAACCATGGTCTAACACTTGTGCAGGGAGAAAACAGTTTGTTGCAGCCTGGCGAGTATGCTGTTATTGCGCAAAAGGCGGATGTGTTTTTATCGGATTATCCAAGTACCACAGCGCGAGTATTTGACAGTTCATGGAGCTCACTCAATGAAAGTGGTGAAGAGATTGGATTAAAAAATGAACATGGCACTGTTGTTGAATTGTTTACGTATATTGATGCGGCGGATTTTTCTTTGCAGCGCATTGATATCATGGTTAATGATTACACTGATAGCAATTGGGTACAACATGAAGCAGGCAATTCAGCGGGAAAAGGAAATGAATTTGTGGAAGTGGAACTGCCAGATTTTACCGATGTACCACCGAATGAAATCGACACCACAAGCACGCCGGACATTGTGCCGGAAGAAATTTTTGATGACACAACAACAACTCCTGAAGTGTCATTTGTCAATTATGTATTTATAAACGAAATTGTCAGTAATCCTGAGCTTGGGAATGAATGGATTGAAATTATCAATAGTACGTCAACAGTCGTAGATTTGACCGGATATGAACTGCGAGATGGCGCAGGTCGCATTGGAT